>ENA-UOJV01000522-UOJV01000522.1-human-gut-metagenome-genome-assembly--contig:-C82-NODE-522-length-56598-cov-38.190811_pt1 | contig 56598 bp, 43 predicted proteins | sample MGYA00242356_ERZ723903 | MGnify/ENA metagenome assembly ERZ723903
CAATGTGTATGACTATTGTCAAGGGTTGTTTTTGATTTTTTCGACAAATTTCGAGGGGGATTTTTGGACAAGGTACATGTTGGGGATTTGTTGTGCGATGGCCACAAGCTGTGGTATCGGGTAGGTTGCGGGCCGGGCATGCCCGGCCCCTACAGGGCGGAGGGTAAGGTTAGCGGTGTAGAAATGTATCACGGTCCCTTATCCCTTATATATAAAGGTACGCAATCGTTCAGGATACATTAAAACTGCTCCAGCGTATCTGCAAGCATGTTCTGAAATCTTTGGAAAACCGCACACTATATCTGCGTTGACTCCCGCAAGCTTACTTGGTAGCCCAGTTCTATTCTGGTCTCCACCTTCTCCCCCTGCAATGCGCACAGCAGCTGCTGGGTAGCCTTGAGGCCCAGAATGTCGGCATTAAATTGTACCGCTGTGATGGGCGGCACGGCGTTGGCGAGATTCTCGCTGTCATACAGCGATGCCAGTCGGATATCCTGCGGCACACGCAGGTTCAGCTGCTTTAGTACATTCAGCGACAGCTGAGCCAGACGCTCGTCCATGCACAGGATGCAATCCGCACCGCGCTCCACTGCCTGCTGCACAGCCCACATCCGCAGATCATCGGTTTCCAGCTCCAAAAAAAGCAAGCCCTCATCAATTTCCTGGCCCGCCTTGTCATAGGCCTGTCGAAAGCCCTCCAGCCGGGACTGATTGACCGTGTACAGCATGCTGCCACCCAGCAGCGCTATATGCTTCATGCCCTTCATCAACAGCAGGCTCGTCATCTCGCGGCAACCGCCTACCTGGTCGTGATCGACCGAGAGGATTTCATCATCCTCTGGCTGACCAATAGCGACAAACGGCAGCTTGCGCGCTTTCAGCAATGGTATAAGCGGGTCGCGCTCCAGCGTGCGGGTCAAAATCAAGCCGTCAATTTTCCGGTTGCCCAGCAGCCGCTCCACAGGGCGGGTCTCGTTCTCGTCCACAAGTGTCAGCAGGACATCATAATCGTACTCACCCGCCACATAGTAAACTGAGCGCATTATCTTGCGCAAAAAAGGCATCTCAAAGTCGGAGAACTGCTTTGAAATCACCAGTGAAATGTTGTACGAGCAACGATTATCCGCCCCGCAGGCTGGCACATCGAGGGTACAGTTGTGCTTCTTCACATAGTCCAGCACGCGCTGACGGGTTGCGGGGCTGATGCGTCCGTTTCCGATCATCGAACGGTATACCTTTGTTTTTGGCGCATCCGCCGTCTCCGTACTCTGCGTAATATCGACCACTTTATCATTCATCGGCAAGCACGCCATCATTTCTCATCTCCCGCAGCTATTTTACTATTATCATAATCATTTTTTTACGAACAGTCAACTATTTTTTATACATTTCACATCTTTACGCAACGCCCTTGCGCATTTTTCTGCGCAGTTTCCGGCAAATGGTGCGCACCCCTTGCGCTGTTTCCTGTGTACACGGCCCGGGTGCAAACTGTGCCGTCTGCACAGCAGCCAGCATGCTTTGAATTGTCTCGCCGTCTGTTTGCGGGCAATGCGCCTGCAGAAATTCCGCAAACGCTGCCTCATCGGAGGAGACATTCTCCCCCAGCCCGCAGCGCCGCATTTTGCGGTAGAGCGCGCGGAACTCCGCCTGCACGATCTGCAGCGGTGTGCGGCGTACACGGCGAACCTCGACTATCACCAGCACGGCCAGCAACAAAATTACCGGCAACACCCACAGCAGTGCCGTATTCCGCGATGTACTGTCAGGGGTTTGCGTTTCGTTTTGTGTTGGCAGCGGTGCGTCATCTTCGTTGGCAGCATTCTGTCCGGCCAGCGGTGTATCAGCTGACAGTTCACCTTCAGTGAGCTCCGCTGCCATGCCGGGCGTCACTTCCAGCGGCGTCCAGCCCTGCCCGGCAAGATAGACCTCAGCCCATGCGTGCGCGTTGTCATCCTGCAAAACAGCACGGTAACTGCCGTTCCCTTGGGCAGTAAACAGGCTTTGTGGCGCGGCATAGCCCACCACATACCGGGCCGGCAGTCCCAGCATTCGGCACAGCACCACCGCCGCCGAAGCAAACTGCGTGCTGCTGCCGGCATGGCTCTCGTTCAAAAAATAGAGTATCGGATCCGCCCCATCAGGCGCGGCGGCATCGGCGCTGTAATGGCAGCGCTCATTCAGCCAACTGCGCACCAGCGTGCGGCGGCCATCGGTATCGTTGTCCTTCAGCTTGCGCTCCTTCACCAGTGCGTCAAGCTCTTCCTTGATTGCATCGTACTCCGCGCCTGCGGGCAAAGCCAGATAACGCGCCTCGGCATAGGCAGCATAGGCGCTTTCAAGGCGATCCAGCACACTGGCGTCACCGTCAGCGCGGGCAGCCAGCAATTCTTTGGCCTGCTTGCGCGGAAAATAGTAGAATGTATCATCCTGTGTGGTCTGCCCTGCAATGGCTCCATCACCGTCCGGCGTGTAGTAATCGTTAAAATACGCATTATACGGCGCAAAAGTGTAAGCATCATTTGCATACAGACGCTGCACAGTCATTTGCCGGGGCTCTGTGCCACTGTAGGCCGCGCGCAAAAACGGCAGGTTGGCTATGGCCAGCCGACCGTTGCCATCGGTCTTCCAGTTGGACGCCGCACTGTCAAAGGCTGCGGCATCGCCCGCCTGCCAGCTTGTTCCGTCATAGTCCGCACCAATAAAACCGCGCAGATAGACGGTCTCCTCCGGCATGGCACTGGCCGTGACCATCAGATCCTCCAGCCCGGTCAGTGCAAGGCCGTCACCTTGGGTCAGGCTGCCGTCCTCAACGCCGCCCGCCGCCGCGTTGAGATGGAAATTCAATGCGCCGCCGCTGATCTTCGGCAGCCACTCGATTGCGACACTCAGCACCGCTGCCTGAGCCTTGTCGGTCACCGGCTGCAGCGCGTTCAGCGGCAGCGTAAGCACCGGGCGCAGCGCCAGTGCAGGCAAAAACAATACGGTGCAGGCCACTGCCATACCGGAAGCGGCCAATTTTTGGTTTGTGCGGTGGGTCTGCAGGTTGGCAGCATAGGCGGCGGAATCCTTGCCACCCCACAGCCGCTTTCGTTGCACCGACCGCGCCGCCGTGCAGGTCCCCAGCCAGCCGGGCAAAAGCAGCAGCCAGCCCAAAACGGCGCTGCCTGTCCCGGCCAGCAGTGTAAATACCATGACCGGCAGCAGCGCCAGCCCCAGCAGCAGTGCATCGGCGTGCCAGGCGGTTACTGCGGCCAGAAACGCCGTGACAGGGATCGCAGCCAGCAGCACAAACAGCCCCCTCTGCGCCGGGATCGGCGAAGTCACCACCGCAAAATTTGCTTCGAATCGTGTATTCAGGCACAGTCTTACGGCATCCGCGCACTGCTGCGCACCGGCCAGAAATGTCCGCTGCAACACAAACAGAAGTACCAGATACCCCACAGCCAGCACCAGCGTTACACCACGGCGGGCAGCGTTCGGCAGCGGGGCGCGGTGCAGTGCCAGCCACACCGGGCACAGCGCCGCCGTGCCCAGCCATACCCAAACAGGCAGCGCCAGCGCAAACGCGCCGTTCAAAGCTGTCAGCAGACCCAACGCCAGCAATTCCAAAATCAGCAAATCCACTGCCGTTTCCAGCACAGGGCGCGCCGCAGCCCCGGTGCGGGGCAGCAGCACACGGTCAATAAACACAAGCCCCGTGTCCGGGTCGGCGGTCCTGCGGCGGGTCATGGTGCGCAGTCGTTTTACGGCAACCTGACCAAAGTGCAGCACCTGCTGTGGCGCATCGGCTCCCTCTGCCATGATTGCCCCGGCCGGGTCGGCGCAATAGGTCGCACCCAGCGGCTCACGCACGGTCAGCTCGCCCACGCGGGCAGTCAGCTTCCAGTGTATCTGCTTCAGTGAATCCCCCGCACGGTAGGGCCGTAGGTCGTAAACGCCGTCAGCCATGTCGTGGCCTGCGGCGGTCACCTTCTCCACCTTATTTTGCGGCTTTGTGCCCGCGCCATCGTCCTCACCCTCGGCGGGCGGCAGCACACACAGCTCCCGGCTTTGGGGCGGCACGGCGCAGGGCACGGCAAACAGGCCCAGCGGGTCGCGCACCGTGATTTCCCGCACGCGGAACCGCCACAGGCCGCTTTTGGCGGCGCGCAGCGTTACGCGCAGGTCGGCACGCTGACCCGGGGCCAGCATTGCACCGCAGGGCAATTCGATCGCCGTGCCGCTCTCAGCATCCACTGCCTGCAAAACGACACGCAGCTCCGGCACAGGCCGCTGCCCGGCGTTGTGCAGCTGCACCAGCACGGCAAATTCCTCGCCGGGGCGCACGGGGCGGGCGGGCAGCTGCAGCGCTGCCGTCACATCCCGGCGCAGTGTGCGGGCATACCACGCCAGAAACACCACCACCAGCACCGCCCATGCCAGCAGAAACACCGCAAACGGCGCACGGCTGACTGCGGCCACGGCAAACAGCACAGCCAGCAGTAGCCCACAGCCAACCTTACCTGCCATGGGACGGCTTCTCCGGGCGGGGGCGCGGCGTGGTGTGCAGAACATCCGCAATAATGTTCTCCACCGTCTCGCCGCCGGTGCGCGCCTGCTCGGTCAGGCGCAGACGGTGGTGGGTCGCATCGGCAAAAATCGCGGTCACATCCTGCGGGGCCACAAAGCTGCGCCCGCTCAGGTAGGCTGCGGCGCGGGCCATACCGGCCACGGCCAGCGATGCACGGGGCGACAGCCCCAGCGCCAATCGGCCGTCCTGCCGCGTTGCGCGGGAAAGCTCCACGATATACCGCCGAATCTCGTCACTCATAAACACTTCATCCACCTGTTGCTGCATGGCCAGCAGGTCGTTTTTGTCCATCACGGGCTGCACACGGTCCAGCAGGGCATGGCGCGGCTGGCGGGCCAGAATTTCCATTTCCGCCTCGGCGTCAGGGTAGCCCATGACCACGCAGACCATAAAACGGTCCAGCTGCGACTCCGGCAGCATCTGCGTGCCGACCGAGCCGACAGGGTTTTCTGTAGCCATGACCGTGAACGGCTGGGGCAGCGGGCGCGTCACGCCATCCACCGTGACGGCGCTCTCCTCCATGACCTCCAGCAGGGCGGACTGGGTGCGGGCGCTGGTACGGTTGATCTCATCAGCCAAAAACAAGTTGCACGCGACCGCGCCGGGGTGGTAGACAAACTTGCCGGTTTCCTTTTGATAGAGCGAAAACCCCACAATATCGGACGGCAGAACATCCGGTGTAAACTGCACGCGGTTCTGGGTCAGGTCCATGGCGCGGGCAAACGCCTGTGCCAGCGTGGTTTTGCCCACGCCGGGGATGTCCTCGATCAGCACATGGCCGCGGGCCAGCATCGCCATCATAATTTTCAGCACGACCTCGGGCTTGCCCAGCACGGCCTTGCTCACCTCGGCTGTCACAGCCAGCGCTTTTTCGTTGAAATTCTGCATGGGTCAATCCTTTCTGTGGCCGCGCCAGATCAGCATACAGCCGATGACGGCGGCAATCAGCACAATTCCTGCCCACAGGGCGTTGTTTTCCAGCCAAATCATCCAGTTGGAGTACGCACCGCCCGCATCCTCGCTGCCGCCCTCGTTGGGCAAGGGGCTGATGCTTTCGGGCGCAACCTCCTCCAGCGCGGTCGTGCCGTCGGTTTCTACGGTCACCTGACGCGGCGCAGCGTCCCATGTCTCGTCACACTCGGTCAGATCCTCCGCGTGGGTCGCGGGCGCGGCATCGGGGTCATGCTCGGCAATAACCAGATACCGTTGGGTATTTTGGGTGTAGGGGTGGCAGGTCGTCAGGGTCAGCAGGTCGCGCCCCGGCTGTATCAGCACCGCATTTATATCGTCCGGCTGTATAATTTTTAGCTCGCACACGCGGTAGACCAGCGTATCCCACGGTGTTGTCAGCGTGATTTTATCGCCTAGCTGTATCTGCTGCACATTGCGCAGCATCTCCGCACCGTAGTAGCCGCGGTGCGCGGCGATCACGGTGTTGGTGTTCGCGCCGCCCAGCGGCATCGAGGTCTGCCCCAGCAGCGCACCGCCGCGGGCCATGTTGGCCGTGCTGGCGCCCAAGTAGACAGGCAAATCCAGATTCAGGCGCGGTATCCACAGCGCGGCGATCATATCATCGGGCAGGCCGTAGCCGGTCAGGTCAAAGGCGGGCGTCTCGTAGGCAAAGGGATCCTTCAAGCCGCTTTGTCCCTCGGCAAAAATCTGCGCATTGTAGGCTTGCAGGGCATCGTACAGTTCGGGGTAAGCGCGGGCAGGCTCGGCGTTGTCTGTGGTTTCAGTCACGGCGGGGGCGGCTGCTTCGGCAGCCTGCACAAATTTTTGTACGGTTTTTGTACTTTGCCGCGCCGCCAGATACTGGCTGACCGTAGGCTGCAGCATAAGCCCAACGCCCAGCAGTATCGCCAGCCATGCAAAAATCTGCAAAAACAGGCGTTTCATCAGTCTTCCTCCTCGCGCTTTTTGCAGCGGTGCAACAGCAGCAGCAAAAGCAGCGCCTCACCGCCGATGACAAGGCTGCCCGTCACGCTGATCCACGGCCATGCGTCCACCATACGCTTCACAACATTGCCGGTGTGCAGCTCCTGATACTGCACAGTCTGCGGCGTGGCGGTCTCCTCGTCCTCTCCATTATACGGCACGCGGGTGCCGCGCACAAGCATACGGTGGGTGTTGATGGCGTAGGGCGTGCAGGTGACCAGCGTGCAATAGTCCTCGCCGGGGATAATTTCCAGATCTTCGGTGCGTTCCGGCTCCACGACCTTGACCTGATCGACCTGATAGGCCAGCACCTCGTCCATAATGTGCAGGTAAAAGTGGTCGCCCTCGCCCAGCTTGTCCAGATCGGTAAAAAGCACCGCCTCGGCCAGACCGCGGTGGCCGGTCAGCACGCTGTGTGTGCCCGCGCCGCCCAGCGGATAGCTGGACCCCTCGAGATGCCCAACGCCCTTGAGCAGCACATCATCACTGGTGCCCTCATAAATCGGCAGATTGACATCAATTTTCGGGATCGTAATGTAGCCCAGACTCTCGCCCACATCCAACATGTCCACATAGCTTGTGCCGGTGTCGGCGGCCTCGCCCGCAGCATCGCGGTCAATGGCGTTGCTAAGCTGTTCATTGTAGCGGCGCGCGGCCTCCTTGGCGGCGTCAATTTTCTCGGTGTCCATCGTCTGCACGGTATCGTTGTAGCTTTCAATGACCGAGCTTGCGTGACGCTGCGCCACCGCATTGCTGATGACGGGGTACATGGCCACGCCGATGCCCGAAGCGATCATCAGCGCCGCAAAGCCAAGCTTTAATTTGACAGTGGTATCCATAGGAAAGAGCCTTTCTGTAATGGTTTCGGGGTTATTTTCGCGTAAACGCGCAGGCTTTTAGCAGCGGACGCCCATTCAGCCGCAGGGGGGCGGCGCCCTCGGCACCCCTTTCGCTGTAGGGGGCGGCGTCCCCGACGCTCCGCAGGGCACTGCCGAAAAATCCCTGTCCTCTTCTTAGCCGCCTCTCCCCGCGCGGGTATTGGCAATGTCCACAACCACCCATAGGGGAAGTACCGTTTCCGGTCCTTCCCCTATGGATTACCCCTCTATTTTGCTTTTGGTCTTAAAGTTGTGCGGCTTACGCACGCTTGTTCTTCTTTTTCAGGCTGAACAGCACGCTCACGCCAGCCAGCACCAGCAGCACACCGATACCGCTGAACAGCAGCGTGCCGAAGCCACCGGTGACAGGCAACTGGAAGCCCTTGCGGTTGATAATGTTGGTAACAACATAACCGGTACTTGCATTCTCGCTATTATCAAATACCGTTGTTTTCTTGCTTACAGCATGTTTGACCAAATTACCCTCTGCATCGTATTCACTCTCTTTGGTCCATGTAGTCTCTGCAGAAACACTCAGTTCCACTTTAACCGGAGCACTCAGCAAATTATATTGATCTACCGTTTTGGTTTCTACCAAATAATAAGTACCGTTTGCCAGTCCTTTATATTCGGCTGTGCCTTTTTTCGCGGTATCCTCGTCAGTACTCGTAATTAATGTAGTGATTTTAGTCCAAGTACTATCGGGATCAACTGGCAGACCAAGCTTTTCTGCTGCTTCATTTGTGATGCTCTTACCTACTTCTTCCGTCGTCAATTTCGATGTTTTTACTTGCTTATAAAGGTCAAACACCACGCCGCCCAAGCGAGTAGTTTTATCTTCTGCTGTTTTTACAATGTCGATTCTGAAAGTATAGACATAAGTAGTATCTTCAATGGTGTTTTCAGTGGGTGTCGTTCCTTCACCCGGAAGGATTGTCGGAAGAATCTGATTCGAATAATGCAATTTAACGGCGTTGGAGTTACCGGCCGCATCTACGCTTGCACTGTTCAGCAGCTTTGCATTATACTTAATGGTAAGTGTTTCGCCTGCGTAACCAGACATCAGGCTTGGAGTAAAGGAAATAGTAAAGCCGTTGCCATTCGGGGTAACACCATAGAAACCATTAACCTCAGAATCGTCCTTATAGACCTTGACACTAGCGCTATCATCTTCCAAGTTGGTCGGGGTATCATCAATCGAAAACTTCTTCAAGCTTACAATATTTTTCGGAACTTTAACCGTCACGACATACGGTACAGAATCACCGATATTATAGTCTGCTTCTTTACCAGAGTTACCTTTTCGATCGGTTACCTCCTTCTCAACATCAGGGCGGTAGTTGTAGACATTAACCTTATTTCCGGTTGCATCCTTGGCATCAAAAATGTTGGTATATCCTGCCTCAGAATATTTAGTTTTTTCCGCTTCATCAGTAATTTCTTCGATGTTCTTGCCTTTCACTTTGAAAATATAGTGCGTTGTTCCGTCAACAATATATCCGTATTTGCCGGTGCTTGTTTCCTCTGTAAAGCGATATACACCTGCACTCAAATCAGAAACAACAATGGTTCCGTCCACAGCGCTGGTTGTCAGATTCAGATCAGTGCCTGCATTATCAACGCCATTTTTTGTTGCTTTGGTAATCGGCGTCCAAGTTCCTGCCGCACCGCTCGAGCCTTCTACATATTTTTCAAGTTTAAATTTATATCCACCCATAACGGTAGAATCTTCAGTGTTGCCGGTCATACCTTTTTTCTGTAAAGTAATGCCTGCGTATTCTGTTTTATTTTTCGGGTTGACAATAATATCATACAACCAACTCTGCTTATCAACCGATGTCATGGGAACGGAAACCAAAAACGGATCGGTTGCTTTTGTAACAGAATCCGGTTTCCCTGTTTCTATTACAACATATAGACCGAGATCCAAACCATCAAATTTCACTTGCCCCTCTGCGTTCGGGCTTTCACCGGTTTTCTGGCTTCCAACCTTCGTACCCGCATAGCTAGCTTTTATTTTCCCAGACTCAACATAATCGGTAATTGCGGGCTGTGCCACAGGCGCATTGGCAGCATCAGTTCCAGTATACTGGTAATACTGCTTTAACCAACCCACATCCTGTACTCTATAAATAGTAAATTCAACACCATCCAGCTTCTTTGCTTCAGCCGGAATCAATGTGCCACCCTCACCATCATCTCTCGGATCAATGCTACTTGTCGCGTTGTATTCATACTTATTAATCGTAATAGAACCTGTTCTACCGGTATCAATCACACTTGCGGTCTTTTGGGGGGTGGTAGTTGTTGTTGTCGTGCCGCTATCATCTGCCATTGCGGGCAGGGCGCAGACGCTTAGGGCCATGACGGCGCTGAGGGCTGCGGTGAGTAAGCGTTTCAGTTTCATCTTGCTTCGTACCTCTTTCTCTTTAAATTTGTTTGTGTAGAGGGGGACCTCGTTATTGACGCCGGCCCCCTTTCTTATTGTAGCGGAACACCAGCACCAGCAGCACAGCCACCAGCGCGGGCAAGCCTATCAAAAGCCACAGGCTGGGTGCATCCGCGCCCGTATGCGGCAATTCAAAGCTTTTGCGGTTGTTGATCGTCAGGGCAATGTTGTACACGCCCGTGGTGGAATCGTACTGCACATCGCCAAAGTCAGCAGCATCGCGCTTGCACTCTCCATCCGTTGTCAGCGTAAACTCGATGGCATCAGCCAGCAGGGTGTAGCCTTCGGCGGTTTTGGTTTCGGTCAGCCGGTAGCTGCCGGGGGACAGGTTCGCAAAACTGCACTTGCCTTTATCCGCATCTTCACTGGATTTTGTTGTCGCTACGGCATTAAATGCCGCATCAACGGTGCCATCATCCTTCAGTTTCTCCAGCTTGAACTCCACGCCGCCCAGCTTTTTGGTGGTATCCTCGGCGTCTTGCTTTGTGATGTTCAGGTTATACTTGGCATCTTGCAGTTGGTTGATCAAGGTCAGCGCCAAGGAGGTTGTCCTGTCGTCTGCACAGCTTACTGTGTTATTGAGAATTGTGTATTTCTTGCCGCCAATCTCAATCACATTGCCCTTAGATCCGCCGTAGAATGTTCCATCTGCCGTTACACTTTCCAGTACGCGGTAGGTGTAATACTCATGCGTTTCGCCCGTATCGCTTGCATCAAATTTGTCCAAGCCGGTAAACGTTGTGACCCAGCCATCGTACCCCCGCTTCAGTTCAACGCTGTCGCCGGTAACATCTTCCCAATTGCTTTCGTCGTTCGGTGTTGTGGTGCGCTGCAATTTCAGGTAGATGGCCGCAGGCAGTTCATTGTTCGGAATATTCGTCTTGCCGTCCTGCTTTTTCCACTCCTTTGTAACCTCTATGTCGATCAGCTGGCGCTTTGTGTTGAAAAAGGTTGCTGTTGCCACATTGGTATCACCTGCCACAACAGAACCGCGCACCTTGATGCCGTCCACAACCGCGCGGTCACTTCCGCCGCCGGTGATGGTCACCAATTGCAGGTTTGTATCCGCGTGCGCATCTTCCGACACAACAAACCGTGTACCTACCGGAATCCCGTCAATTTCGACTTCGCCGTACTCTTTACCACCGGCTTGTGTTTTCACTTCGCAGGGGTACTTTTGTTCCGGAATATCCACGCCGAGGCCTTGGCCGCCGACATCGCTGAACTTGACGGTAAATGTAAATGTTTCGTTGAGCAGTGACTCACCCGGGGCCGCTTCCTTGCGTATGATCAGCTTGCCGGTCTTGACCTTGTTGGTGAAAACCACCTTCAGCTTGGTCAACTCGTCTTTGTCAGCCGTACCGCTGTAGGAGCGGAAAACAAGCGTATTATCCTTCGGTTTCATAGATATGTTGCTATATTCGTTCGTGATTGGGTCTCCGTTTTTATCGGTTCCGTCAATCACCTGCTCCGTCCGGCCATCTTTCGGGGCAGTGCCTTTAACATTCTCCAGACTTGTGATCTTCGTGTCTGTCATCACACGCTCACTCGCACCGCTTACATTTGTCACCGGTGCATCGTTTTCGTAGACCGTCCAGAATGTATCATACAGATTCGGATCCACCTGCTCCTGCAGGGCTATGTAGCTGCCGCGGCGGAACTGATCCTTAAAGGTGACCGTTTCACCGTCCTGCAGCAGGAACTGGCCGTCTTCATCCACAACATCCACAACATCCCCATTGCCACGGTCGGAGGAAAACACGGCATATGTCGCGTTTTCCAGATTTCCGCTTGTGGCAGAGCCATAGTCTGGGATGTCGTACTGCTCGGTCGTAAAGCCTGGTTTTGGCTGCTCCTTCGGCGCGCTGCGGAATGTAAAGTTGCGCAGGTAAATTTTGCGCGCAAAGTTATCGCCGACTGTGATACTCTGGAGAGTATTGTTGAAATCCTTACTGGTGGTTTCCAGAGAATTCAGCAGCAGCCGTATGGTGTACCACTGCCCCGGATGCAGCGCGGTTGCCGCACCGTAGACATCACTGCTTTGCAGGCCCTTGCCGTTGATACAGCCTTTTTGTTTGCCTGCTGTATCCAAAAGCTCCACATACAAGTTGCCCAAGGCGCAGGTATCGGTCGGTTCGCCCTCTACATAGACATCAAAGGTCAGGTAGCTGAAGTCTTTTATATTGATTGGTGAATCCAGCGGCAGGGTGCCGCGGCGCTTTTCTCGGTGCGCACTGGTTGGGTCATCCATTGTGGCTGACCACAGCACGGCGCTGCCTGTGCCTATGTCACTTGGCAGATTCTGTACATACTCCAAACTAGCGGAGACATCGGACGAGCCTACAGCTTTTTTATAGGTTTCTTCTGGGAGTGCTTTGATTTCACCCTCTTTGTAAGAAGTATCTTTTGCGACGTAGTGGGTGGCCAGATTCTTGATGTTGAAGGTGAAGATCTTCTGGTTTTTGAAGCTGTCCTTGAACAGATCGTTTACTCCCGTAACATCGACCTTCTTTTCAACCTGCAGCTCGTTGTGGTCGGGGAAGTTGAACGCCACCGCCATGTTGGACTCCCACATGCCGCGCTCCATGTAGAACATGGTCAGGGTGTGGGTGGTGCCTTTGTCGAGGGTGAAAGGACTGCCGTCCTTATTAAGAATATTGCCCTTCTTGTCGAATGTGACTTGTTTGCCGTTGAAGTAGACAGATTTGACATTATCACCAACCTTGTAATCCCCGTAAACCGCACCGCCTGTTTTGTTGGAGCTGACATAGGGGGTTACGGTGTTGGCTTTTCCATTATCGCTATCGCCAAATTCCAGCAAGCCGGACGCTTTACCGTGCGCGCCGCCGACATCCAGCACCAGCTGACCGTCAATGTAGACCCACACATCATCGTCACCGGAGAAGAAGAACTTGATGGGGACCTTGATGTCTTTACCGTTTTCATCCGTGCCAACAACAACATTACCGTCATCCGTCAATGTAAAGTCAAATTGCAGCTTCGCACCAAAGCCGTAGTTGTATTGGGATGCACCACCATTGCCAACGCTCTTGTTGAACGGGAAGAAACCACATGTGACAACGTCATTTGTTTTTTTCTCTTCGTTTTTCGCATTGCGGTTTGCTGATTTTCTGTCAGTGGTGAGTTTGCCGCTTTCATCTTTGGTAGATTCCAGATAAAACTTGCCGTTGCCTTGCGTCAGATACAGCGAGGATTTGCTGCTGTCATAGTACCAATATTCAGCCTTCGCCTCTTTATCGTTTGCACCACCTGTACTCTTAAAAACAGCATCTTTCGTAAACGGGAAGGCAACATTCTCATACACCTTGCCCAGCACGGTCTTAAAGGTATTTTCGCCTTCCAAAAATTCTTTGTCAAAGTGCGGGTCAACAAGACTTCCCGTACCTGTCTTACCTTTTAATACCGGCAGTCCATTTGCATCGCCGGTAGAGGTTTTGTCCTCTACCAGACCTTGGAAGGTTCGGGCAAAACCGGCTTCGGTATTAGCAGCATCACCATTTGTGTCCAAAGCCGAGTTGTTCACGGCCATGAAGGTGTTGTATTTTTCTTTTTCGTTGTTCGGATCGCCCCAGCCATACAGATCCATACCGGCGGCAACATTTGCAAAGGCATTGTCCCATATTGACGGTTGGAAATGTCCGGTATAAAGCGGGTATTGGACATTCTTGTTTTCCTTGTAAGCACTGCTTAGTGCGCGGTTGAACTGCTCAAATGTAACATACCAGCGTTGGGAATTGGTACTGCTGTCCGGGTAGCTGTCACGGTTAAAGCCGTTCAGCTCGTAGTCGGTGTAGTAGTCATAGAGGGTGCTGGTGATGTACTTTGTGCCCGCCTCTTGGGTGAATTTGTCGCTTGCAATGTCCACAACGGTCGTGCCTTTGCCGCTTTCGGCATCGCGGATCGCGCCTTTCTCACCCCAGTAGCCGTCACGGAAAACCCAGTTTTGGGTTATTACATCATAATTTCGTCCTGTGTATGCCGTTGGATCACCATCATCGGCAAAAAAGCAGGGCTCTTCCAAGTTCGGGGGGATTTCCGCTGTGCTATACTTCTTCGTTAGATCATCTACCGCAGAGTTTCCGTCTGCGTCCTCACGCGCGGAGAATTGCACCGCGGTGAAAGGGCCACCACCAGGAACCTCGCAAGACCACAGCTGGCGGTTTGTGCCATCGGTTGTTGTTACCTGTGTCATCGGCTGCTTAATGATCTGACTGTTTTCACCCGTCAGGAAGCAGTACATTTTACCGTTTTTGCCCGGCATGGGATTTTGGTGTATATCATAGTCCTTGGCATAAGCGTACGAGGAGAGCGTTGCATCAAAATAAATGGTTTTGTCCTTTGTAAGCAAATCGCCGCCTGCGTTTTGCCAAGGGCTTTCAGTACTTTCGTTTCCGCTATAGACAAAGCAGTTGTTCGCTGCCAAATCAAACATCGTGATGCCCTCGCAAGCATCGTTGCTGAAATTGTACAGTGTGCCTTCGCCACTGTTCGTCCAAGTAAACTTTACAAACTGCGATTGATTGTTCGGAATTGTGATTTTCTGGGCGGCCATGGTGTTAGCCGCTACCGTGCCAATCGTCTGACTGCCAGTTTCTACAAAAGTACCGTTTTCATCTTTTTTGTAAAATGTAGCGATAACACCGTCCAGCGTTGTTGTGCTTGCATTTTTGAAGTAAAGCGGCATACCCGCGTAATAGTATTCCACGCGCGTCCATTGGGAGTCGTTGTAAGGGTTGTCTGCGACGGTGGCGTTTCCGCCATCAAACGGAGAGGTTGTGGCATCAAACATTTTTCCGGCAAGCTTATCAATCGTTGTCCAGTTCTTATTGCCATCACTTTTTCCGCCAAAGGCGAGGAATTGACCTTCCCAAGTATTACCGTCCAAATACTGGAAAATCAGTCGATAAAATCCACCATTTGGGTAGTCCCCTTGACCTAGTGTAACACTGAAAACCTTGCGCTCTTCTCCCTTACTATCGGTTATTGTCGTACCTGTATCGTCCATGACCCTCTTTAGCTCGCTATTATCTCCCTTGTGGGCAAACAACTGAACCTGATAAGAGTCCTTATAGTGGCTGTCAACCGCAAAATAAATGGTTACCGTTTTGGGGATAAAACTCGCCGTTTCCCCCTCATTCGATGCGGTCATTGGTGCAGACCTGTCATCGCTCTCCGTTTCGTCCTCGCTGTAGGTATCCGCTGCGAAGAAGGTCTCTTTCGCGCCAGCTTCGCCCGCAGGGTCTTCTCCGTCATCCGCAGTACCTTCTTCGTCATCCGAGGTATTTTCTTCGGTGAGATTGGTTTTTTCCTCGTCCGGGGCTGTCTTGTCCGCAGCGGCACTGTCAGCCGGGGCGGTATTCTCTGAACCGGTCACGCCCTCGGCAGGGGGCGCGCCTGCGGCTTTGTCTGTTGTGTCGGCGCTGTTTGTAATCGTTTCCGAGTTCGGCACAGAAATTTCAGGCTCTGTTTTGCTGCCCTCGTTTGTCGTGTCGGCGTCCTTTTGACTCGTTTCTAAATTCGACACAGAAATATCCGACCCGGTTTCGTCAGCATCATTCTCCGCGTTGTCATCGTTCGGAATCGTTTCCGAGCTTGAAACAGAAAAGTCAGTCTCCGTCTCCGCTGCGTATACCGGTAGAGCCATGCTTGCCAGCAGGCACAGGGCGGCCAGCAGTGCCACTGCACGGTGCAGGATGGAATTTGCCTTCGTCATCTGCCTTGCCTCCTTTTGTATGCGTTCAATACACTTTATTCCGCAGCTTACTGCGGAATAGCAAAGGGTGTACACCCTTTCGGCTTATGCTTTCCCCCGCGTCCACGCGCAATCGCTGGCGTATCAGGCGTGGAAAGCATGCTGTATTTGATTTAATTTGTATTCCTTTTTATGGAAAAATTATAGTTCTTTAGTATGAGAATTTCAAGTACCTGCGTTGAATCGTTTCATTTTCGGCAATTTGCTATATTTCAACCGCATTATATTGTGCATCCTGACTGTTAGTGCGGTGCAGCTTTGTAAGATACAGCGCGATTTCTTGCACATCTGCACACTATATGTAGAATTATGTCGATATTTTTGCGCAGATGTTGCGAACCGCATGGGGCAAGATTTGTTCGGTCGTGTTGGAAAAGGGAAAATGCAGGGGCGGCGTCCCCGACACCCCGGGGGGCGGCTGCCCATCTGCGGGCGCATATGGAATGCGCCCCTACGGTGTGATGGGCTTCTACCTTATTATATATACATAGAAAAAACACCCCGCCCGGCAGCGTGGTGCTGCGGGCGGGGTGGCTCGGGTGCTTATTTACTTCAGATCAAACCCATGAGGCTGGGCAGACCAAGGGAGAGCGCCGGGATATAGGTGACGGCCAGCAGGGCGGCCACCAGTGCCACAAAGTAGGGGATGAGCTTGGACGTGACCTGCTCGATGGAGACATGGCCGATGCCGCAGCCGACAAACAGAACCGAGCCGACCGGCGGGGTGATGTTGCCCAGGCACATATTAAAGATCAGCATAACGCCGAACTGGATCTCGGTCATGCCGAAGCTGGTGGCGATGGGCAGGAAAATCGGGGTGAAAATCAGGATGGCCGGGGTGATGTCCATGAACATGCCGATGACCAGCAGAATAATATTCATCAGCAGGAAGATGATATACTTGTTGTCGGTCAGGCTCATCAAACCGTTGGAGATAGCCGCCGGGATGCCGGAGTAGGCCATGACAAAGGACATAGCGGAAGAAGCGGAAATCAGGAACAGGATGATGCCGGAGGTCTTGGCAGAGTTGAGCAGGATATTCAGGAAGCCCTTGAAATCAATGCTCTTATAGACGATAGAGAGGATCAGGCAGTACAGAACCGCGATGCCTGCGCCCTCGGTGGCGGTAAAGACACCGGAGACGATGCCGCCGATGACGATGACGATGAGCAGCAGGGACGGAACTGCATCCCAGACGGTTTTCAGCACGCTCTGGCTGCGGTCAAAGCCGGTGGCCTTCATGCCAGCCTTTTTTGCGCCGATGAACGCAACGATCATGCAGCACAGACCCATCAGGATGCCGGGGATATAGCCGGCCATGAACAGGGTGGAGATGGACACACCGCCCGCGACGGTGGAGTAGACGATGAAGGCGGAGGTCGGGGGAATCAGCAGACCCGTGGGGGCCGAGGCGATGTTCGCAGCGGCAGAGTAGGCGGGGTCGTAGCCGTTTTCCTCCTCAATAGGGCTGATGCAGCCGCCCATGGCGGACGCAGCGGCAACAGAGGAGCCGGACAGTGCGCCGAACAGCATGTTGCCGAGGATGTTTGCCTGTGCCATCGAGCCGGGAATCTTGCCGACAAACAGCTGCGCAAAGTTGACAAGGCGCTTGGCGATACCGCCGTTGTTCATGATGTTGCCGGCCAGAATAAACAGCGGCACAGCCAGCAGAGAGAACGACTCAACACCGGAGTTCATCTTCTGCATCGTGATAAAGGTGATCTGGTCCCAGGACAGGGTAGACATGGCCGTCACGATGGAGGATGCCACAATGCTGATGGAGATGGGCACGCCGAGGAACAGCAGCACGCCGAACACAGCGAAAAGGATAACGGTGGTCATGGTGATACTCATTTGTCTGCACCCTCCTTGGATTCTACTTTTTCGCCGGTGATGTCCTCATAGATGTTGATGATCTGCGCAATCACAATGAACACGCCGGAAATCGGGGCGATGGCGTAAACCAAACTGCGGGGGATGCCCAGCAGCGCCGAGAACTCGCGGCTGGCAGAGACAGCCAGCTTGAAGCCGCCGATCGTGAAAACGAAGATCGCCATCAGGAGGATCAGGCCGTCAATGGCCACCAGCAGGGCGGTGTGGGCCTTGCCGGTGAACTTGTCGCGGACGAGGGTCAGCGACATATGCTCACGGGTGGAGAAGGCGTAGGCCGCGCCGATGAAACCGGTCCAGATCAGGCTGTAGCGGACAAGCTCCTCGGTAAAGGCTACGGGGCTGTTGAGCACATAGCGGGAGAATACCTGAATAAGCACCAGAATGGTCATGAAGGAAAGAAGAATCGCACAGGCGATGCTCAGAATCTTATCCATCCAGAATTTAATCGTTGCAAAGGTGTTTTTCATGGCTTACTCCTCCCCTCTTGCCTTTTCAATGGTGTCCATCAGCGTCTTGACGCCGGGATACTCTTCTTCGTAGGCTTCGATCATGGGCTGGGTGGCCTCGCGGAAGGCCTCCTTATCGACATCGTAGACGAACTCTACGCCCATCGTCTCCTGTGCCTCCTTGACGGCCTCCTCGACTGCGGTGTCCCACATGACCTTGTGGGCATCGGTGGAGTCGTGGGCAGCCTCAAGAAGAATCTGCTGATCCTCCGGGCTGATGGTCTTCCAGACCTTTTCGCTCATGATCAGCACATCGGGGATCATGGCGTGCTGATCGACCGAGTAGACCTTGCAGACCTCACCGTGCTTGCCGGTGGTCAGGGCGGTCTCGTTGTTCTCGGTGCCATCGATGATGCCGGTCTGCAGCGAGGTATAGACATCGCCGTAGGACATCGCAACGGGGATACCGCCGAGGTAGCTCATCATATCGGTCTGGCTCTTCATATCCTGCACGCGGATCTTCAGGCCCTTGAGGTCTGCCGGGGTGCGGATGGCCTTATCCTTCGTGTAGAAGGAGCGGGCGCCGGAGGTATAGTAGGTCAGCGTGACAAAGCCGTCCTCGCCGGTCGAGAGGAAGAAGTCCTGCATTTCCTTCGAGTCCATGACATGGTAGAAATCCTCCGTGTCATTAAAAATGTAGGGCAGGCCGAAGGCGTTGTAGGCCTCGTTGTAGGTGGCAAGGCCGGGGGCGGAGACCTTCGTCATGGCGATAACACCCGCCTGCAGCTGCTCAAGGTTCTCGTTCTCGCTGCCAAGCTGGCCGTTGGGGAAGATCTTGACCTGAATGCGGCCATCGGTCTTTTCGTTGACCTCCTCCGCAAACTGGGTCATGGCGATATGGACAGTGTGGGTCTCCGACAGGCCGTGGGCCAGCGTAAGAACCAGCGGATTCTGTGCGCTGTAGCCTGCATCGGCCGTGGAGGCGGATGCGCCGCAGCCGGTCAGCAGACCGATCCCCAGCACAGCCGCAGCACCCAAAGCTGCGATTTTCTTGAACATGGTATCTCTCCTTCTGATATATGTGGTCATTGCGGGCAGGTGCGGCGGGGAATCCCCCAGTCCGCTTCGCGGACAGCCCCCTTTGACAAGGGGGCCTTTAAAACCTCCCTTGTCAAAGCGAGGGCGGAGGGATTCCTCACCGCCGCCTCCCCCTTACATCCCAATCAAATCAAACTGCTCGAAGGACACGAGTACCTCGTGATCTTTCTTGGGGTTGGGGTACTTGATCTGCACACTCTTGAGGCGCTGGCTGTAGTACCAGCCGCTCTCGGCCTGCTCAAACTTACGGCGGTGCAGGAAGTGCGGCAGCTCCTTGCCGTCGACCTGCACATAGAACGGGGACTTCTCGCGGTGGATCATGTCAAGGTACATGCTCTCCACGGCGGTCTCGTAGCTGCCCTCGTTCGTGAAGGTCACGACCGTTTTGACGCCCGCCTTGACGGCGATCTTCGTCTTGAGGTAAGCGCCGTTGCGATAGTCGTTCGTGCGGCCGTCATCCTCGTACAGCGTGAACTCGGAATCTACATCGGGGGCCATCAGGATGTCCAGCGCCGTGGTCTTTTCGGTCATCAGGTTATGCAGGGCGTTGCCGCTCATCGGGATGATGGCACCGCTGCGCACAAACAGCGGAATGCTGGCAATATCGACCGGCACCTCAACGGTCTGGCCGGGGGCGTATTCCTCGCGGGTGTAGAAGTCGTAGAACCGCTCGTTCTCGTTTTCAGTCTTGGGCAGGTAGACCGGGCGAACGGTCTGGCCCTTCTCGACAACATTGGCCACCAGCAAAGAATCGCCGAACATGAAATCGACACCCTCATCGTAGGTTGCGGGGTCATTCTGGAACACCGCGAAGGTGGGCTGCCAGATGGGCAGGCCGTTCTCATGCGCACGCTCCATCAACGAGTAGAGCGTCGGGCTGAGCTTGTAGCGGAAGTCGATGGCCTCCTTGATGTACTGCTTTTTGTCGCTGTACATCCAAGGCTCGGTGACGGTGTTGTCCGTGTTGGTCGAATGGATGGAGAAGCGCGGCTGGAAGATGCCGTTCTGCACCCAGCGCACAAACAGCTCACCCTCCGGCGCGGGGCCGAAGAAGCCGCCGATGTCGCAGCCGTGGTTGGAAACGCCGCAGAGCGCCATGCCCAAGATCGTAGCAATGTTGTATTTCAGGGTATCCCAGCAGGTCAGGTTGTCGCCGGCCCAGACCTGTGCATACCGCTGGATGCCGGCGTGACCGGAACGGCAGACAGAGAAGGGACGGCAGTCGGGGTCATATTCCTCGATGGCCTCGTTGGACAGCTGGCACATCAGGTTGCTCATGACCGGCTTCATCGTGCCGATTGTGCTGCCCTTGCCCTCAAAATAGACCTTGGCGTCCTTATCAACAAGGGAATCATACTCGCAGTTGTCGTTCCAGATAGAGCGGCAGCCGTACTTGAGCAGCGCATCCTTGATGTACTGCTTCCAGTGCAGGCGGGTGGATTCCTTCGTGTAATCTACAAAGAGGCCGGGGCCGCCCCACCATGTGCCGACAGCCAGACCGTCGAGGCCCGCGTTGTCATCGGAGGCGGGCAGGAACATGCCCTTTTCCTTCATCTCGTCCAGCAGCGGGTGAACCAGCAGCATACCGGGCTTGATGTTGGGCGAAACGACAATGCCGCGCTTTTTCATCTGGGCGAACCAGTCTGCCGGGTCCTTGAAGCGCTTGTGGTTCCAAGTGAAGGTGCAGCGCTTGATGCCCTCGGCCGTCTCGACTGCGCAATAACCGCTGGAAAGCTGGAACCCGTCTGCGGGGATGCCCTCCTCGCGGGTGGTGTCGATGAAATCCAGCACCGCGTCATCGCTGTTCTCGGGCAGTTCGGGGTAATACATCGAACTGCCGAGGTAGCCGAGTGCAGCCTTCGGCAGCATGACGCTCTTGCCGGTCAGGTCGGTGTAGCGCTCGATGATCTCGCGGATGGACGGGCCTGCGATCAGGAACAGATCAATATCGCCCGCATCGGTGCGGTAGGACGAGTAGCGATGCCAGTAGTTGCGCTTCTCGCGCCCCATGTTGAAATCACACTCGGCCGTGTTGTGGTAGAAGTAACCGACCGCCTGTTTTGTGCCGCGGTTCAGCCGGATATAAAAAGGAATGTGCTTGTAGAGAGAGTCTGTCTCCTTGGCGTTGTACCCCATCGCATCGCCGGGGGCCATATTCATGTATTTCTCGGCCTTGTTGATCTCGCCGGACTTCTCACCGAAGCCGTAGAAGCAGTCATCGGCCTCGATCTGGCTGGCATGGATGCGGCGGCGGTTGCTGTCCTCGCGGTAGGCAAGGTCAGGAATGTCGGCGTGCAGCAGGCTGCCGTCCTTGTCGTAGACCATGATGCGGAAGGGTTCCTTCTCGATCACGACCTTCAGGCGCTCGCCCTGGATCACAGCCTGCTTTTCGCCATCGGTCAAAACGGCGGCAGCAGGCTCTACGCGCTTGCGGCAGCCCTGCATCAGGGCATCGGTGCGGGACTCCCACGCGGTCATCGTCAGGCTGTAGGAGGCCTCGTCCCAGTCGCCGTCAAAGCCGGCGCGGATGCGCAGGATGTCATCGGTCAAAAACCAGATGCGCAGCTCCACAGCGTTGGTTGCAACGGAATAGTAACTGCCGCAGTCCTTGACAGCACCGCCGGTGTAGCACACTTTCATAGATTTTCCCCTTTCTTCTTTTGCGTTGGTCAAGCGGAAAAAGCGTTTGTTTCGGCATGATTTGTGCAATTCTCACAAATTCGTGCGCTTGTTTTTGTGATAATTGCTACTGTTGCCTTATTTCGTCATTATAATATCAAATATACGGCCAAATTTCTCTGCTTTTTGTAGCGCAAATATCGCAAAATGTGATATAATCGTCTTAAGGACAAAATTCGTGGGGAGGCCTGCGCCATGATCATACAAAAAGTACCGCACTATGTAGATTCTCTTCTCACGCAGGAGAAAGCCAGCTCAGCCTTGCAGGGCGGCGATGTCTTGGTAGCATGGTACACCAACCAGCTCAACAGCCAGTCGGTCGTACACTCGCACCCCTACTATGAGCTGATCCTGCCGGTATCGGGCAGCAGTGTGCGGTATTCCATCGGCGGCAGCGTCTACGATCTGCACTTGGGGGAGCTGATCCTCTTTCCCGGGGAGATGTTCCATTCCGGCAAGTTCAACATCACGGCGGACACCTCTGAACGGCTTGTCGTGCAGATCGCGCCCGACATCTGGGACCGCGCGTGGGTGCAGAGCGGGCTGACCGACCGTTTATGGCAGGGCGAGCCTGTCATACTTGACGCCGACTCGGTCATACGGTGGGATTTCCGCGGTCTGCTGGAGCGGATGGCACAGACCGTCTATCTAGATGAGCCGATCCGTTCGGCGGTCCAGTGCTGTGAGGTGACCGAGCTGATTTTGCTGTTCTGCCATGTAATCCACGGCCGCCGCGCCGCGCCGCCGCCCTCCGCCACAAGCCTGCTGGTTGCCAAGGCGGTTGCCTACCTGCAGGCGAACTACACAGACCCCCAGCTGAATGTTGCGCAGCTGGCGCGCTACACCTACACCAGCCGGGAGCATCTTTCCCGCGTGTTCAAAGAATACACCCTCGAGAGCGTCCACGGCTATCTGACCAACCTGCGGATGCAGCACTGCCGCAACGCCCTTGCCGCCGGCATGAGCGTGCTGGACGCCTGCTCCGCCAGCGGCTTTACAAATTACAGCAGCTTTGTAAAGAGCTTCCGCGCTCTCTACGGCATCACCCCTACCGAATACCGCGCCCAGCTCCGCATTCCGGCGGCAAAGGAATAAGCGAAAGCCCATAAAGCAACGCCCCCGGCAGCTTATGTTTGTGCTTCAACATAAGCTGCCGGAGGCGTTTGTATTTTGCAGCGCTATCCAAGCTTTTCACTCCATCGGCAGGCTGATGACCGCCTTTGCGCCCTGCGGGATATTTTGCACAAATTCTGCTTTTCCGCCGTGCGCGATGGCGATCTGCTCCACCACATGCAGGCCAAGGATGTGCGGAGCATTTTCGCAGGGCTCGGGGGCATTCATAGCCGCCAGCACAGCAGGTGGGTAGCCGCAGCCGTCATCGGCCACTGTCAGGCAAAAGCAGCCCCCCGCCGCTTCGGTGCGCACGGTGATGCTCACCCGGCCGGGATTGTGGCGGATGCTGTTGTTCAATAGATTCTCAAGCAATCGTTCCAGCAGGGCGCGGTCTGCGCAAAGCATTGCCTGCTCGCTCTGCTCTGATTGCTCCAGCGCAATCTCACACTTTTTTTCCTGCGCGTTCTCGCAAAATTGCGCCACCAACGCGCGGAACAGCGGCCCCGCCCGGAGGCTCTTTCTGCGCAGCGGCTGTGCGCCGTATTCCAATTTGCTGGTCAGGTTCAGATCATCTATGAGGGTGCGGAGCTTTTCGCACTGGTTTCGTATGCCGGTCGCCTTCTGCCGGGAGGCCGCCGGCGTTTCTGCGTCCCGCTCCAGCTGTTCCGCCCAGCCCATGATCAGGGCTAGCGGGGTGCGCACATCGTGGCTGACCCCTGCGATCCATTGGGTGCGGGCATTGTCCCGCCGGGCGAGCATCTCGTTTTTGGCCTGCAGCTGGGCGCCGGTCTGGTTCAGCTTTTCCGCCAGTTCCCCTGCAAAGCCATTGGTAGGCAGCTGGACGCTCTGCCCCTGTGCCAGCGCATCCAGACCGTTTGCTACGGTCTCCAGCCGCTTTGCCCCCCGCCAGCTCAGCCAAAGGCAAAGCGCCAGACCCAGAAGCAGCAATCCCAGCGCTGCCGCCGGGAGGATTCCGGCCATGTTCAGCACAAGCTCCGGCGAGCTGTACACGCTGTACCGCCAAAGGCTCCCCCTGGGCAGACCTATAACAAACAGCCCGTAGGGTTCTTCCCAGCAGAACACCGGGTAATCCGCCAGATACCAGCGGGCAAACCGGGCAATTTCGCCGGCCGTATAGGTGTGGTTCAGTTCCTTCGGCAGCTCGTAGCTCCACCGGACAGCGCCGGCATCATCCAGCACCATGGCCCATGCATAGCCGTCCATCCATTCCTGCGGCGTGTGCGCTGCCCCCAGCGCCAGCCCGTCTGCCGTTTCCAACATAGCATCTGCAATTTCGCTGGAGGCGTATTCCCGCTGCGGCAGACGGCGGCCCTCCTGCCAGCCCAGCCACCCCAGCAGGGCAACGCCGGAAAACAGCAGCAAAAGCACAACGCCCACAGCGGCCAGCACATACCGCCGGATCAGCCGTGCAAAGGTTTTCAAGGCTCTCCCTCCTTTGTCAGTTTATAGCCGATGCCCCGCACCGTGCGCAGGAACCGCGGCGCACCGGGCTCGGTTTCCAGCTTTTCCCGCAGATGCCGGATGTGTACACCCAGACTGTTCTCATAGCCATAATAATCCGCACCCCAGACAGCATCGCAGATGGCATCATAGGTCACGATATGCCCCCGGTTTTCTGCCAGCTTGCGCAGCAGGGCCAGCTCGGTAGCCGTCAGCGCCAATGTTTTTCCATCGGGCAGACTGACAACGGCATCGTTCAGGTCTACGCTGCGCGGCCCAAGCTGCAATACCGTTGGTTTTGCCGCTGACAATTCCGCCCGGTAAGCCCGCTGCAGAATATGCTGCACCCGCAGCAACAGCTCCTGCATCAAAAAGGGCTTCGCCAGGTAATCGTCCGCCCCCAGCCCCAGCCCGAACAGCCGGTCTGCATCCGCATCCCGCGCTGATAGAAATAACGCCGGCACATCCGCTTTGGCCCGCAGCGCACGGAATAAAGAAAACCCGTCCCCGTCCGGCAGGTTGATGTCCAAGATCATCAGCTCCGGCTGCCCGGCCGCAAAGGCGGCGCGTGCGCCCCCGCAGCTTTGTGCTGTGCGGATCTTCCCATAGCCTGCGCCGCGCAGCTGCTCACACAGCAGTGCCAGCAGATCGGCGTTGTCATCCACAATCAGGATTTTCGCATCATAAATGGTGTTCACAAGGCGTTTCCTCCTTTTCCCTCCCTACTATACCACAATTTTTGCGCTGCAAAAGGGAACGCCCGTAAATTTAAGCGCAAATTAAGCTATCCTTCCGGCAGGATTAAGATGACGGGTGTATTCTGGCAGCATTCCGAAAGGATCGTGAATGTGAAAGGAGAACCTTGTATGAAACCTGTAATTGAGACCCATGCCCTTTGCAAAAGCTATCACGGCCGTCTTGTAGTGGATCATCTGGATCTGTGCGTCCCGGAGGGCTGCGTCTATGGCTTTTTAGGCCCCAACGGGGCGGGAAAATCCACCACAATGAAGATGCTGCTGGGCCTTGTGCATCCCACCGGCGGCAGCGTGGCGCTGCTGGGGCAGCCCATGAATGAGAAAAACCGTATCCCGCTGCTGCGGCAGACCGGCAGCCTGATCGAATCGCCCTCTGGCTACCTGCACCTGACTGCGCGGGAAAATCTGGCCATCGTTGCCGATCTGAAGGGCGTTGACCGCAGGGATACCCGCCGGGTGCTGGACATCGTACACCTGACTAAGGACGCCGACCGGAAGGTGGGGCAGTATTCCCTGGGCATGAAGCAGCGCCTCGGCATCGCTATGGCCCTGTTGGGCAGCCCCAGGCTGCTGATTCTGGACGAACCCACAAACGGTCTGGATCCGGCCGGGATTCAGGAAATGCGCAGCCTTATTGCCTCAATGCCGCAGACCACCGGCGCCACCGTTTTGATCTCCAGCCATCTGCTGGGCGAGATCGAGCAGATGGTGGATCAGGTCGGCATCCTGAGTCACGGCAAGCTGCTGTTCGAGGGTTCGCTGCAGCAGCTGCAAAAGCATAGCCGGGGCGGCACGCTGCTGCGAGTGCTGGCAGTCCCCAAGGCTCTTGCCGTGTTGCAGCAGCAGGGGGTGACGGCCGCAAGGCTGACCGACCAGCCGGACACGCTGCAGCTTCCCCCGCTGCGAGATGAAGCACTGGCCGCGCTGATCCGCACCCTTGCCGAAAGCGGTGCCGGTGTCATTGGGCTGACTGCACAGACCAAGAGCCTTGAGGACATCTTCCTCAGCCTGACCCAAAGCAGCGGGGAGGTGGCGTAACATGACAGCCTTTTTTACGGAGCTGCAAAAGGCCCGCCGCCGGCACGACCTTGCCCTCTGCCTGCTGATTCCCGGCATTGTCGTGCTGTGGGTGGGCGGCCTTGCTCCGGCAGCCCCGGATGAGCTGGCCAACGGCTACAGTGCCCTGCTCTACAGCCTGCCGGTCATCGAGGCGATTCTGATGCCGGTGATGATGGCCGTACTGGCCTCCCGGCTGTGGGATATGGAGATAAAGGGCAATACCCCCAAGCTGCTCTACACTTTGCAGAGCCGCCGCAGCCTGTTTGCGGGCAAGGCAGTCTTTGGCGTGTCGGAGGTGCTGCTGGTCACGGTGTTGGAGCTGGTCTGCGTGCCGGTACTTGGGCGCGTCCACGGCTACACCGAGGTCTTTCCTGCGGGGCAGCTGGCCTATCTGTTCGTCTGCACACTGGCCGTGGATTGTATGCTTTTCTTCGGCGAGTTTCTGCTGATGCTGTGGGTCGGCAATCCCCTTCCGGCGCTCTGCGTAGGTATTGTGGGGGCGCTGGTCGGGTTGTTCTCTGCCTTTATGCCGCCCATTGCCAGTTATTTTGTGCCCTTTGGGTACTACATTCCTCTGAGCGCCTACGAAGTGGCAAACTGGGACAAGGCCACCCACACCGTCACCTACGGCACCCGCCCCTTCAACTGGGGGCTGCTGGCCTTTACCCTTGCGCTGGGCGCTGTGCTGTTCGCCCTTGCGTGGCGCAAGGTGCAGGATGAGGAGGTATAAATCTATGCTGAAACGCTGTATTCTTGCGGAGAACCGCAAACTCCACGCATCCCCCATCTGGGTAATGTTCTTTGCGCTTCCCATTCTTTCCGCCACCTACGGCACCTTCAATTATCTGCAGAATCTTGAGATCCTCACCGATGGCTGGTATAGCCTGTGGACCCAGCACACCCTGTTTTATTCCATGCTCTTTTTCCCCGCCATGGTCGCCACCTATGCTGCCTACTTGTGGCGGCTGGAGCATCTGGGGCACAACTGGAACCTCATCATGGCAAGCCCTGTGCCGCCGCTGGACCTGTTTACCGCAAAGTTTGCGGTGGTGGCAAAGCTGGCATTGCTGACCCACAGCTTTGTATTTGCGCTGTTTGTGTTCTGCGGTAAGGTATTTGCGCGGCTGCCCGGCCTGCCGCCGGTCACCTTGCCGCTCTATCTGCTGCGCGGCCTGCTGGGCGCACTGGCCGTCATTGCAGCACAGCTGGTGCTGGCCATGGTCATCCGCAGCTTTGCCGTGCCCATCTTTCTGGGCCTGCTGGGCGGCATTACCGGCATCTTTATCAGCTCCAAAGGCTTAGGACTCCTGTGGCCCTATTCTCTGATGCAACTCGGTATGAACTCCAACAAAAGCGCGGATACTCTGGCCGGAAGCTATACACTGTTCGCCTTCAGCTGCCTGTTCTGGCTGGCTGCGATGTTCACGCTGGCATGGCTGCTGCTGCGCCGGCAGGATGTGCGCGCTTAAACTGCCCGTCTATTTTTATTGCTTTTTTCGATTTCCTATTGACAAGTTAGTTTGTTTAGACTAATATAGTCTATGCTAACTGTTAGCACTCGCTAACTTTGTGAAAGGAGATCGGACCCATGGCAGACCTGCCCCGGCAGTTGACCGCCCCGCCGCACGCTGCAGCGCACCTGCTGCAATATCACGATTTGATCGAGAGCATTGTCTCCGCGCTGGATGCCCGCGATACCTATACCGCCAGCCATTCCAACCGCGTTGCAGATATGGTCCTTGTGCTTGCAGCCGCACTGGGGCTGGACCCAGACGAGACCGCGCTTATCCATATAGCCGCTCATCTGCACGATATTGGGAAAATCGCCGTGCCGGACGCCGTGCTGCGCAAGACCGGGCCGCTGACCGCCGATGAATGGCAGGAGATGCGCCGCCACCCCGTCACAGGCTATAATATACTGCGCAGGGTCGCTGATTTTCAGGATATTGCCGTGCTGGTCCTGCATCATCATGAGCGTTGGGACGGCCGCGGCTACCCCGATGGCTTATCCGGGACCGATATCCCTTTAGGCTCGCGCATTATCGCTGTGGCGGACTCGATCGACGCCATGATGAGCAGCCGCAGCTACCGCGCCGCGATGACCGGCGCGGCATGCCGCTGCGAGATCGAGAAAAACAGCGGCATCATGTACGATCCCCGCGTGGCAAGCGCTGCGTTGGCGCATTGGGACACCCTGATCAGCCGCTATGCCGCCGACACGCCCCGCACCCCCTATTTTGACCGGCTTATGCTGGAGCGCACCCGCCAGACGCACGACTATCTGGTTGCCCATCAGGACAGCCGCATCACCCTTGCAGAGCTGGCGGCTAAGTTTCATCTCTCCCAAAGCTCCCTGAAGCTTTGCTTCAAGGCGCTCTATGGGGTGCCGGTGGCCGGTTATCTTCGCACTGTGCGGATGGACACAGCCGCGCGGCTGCTGCAGGAGAGCGATCTGCCTGTAGCGGAGATTGCGCACCGTGTCGGCTATGAGGACCCCAGCCGCTTTTCCGCTGCCTTCCGCCGCCATACCGGCCGCCGCCCCACAGAGCTGCGCCGCGTTGCCTGCCCGTACGCTGAATAAAATCCAAATTGCACGATTCCTGTCTTTTTTACCTACCATTCAGATGGGCAAGCGTTGTAAAATAATTAGTAAACCTTCTGGGTTTATTTGTAAAATCCAGACCGTATTAGGATAGTAAAGGGGAAATGAGTTATGAATTGGGCAAAGATCGGTCTGTTCGCAGGCGGCGCACTGTTCGGCTCCGCCGGTATTGAGATTTTGACCAGCAAGGATGCAAAGAAGCTGTACACCCAGTGTACCGCCGCCGTGCTGCGCATGAAGGATCAGGTCATGAAGACCGCCACCTCTCTGCAGGAGAACTGTGGCGACATTCTGGCCGACGCCAAGGAGATCAACGAGCAGCGCAACGCCGATGACGATGCCGTGATCGAGGACGCCGCTGACGAGAAGGCCGAGTAAGCTATGACGACTCGGCCGCAAGTCGGCTGCAGCCGTTACACCTCTGCTTTGATTTGCCGGTTACTGCAAAGGCTTTTCCCACTCGCGGAGAAGCCTTTTTATTGTTGGGAGCATAATTATAATGAAATGGAACATTCTGCATGAGAGCCGCGGGCGCATCCGCCTGCATCTCAACAAGCCGCGGCTTTCCATGGCCGAGGCCGACCAGCTGCAGGCTTACCTTGCCGATCTGCCCGGCGTGCGCGTTGCCGTTGTGTATGAGCGCACCTGTGACGCCGTCATCACCTACACGGGTGCCCGCACCGATGTACTGCGCGGCGCAGCCGCCTTCCGCTTTGATGTGCAGGCCCTGACCGAGGTATCCGCCAACAGCCCGCGCGCCGTAAACCATGAATATCAGGAAAAGCTCGTCAATCTGACGCTTTTCCACTTTGCGCGCAAGCTGTTCCTGCCTGCACCGATACGCTTTGCCTACACGGCGGTATGCAGTGTGCGCTATCTTTGGCACGGTCTGCGCTGCCTGCTGCACCGCAGACTGGAGGTCGAGGTGCTGGACGCACTGTCCATCGGGGTATCCATGCTGCGGGGGGACTTTTCCACCGCAGGCTCGGTCATGTTCCTGCTGCGGCTGGGTGAGCTGCTCGAGGAATGGACCCGCAAAAAGTCGCTGGGCGATCTGGCCCACTGCATGTCGCTGAATGTGGACCGCGTCTGGCAGCTTACCGCCGAGGGCGAGGTCCTTGTCCCGATTTCGCAGATCCGCACCGGGGATGCCATCATCGTACATACCGGCAGCGTGATCCCGCTGGACGGCAGGGTACTGGACGGTGAGGCCAGCGTCAATCAGGCCTCGCTGACCGGCGAGGCAGAGCCGGTGCGCAAGGCGGCCGGTGCTGTTGTCTATGCAGGCACCGTTGTGGAGGAGGGCCAGATCACCCTGACCGTTGAGCAGCAGGCGGGCAGCGGCCGCTATGACCAGATCGTCCGGATGATCGAGAACTCCGAAAAGCTGAAATCCGCCAGCGAGACCCGCGCCGCAGCGCTGGCCGATAAGCTGGTGCCCTACAGCCTGCTGGGCACGGCCGTCACCTATGCGCTTACCCGCAACGCAACGCGCGCCATCTCGATTTTGATGGTAGACTTCTCCTGTGCGCTGAAGCTCTCGATGCCGCTGGCGGTGCTGTCCGCCATGCGGGAGTGCGGCAGCTACCACATCACGGTCAAGGGCGGCAAGTATCTTGAGGCACTGGCTAACGCCGACACCATTGTTTTTGACAAGACCGGCACGCTGACCCATGCCACCCCGACCGTTGTGCAGATCGTGCCGTTCGGCACCCGCACAGAGGACGAGGTCCTTGGCATTGCCGCCTGTCTGGAGGAGCATTATCCCCACTCGATGGCAAACGCCGTTGTGCAGGCTGCTTCCGCAAAGGGCATCCGCCATGATGAAATGCACAGCGAGGTGCAGTATGTCGTAGCGCACGGCATTGCCAGCACCATCGGCGGCGAGAAGGCCGTCATCGGCAGCCAGCACTTTGTCTTTGAGGATGAGGGCTGCTATATCCCGACGGCTGAGACCGCCAAATTTGATGCCCTGCCGCCGGAGTATTCCCACCTGTATCTTGCCATCGGCGGGGTGCTGGCCGGCGTCATCTGCATTGCCGACCCCCTGCGCGCGGAGGCCGCCGAGGTGCTTCGCCAGCTGCGCGGCCTTGGCATACAAAAAGCGGTCATGATGACCGGCGACAACGACCGCACGGCCTCCGTCATCGCAAAGCAGGTCGGTGTGGATGCCTACTATGCCGAGGTCCTGCCTGAGGATAAGGCCCGCTTTGTCGATGCCGAAAAGGCCGCAGGCCGCACCGTCATCATGCTGGGGGACGGCATCAACGACTCCCCGGCCCTGTCTGCTGCTGATGTCGGCATTGCGATCAGTGACGGCGCCGCCATTGCGCGCGAGATTGCGGACATTACGATTGCCGCCGACAGCCTGCGGGAACTGGTGACCCTGAAAGCCATCGCCAACGGTCTGCAGCACCGCACCCGCGCCAACTACCGCTTTATCATGAGCTTCAACAGTATGCTGATCGTGCTGGGCGCCATGGGCATTCTGCCGCCTGCGACCTCCGCGCTGCTGCACAATGCCTCCACCTTGGGCGTCAGCCTGAAGAGCATGACAAACCTGCTTACTTAACGAGTACCCGACCGCATCCCGGCTGCCCAGCAGCCGGGATGTTTCTTTTCCGCCTTACCCCATGTAAAAAACTGGTATAAGCGCCATAAAAATCCTTGCAATCAATGTGTCTAAGTGATAAACTTATAACATTCTTTCATAATAATCGAGGGAAAGCGATACAAAAAGCTGAAGGGGAAAATTCAGATGATGAACAACCATTTCCGGTGCATGGCGCTTCGGGGGCTGAGCCTTTTCACCGCAGCGGCCCTGCTTACCGCCTGTGCTGCCAGTCAAGCCGCTGCACCTGCCGCCAGTGAGTCCACGGCAGATGAGGCTGTCACCTTTATGGCACCATACCTGAATGTCGAGGCCTTTATCGACAAGGTCCACAGCATCTACCCGGAAGTGAATATCGAGATCGTTCCCTACAGCGGTGACAACACGACCTCCTGCATCCAAAATATGATCGAGGCCCATGACCTGCCGGACATCTGCACCGTCACGGTCTATAACCCGATGACCGATGACATGAGCGACCAGCTCATCGACCTTGCGGGCTATGATTTCACCGACAATTACATTGAATCCCGCCTGCAGGAGGTCACGGACAACGGTGCCATTTATCTGCTGCCATCGGTCTACAACTGCTACGGCATCACCTACAACAAGACCCTGCTGCAGCAAAACGGCTGGACAGTACCCACCAGCTTTGCCGAGCTGGAGCAGCTTGCCGAAAAGGCTGAGGCTGCAGGTGTGGCGCTTTGCCTGCCGCAGAGCCAGTACCCCGGCTATGGGTTCCAGTATATGTGCAACATTGCGGACACTGGCTTTCTCGGTACGCTGGACGGCAAACGCTGGCAGAAGGATTACCTGTCCGGCAAGGCCAATGTCAGCGGCACACCGGGTATGATGCAGGCGATGGCGTATATCCAGAAATGGCGGGACATCGGTATGCTGAACGGTGACGGCGACCCCACCAGCGACGAGGTGACCCGCCAGCGAATGATCAACGGCGACGCCCTGTTTTTGCTGGGCAGCACCAACGGCATTGTGGAGGCAGACGGCACCCGCGACAAGTTCGGCCTGATGCCCTACCTTTCCGAGGACGGCAGCCAGAATGTCTTTGTGCTGAGCGTGAACCGCTATTTCGGCCTGAACAAGCGGCTGGAGCAGAACCCCCAAAAGCTGGAGGATGCTTTAAAGGTCATGCGTGTGCTTTCCACCGTGGAGGGCACCACTGCACTATACCCCGAAACCAAGGTCAAAAGCAGCCTGATGCCCTTTAAGAACGCCAAAGCGGGCGACACCTATTACGCCGACATTGCCGATGCACTGAACTTTGGCAGCACAGCACCCTTTATCTACTCCGGGTGGGAGAACACCATTGTGACCACCGGCAACAAGATGCTGGACTTTATGCGCGGCGATGCCACGATCGATGAAGTCATCGCCCAGCTGGACAGCGATCAGGATAAGGTCGTAAACAACACGCCCGATCTTATCACCACCGCGGCTGAGGACATCCCGCAGGAGGATTGCGCCCGGCTTGTGGGGCGCTGCTTTGCCGAGGCCACCGGCAGCGATCTGGCCCTTGTCTCGCTGGGGACATGGATTTCCGGCAACCCCACTGAACAGAACCACTATGGCGTCAGCGGCAAGCTGTACGCCAAGGGGCTGACTGACTACGATTTGTCGGTCATTTTGCCCACAGGCTGGAATCGCACCATACAGACCGTGACGCTGACCGGCAGCCAGATCAACGACCTGCTCACCGAAGGCTACGATGCCTACGGCAACGGAAAATGCTATCCCTATGTGCTGGTAAGCCCCGCCGCCGTGCAGGAGGACAAGACCTATCAGGTCGCCATCTGCGGTGTCAGTGACAAGCTGGCGGCCGAGGCTGAGATTGTGGATTCCGGCGTAGTGGGCATGGACGCTGCCAAGGCGTTTTTCGGCTCCTTTGAGACGCTGAGCCGTGCAAACGCCGCATGGGACGAAACGGAGCCGCAAAATGTGGAAGGATAAAAAATACCGCCGCATCCTGCTGGCCTGCATCTTCGCCAGTTTTGCGGCAGTCGCGGGCTTCTTTGTCCTGAGCCGGACCTATATCAAAAATCTTGTCTATAAAGAACGCCTGAACCAGATGGAGGAGATCACCCACCAGATGTTCCGCAATCTGGAGGATGTTATTGGCAACCGTTGGGCAGATGTCAATGTGCAGTGCAATTACCTGATTGGCACCGACCTGCAGACCGACACCGACCTGTATGCGTATCTGCAGCGGGTATCTACCCTTTCCAATCTGGAAGAAAAGCAGATCACCCTGCTGGTCGTTGATTCCGCCGGGCGGTATTACACCCAGCAGGGCAGCCGAGGTCTTTTGCGGGAGATGCACTACCTTGAGGACGACCCTGAATGGGTCAACTATGTTACCAACTCGCTGACGGAAAGCGATTCCCGCATGGTATTCTTAAAGCGGTTGGATACGCCCATCACACTGCAAGCCGGCACAGCGCAAATCAGCCTGCGCTACTACGGCATTGCGCAGAGCATGGAGCAGCTGAACACATACTTCCGCTGTGATGCCTACGATGACCACAACAGCGTGTATGTGCTGGAAAACAACGGCCTCAAGCTGTTCAACAGCAATAACACCGAGCTGCTGAAGGGTCAGAATGTCTACACTGTGCTTTCTCAAATGTCCTACCTGCACGGCTCGTCCTTTCAGCAGGCAAAGGCAGAGCTGCAAGAGAACGGCGTCTGCTACTCCAACGCCGTTCTGGACGGCACCGAGTATTTTTACTCCCTCAAGCAGATGGAAAACGCTGCATGGACACTGGCGTTTCTGGTTCCGGCAGATGATGTCGCCACCAACACGCAAAAGCTGGTAGATTTGGTGACCGCCATCATTATAGGCTTTGCCACTGTCTTTTCACTTTCCACCATTCTGATTCTTTGGAGACTGCAAAGGGATATGCAGCGCGATGCCCTGCAGGCTGAGCAGGAGACGAATCTGCGTTTGGAAAGCTACAACCAGCAGCTTACCGCGCGCAATGCCGAGCTGAAGCGCGCGCAGGAGGTTGCTGTGGATGCCCTGCAGGGTGCCGAGCGCGCCAGCAAGGCCAAGACCGATTTCCTGTCCAACATGAGCCACGATATCCGCACCCCGATGAACGCCATCATCGGCATCACCACCCTGATGAAAAACGAGCTGCACGAGCCGGACAAGTTGGCTGAGCATCTTGAAAAGCTGGAAATCTCCGGGCGTCTGCTGCTCGGCATCATCAACGACATTCTGGATATGAGCCGCATCGAGAGCGGCAAGACCACCCTGAACATCGAGCAGATGGACCTTCTGCAGCAGATCGAGCAGGTCGAGAGCGTTATCAGCGAGCAGGCCCACCAGCGCAATCAGGAATTCCGCGTGGTCACGACCTCGGTACAGCATGAGCATGTGCTGGCCGACCCCAACCGCCTGAACCAGATCTTGATGAATATCCTCTCCAACTCGGTCAAGTACACGCCCGCAGGCGGGCATATCCGGCTTGAGGTCGAGGAGCTTCCCCGCGATGCGCACTACGCCAAGTACAAATTCATTGTGCAGGATGACGGCATCGGCATGAGTGATGCCTACCAGAAAACCATTTTCGACCCCTTCACGCGGGAGGAAAAGTCCGGCACCAACCATGTGCAGGGTACGGGACTGGGTATGGCCATTACCAAGAGCGTTGTGGACCTGATGGGCGGTGTCATCAGCGTGGAAAGCGCCCCCGGCCAAGGCTCCCGCTTTGAGGTTGTGCTGGAATTTCCCATTGATACCGAGGCTGCCCTTGTGCAAAAGCCGGAGATCGATGATGCACCGGCGGACAATTCCCTGCTGTGCGGCATGAAGTTCCTCTGCGCCGAGGATAACGAGATCAACTCGGAAATTCTGCAGATGCTGCTGGAATCCAAGGGCGCAACCTGCACGATCTACCCCGATGGTCAGCAGATCGTAGATGCCTTTGCCAAGGTAAAGCCGGGCGACTACGATATGATCCTGATGGATGTGCAGATGCCCGTTATGGATGGTCTGGAGGCCACCCGCCGCATCCGCAGCAGCGAAAATCCGCTGGGCAAAACGATTCCCATTCTGGCCATGACGGCCAACGCCTTTTTGGAGGATATGCAAAAAAGCAAGGAGGCCGGCATGGACGAGCATCTCTCGAAGCCTGTGGACATTGCCATGCTTGAGCAGGTTGTGCGGCGTTTCCACATTACCCCCCCCCGCCGATAAATAGCGGCCGATCGCGCTTTATGCGCAGTGCTCCCCCGCCCTCGCCGTTTACCGCCAAAATAGACGCACTATAAAAAGAAAACCGAGCAGAATCCGCACCCTTCCGGGTGACTTCTGCTCGGTTATTTTTATGGCTTACGGTGCGTCAGGTGCGCAGCAGGGTGCCGCGCAGGCTTTCCAGTGCGGCAAGCCGCGCGCTGATGGCAAACAGGCTCGCGGCATGGGTCAGCTGCTCGGACTTCGCATCAAACGGAATGATGCGGGCCAGCACCGTGCTGTGATCTACAGCATCAAAAAGGACGCCCGCCCTGCGGCAAAGCTCGACCGTGCGGTTGGCACAGCCCGGCATCGTGCATAATGCGGCCACGGCATCCTCCGCAGGCGTGGGGCGTGCTGCGCCAGTATCGCTAAGTTCCTTGCCCAGCACCGTGCCGAAATGCTTTGCAGCCCGCCGGTTCTCACACCGTCCCAGTAGGGGATCCTCGGCACGCATGTCAAGCTCCATCGGTTCGCGCATGTAGCTGCTGTACCGCTGGGTCATTCGGGTGTATTCCCGCTGCAATTCCTTCCGGGTCAGTTCTGTATACTGCATACTTTTCCACTCCTCTACCTCATCTGCATCGCCTATTATACGCGGAAAAGGGCAGTGTGTAAAAAGTATTTTGTATATATCAGACATGTATAGTTCACATATCAGACCGTATGCGCGGCGGGTTTTCCGCGATTGGAACGCCCTCCCCTGCCAGCAGGCGGGCCTTTGTATCCAGCCCGCCCGCATACCCGGTCAGGCTGCCGTCTGCCCCGACAACACGGTGGCAGGGTATAATGATCGAGATCGCGTTGTGCCCGACAGCGCCGCCCACCGCCTGCGCGGACATCCGCCGTTGGCCATGCTTTTCGGCCAGTTGGTTGGCAAGTGCACCGTAGGTCGTGGTTTTGCCGTAGGGGATCTGCAGCAGCAGCGCCCATACCTCCTGCCGAAAGTCCGACCCGATCGGATGGAGCGGCGGCGTAAAGTCCGGCACACTGCCGCTGAAATAGAGATCCAGCCAGCGTCTTGTCTGCGCCAAAATCGGCGTTTCTTCGTCCGTATGCACCGGGGCAAGCCCCTGCGCAAAGTAGCGCTGCCTCTCAAACCAAAGTCCGGTCAGCCCGATTTCGTCAGCCGCCAAAAGCAACCGGCCCAGCGGCGATCGATAATAGCCTGTGTACAGCATAGCAGCTCCCCCATGCAGCTCAGACGGTTTTCGGTTTTTTGCTGCCCGGCTTAGCGGGTGCGTAGTCCCGCATACCCGGAATCGCACCGCCCGCAATGGCCCACAGGTACAGGCTGGCCACACTGCCATAAGGGCTGTAGCGGCGCCGGTATTTTTCAAACAGCCTGCGGTCGATTTTGCGGTGATGATAGAGCATCCGCAGCCCGCGCTGTATCGCAAGGTCATCGTAGCTCAGAACATCAGGCCGCTGCATACAAAACAGCAGGATCATCTCTGCCGTCCAGACACCGATGCCCTTCAGGCTGCTCAGCACCCGGATGACCTCCTCGTCCGGCATCTGCCAGATCTCCTCGATGCGGCACTCCCCGGTCTGCACCTTCCGGGCGAAGTCTGTGATATACTCCGCCTTGCGGTAGGTAATGCCCAGCTTTTGCAGCTCGGGCACCCCCGCCGCAAGGATATGACCGGCGTCAACGGTGCCAAGGGTCTGCTGCATCCGCTGCCAGATCGTTTCCTGTGCCTTGGTGGAAATCTGCTGCCCGACGATCTGATGCACTACCGATGAAAACAGATCACCGTCCACTGCGCGGTCAATATGGCCGATCTGCTCGATCGCCGCACCGAGCCGCTTGTCCTTCCGGGCAAGATATTCAGTTTCCTGCGTGCCGTATTCAAAGTACATCACAGCACCTCCCAGCTGCCGGCCAATCGCTCACCAATTTGCCGGGTGTCTTTTATAATATGAGCGCCGCTTATACCCGCACCAGCTCGTATTCCTGCGTGCCGAGACCGAGGGCTTCGGCCACATCGATCGTGTGGGTGCCGTGGCGGCTGTTGACGCGCTCCATAAAATGCTCGCGGCCGGGGTCGTTGCTGTTGCGCACCAGATCAATGCAGGCGCGGTCCAGCGCGACCGGATCAAGACTGGACAGGATACCCACATCGTTCATGCAGGGATCCTCCGCCACGGCACAGCAGTCGCAATCGACCGAAAGGTTCTTCATGACTGCCACATAGGCGATCTTCCCTTCAAAATGCTTTGCCACGGTGGAGGCGGCATCGGCCATAGCCTCAAGGAAGGTATCCTGCTCGGCCGTGTTCTCCCACAGGATATTCTGGTCGGTGACCTTGCCGCCGGTGTGGATATAGGCCTTGCCTGCGCTGGATGCGCAGCCGATGGACAGCTGCTTCAGCGCGCCGCCGTAGCCGCCCATCGGGTGGCCCTTGAAGTGGATCAGCACCAGCATACTGTCGTAGTTTTCAATATTCTTACCCAGATAGTTGACCTTGAGCACCTTGCCGTTCTCAACCGGCCACTGCACATCGGGGCCCTCGGCATCCATAATATCGACATCAAACAGGTCGCTCCAATGATGCTTTTTCATCAGCTCGATATGCTTGGGCGTTTCGTTGCGGGCGCCGCCGTAGGCAGTGTTGCACTCGACCACCGTGCCGTTCACGGCATCAATGACCGGCTTCATAAACTCGGGGCGCAGGTAGTTCTGGTTGCCGTCCTCACCGCTGTGGACCTTGACGGCCACCTTGCCGGGCAGATCAATGCCCAGCTGGCGGTACATCTTCACGACTGCCTCCGGGGTAAGCTCATTGGTAAAATACACGGTTGCTTTTTCCATAGAAGATTTCCTCCCTGTAGTAGTTCCTGCAAGAAAAGGCGCACCGTCTCTGCGGCATACCCAAAGCAGATATTTTGTTACTTATTATAGCACTTTTCTTACATTGTGGAAAGCCGGTTGTTGCTTTATTTTGCCTTCCATGGTATACTGATTCATATTTTTGTCGAAATGAGGTTTTATTTTCATGTCAAGAAATAGCACGATGGATCTGACCACCGGTCATCCGCTGAAGCAACTGCTGTTTTTTTCGCTTCCGCTGGTGGCCGGGACCCTGTTCCAGCAGCTCTATTCCTTTGCTGACACCGTTATGGTCGGCCGCTTTCTGGGCGAGTCCGCGCTGGCCGCTGTCGGTACGACTTATTCGCTGCATTTTTTGACTCTTGGTTTTGTGCTGGGCGCGTGTGCAGGCTTCGGTATTCCGCTGGCACAGGCTGTGGGCGCAAAGGATCGCGACGAATTTCGGCGCTATTTCTGGAACGGCGTCTGGCTGTGCTGCCTGCTCGGCGTTGCTTTTACCGCACTGACCTATGCGTTCGCCGTACCGATGCTGCGGCTCATCCACACCCCAGAGGAAATCCTGCCCCAGGCAGCAAGCTATATCCGCATCATCTTTTTAGGCATACCGGCGTCTATTTTGTACAACTTCTGCGCCGGGGCACTGCGGGCCGCCGGGGATTCCCGCCGCCCCACGCTGTTTTTGTTGGTATCCAGCTTTTTAAATATTGTGCTGGACTATCTGTTACTGGCCGTATTCCCGCTGGGTGTGGTTGGTGCTGCCCTTGCCACCGTGGTCAGCCAGCTTGTCAGCGGACTGCTGAACCTGTACTGGCTGGCCTGCAAAACTGATTTGCTGCAGAGCTGTGCCGAGCTGCGCGGATTCTCCCGCTGCCATGTCGCCGCGCTCTGCCGCGTCGGCCTGCCGATGGGGTTTGAGTACTCGGTGTCGGCCATCGGCGCTGTTTTGCTGCAGAGCGCCATCAACGCGCTGGGCACTGCCGCCATTGCAGGCCAGACGGCGGGCGATAAGATCCGCCAGATGTTCACGCTGCCGATGGAATCCGTTGGCATGGGCATGGCGACCTTTGTGGGCCAGAACGAGGGTGCCCGCCGCTACGACCGTATCCGGCAGGGCATTCGGGACGGCCTTATCATCCAGTGGATCTATTGCGCAGCCGCCTGGGTCGTGCTTTTCTTCGGCAAGACTGCCTTCACCCAAATGGTGCTGGGGGAAGCCTCCGATCAGACCGCGGCGCTGTCGGTGGAGTATCTGACCGTCATCAGCTGCCTCTTCTGCTTCCACGGCGCCCTGATGATCCTGCGCAATACCCTGCAGGGCATGGGCTACAGCCTGCACGCTGTCCTCAGCGGCGTGGGCGAGCTGATCGGCCGCGCTGTTTGCGGCTGGGCTGCCGTATCCAGCAGCAGCTTTCTGGGCATCTGCCTTGCAAACCCTGCCGCCTGGGCGCTGGCGCTGGCCTACTGCACCGGTATGACGATCCACTTTTTAAAGCAGCGGCAGACCCAGCCCTGCTGAGGTGCCACGACCGCTTTCGCCACAGTCGTAGCGCAGCTCTCTTTTTGCTTATCCTTTGCTTATCAATGGCTGCGGGCAGACCTTTTACGGTCTGCTCTTTTTATTTGCAGACTTCCTCAATTCTCGACAGGTCGGCCGCTTATATGCTATACTGGTACTATTATACAAAGGAGGCGCATCCGCCATGAAGCGCAGCAATATCCATCTGCAGTACAACGCCCCTGTCACGCTGACCTTTTTCTTTCTGTCGCTTGCTTCGCTGGCGCTGGGTCATCTGACCAACGGGTGGACAACCTATCATCTTTTCAGCGTCTACCGCTCTTCGCTGGCCGATCCGTTGTTTTTTGTCCGGCTGTTTGGCCATGTGCTGGGGCATGCAGGCTGGGACCACTTTATAGGCAATATGCTGCTTTTCCTTGTCATCGCGCCCCCGCTGGAGGAGCGCTACGGCAGCCGCACCCTGCTGAGCGGCATCCTCATGACCGCGCTTGTGTCCGGCATCCTGCAGTGTGTGCTGTTCCCCTCCTCCGCCCTGCTTGGTGCCTCCGGCATCGTGTTTATGCTCATCATGCTGTCCAGTCTGGCCGGCAGCCGGAACGGCGGTATTCCGATCACTCTGATCCTCGTCGGTGCGCTCTACCTGAGCCAGCAGGTATATGATATTTTGTTCGTGCAGGACAATGTAGCCAACTTTATGCACATCGTCGGCGGTGCCTGCGGCACGGTGTTTGGTTTTGCCGTGCGCCGAAAATAATACGCGGAGGTTTCCCTCATGAAGATCCTTATCACCGGTTTTGATCCGTTCGGCGGGGAGTCTGTCAACCCGGCCTATGAGGCTGTCAAGCTGCTGGCCGTCGGCAAGCCGCTGGGAACGCCCAGCATGGATCTGCACCAAATCGCGCGCGGCCTTACACTTGCGGTAGAAGCAATCGTCGAAAACGAGCGCGGCCTTACCGTGAATCGGTGATTGTGATAAATGCCTTTATAAAGAATGTCCCTTTGGGTTGGCCTTCTCAAAAATCGTCACCACTGAAATCACCCGCATCGGAATCGCTTATGTCGTATGCGTCTGTACCGCTGTCAAACTCATCCATCAGTGCCTGGCGTTGCTCCTCCTCTTCCCGGATATTGTCCATTGCGAGAGAGTAATGTACATACCCGTCAATCCCCTTGCCGTAAATCCCGAAATCCATATCCTTCAGCATAGCGGTTACCTCCGTCTTTTTTGAGGAAAGGAGCCTTTCCCTTCGATACTTCTATTATAAATCATCGGCTGACCCATAATTTGTACTTTATACACGGTAGCAATAATTGTATAAAAAGTCACGCTCCCTGCAGATCACTCATTCACTGAGGATCGGCAGATTGTGGGCGAGGTCACGCCCGCGCGGCAGAGCTTTTGCAGATCGCCGCCAACTGCCGCCGCGTGCCGGAAAACCCGCCGCGCACCTTCTACGAAGCCATGCAGTTTTTGTGGTTCGTGCAGGTAGGCGGCATTTTAAGCGAGAATCCGCTTTCCCTTAACCCCGGCTGGTTTGACCAGTATATGGATTCCTATTATGAGAAAGATGTACAGGCCGGCATCCTGCAGCCGGACTTTGCGCAGGAGCTTGTCGATGCGCTCTGGCTCAAATACTCCGAGTGGGTGTGGACGATCTCTGCCAACACGGCGGACTATTTTGCGGGGTACAACCAGTTCCAGAACCTGACTGTTGGCGGCAAGACCCGCAGCGGTGTATTGTACCGCGTTTGCTGGTTTGTATAGTACAAGTGTAGACATTTTTCCCGCCCATTGCAACCGCATTTCAGCGAGATTTCCGGCTTTCGGTTATAGCAAAAAAAGCCGGGCGCTCTCAAACGGGAGCGCCCGGCTATATTTATTGACTATGCTTCAGATCAGTTTGCCTTCTGGGCTTTCTTGGCGGCCTTCTGGGCCTTCTTGAAATCCTTGTAGGCCTTGTACTGCTCAGTCTTACGCAGCTTGCGGGCACCGAGGATCCAGAGGATCAGGCCCAGCACAAAGAGGATGCCGGAAACCCTGACGACAGCGATAACTGCTGCAACGATGGTGGGACGGATCACCTTGATGGTGGTGTCGGCACCAACGCCGTTCATACCGCAGGAGTTGGCAATGGCATACAGGTTGTGGTGGCAGGCCTCGCGCATGGCGGTGACGATGACGGGGTCATTCTTGTACTTGGGCAGGGTGTCGGTGACGAAGGACATCATGGCATCGTAGATGGACACGCCGGCCATGACGCCATCGGGACCGTTGACATACTGGGTCAGCACGTTATCGGTGATGACCATGCCATCGCAGCCCCACTCGTTGCGCAGGATGCCGGTGACCAGACCGTAGTTGCCGCCGGACCAGACAGCACCCCAGCGGGTGTAGGCGATCATAACGCCGTTGGCGTTGCCGACCTCAACAGGAGCCTGGAAGGCCTTCAGATAGACCTCACGGGCAGCCTGCTCGTTCACCCAGACGCCCAGACCGATACGGTCCTGCTCGCAGTCATTCAGCGCAAAGTGCTTCATGACAACGTGGACGCCCTTGTCCTGAATGGCAGCGACCTCGTAGGCGCTCATCATGCCAGACAGGAAGCCATCCTCAGAGTAGTACTCGAAGTTACGGCCGCCGTAGGGGGTGCGGTGGATGTTGTTGCCGGGGCCGTACAGACAGGCAATGTTGGCCTCCAGGCAGTTGTTGCCGATGACCTTGCCGATCTCGGTCATGATCTCGGTGTTGAAGGTGGCAGCCATAACGTCCTCAGAGGTGAAGGCGGTGGCGGTCAGCTGGCTCTTGTCGTTGCCCAGCAGGCTGGCGGTCAGACCCTGAGGGCCGTTCTCGTCACGGGTACCGGGAGCCTCCACGCTCTTAACGGGCATGGTCCAGTGGAAAGCATCGCCGATCAGAGAGTTCATCTCATCGAAGGTCATCTGATCCAGCAGCTCGTCCCACTTGGGATCGTTGTAGTCGAGGCCGATCATGTCGTACAGCTTGACGCCGTTCTTGGCGCCGAGGGTGGGCATCTCAACGCTCTCGTAGTCGGCAGCGTCGTAGCGGACCTCCTGCAGGTCCTTCTTCAGCAGCTCGGTCAGGGTCAGCTTGACGGTCTCGGTGGGCAGGGTGCCGTTCCAGTCAGAGCGGCTCAGCCAGGTGACAGTCTCATCAACGCCCTCATAGAGGTTGGGGTCAGCGCAGGACAGCTGGTTGGTGATCTCGGTGCCGTTCTCGCTGGTGGCGTAGGTGGTGGTATTGAGAGCGTCCTCGGTCCAGGTGTAGGTCAGGTCGGCGTTGCCATCGGCAGTCATCTTGCCGTTGGTGTTCTCGACCGTGAAGCCCTTGGCAGCCAGAATGTTGTTGACAGCGTTGTGGGCATCGGTTGCGGCGGTGAAGTAGTAGTCACCGGCGTCAAGGATATAGGTGCCGGCACCGTAGGTGTCGTAGGAAGCGATGTCGCGCTTGTTGACGGTCATGGACAGCGTCTCGGAAGCGCCCGGCTCGATCATACCGGTCTTGCCGAAGCCGACCAGAGAAACAGCGGACTTCTCAACGCCGTTCTGCTTGTCGTAGTCGGTGTAGGGGCTCTGGACATAGACCTGCACGGTCTTTTTGCCCGCCATGGCACCGGTGTTGGTGACCTTGACGGTGACGGTGTAGGTGTCATCGGCGGCATTATAGTTGACCTTCATGTCGCTGATGTCATAGCTGGTGTAGCTCAGGCCGTAGCCGAAGGGGTAAGCCACGATGTCGCCGTAGGCGTAGTCGCCTGCGTTGCCGCTGCCGGTGACGAAGTCCTCGTAGCGGGTCTCGTAGTACTTGTAGCCTACATAGATGCCTTCCTGATAGATCATGTAGGACTTGCTCTTTGCGGGCACATCGCCGCCCTCAACATAACCCTCATAGGTGCTGGGGGTGAAGTTCCACATAGCGGGGGCGCTGAAGTTGTCGTAGCAGTAGGTATCGACCAGGCTGCCGGAGGGGTTGACCTTGCCGGTCAGGATCTCGGCAACGGCGTTGATGCCGGAGATGCCCACGTCACCGATCCACAGAGCGGCATCGATGTCGTACTCGTTGTTCTTGAGGAAATCGACCTGCAGGGCGTTGGCGGAGTTGATCAGCACGATGGTCTTTTTGACGATGCCGTTCTTCTTCATCTCGGCAACGTTCTGCAGCATGGCCTTCTCGTTCTCGTCGAGGGCCAGATAGTTGACCTCGCCGTAGGCAAGGTCAGCGCCCTCGCCGCCAACGCGGGAGAGGGTGACGATGGCGGCATCGCCGTACTGGGCAACGCTGTTCTTCACATCGTCGGTGTAGACATCCCAAGGCACTTCAGCGGTGACCTCACTGGCGGTGGCGACGGTGCCGCTCTTGGAGCGGGCGTAGTCCTTGCCTGCGCCGACGGTGTAGAAGTCCCACAGGGTGGGGTTGACGGTCACACCGACCTTCTCGAGGGCAGTGCGCAGGGTGTCGGCGGTGGAGGCATCAATGTTGCCGGAGCCGGTGCCGCCGTACACGAGGTTGACACTGCTGTTGGAGAAGGTGCTGACCTTGGCATCGGCAGCCAGAGGCAGTGCATTGTTGTTGTTCATCAGCAGGGCAGCGCCTTCAGCCTCGACCTGCTGGGTCAGGGCCAGACCGTAGTCGACCATCTCCTCGGCAGAGTTGAAGTCACTGGTGTAATACTGGGCGTTGGTGTCCTCGTTCTGCAGCTTCCAGAAGCTGCCGCCGAAGCGGGCCGCCATGGTGTTGTCGAACTTTACGGCAAGCACGGACAAAGGCACGGAAATGACCATAACGACCGCACACAGGATCGTCAGGATCTTCCACGCCAGAACGTTCTTGCGCTTTGCCTGTTTGTAGGCTTTTTTGAGCGCTTTCTTTTGGGCTTTGATCTCGTCCATGATTCTCTCCTTGTTTTTTCTTTAACAGTTTATCTGTTATCGCTATTGTACACAATTTGCTACTGCCATTTCAATAGCTTGCGATAAACGGTCGCATTTCATGCATATTCGGTTTTTCAGGGACAAAAAAACCGGTCGTTCGTTTGTGCACAATGCACAACAAATGGCCGGTATATCTGGTAATTGCGCTTGCTTCTTCGCGGGTTCGTGCGCTGCGGCGCCCTTAATACTCTATCCCCTCCCGTGCGGGAATGCCCTGAGTGTAGGGGTGGCGGACCGCGCGCAGCTCGGTCGAGTAGTCGGCGGCCTCCTGCATCCACGGTGCCGGATCGCGGCCCGTCAGCACGACCTCTCTGCCCTGCTTTGCCATCGCTGCCGCCTGCCGCAGCAGTGCCTCGTCCACAAGCTGATGCCGACAGGCCGCGCAGGCCTCGTCCAGCACCAGCAGGTCAAAGGGGGTATCCAGCGCGGCACGCAGCGCCGCCGTATTGTGCTGCCGAGCCTCCGTGCGTTCGGCCTCGGTCATGAGCCATGTAAACTTTGCGTTGGGGCAGGCATGGACCTCTGCACCGCAGCGGCGCAGCAGAGCGATCTCCCCGCTGGTGCCGTCCTTTAAAAATTGCAGCACCACCACGCGGCGGCCGTGGCCGAGCGCACGCAGTGCCAGCCCCATAGCCGCCGTGGTCTTGCCCTTGCCGTCCCCCCAGTACAGATGCAGCATGGCGCCAGCCTCCTTATAATGTATAAGCCGTTTGCAAAAAGCGCTTTTCGACAGGCTCACTCTATAATAATGTAAATTCAGTATACTGCAAGGCCGCCGCCGTGTCAATTACAGGGCGGCGGCCTGCTTTTTTGCAAAATACGCAAAAGCGCCCCGCCAGAGCATTGCAGCATCGGGCGGGGCGCAGGGTATATGCTTGTATTCAGCTTATGCCTTCACAGTCGGCTTGACCTTTTCTGCAAGGATGCAGAGCAGCACGGTCAGCACCATGGCGGGCAGGGTGTAGCCCACGGGGGTATCAACACCCATCAGCAGGCGGTAGGCAAGGAAGCCGACCAGCCAGATCACGAGATTCCTCGCATCAGCGGCCACCGCAAAGCGGTCACGCCTGAGGATAAAATGATCTGCGATCTGTACGGCGATCATCGGCGCAAAGACCGAGCCGATCAGATACAGGAAGCCGGTGATGTCGTCCATCGGGAAAAGGATCGCCCCTGCGACACCGATGACCGTCACAGCGATGGCGGTCTTTTTGCCGTCCAGCTTGGGCGTCAGGCTCTCGGCAGAGATACCGGCGCTCCATGCATCAAGGAAGGTCGTGGTAACGGTCGAAAATACCAGAATGACGAGTGCGGCAATGCCCAGACCGGCCTTGACCATGATGACGGCAATGTCATACTCACCGGTGAAGATGGCCGCGCCCATGCCGATGACATACATCCAGCAGGATACAAGGCCGTAGACGATCACGCTGACCCATGTCGCCTGTGTCGGCTTTTCAGCATCGCGGGTATAGTCGCTGATCAGCGGCAGCCACGACAGAGGCATCGCCACCGCCAGCTCCACCGCCGCGCCGAAGGTCAAGCTTTCGCCGGTAAGGTCGGGCATGGCATTGCCGGAGAAGAAGATGACCTTGCACAGCACCAGCGTAAGCACGAACAATGCTGCCATCGTCAGCTTGTTGAGCCAGCCCAGATCGGTGATGCCCACCGCGATCCAGAGGATGATCAGTGCGCCGATCACCAGACACCATACCCAGCGGCCGATGTCAAAGATACCGCCGACAGCCAGTGCGCCGTCATAGATCATGATGGCCGTCCAGCCGACCAGCTGCAGCACATTCAAAAAGGCGAACAGCAGGCCGCCCTTCTGGCCGAAGCTCATCTTGACGGTCTCCATAGCGCTGCGGCCGGTGCGGCCGCCGATCAGGCCTGCCAGCAGCATCATAGCGCAGCCGATGATATGTCCGACAAGGATAGCTGCCAGACCCTTGGCCATGCCCAGCGGGGCAAAGGCCGTGCCCGTCAAAATTTCCGCCAGCGAAACACTGGCACCGAACCAGATCAAACCGTTCTGAAGGGTAGATGTCTTTTTCATTCGGTGAACTCTCCCTTCAATGCGAACATGTGATCCATCGGGCCGGAGCCGTGCCCGAGGTCGAGCATGGCAGCCAGTGCGCCCGAGATGTACGCCTTGGCGCGCTCGACCGAGGTGTCGAGGTCATAGCCCTTGGCAAGGTTAGACGCGATGGCGCTGGACAGTGTGCAGCCGGTGCCGTGGGTATTGGGATTGTCAATGCGGCGGCCGCGGAACCATTTGCCTGCGCCGCTGCGCCAGAGCAGATCATCGGCGTCGTTGATCTGGTGGCCGCCCTTGCAAAGCACGGCACAGCCGTATTTCTCGCTGATGGTCTGCGCGGCCTTCTCCATATCGGCGGCATTTTTGATGGACATGCCGGAGAGTATCTCTGCCTCGGGGATGTTCGGGGTCAGCACCTCCGCCATCGGCAGCAGCCTTGCGGTCAGTGCATCCACGGCATCGTCCCGCAGCAGCTTGGAGCCGGAGGTTGCCACCATAACGGGGTCCACCACAATGTGCTTGGCGCCGTACTCCTGCAGCTTGTCGGCGATCGTGCCGATCAGCTCTGCCGAGGATACCATACCGATCTTGACGGCATCGGGGTAGATGTCGGTAAAGACCGCGTCAAGCTGCTCAGCCAGAAAATGCGGGGTCATCTCAAAAATGTCGGTCACGCCGGTCGTGTTCTGGGCAGTCAGGGCCGTGATGGCGCTCATGGCAAAAACGCCGTTAGCGGTCATCGTCTTGATATCTGCCTGGATACCGGCGCCTCCGCTGGAATCACTTCCAGCAATGGTCAATGCTGTTTTCATCGTAATACTTCCTTTCTATCTGTACAGCAAGGTTTTATAACGCGGCACAAGGTGGTGCCCCCGATGTACCGCGAGGGGGGTAAGTTGGTTTGCAGAGGTCAGGGCACGCCCGCCCCTGCCGCGCGGCGGAAATTCACATTTCTGTAATGGGAACTTCCCCCAAGCACTTCACATATAGATCCGCCGCCTTTTTCAATCCGGGCTGGTCGGCTTCGCCGTTGGCATCATACACGCCAACGGTGATAAACCCTGCGGCTTTGGCTGTTTGCAGGGCGTAGAGGCTGTCCTCAAACACCACTGTCTCGCACGGGGCGGTGCCCAGACGCTCGGCAGCCATCCGGTAGATGTCCGGCTTATGCTTGCTGACGCCGATCTCCCCTGTTGTGAAGATCTCGGTAAAATATTCGAGCAGTCCCAGCCGCGCAAGCGCCCTTGTCACATGGCTCCGCGGGCTGGAGGTTGCCGCTGCCATCCCGATGCCCCGCTCTGCCAGAAATGCCAGCAGCTCGGGGGCACCGTCCTTAGCAGGGACCTCGTTGTAATAGTAGTCCTGCAGCATCTCCTCGATGCCCGCGCCGACCTCCTGTGCCGTCATGGGCAGCGCGTACCGCGTCTGCAGGTAGGCCGCCCCCTGCTCCATACTCATGGAAAAGAGGATCTCATTCAGGCCCGGCTCCGGTGCAACGCCAAGACGGCGCAGATACCGCGCCCCCAAATCGTTCCAGATGCTCATGGAATCCAGCACAACGCCGTCCAAATCAAAGATCGCACCGTTACACATGCAGCATCTTCTCCGTTGCCAGCCTGAGGTCTGCAGAGGCTTTTTGAATATCCTTCGCCGCGTAGATGGCGCTGATGACCGCTACGCCGCAGATGCCGCTGCCCGCAAGCTGCTCCACATTCGATTGTGCAATGCCGCCGATGGCCACGACCGGAATGGATACCGCCGCGCAGATGGCCTTAAGCGTCTCATAGCTCACATCATCGGCGTCATCCTTGGAGCCGGTCGGGAACACCGCACCGACACCGAGGTAATCTGCACCGTGCTGCTCTGCCAGAACCGCCTGCTCGACGGTCTGCGCCGACACGCCGAGGATCTTGTCCGGTCCCAGAAGGGCGCGGACATCCTGCGCCTCCATATCGCTTTGGCCCACATGCACACCGTCCGCATCCATCTCGCGGGCGATCTCGACATTGTCATTGACGAGGAACGGCACGCCGCGCTCACGGCAGAGTGCCTGCAGTTCCTTTGCCTCTGCAAGAAAGTTTGCTTCATCGAGGGTCTTTTCCCGCAGCTGCACCATCGTGACGCCGCCGTCCAGACTCTCGCGCACGACATCGACCAGCCTACGGCCGTCCAGCCAATGGCGGTCGGTGACAGCGTAGAGCAGCAGGTCCTTTTTATCGCAGTTCATACCGTGCGCCCCCGTTCAGCGTCTCGCCGTCCATATTGTAGATGGCGTCAATGATGCGGTTGCGGTAGGTGGAGTTGCCGTCACCCTCGGCCATATGGCTCCAGCCGATCTCACCGGCCAGACCCATGGCGCAGACAGCGGCAGCAGCAGCCTCCAGCCGGTTGTCGGGGTTAGCTACAACAAAGGCCGTCATCATGCCGGAGAGCTGGCAGCCCGTGCCGGTGATCCTGCCCATCTCGGGGCGGCCGTTGCGGATGACATAGCAGCTCTTGCCATCGCTGACAAGATCAATCGCGCCGGTCACGGCCACGATGGCGCCGCTCTTGGCGGCAAATTCCTTGACAAACTTAACAGCATTGTCAAGATTTTCCTCAGTCACCGCGTCAGCTACATCGGCATCAACGCCCTTGGTAGTGCCGCTGCCCAGCGCCAGCGTCTTGATCTCCGAGATATTGCCGCGGATGACGGTGAAGCGGATCTTCTCCATCAGCTCCACAGCGGTGTTGGTGCGCAGCGCAGAGGCACCCGCGCCCACAGGGTCAAGCAGGACCACATGGTCCAGCTCGTTCGCCTTTTTGCCGGCGCGGAACATCCCCTCAATGCTGCGCTGGTTCAGTGTGCCGATGTTGATATTCAGGCCGCCGCAGATGGCGGTGATGTCCTCGACATCCTCCGGCTCATCGGACATGATGGGGCTGCCGCCGCAGGCCAGCAGAATGTTGGCCACATCATTGACAGTGACATAGTTTGTGATATTGTGGACAAGAGGCACGCCTTTACGCACATTTTCGATGCAGGTACCCAGCATACAAAAGCACTCCTTTATAAATAAAAATGCGGACATGCCCGCAGAGGCACATCCGCATCAAGACGCAAAAAAGCGCAGAAACGACTATTTCCCTACGTTGGCATTATCCAAATCAGGTTACGGGTCAGGGCAATACAGCCCACTCTCAGCCTGCTTTGCGCAAGCTCCCCATTTCTGTACAGTTTTTACAGTAGCACACTATTCCGTTTTTTGCAAGGTGGTTGTCCGATTTTTTTGTATTTTTTTGCAGAAATCCTCTGCCGCCCCGACAAAGTGGGTCAAGCAGATGGCTCCTTCTTTTGGCGCATCGGTATCAGGACCCGCAGCTCAAACCAGCCGTCATGGGTGGTGATGGTGGCCGTGCCGCCGTACTTGGCGGCCGTGTTCTGGATGCTCTTGACGCCGAAGCCGTGGTAGCGCCCGTCTGCCTTGGTCGTTACAGGCAGGCCGTTTTCAAACTGCAGCTCGCCGTCATAGCAGTTTTCAATGCGGATGGCTGCAAAGCCCTTTTGCCGCGCCACACTCAGATGGATCAGCCGCCGCTCCGGGTCAGCGACCTTGGCCGTGCCCTCGATGGCGTTGTCCAGCGCATTGCCGAACAGGTTGCTGATATCCATCACATCCATAAAGTCGAGTGCCGCACCGTCCGCGACCACCGTCAGCTGGATATTCTGGGCACGGCAGGTCAGGCTTTTGCCGGTCAGCACCGTGTCCAGCACCTTGTTGCCGGTGTCGTTCTGGGCTTCGTAGGCCTTGATCTCCTGCTCCATCCGGTCCAGAACGGCGTTGCGCTCCTCCCCGCTCTCCGACCGCAGTACCGCGATCTGGTGCTTCAGGTCGTGGTATTTCTGGTTGATCAGATCCACGCTCTCCTGCTTGGCCTTATAGTTCTCATACTGCAGATGCAGCATGTTGCGCAGGGCATCGGCCTCCCGCTGGGTGGAAAGATCGCACAGCTGCGATTGATAGGCAAAGAGCAGCGCCACACCCCCGAAGTAAACGACCGAGCGCATGGTGTAGATCTCCATTGTGCCGCGGGCCGAAAAGGGCGTTTTAAGGGTCGTATAGCTGATGCTGCTCAGGATATAGACCGCTGCCGCCAGACCGGCCGCAATGGCCGCCGTGCGGGGGTGGATGTCAAGCTGGACGCTGCCGATGTTTCCGCCGTCCTCGACCAGCCACATCAGACCGAAGATCAGCCCGAACCCCGCCGCAATAAAAAGCACCAGCGCCGGCAGCCCCTGAAGCAGCGGGTTACCCTTGGCAAAGTAGACATACATCTGCCATGTCAGCGATGCCGCAAAACCGGCCAGTATAAAGGCACGCGTACAGAAAAACACGACCTGACACCAGTCGGCGCGGGTCGCTGCCGTCATAAAGAGCAGCATAAGCGCCACCGACACGGCGTACAGCACATTGAACCGCCAGCCGTCAAAGCCGTCTGTTGCAACCAGATAGACCACCAGTACGGCGAACGCCCCAGTATAGAGCGCTGCCCGCCTTGCACCGCCGCAGCGCGGCGGCAGAAACCGCAGATACAAAAGGCAGGCCAGCCAGTCAGCCGCCGCTGTGACCAGCCGGGGAATGTCCGTCTCATAGTATGGGATATTCAACGGCATATCCTCACCCCGCCCCGTTTATATAGTCATTCAGCGCGTCCAGAAAGGCCTTGCGACGCGCCCGGGCAATGGGTACGCGCTCCCCGTGGACCACGGCATCCTCGCCATCCATGCAGTCCACATGCTCAAGGTTGACAAGGCAGCCCTTGTTGACCCGGAAAAAGCTGTCCTGCGCAAGCCTTGTCTCCGTCTCTGCCATCGAGCCGGACGCCGTCAGCGCCCCCTCCGCCGTATGGAAAACGAGGTCATGACCGCAGCTTTCCACCCAGTAGAGCGCGGCCGTGTCAATTTTATGGGCCGTGCCGTGGGCGTTGATCTGCAGGTAGTGCCGTGCCCGGCGCGCTGCGCGCTCGATGGCGCGGCTCAGCCGCTGGCTGAACGCATAGTAGGAAACCGGCTTCAGCACATAGTCCAGCGCATCCACCGCATAGCCCTTGATGGCATACTGAGGCGAGTTTGTGATAAAGATGATGATGACCTCGGTGTCCTTTTTGCGGATCTCCTCGGCGGCCATCATGCCGTCCATGAATTTCATCTCAATATCCATCAGGATAATGTCGTAAACCGCCTTGTAGCCAAGCGCGATCTCATCACCGTCGGAAAATTCCGTAACAGTAAACTTTTCACCCGAGGCGGCACTGTATTTATCAATATACTCCCGCAGCTGGCTGCGGTACAGCTCGTCATCTTCCACCAGCGCCAAACGGATCATATCAGTCACTTCCTCATAGAGCAGATTGCATCGGTTCCTATCCCTATACAGTAACTCTATTTTATGAGACAGGCGCACAAAAGTCAATCTGCGTTTGGGAAATCATGCCGGGGCTTATCGGATCAGCGCTACCGCCACATCATTCACATTTGTTCCGGTCGGGCCGGTAAAAAGCAGGCCGCCCACGGCCTTGAGCGCCGTGTAAGAGTCGTTGTTGTTCAAAACCGCAAAGGGGTCCAGCCCTGCAGCACGCAGCGCCGCCAGCGTGTCACCGTCCGCATAGCCGCCGGCGGCATCCGTCGGGCCGTCCGTACCGTCTGACCCGACACTGAAAACCGCCGCATCCAGCCCCGCTATGCCGGCCGCAGCCGCCAGCGCCAGCTCCTGATTGCGTCCGCCGCGTCCATTCCCGGTGACCTTTACCACAGTCTCTCCGCCCGCCAGATAAGCCAGCGGCCGGGACGGGCTGCGGTGGGTGCGCACAATATCCGCGAGGAATACGCCCGCCTCCCGCGCCTGACAGCTCAGCTGATCCGTCAAAAGGATCGGCTCATAGCCGAGCGAGCTTGCCGCAGCCGCCGCTGCCGCACAAAGTTCCCTCACACTGCCGGTGATCCGAGCCTCTACATTGTCCAGATGCTTTGGCGTTTCATGCTGCAAGCAGGCGCGCGCTTCCCCGGACAACCGCAGCCCGTACTTTTTCACAACTCTCTCCGCATCCCTGCAGGTTGACGAATCTGCACAGGCCGGGCCGCTGGCGATCATATCGAGCGGATCGCCCAGAATGTCACTCAGCACGATGCAAAGCACCCGCGCCGGGGCGCAGGCCTGTGCAAACCGCCCACCCTTCACGGCAGACAGCCGCTTGCGAATGGTATTGATCTCGACAATATCCGCCCCGCAGGCAAGAAGCTGACCTGTGATGTCCTGCAATTCAGACAGCGGTACCAGCGGCTCTTCAAGCAGGGCACTGCCCCCGCCGGAGAGCAGAAACACGACCGTATCCTGCGCACCGAGATCGCGCACAAGCGCAAGCGCCGCCCTCGTTCCCCGGCAGGAGCCTTCATCCGGAATGGGATGCCCGCCCTCAAAGCATGCAATGCCCGCCAGCGGTCCCCCGCTGTGGCCGTATTTTGTGATGACAACGCCGCGCCGGATGCGCCCGTCAAGGCAGGATACCGCAGCATGGGCCATCTGCCATGCCGCCTTGCCCGCCGCAACCAGATACACCCCGCCGGTGCCGAAGTCATAGCTTTCCAGCGCACGGATAACGGCCACATCCGGCAGCACGGCGTGGATACCCGCCGATACGATTTTTTCCGCATCCTCATGCAGCAGCTGATTCATGACCGGTTTTCCCTCCCTTTTATCTGCCTTCCCGGCTTCTGCTACCATTATACGGCAGTTCCCGCACACAGGCAATAAAAAGCGCATTTTCATCGCAGAAAATGCAGGTCAAAAAATCCCTTTCTTGGCCTATTTTAATGTGTAGGGGCGAGCATTGGTCACCCGTGGCCGTGTGCGGCAAAAGAAAAGTGCCCGGGCGGATATGGAATCCGCCCCTACGGCGTAGAGGTCGGCGTCCTCGATGACCCGCGGAAGCTTCCGCCGCCGCAAAGCTCCTGCGGGCTCGCCCCTACAAAGTATCTTTGGGGAAGTCCTTTTGTGTTTCCTCCTGTTCTTTGCGCAGCAGCATACAGTCGGTTTCCCGGCGCAGCATCAGCAGGATCTTCAGCTCGTCCGCGCTCAGCTCCAGACCGGCCCTCCGAAACAGCTCCAGCAGCCTTTGGGTATACCGCTCCTCTGTCAGGTGGGGATACTGCTCCGCCAGCTTCAGCAGCCCCTCCTGAAGCTCACGGTTCGTATCGAGTGCCCAGTTGAAGCAGACGGCATCCTCAAATTCGAGCGGTGCCCGCTTTTCTCTGCTTTTCCAAAACCATTTCATACGGATTCCCCTATTCTGTGCCGGCCGTTTAGGCAATACCGCATAATTCTAAGTGCCGATACGGCGAGCGAGGTGCGGCAGATGCTAAGCCAAAAGCGCAGATAATACTTTGTGTATTATCGAGCATTTTGGCAACGCAGATGCCGTGCCGCACACCGAGCCGCAGCGAGGCGCTTCGGAGCGCAACCGCCGCTTGCGGCGGCTCTTGGCGCGGAGATCCGCCGGAGCGGTGCTTAAGCCATTAGGCGGGAATTGTGCGGTGTTGCCTTTATACCATGATAAAAGAAACACGCAGAATAAGCGGCTGTTCTTCGTGAAACAGCGCTTTTTCTGCGTGAAATATTTATACACGGGTCATGTAGGCAAAATAGGCGTTTTTCATCTCGCCATAGCCGCTTTGGGGAATCGGGATATGCTTTCCGTTTGTCAGCAGCAGCTCGCGGGCCGTCAGCTTGCGGATAAAATCCATGTTGACGATATACGCCCGGTGCGGCCGGACAAAGGCAGGCTGCTCCTTGAGCGCCTCCATCAATTCTGCCATCGTAGCTGACACGGCCAGCACCGAGCCGTCCGCCAGCGTACAGACCTGATTGTGGTTGAAGCTTTCCACGCAAACCAGCTCACCGACCGGCACGCGGTAGAGTCCGTCCTTGGATTTGAGCATAAGGGACGGGTTGTTCTCTGGCAGCAGGCGGTGGATGCACTCCAGCACCGCGCCGTCAAAGTCCGGCTTGCTCACCGGCTTGATCAGATACCCGGCAGCCTTTACGCTGAAGGCGTCCACCGCATATTCCTTGGAGACTGTCAAAAACAGGATCTCTGCCCGCTCTTTTCTCTCCCGGAGGCGTCTGGCCAGGGCCACACCGGTCATGTGCGGCATAACGACATCCAGCAGATACAGATCAAACCCGCCTGATTTTTCTACCTCGTCCAGCAGGTCATACGGCTGGCCGTAGGCCTGTATCTGCACCGGCGTTTCGGGGTGCTCCTCAGAGAAGCGGACCGCCAGCTCCCGGATGCGGGCAATATCCTCCCGGTTATCATCGCAGATACCAATGCGCAGCACACCTCTCACCTCCTGTATTTGACTCTTGCTTTAAAGCATAGCATAAACCGCCCGAATCCGCAACCTGTCTGCGCTGAATGTGACCTTGTTACAGAACCTGCCTTTTTCTTTGCAGCGCGGCGGGCGCGTCTGGTCTGAGAGCGCGAGCGTTGTGAATACTTTTTATCTTGCGTTGAAAACGCTGTAAATGCGAAGTCCCTGCACTGCGTACCGAAAAAACCACCGCTTTTTGTGATAAGAGATATGCTATTTGCCGAAAATCTGGTATACTTAGGCTGAAAAATCAGAATTTGAAGGAAGTAAAAAACTATGCGAAGGAAAGATAGAGAGATTACCGACATTGATAAAATCGAGGCAATTATTGCGTCAGCAAGATATATGCATTTAGGAATGTTTGACGGTGAATTTCCTTATATTGTACCATTGCATTATGGCTACCAAATGGAAAAGGGAAAGCTGACATTTTATGTGCATTGTGCGAAAGAAGGACACAAGCTGGAGTGCCTCAAAGAAAACAGGAATGTATTTGTAGAAATTGATAGAGGTGAATCTCTTATTACAGCGGATATACCTTGCAAATATGGAGCAGAGTATGAGAGCGTTATGTGTCGAGGTAAAGCAATGATCATTGAAGACATAAAAGAAAAATGTAAAGCGCTTGGTGTTCTTATGAAAGTACAGACTGGCGAAGAACATGAGATCGACGATAAGATGGCAAGTGCAGTAAATGTGGTTAAGATTGACGTTGAATCCTATACTGCCAAAGCTTGTATCAGATAATAGACAACTTCTAATTTGTTAAAGGAGCGTGATTAAGTGAACATAATTGACAAACTCTTGGAAAACCCGTGCTATATAATGGATTTCCTCCCTAAACAAGTACCCATGAATTGTGGTGGACAGTTTTTTGAAGTAGAAACTTATCTACTCAACCACTATGATCGGTGTGGGTTAAGGGATAGATTTGTTGGCGTTATTTTGAAAGCGATGTGTTATTATCCTGTATCTGTTCATTGGGGCAAATGGATTGAACAGCCAACCCCCGAACAAGTAACAAAAATCATTGATACTATACTGGAAAGCCATTCTGGTGATGTAAATATATTATTTACAAGTAAAGATGTGCTTCTCCAGTTTGGATGGGATTGCTTAAATATAAGCATTTATAATCCAGATGAAGAAATGTGTATGTTGTTTGAGAAAATTGCAGCTTCAGAAAGATTGTTCTGGCGGAAATCAGAGTAACAACTTCCAGTTTGGAGAATTGAAAAAAACGGAATTTACCTATTAAGACATATAAACTC
>ENA-UOJV01000528-UOJV01000528.1-human-gut-metagenome-genome-assembly--contig:-C82-NODE-528-length-56370-cov-8.284400_pt1 | contig 56370 bp, 51 predicted proteins | sample MGYA00242356_ERZ723903 | MGnify/ENA metagenome assembly ERZ723903
CAGCAGGCTTTGCGAGCATTTTTTTATTTTAAAAGTGTCAAAGATGGGATTATACACGTTATCCCATCGTTTGTCAAATATTATATCACTAAATTTTATAGGTGATAAAATTGGATATCCGTCAGCCGGCCATCTTCTGCCGTGACGATGGCGTAAGTCCCTTCTCTCCTGTCTCTGGGGCGGCCGATACTGCCTGGATTGACAATGACAAAGCCATCCTGTTCCAGTTTATACTGGCAGTGCGTATGACCGAATACGACCAAGTCAGCTCCGGCACTGTGCCCCCATTCTTCCAGTTTTCGGAGCCGTTTTTCTCCATACCACTGACTGCCATGGATGACGGCAATCGTAAGGCCGGCAGCCTTCACGATGCGCCGTTCGGGCACATTCATATCTGTCAGGTAGTCATTATTACCGAGGACGGCATATACGGGTACGGCCGCATATGCAGCCAGATCTTCGGCATCGTTGCAGTAATCGCCACCGTGTATCCAGCAGCAGACGTCCGGTGCCTGATCCACCATCTGTTCCAGACAGGAAAACCGTCCATGGCTGTCACTGACTAATCCGATACGGGCTGTAGTCATGGCAAAAGCTCCAATAGTTTTTTCAAGGCACGGCCGCGGTGGCTGATCTTGTTTTTCTCTTCCAGTGACAGTTCTGCCATCGTCCTGCCATATGAAGGTACATAAAACAAGGGATCATAACCAAATCCGCCTGTACCGGCATAGAAATCACGGATGATACCGGAACAGGTTCCTTCGGCATGGATTTCACGGCCATCGGGCCAGATAAGGACCAGGTCGCACACATAATGGGCCGTCCGCTGTTCTGGAGGAAAAGGCCGCAATTCATCGATGAGTTTCTGGTTATTCTTTTCATCGTCGCATTCCGGTCCGGCATATCGCGCCGAATAGACGCCGGGCCGGCCATGAAGAGCATCGGCAATGATGCCCGAGTCATCGGCCAGGCAGGGCCGGCCTGTAGCCTTCATATAATACAGGGCTTTCAGACGGGCGTTTTCCTCAAAGGTTGTGCCCGTTTCTTCCGGCTCCTTGATATCAGAAATGACGTCATGCACAGGCACGACGTCATATCCCAATGGCTCAAGAGCGCCTTTGAATTCCCGGATTTTTCCGGCATTATGCGTTGCCAGGACAATCGTTTCCTTCATCGTATGCTCCTTCTCCGCCTTTAGTTCTGCTGCTTGGCGGCTGCTTCACTTTTTTGTTCCCGCACGGCCTGGGCATAGTTTTTGATGACGACAATAGGTGTCTTCTGCGATGCGTTGCCAAAGGGGTTATTGATCAGGATGCGGGCAATTTCCTTCGGATTAAGACCACGGGAATGTCCCAGGACAGCCGAACGTTTGAGGTCATTGACATCAGCTACGCAGGCGCCGTAACAGCCCATGCGCTTTTTGATGGCTTCTGCCACTTCATCAGGCTTATCCGGACCATAGACGATACATTTGTCAAAAGGCGGCATCGTACCTGTTACGTCATCAGTCAGCGATGCCTGACGGCATTTGGCATACCAGACGCCATTTTTACCGACCAGTTTTGCCAAAAAGCCAATGATGAACCAGAAGAGCATCTTCCATTCTCCTTCGAGGTTCATAGCCGCCTGCATACCATACAGGCTGGCCATGCTCCCTTCACCGGGAACGAAGCGGCGCATGAGACGACATTGCCAGGTCGGCGTCAATTCTTCCGGGCGGGTATAGCGGTGCTGGGTGATAGCGACGACGCTTTCAGCCGAGCAGACGATATCATCGGGGCCGACAATATCTTTTGCATATTCTTCTATGACATCGACGATGTCATCTTTATCTGTCAGTATTCTGGTCTTTACCGGTACTAATTCTAATTCTGCCATGTCTTTTCCCCCTCCTATGCTTGTTCCATTGCCCGTTTTACTTCGGAAGCTTTCAGTGTAATGCGGGCCTTGTGAATATACCATTCACTACGGGATACGACCTGATATACCAGATCAATAGGCATATCCGGGAACGTTTTCAGGTCTTCGCGGATGGTTCCTTCTTTACTTACCAGTTCGATGGTAACGCGGATACGGCCCGATTCACCAGGATTGATGATAACCGATTCCCAATATCCATCATTGCGTTCCGCCGCTTTATTTGCCAGCTGGGAATGGACAATGACTTTGTCATACTGTTCATATGGAAGCAGGGTCCGGGGATAAAAATCCATAATTGTTCCCAGCTGTTTCCCTACATTCTTGAAAGGAACTTCCGTTTCAAATACAGCCGTACTGGCAGTCAGGCTTTTTAAGGCAAAGGGCTGGCGTTTCCGCGCTTCAATGACGAAGCGGGCATCGCCCTGGTGCCAGGCAAAGAGGCGGAATAACAGATACAGTACAGCAACGAGGCCGACAATGAAAATAATGATGTTCAGTAACTGGTAGACAATCACGACACAGGACTCCTTTAGGTAAAATACGCAGTGAAACTAGAGTAGTGGATGCAGAAATATATTACATTTCCTGCTGATCCTTTTCATACATGGCTTTCAGTCTGAGATACGGGCCATCGCCGATGCGGGCTACTTTGCCCGTATCCTTGTGGGTAAATACGTTCTGCGTCGTGCCTTCAGCCATAAGGCGTCCGTCACGTTTACGCAGAATCCGGTAGGCATACACCATCTGGGCCCGGGATAACTTGACCAGCCGGGCTTCAATGATGATTTCATCATCATAATAAATGTTGTCGATGTACTCACAACTTACGTTTTTGATTGGAAAGAGGATTCCTTCATCCATGAGTTCAAATAAATCGACACCGGCAGCACGCATATATTCACAGCGCGCACACTCAAACCAGCGGATGTGATTGGCATGATGGGCATTGCCCATCATATCTGTCTCGCTGAAGCGGACTCTTTCTGTTACGCTGACCATTTTCTCCACTCCTGTTCTCACTCAAACATGCCCTATTATTTTACGCTGTATAGGACCATTTGTCAAAAGTTGCCGCATAAAACATGGTACTTTATACCGTAAAAAAGCTGCCGCAGATGCGGCAGCCTGAAACACTATAACTGACGGGCCTGCAGCTGATGCAGTCTTTCCTCCCGCCGGAATATTCACCAGTCACAGCGGGCAAAGGGAAGGATGCGGCGTACTTTTTCTTTGTGCTCCGGTTTGATGTACGCCGCTGCAAACTTCAAAGCCGCTGCCACGACAGCCGCATCATCGATCCAGCCAGCGACAGGCAGGATATCGGGAACGATATCGATGGGCAGGATGACATATCCGATGGCACCCATGAGCACGAGCCGGACCATGCGGGGCGTATCCTTGTCCTGAATGCAATAAAAGATGGCCAGGAGTTTCGGCAGAAAATGCAGTTTCCCCTTCGTTTTACTCAGGAACCGCAGAAAACGGCCTGGCGAATAGAAGCGGGTAAAAAACAGCAATAATTTCCACATAGGCACACCTTCATTTATTTTTCATCAAGAGGAATCTTAGCATCTTCTACAGCCGCCTGTACCTTTTCATCGACAGACTGTTCGGCAGTATCAGCAGCAGCTGTTTCCCCTTCCGGAGCCGCATCTTCCTGCACCGGTTCTTTGGCATCGGCACTGTTTTCTTTTGCTTCTTCTACGTCATCGACAACACTGCGGCGCCGTACGGAATCGACGACAACCTGCCCTTTTTCCTTGACGTCGTCAAAGGCATCGATAGCCGCTTCCTTGGCCGCACTGCCCCAGCGTTTCATGAAATCAACCGTTTCATCTCCGAGAGGTACGTTTTTCAGCGGGTTGTCACGCAGCCGGTCTACTTGTTCGCGGGCCTTGTCCTTCCACTGGGCCATCATTTCAATATACGGACCCATGTCGGTAGGCATACCGTCTTTCATCCAACGCTGTGTTACGCGGCCCAGGCTGTAGGTGATACCTACGGCAACAGGAACCTGTACGGCACTGAACGGAATCAGTGTCGTCAGGAGATTGCCGGCCATACGGCTGCCCATAGCACCGAGGAAAGCGATGACAGCACGTTCAGAAAGTTTGACATTGTACACTTTGGCAATGCGGCTGACAAGATATACTTCATTTGCCATGAGGGCGATAGTGCCGACGAGGGGCGCAATGACAATAGCTCCAGCACGGGCAGCTGCCCAGCGGCAATAGGTTTCGACCTTAAGATCGGCATCGGCAGACGAATTTTCGATGGACTGGATTACTTCCAGGGAAGCCGTCGGCGCAACCGGCGCATGGGCTTCTTTTTCGGCTTTCATAGCCGCCAGTTCCTTTTTCAGGGCATCGATTTCTTCTTGTAGTGCCTGTACTTTATCCATTTCATCTGACATAGGAATCCCCCCATTTTCAAAATACACTTTTCTTTATTTTCCCATGTTTTTACCAGCTTGTCAAACCACCATCGACGGGAACTGCCGTGGCAGTCATATAAGAAGCGGCCTGGCTTAACAGGAACACAATGACTTCTCCAACTTCAGAAGCTTCTGCCAGCCGGTAGAGCGGATACTGCTGGCGCAGGGACTCTTCCGTCTCATCGGGATTGGCTGCCATCTGGCGGGAAAGAAGCGGCGTCTTTACATCGCCAGGGCAGACGCAGTTGACCCGGACGCCGTGAGGAGCAAGTTCCAGTGCCAGGGACTTGCAGAAGGATACGACAGCCCCTTTGGTCGCACTGTAGACAGAGCAGCCGACATTTCCCTGCAGACCGGCATCACTGCTGACCATGACGATGCTTCCCTTGCTCTTTTTCAGTGGTTCCAGAGCTTCCCGGCAGAGAAATATGGTGCCGTATACGTTGGTAGCAAAAAGCCGCGCCGCCGATTGGGCCGTCACATTTTCCAGCAGTTCTTCTTCATAATAACCGGCTGACGTCACCAGTCCGTCCAACCTGCCGAAATAATCCAGTGTTTCCTGCACCATATGCCGGCATGCCTCTTCCCTGCTCACATCGCCGGGCACAAACTGGCAGTTTCCCGCAAGAGTGCCTAGCTGCGCAAGAGCTTCTTCTCCTCGTGCAGTATCGCGGCCATTGATGACGACGCAGGCTCCTTTTCCCAGTAGAATCCGGGCCGTCGCCAGACCAATTCCGGAAGTCCCGCCACTGATAAGGATGACTTTATTTTTCCAATTCATATGCAACCACCTCAGAACAGTCCGAAATACTGGAGAATCAGCTTGCCGATAAGCAGGGTCGTTACGGTCATCATGATGAGACGGACGAAACCACTGCCCCTGCGGATAGCCATGCGGGATCCGAAAAAGGCACCGATGAATATTCCCATTGCCATGGTCAGGCCGTAGGCATACAGGACTTTTCCTGAATAGATGAACAGGCAGAAGGCCGTGAGGTTACTCACAAAATTCAGCACCTTGGCATTACCAGCGGCGACGACGAAATCAAAGCCCAGCATGGCAAAAGCAATAATCAGGAATGTCCCTGTTCCCGGCCCGATAAAACCATCGTAGACGCCGATAGCAAAGGCAAAGGCTGCCCCCTGGACCAGCTTTTTCTTCGTTTCTCCCGTATAAGTACTGACCGACCCCAGGTCCCTGCGGCTGAAAACGAAAATGGCTACGGCTACCAGCGCGGCGATGACCAGGGGCTGCAGCATTGCAGCCGACATATGTAGCATGAGCAGGCAGCCCAGGACGGCCCCGATAAAAGTGAAAGGCACGAGTTTTTTCATGAGACCGCCGTCTACTTTCCCGGCACGCATGAACTGGACCGTACTGATACCGCTGCCAAAGGTTGCAGCAAATTTATTCGTGCCGATAGCGTAATGGGGCGGCATGCCCATCGCCAGAAAAACCGGCAGGGAAATGAGTCCCCCGCCGCCGGCAATGGAGTCAATGAATCCCGATAAAAAACCACCGCACAGCGTAATCAACAAATACTCCCATGAAAGGGAAAGAAAATCCATATTCTAGCAGCTCCTATTCCATCAGATCTGTGGCAAAGACCAGGTCAATGCCGTCATTGTGCAGTTCATCAATCATTTCACTGAGTGCCTGTGCCGTATTGCGGCGACAGTGGCCGATGACGATGGCACTGCCGTTTTCCCTTGCGATACTGCCGGCCTGGCGCAAGCGGCTCTTTATCGCATCGACACTGGCATCATTATCAATGAACAAATTATTCCGGCTGGTCGCGACTCCCATAGCACGGGCCGTCTGTTCTCCCACAGAGGTACTGTTGGTACGGCTGTCCAGATAGACAAGACCGCGGCTGCTCATGACCTGCATGATGTCCTTCATAACCCGGCTGTCCGACGTCGCCAGAGATCCCTGATGATTGTTCATGCCAATGGCGTGGGGCACCTGGTCGAGGATTTCATTGGCCGTAGCCTTCACCTTGCTGTCACTCATATCTGTTCCGATATAGACTGATTCCGATGACGCCACGCCCTGAGGCTGCATGGGCATATGGACGAAAATCTGCCGGCCGGCCCGGTAGCCGCTGTCGGCACTTTCTGCCGTATGGGATTTGTACGGCATGACGGCATACGTGAGAGGTATAGGCATATCATTGAACTGGCTCAGGATATCGAGACTGCTTCCGCAGTCATCGATGACGATAGCCAGCCGTCCCCGGACTTCAGACGGATGCTGCTGACCGGCATTGCGCTTCTTTTCTTTCGTACTGGTCAGGTCCTTGTCTTTTGCGTTCAGCACGGCTTTCTTTACGGCTTCTTCCTTTTCTTTCGAAGCTCCCGGTTCGGTGACATACAGTTTGGTTACGACGAGATAGACTTGTTCCTTATCCAACATATCGAACAAGGCAATATCGTATTCCGTAACGGTACTGCCTCCAGCTTTTTTTGTATCCACCTGATACAGGACGGCTTTTCCTCCACTCTTTGCCAGCTCTTTTTCCAGATCTGTCCGTGAAAATTCTTTTTCCGGCACGACTTCGACCTGTTTCGTCGTCCAGCGTATCTTTCCGCCTGTAGCCCGACGGTCTTCTTCCCTGTTTTCTGTTTTCAGGACAGTCACTGAAGCATGCTGTGCCTTCAGCCATGTTTCCACGGCATCCTGCAGTTCTCCGGCCGGTCCCGTATAATCGGCATCCATGCCATTGTCCTGTACCGTATCGATATGGGTTATTTCTTCATCGGCCTTTTTTTCCGTATTGCCGTTAAGATGCCACCAGGCCCCGGCACAGATGGCAATGAGCAGCAGCAGGACGGCAAAAGGTCTGGCAATGGCCGGGCTTCCTGAAGAGCGCCGGCTGCGTTTACGTTTCATCGTGTATTTCCCTCCATAGTAAAAAGCGGAGCCGCTTTCATAGCAACTATCTATGAACAGCCACTCCGGTTTCTTTCATTTCTGAATCAAATCAGGCTTTTGAATATTCTTCTGTCGTCACATCCAGCTCCGGTTCACAGGGGCCCTGCAACAGCTGCAGCACGCGCCGCCCTATGATCTGCGCCCCGTTGCGGTGGCAGGCCAGGCTTGCCGCAGACATGTGCTGCAATTTTTCTGGTGACCCGAGCAGCTCGGAAACGACGGCAGCCAGATCATCTTTCGTCTTAACCCAGCGGGCACAGCCTTTGCTCTGCATATATGTGGCATTGGCTTCTTCCTGTCCGGGAATAGGACTGTAGAGAACGATAGGCACCTGGACAGTAGCAGCTTCAGTACAGGTCAGGGCTCCCGGTTTGGTGACCAGGACAGAAGCCCGTACCATCAGTTCTGGAATATGATTGGTATATCCCAGTATTTCTACATGATGCTGCAGTTCCCGCCGCATCTGGCAAAGTTCATCGTACAAATCGGCATTATAGCCCGTTACGACAGTAAAATCACCGACGGCCGGCAGTTTGTCCAGTACGGACAAGGACTGACGGATAGAGCCCATGCCGAGGCCGCCTCCCATGATGAGGACATTGCGCCGCTTTTCATGATCTTCATCCCAATGCCAGCGCTGCTGCTGGAACGTATTGCGTACGGGAATGCCGGAAACGACAATCTTTTCAGCTGCCACATGCTGTGCAATGAGCTGCTGTTTCAGCTGGGACGTCGCTACACAGTACAAATCCATCTGTGGATAGACCCAGAGCTGATGGATGGTAAAGTCTGTGATTACGCCGACCAGGGGAACCTGCAGGCGGTGCTGCCGTTTTAAAAGAACTGCCGCTCCTGCCGGAAAAGGATGCGTAAAGACAATGATGTCCGGGTTCTTATCGGCCAGCACGCGGAGCATACGGCGTTTCAAACCCCACGAAAACAGCGTTTTTACAACCATGCCTTTTTTATAACCCTGAGAGGAATAATACATCAGGTCATAGAGCATGGGAAATACATCGAGTATCTTCAGATACGTTTCCTTGACAATGTTGTCGATGGAAAGCACATCATTGGAAATGAAGTCAAAATGTTCCACTTCGCATTCTGCCGGCAGGGTTTTCAGATATTCTTCTATAGCATGTGCTGCCTGGGTATGACCGCTTCCGATAGAAGCCGACATAATCAGCACTTTTTTCTTCGTCATCCTGATTCCCTCTTTCAGACCGCTGGTCTTACTAAATTATATATCCATGGTACGACAAAATGCAAGAAAAGAAAAGAGCCGTTTCTGACTGCGGCTCTTTTCCCTCACGGACTTATTTATTGTTAACCAAATCTTTAAGCTGTTTGCCCGCTTTGAATGCCGGTGTATTGGAAGCGGCAATCTTGATGGTTTCTTTCGTCTGCGGATTGCGGCCTTCCCGTTCCTTGCGGTGGCGTACTTCAAAGGTACCGAAGCCGATAATCTGAACTTTGTCGTCTTTCTGAAGGCTTTCACTGATAGCTTCAAATACGGCTTTTACTGCTTTTTCAGCGTCTTTTTTCGTGATATCAGCTTTTTCTGCTACACTGTTGACTAATTCGGTTTTATTCATTGTAAATCCTCCTTTGATTTGTTACATCTATCATTTCCGTCTAACTTTGTCCCTGCATCTTTCCGTTCTTTCTCTTTCGCCTTCTGCCAGAATGCATCCAGCTCATCCAGAGAAAAATCAGACCAGTCCCTGCCTGAAGCACGGACACAATCCTCCACATAGGAAAATCTGCTGCGGAACTTGTTGTTAGCCCGATGTAACGCACACTCCGGTTCTATATCATAGCGCCGGCATAAATTGGCCAGAACGAACAGGACATCCCCGGCTTCTTCCTCCATGTGGTCCCTGTCACCTTCAGCCACCGCATCCAGGAATTCCTGCCACTCTTCATGGACTTTGGCTACAACTTGTTCAGCCGTATCCCATTCAAATCCCTTTTTTGCAGATTTTTCCTGAAGCTTATAGGCTGAAAGAAGCGAAGGAAGGCCCTTCACAACGCCATCGAGAAGATGCTCGTGCTGCTGGCGTCGCTCGCTCTGTTTCAATCTATCCCAGTTTACCATACTCATATGCCTGTTTTCAAGGGGTTTATCCGTAAAAACATGGGGATGACGGTGAATCATCTTTTTCGTAACATCGTTTACAATATCCTGTGCCGAGAAAAGGCCCTCTTCTTCGGCAATGCGGGCATGGATGACGACCTGATACAGGATGTCGCCCAATTCTTCCCGAATGCCATCTATGTCATTCTGGTCGATAGCATCGAGCATTTCATAGACTTCTTCGATGAGAAACCGGCGCAGCGTCTTATGGGTCTGCCGTTTGTCCCAGGGACAGCCGTGTTCACCGCGCAGCCGGGCCATGACCTGTACCAGAGGATCTATATCAAAAGGCATCTCTGCATCCGGCAGTTCTTCCCCTTCTGTCGTCATAGCCCCGGTACGGGATTGTAACGGCGGTACAGGCAGGAAGAGACTGGTCAGATGATCGATATGGTCACAGCGGTCCAGTTCATAAAGTTTTATGGGCTGTATGGATTCATCGGGCAGGCTGACATGATATACCAGCTGCGCTTCGTATTCGTCGCCGTAGATATCCATCAGGGAGAGTTTCAGATCCGATGCGACATGGCGGTCGTACACCTGGGTCACGATGAGAGGCGTAGAGATATCACGCGGTACCTGACCGGCATCGGAACTGTCGATGATGGTTACGCCATTTACGGGATCAAAACGCAGGCGGGTATACATGACTTCAAGAAAGCTCATGCCCGGATGGACTACGACCGGGATATGGCGTTCTGCCCCCTGTTTTTCCAGCATGAGTACGGTCCGTTCGGCTACGACCGGACTGCCCGGTACAGCATAGACGACATCTCCGCCGGCTGCCTGGTCCAGCACATAACCGGTAATGCCCTGGTATACGTTTTCAAAAGAAGCTCCCTGTTCATAGAAACGGTCCAGGGCTTCGTAGGCAATATGCGCTTCATCAAGCATAGAAACAGATGGGTGCACCGCCGTGCGCAGCAGCAGGCACCGGGCTTCCTTCATGAGCCGGAAAGCCGTCAGTGTAATCAGGTCGGCATCTCCCGGCCCCAGTCCGACAATATGTATCGTTCCCATAATCAGCCTCTTTTCTACAATATCATTTCTCCAGCCTTTTTACCCACTGGTACATACGATGTCCGACGACAGGGACTTTGGCCACATCATCAGCATCGACGGCACGGAAGGCAAAAAGGCAGATCAGGTAAATCATGGCCGCAACCCCCATGGCGGCGACAGTGGCCAGTGCATCCGGTGTAACCGCCGATAATCCCTTATGGACAAACCAGGCCGTACCGGCCATAGCGGCTGCTGCCAGGAACAGTTTCCCGATATACAGCCATTGTACAGTATACTGGCAGTACCGCCGGGCAAAATACAGGTTAAGGGCAGCAGCAATGGCAAGATCAGCATTAGTCGCCCATGCAGCCCCTACTTCAGCCAGCCAGGGCAGGGCCGTCAGATACCAGCTCAGGGTGATTTTGACGACGGCCGCAGCGGCCATATTATACAGTGGAATCGCCGTATGGCCCAGCCCCTGCAGGAGGCCGCCTGTAACCTGCTGCAGGCCGATGAGGAATACGGAAAGACCGAGGACACAGATAGATGGCCCGGCAGCCGGCGTCGCATAGAGCAGCCGGGAAATGGGTACTGCCAGAACGGCCAGTCCCAGTGAAGCCGGTATGGTAATCACACAGGCAATACGCATGGCTGTGTGGGTCCGTGCCAGCACCAGGTCTCCTCTTCCACTGGCACAAGCTGCCGAGACAGCCGGAACGAGGCTCGTTGCCAGCGCCATGGTAAGGATGGCCGGCAGCTGCACCAGTCCGTTGGCCATGCCGGACAGATAGCCGAACAGAGCCGTTGCTTCATGGCCCGTATATCCAGCAGCAATCAGGCGGCGCGGCACGATGAATAAATCAATACTGGCAACGGCCGGAAGAAGCATATTGGCCGCCGCCACCGGAACGGCCAGGACAATCAGGCGTTTAATGACGGACAGGGCCCGTAACGGGACAAATGTCCCTTCATCGGCCAGCCGTTCCTTTTTTTCGTGCCGGATGTACAGCACAGCAATGACACATAACCCTGCTGCAGCGCCGGGGACGGCGCCGAAAGCAGCACCGGATGCAGCCGGCACCAGTCCGTACGGCAGCAGGATCCAGGCCAGGGTAAGCATGACGCATACCCGGATGAACTGGTCCACCATCTGAGACAAGGCCGTCGGCGTCATGAGCTGCAGGCCCTGGAAATAGCCTCTAAAGCAGCAGGTCAGGACCGACAGGGACAGAGCCGGCGCCAGTACGACCAGCGGCCAGTAGGCCCGCTCATCACTGACAAGTCCCGTAGCAATAAGTGCCCGGGCTCCCAGTACCATGCCAAGGCCGCACAAAAGAGCGATGACGGCCATAAAAGCCAGTGTAACGTGGAAAATCCGCCGCGTACCTCTATAATTGCCGCGGGCGGCCTGCTCGGCCACCATGATGGAGACGGCAATGGGGATGCCGGCACCGACAATACTAAGCAGCAGAATATACATGGGATAGGCCATCTGATACAGGCCGATTCCCTCGCCGCCCAGGAGGCGGGACAGAAGGATGCGGTTCACGCCTCCCAGGATTTTGACGACGATCCCTGCAATGGTAAGCACCATGGCGCCACGCAGGAAAGAAACATTAGCCAAGGGAATTCCCCTTTCTCACTGTGCTGATAGACGCAAAAATCTGATCCAGGAAAGTCAGTATATCTCCTGCCCCGGCAAGGCTCACGCGCAGCATAAGCGGTATACCCGGCACGGTGCGGAAACGTCGCCGCAGCGTCGTCGGCAGCCCGGCCAGCGGCGGCATATCCTGCAGGCTCCGCCACTTCAGTTCCAGCGTATCCCGTTTCTGGGCAATGAGCGTAAGGCCCAGAGTACGTCCCGTAAGGCGGATCCGCGTCGCATGGAGCAGCGTTTCCACGGGATGGGTAGGCCGGCCATAACGGTCCAGCAGTTCTTTTTCCAGGTCATCCAGTTCTTTTTCATCGGTAATAGTCGCCAGTCGCTGATACATTTCTATCTTCTGGCCGCCGTTACTGATATAGGCATCGTCGATGAAGGCATCAATATGGGTTTCCATGACCGTTTCCGGCGGTGGCAGTTCATCGCTCTGCCCTTTCTGGGCCTTGGCGATGGCTTTTTCCAGCATACTGCAGTACATGGCAAAGCCGACGCTGGCAATATTGCCATGCTGTTCCCGTCCCAGGAGATTGCCGGCACCGCGGATTTCCAGATCGCGCATGGCGATTTTAAATCCTGATCCCAATTCGGTAAATTCTTTGATGGCCTGAAGACGTTTTTCTGCCACTTCTGACAGGACTTTGTCCCGGCGGTACAGGAAATAGGCATAAGCCATGCGGTGGCTTCGGCCGACGCGTCCCCGCATCTGATATAACTGGGACAGCCCAAAATGGTCGGCATCGTAGATGATAATCGTATTGGCATTGGCCACATCGAGACCGTTTTCGACGAGGCTGGAACACAAGAGGATATCATAGCGTCCTTCGTAAAAGTCAAACATGACTTGTTCCAGGAGAGCGCCTGCCATCTGCCCGTGGGCAATCCCGATAGACAAATCCGGCAGCAGGGCCTGGAGCTGGTCTTTCATCTTTTCAATGGAATCGACCATATTATAGACAAATAACAACTGTCCACCCCGGTGTTTTTAACGCATGACAGCATCGAGGACAATACGGGCATCGTATTCGGTGACATAAGTCTGAACAGGGAAACGGTCCGTTGGCGGTGTTTCGATGACGCACATCTGGCGCAGATTGACCAGGGACATATGGAGCGTCCGGGGAATCGGCGTCGCGCTCAGGGTCAGCACGTCGATATGGGCGGCCCAGGCCTTCCACTTTTCTTTCTGGGCCACGCCAAAGCGCTGCTCTTCATCGACGACGAGCAGTCCCAGATCTTTGAACTTCACCCGTTTATTAAGCAGGCTGTGGGTCCCGATGAGGACATCGATATCTCCCGTGAGAGTCCGGCGCAGGATATCCTTTTTCTCTTTCTGTGACCGGAACCGGTTGAGGACATCGCAGTTGACGCCAAAATTGCGGAACCGTTCGGTAAAAGTCTGAAAATGCTGCTGGGCCAGAACCGTCGTCGGTACGAGGACGGCAACTTGTTTGCCTCCCATGACAGCCTTGAATATAGCGCGCATAGCCACTTCCGTCTTACCGAAACCAACATCGCCACAGACGAGACAGTCCATAGGGAAAGGCTTTTCCATGCTCTTTTTAATTTCCGCTACAGCTTTCAGCTGATCTTCCGTTTCTTCATAGGGAAAGGCGTCTTCAAATTCCTTCTGGAACGGTGTATCAGGCGGAAACGCAAAACCGGATACGATTTCCCGCTTGGCATAGACTGCCACCAGTTTTTCCGCCAGATCCGTAATGGATTTCTGTGCCTTGGCCCGGGTTTTCTGCCAGTCACTGCCACCCATCTTATGCAATTTCGGCGTATCGCCTTCGTTGCCGATATAACGCTGCAGCAGGTTGAGCTGGTCTGTCGGGACATACAAAATATCCTTCCCGGCATAATGGATTTCCAGATAATCTTTATGGACGCCATCAATTTCTATCGTTTTTATGCCGGCATAGCGGCCGATGCCGTGGACTTCATGGACGACGTAGTCCCCGGCTTTGAGGTCCGTAAATACATTGATTTCCTGCCCTTTCTGCACGTGGTGGCGCAGGCGGTGCTTCTGCATGCCGTAAATATCCCGTTCGGATATGACGACCAGTTTCGCATAAGGCAGTTCGAAACCATTACGGATTTCTCCTTCTGCCAGATAAATCTGCTTACTTTCAAGGGGCACCGTATCATTGTATGGCATAACAGAAAATCCATGCTGGGCAAACCAGCTCTTCAGTGTCGCAATCCGCTGCCGGCTGCCCATGACGAACAGTACGGCATCGCCGCTTTCCAGCCAGTGCAAAAGTTCATCGTGGAGCAGATCGAACTGCTTCTGGAAACTGGCCATAGCCTTGGCAGAGAAACTCGATGATGTATCCATCATCATATCCGGCACGGACTGGGCCAGAAGGGACAGGACAATCTGTGTACCCGGACGCTGTGCACTGGCCAGGGACCGCCACGAACAGAGCCAGTCTTTGTAATCGGCGCTTTCTTTCAGGAATTTTTTCAGATTTTCCCGGCTGCGGTTTGGTTCATCCCAGATAATAATTCCGTCAGTCATGTAATCCAGGACCGTATGTTCTTTGTCTCCGGACTGGTCCAGGGCAAAGGGCAGGATGCGCACGGTCTCCGTCTTGTCGAGAGATTTCTGGCTTGCCGCATCAAAAAAACGAAGGCTTTCCAGCGTATCACCGAAAAATTCCAGGCGCAGCGGTTGTTCGTAGTTGACAGCAAAGACATCGATAATGTCGCCGCGCACAGAAAAATGGCCCCGCCGTTCAACAAGATCCACCCGTTCATACCCATCTTCTGACAGCCGCCGGAGCAGTGTGTCCCGTTCGTAATCCTGTCCTGCTGAAAGATCAAAGGCTGCAGCATTGACATGTTCCGGTGCTGTTACAGGCTGGGCCGATTCTTCAATAGTCGCAACGACAGCACAAAAGGCATGACTGCAGAGTGCCGCCAGTACTTCCATCTGCCGGGCCGTCCGTTCCATGCTTTTTGCCGTCGTCGAAAATACCGCCCTGTCACCCAGAGGGAATGTATAGACGGGAAGTTCCGGAGCAAAGAACTGCAGATCCGTCTGCCACGCTGTTTCCTGTTCTTTCGACGGCACAATGATCAGGGCCGGCTTTCCTGCCGCCATAATAGCGCGGGAGGCAAAAGACGTTTTGACCGAGCCGCCGACGCCGTATATGCTGTGACATCCGGGCTGTATAAACAAATCAGCGCTGGATTGAATATTGGCATCATCGTTCATGCGTTGAAAAAAAGTATTCATGTTACACGACCTCATAGAAAACGGGGCTTTAGAAAGAAATCCCTAAAGCCCTTTTATTAAGCAATGTTCAAGTGACGTTTCATTATAGCATAGAACGATTTTTTTTTAAAGACACCCCTTGTCCATTCTATCAAAAAGAAGCTGCACCAAAAGGAACTATAGTGAGCCCTTTTAGTGCAGCTTCCCCGCGCTTTCTGCTATTCGTTACCAGACTGCGGCAGATCACGGTTGGTACAGATGCGTCCCTGACGTCTGCCGATAGTGCCGATGATTTCGTCCACTCTGGCCGGGTCTTTTTCCATGCCCGTCGCCGCCCGGACGAGATTTTTCAGATAATCCCAGTCCGTAAACGACCTTGCCATGACCGTAGACGCTTCCTGATTTCCTCCGCCATGGAGCGCCATAGCCGTCCAGTTGGAGCCGCGGGCCATATGTTCGATAAACCGGCCGGCCCGGAGACGATCCATTGCCGTATAAGCCGGATTGCCCGGATTAAACGCTTTCTGACAGAGTTCCCCTACTTCTTTGCTGCGCATATCCAGTTCAGACGGTGCCGTTTCCCCAAAGCCAGCCAGAATATCCCGTGCCAGCCGCACCGCTTCAAATGGCATCTGCGTACACGTATACTTGCAGGTATGGGACATGAGCGGATTGGGAATCCAGAAGCCGCTGGGATGCTGGAACCCTTCGACACCCGATGCCAGTGACAGACCATATACCGTTTCGGCCGTCATGGCCATCTGGGTCAGTTTCGTGCGGATATGTCCGGCTTTCTGTACGCCGATCATATCAGCAATGAGGCTGGCCGCCCCGCACAAGGCCGAACAGCCGCCGGCCTTGCATCCACCAGCTGTCAGCCGGTGTACAGCGGTAAAATAACTCAGCAGGCGACCGACATATTTCGTCTCGCCGCACATAAAGACGCGGTCATTAGGTACAAATACATGGTCAAAGTATACCAGAGCCTGATGGTCAGCATATTTTTTGCCAAGATCGATTCCTTCGATATCGCCTCCGACTTCAAAGAAGCGTTTATCCTGTGGCGTACGGCCCAGTACAAAGGTCAGGCCCGGCGTATCAGCCGGCACGGCACAGGCCAGGGCAAATGCCTTATCTTCGGGCCGCATATTCGTCGTCGGGACGATGACGATTTCATGGGCGAACAGAATGCCCGTCTGATTGCATTTGTAGCCGCTGATGACAATGCCGTCATCCCGTACTTCATTGACGTGGACGTACATATCTGGATCAGGCTGCTCATGGGGAGCCAGCGTGCGCAGTCCTTTGACATCGGTCACCGTAACCGTACAGGTCAGGTCGTTACGCTGTACATAGTCGAGAAATTTCATGAAACGGTCAAAATACCGGGTTCCCAGATCGTGATCCATGTCATAGCAGGCAGGTCCCAGCCCGGCAAAGGCTTCTGAACCGGTACAGCGGTGGGTACAGCAGCCGACGACTTCAGCAAGAGCCCGGGCAGCCCGTGTTTTTCGGTTGGCATCTTCTGCGGACCGCAGGGGTGCATTGTAAATACTGACCGGCTGTCCGCTTAGATGGGATGGCACAGTAATCAGGTCTTTCCATTCCGGACGGCTCTGCAGGTCATAAATAGTGGAAATAGCATTGAAACTGGCCGCCAGTGGCGGGAATGTCGTCAGGTCTTCAATCTTTTTGCCCAGGAAATAGACATTCATCGGTTTGCGGGCACGGATACTGGCTTGAAATTGTTCTTTCGTCATTAACATAGCAATTCCTCCTTCCCTGTCCATTCACAATGTCACACAATGATATGCATCTTTTTGGCAGCCTCTGTTAATTCTTCCCGGAAAGCAGGAGCTGCAATGCCAATCAGCGCTCTGGCCCGCTGGGAGCAAGTCAGGCCTTTCAGTCGGGCCATGCCATACTCAGTGACTACATAATCGACATCATTTCTCGTCGTGCTGACACAGGCCCCTTCTGTCAGGACCGGTTTGATTTTGGATACTGTCCCTTTTTTGGCCGTAGCCGTAAAAGCGAGAAACGATTTCCCGCCTTTAGAAGCAGCAGCCCCGCGTATGAAATCGACCTGTCCGCCTACCCCACTATAGTTCTTTGTCCCCATCGTTTCCGAACAGACCTGGCCAAACAGGTCGATTTCAATGCACGAATTGATGGAAATGACCTGATCATTCATGGCAATGACGCGGGGATCATTGACATAAGAAACGGGCAGGAAGGCGACGCCCGGATTATTATCAATAAAATCGTATGTCCGGCGGGATGCAAAGGTGAAGGTCGCAACAGAGGTACCGCGATGGATCCGTTTACGGCTATTGGTGATGACTCCGGCCAGAGTCAGGTCCACCATGCTGTCACAAAACATTTCGCTGTGTACGCCCAGATTCCGCTTATCAAGCAGACTTTGTGCTACCGCATTGGGTATTCCGCCGATTCCCAGCTGCAAGGTGGCACCATTGGGAATCTCTTCGGCAATCATCTGTCCGATGGCAAGGTCCGTATCGCTGACCGGTGGCGGATCGACCACGGTAATGGGTGTATCATTTTCCAATATGCCATCTACTTCCGAGACATGAATAAATGACCCAAAGGTCCTGGGCATGGTGGGATTTACCTCGACCAGCACTTTTTCTGCATGATGCCGTACCTCGCTCAGATCAGCGGCCGTTCCAAAACTAAAATATCCATGTTCATCCATAGGGGACACAGTGGCATAAAACACATCCGGTTCCGGCAGGACACTGGTCCATACCTGAGGCACCTGGCTGTAATGAGCCGGCATATAATCGCCCCGCCCTTCCCAGATCATATTCCTGTCGAAGGCACTGACAAAATGAGAAATATGGTAAATATACTTCTCCATACCGGGTTTCATGTACTCCTGCTGCCGGAGAGGAAGGAGTACACAGTGGCGGATATGTTCCAATTCCAGTTCAGGTGCATATGCAGCCAGTGCCTGGAGAATCCCTGTCGGTTCCGCCACCTGCCCTGTGCTGACACAGACATCGCCCTGTTTGAACTGCCTGGCCATGGATTCAGCCGTCATCTTTTTTTCTTTGTATATGCGCTGCCATTGATTCATCATGTCCGCCTCCTCTTCTCTCCATTCAGCATGACCCGGGACAGGATACCCTTTCCTCTCCCTCTGTAAATATATATGAAATAATCGTACCAGTTATGAATAAACAAAAGACCGGCATGGAATGCCTCCATTCCGGCATAGGCAAAAAAGAAGCGTTTCCCGATGATGTCATTCTGCATCATCAGGAAACGCTTTTTCAGAAATAGTGCCCGGACTGTGACAAAATGCCCTGTACAAAACAGGCTTTCTGATGCAGCATTGCATCAGAAACTATGCAATACTGCATCAATACCCTGACGTCAGCCAGAACAGCTCACTTTTTTCTTCCCAGAGACAGCCCGTATTTCTGCATTTTCCGGGATATAGTAGACTGATCAATATGCAGAATATCTGCCATAGCCCGTGTCGAATGACACTGGTCCGCTGTCATCTGCAATATTTTCCGTTCCACTTCGGCCATGGTCTGATTCCATGGAGCCAGGCGGCGGATAGTGACAATAGCTTCACTCTCTTCCATCTGGATCTGACTGATGAAATCTTCTGGTTGCAGGTCATCCCCTTCGGTCAGTATGACCAGTGTTTCAATGGCATTTTCCAGTTCCCTGATATTGCCGGGCCAGTCCTGTACCATTAGGAGACGGCAGAGTGCCGGCGTCAGTACTTTATGCTTTTCATATTTCGCATTGAACGTATGGAGAAACTGCGTGGCCAGCGGTATGATGTCCTCCCGACGTTCCCGCAGCGGCGGAATGTGGATATGGATGACGTGAAGCCGGTAATACAAGTCGCTCCGGAACGTCCCCTGCTGTACCATGTCCCACAAATTCCGGTTCGTCGCAGCAATAAGACGGACATCGACATGGATAGACCGGGCAGCGCCGATACGCTGTACTTCCTGATTCTGTATGACCCGCAGCAGCTTGGCCTGGGCTGCCAGGCTCAGCTCTCCTATTTCATCGAGCAGGAGAACGCCCTGGTCCGCCAGTTCAAAAAAGCCGGCCTTTCCCTGCCGCCTGGCCCCGGTAAAGGCACCGCTCTCATAGCCGAACAGCTCTGATTCAAAGAGTTCCTCGGGAATGGCACCGCAGTTAATCTTCAGGAATGGCTTATCCCTCCGCCGGCTGCGATGATAGATTTCATTGACGACGACTTCCTTTCCCGTCCCCGATTCTCCCGTAATCAGCACCGTCGAATCGACATCGGAAACGACTTCGATGAGATGCATGACCTTCTGCATCGCCTGGCTGCGGCCGATGACCATATCCTCAGAATGACTGCTCAGTACGGCGACTTTGCGGATAAATTCATTCATGTGCTTCCGCTGTTCTTTGAATTTCTCCCACAAAATCTTCCATGCCGATACATCCTGGATATCTACGACGAGACAGCGCATCTGATGATTGCGGTCCAGTCCGGGGGTAGCCGTATAGACGAGTTTCCGCCCTTTATATTCTACGAGAGAGATGCCGTGCTCCTGTTGATGAAGGGCCTTGTCCAGCAGTTCCTGGGGAATCTGTGTTTCTTTCATGATCATCTTTATCGACTTGCCCAGTATGGTTTTCCGGTCCAGTCCATATAGGGATTCAAAACGGTGATTGACCCGTTTTATCATGCCACGGGAATCAAGCACCAGAAGCCCCGTCGGACCGGCTTCGAGCACAGCATCGATTTCCTCAACGACATCGCGCACGACATTCAGCTCCTGGACGGCACAGGAAGATACGCACGATTCGTGGACGATGAGAATACTGCCCCGGCGATGCTGTTTTATCTGCCAGGGACGTATATGGCAGATAAAATCGCGGGATGCAGCTGTCACCACATAGCGTCCTTCACAATGAACGACATCTACGGTTTCTCCCAGCTTTTTTATGATTTCCCGGCACGAACCGGGCAGCCGCCGTTCAAGGTCACAGGCAGCGCCATTCCAGTATACGGGAGTTCCTTTTTCATTTACCAGTATGAGGATACAGTACACTGCATCGGTAATCGCCATAAAATCTTCACGGGTTAAGGCCAACGGTCTGGTAGTCATCGCCATACACCTCCGGCAGTAGCAGAAAACGTGCATCGCCGTATTGTTAACAGCTTTACACTTTTATTATACCAAAAAAGTCCCGTCTCTGTCCTGCAGAGCATAAAACACTTTGTATCAATCGGAAGAAAACAGATTCACTGGACTTTTCTCCTCGTTTCGCTGTTTACGAACGACATTTTTCTTAGTATAATAGTATGTACTGTATTTTTTGATTATTCGAATTCATGAGGTGGAACATGTCATTAGTGGATGAAGTAAATAACCGCCGTACCTTTGCCATCATCTCGCACCCTGATGCTGGCAAGACGACATTGACTGAAAAACTGCTCCTCTACGGAGGTGCCATACATCTGGCCGGTTCTGTCAAAGCCAGAAAAACAGCAAAACACGCCGTATCAGACTGGATGGAAATCGAAAAGCAGCGTGGGATTTCAGTTACCAGTTCAGTTCTTCAATTCGATTACGAAGGCCATCATATCAATATTCTCGATACACCGGGTCATCAGGATTTTAGTGAAGATACGTACCGCACGCTCATGGCCGCTGACAGCGCCGTCATGCTTATCGATGTTGCCAAGGGCGTCGAAGCCCAGACGAAGAAGCTGTTCCGGGTCTGTAAGGAACGGGGCATCCCCATCTTTACCTTTGTCAATAAAATCGATCACTTTGGCCGCAATCCCTTCGACCTGATGGATGAAATCGAAAACATCCTGGGCATCCATGCCTATCCCATGAACTGGCCTATCGGCCTCAATGGCAATTATCAGGGCATCTACGACCGGACGACGGCATCCATCGAACTCTTTGAAAAAGATACATCTCACGGCCAGCGCAAACTGGCATCGACCAAAGGCTCTGCCGATGATCCTATATTCAAGGAACTTCTCGACGACGACGTACATCAGGGGCTTATCGACGACATTGAACTCCTCGATATGGCCGGTGACGAATTTGATATGGAAAAAGTAAAGAACGGCCAGCTGACACCGATGTTCTTCGGTTCAGCCATGACCAATTTCGGCGTCAAACCGTTCCTGGAAGAATTCCTGCGTCTTGCTCCGCCGCCCCAGCCCCGTCCCTGTGCCGAAGGCATCGTCGAACCGACGTCCGATCAGTTTACGTCCTTCGTATTCAAGATTCAGGCCAATATGAATCCCCAGCATCATGACCGCATCGTATTCATGCGCATCTGCTCCGGGCAGTTCGAAAAAGGCATGACCGTAACCCATCGCCAGTCCGGGAAGACACTGCGTCTCATGCAGCCCCAGCAATTTCTGGCAACAGAACGGACCATCGTCGAAGAAGCCTATCCCGGAGACATTATCGGCGTATTTGACAATGGCACCATGGGCGTTGGCGATACGCTGTACTCGGGGAAAAAGAAGGTCACCTTCAGAGACTTTCCGACGTTCCCGCCAGAACTGTTCGCCCGGATCCGTGCCAAAGACTCTATGAAGCGCAAACAGTTTCTGAAAGGCATGACCCAGCTGGCCCAGGAAGGAGCCGTACAGATTTACGAAAACCTCGGTTCCATGGAAAGCTATATCGTAGGAGCCGTTGGCCAGTTGCAGTTTGAAGTCCTGGAATACCGGTTGAAACACGAATACGGTGTCGATCTGGAAATGAATACCCTGCCATACACCGTAGCCCGCTGGATTCAGACCAATGGCCACGACTATAAGGAACTGAAAAATATCGACAGTGCCATGATCGTCAAAGACCATAAGCAGCGCGTCGTGCTGCTCATTGCCAACGAATGGCAGACCAACTGGATCGTCGAACGGAATCCGGACTTTACCTTCTGCACGACACCGGATGAACTGGCTATAGACGAACCGGATGAGGAATAACATTTCAGATTCCACATTATACGTTAGACTTTGAGCATCAAACGCAAAACAGAGGCTATCGCATTACGTATCCTTTTACCTAATGCGATAGCCTCTTTATTTTTCTTTATTGAGATTTTCTTTATCGAGATCTTCCGAGATTTTGCGGAGTACTTTTTTCGCCCGCTGGCGGCGGTGCCAGTACCAGAGTCCTCCATAAATCACTGTAATGGCAATAATCAGTATGGTGAGGCGCATGGTATGGTCTTCGAACATGACCACATCGTGCCCTACAAACACTTCACAAGCTACGGATGGGAGCTTGCCAATAAAACATCCCAGGATATAATCGCGGTAGCTGATGTGACTCAGGGCTCCCAGGGCTGTCACCAGCCCATTGGGCGAATACGGAACAGCACGGGCTATGGTCATGGCCTGCCACGTACTGTAATGATCCAGCTTGCTAAGCATTTTACTCTTTTCTATGACTTTTTTTGCTTTGCTCCGGAAGAGAGTCCGCATGAAGAAAAAACTGATAATGACACCAATCGTTTCGGCAATCCAGGAAACGAGGGTTCCCTGGAACACGCCGAATACGACACCGTTTGCCGTCGAAATAAAAATGGACGGCAAAAAGCCTACGATGTTGATGACAATATCAATGATCATACTGACAGCCACAGCCCAAATTCCGAAAGACCGGAGATAGGCTATGGTCCCCTGCATATTGCCGCTCGTCGAAAGGTCCCAGACTGTACGGTAAAAATCAGGAATGGCCAGATGGATACCAGCCAGTACGACGAGAAGCATGCCAAAAAAACCGATTTTTACATGCGTTTCGTTTATTTTCATAGTCCTCATACTTCTTTTTTTGTATTCCGTTCTCTGACAGCTGCCATTTCAGCAATCCGGTCGTGCTTGAGCTTCGTCAAGTACATGGAACCACCAATAATCAAAGCGCCGCCTGCTACGGTGAGCAGGGTCAGCATTTCCTGGAAAATGACAAATCCCCAGAGGGCATTGAAAAAAACGCCGATATACGATACAAAACTGACAACGACCGGATTAGCCATGGCATAGGCATCGGTCATCCAGATCTGGGCAATGACCGTAATCAGTCCCAGAGCAATGTACCAGCCCCATTCCTGAAGATTGGGAACGAGGAAACTGCCGCCCAGTATCATGAGCACAGCTCCCGACAGGGCCGCACAGACCAGGAAATACAACACGATTTCATAGGGATGATGCTTCCCTGAATCGGTCAGTTTACTCACTGTCGTATAGGCACCGGCAGCAAACACAGCCTGGGCCAGGGCAAACAGGGAGTATACATTGAAGGAATCAAAATTCCATGGCCGGACGACAAGACAACCGCCAGCAAAAATGACGACAAGAGGGAGTTTCGCACCTTTCGGCAATACTTCTTTCAGGAAAATCGCCGCAAAAAGCATGACAAAAAATGCCGATAACTGGGAAATGATGGAAACGTCTGCCAGAGGCATGCCCCGGAGGGCATAAAAAATGCATATCATCCCCGTACCACCCAGTATGCCGCGCAGCCAGAGCGTGGGCCGGTCTTCGCGAGATAAGTGGACGTGATTGACCCGCATCAGTCCCAGGATAAGAACAGCACTGAGAAAACCGCGAAAAAACGCGATTTCCCCAGTGCTCATGGTATACGACAACTCCTTGACTATGACATTCTGAATGCTGAACGCCAGAGCTGATAAAATGGCATACACAACGCCTTTATTCATATAAAACCAGAGCGCCTCTTTTCTATTGCTTCTTGCTGATATCGTCGATAAAGGACAATACCGCCTGCTTCATATCTTCTTTTTCAATAGTGTCTGCAAAACGGACCGGCTTCTGCTGCAATGCGGCCAGCGGTTCCGGCAGGGCGATGCCGGTCAGGCTACTGATAGACTGGAGCATGGTAAACGGATCGTCACTGGACGGCAATGCCAGGGCCTTGCAGATGACTGGTGGGAATTTGTACGGATGGGCCGTAGACATGATGACCGTATGACGGCCCTGGTCCAGGCCCTGCTTGTGGCGGTTCAGATACACGCCATAGGCGACAGCCGTATGCGGATCCAGAAGATAGCCAAAATCATTATATACGTGATTGATGACCGCTTCTGTTTCGTCATCGTCGATCCAGCCGCCACAGAATTCCTGCTGCAGCCATGCCAGTTCCGCTGCATTTACGGCCATCTTCCCCGTTTCCTGCAAATCCTTTTCCCACTGGGCCACGCGCTGGCAATCGCCCTTTGCAACGTAAAACAGGAAGCGTTCGAAATTACTGGAAAGGAGGATATCCATGGACGGGCTGTCCGTCGTATAGAAATCGCGGTTCATATCATAGACACCGGTTTCAAAGAAATCCGAGAGGACCTTATTGCGGTTGGATGCACAGATGAGCCGCCCGATATGAGCCCCCATCTTTTTGGCAAACCAGCCAGCCAGGATATTGCCGAAATTTCCTGTAGGCACGACGACATCAAACGATTCATCGGGACCGATGACGCCATCATCTACGAGGCGTACCCATGTAGAGACATAATAGGCAATCTGCGGGAAGAGGCGGCCGATGTTGATGGAATTGGCACTGGAAAAGAGCACGCCATGATCATGGGCATAGGCATTGACTTCTTCGCTCGTAAAGACCCGTTTCAAAAAGCTCTGGGCATCGTCGAAATTCCCGTGGATAGCGCTGACGCGGACGTTCCAGCCTTCCTGCTTCTGCATCTGCTGCTTCTGCATGGGACTGACGCCATCGCTAGGATAGAAGACCATGATATTCGTGCCATTTACATCCTTGAACCCTTCAAGAGCTGCTTTTCCCGTATCACCGCTGGTCGCAGTGAGGATAAGAATATCCCGTTTTTCTTCTTCCTGCACCTTTGCCGCCGTCAGGAGATAGGGAAACAGGGATAAAGCCAAATCTTTGAAAGCCAGTGTGCGGCCATGGTACAATTCCGCAATGGAAAGATCCGTGTCAATCGAATGGAGAGGCACGATGCGGTCATCACGGAATGTCTGGTCATTGTAGGCGGCGGCAATCATCTTCTGCCGTACTTTGGGAGTAAAATTCGTAAAAAAATACGATAACACGGCATCGGCGATTTCCTGATACGATTTTTCCTTCAGGTCTGTATAGGATAATACCTGTTCCGGGAATGTTTCCGGGACATAGAGCCCGCCATCCCGGGCCAGGCCATGTAATAAGGCATAGGACGGAGTAACTGTTTCTTGAGAACGAGTACTTCTGAAATTCATGGAACCCTCTCCTTTATTTCATTCAGTAATAGTAGGCCAAATCTGCTGTTTTATTATACCATACTTGACTGGCGGCGTCAGCCTCGCCAGATGCATGTGTGTCAGACGACCTGAAATAAATAGAACTTCAAATAATTCGTTTCTGGTACATTCCAGAGAATGGGATGGTCCGGAGACTGCTGGCGCGCTTCAATCTGGCGCAGATGAACACCGGCATCGGAAGCCGCATCGGCCAGCATAGACCGGAATAAGTCATCGCGCATGAAATGGGAGCACGAACAAGTAGCCAGATACCCGCCCCGTGGCAGCAGCTTCATGGCCTTCAGATTGATTTCCTTATAGCCCCGGATGGCATTACGCACCGTATGGCCCGATTTGGTGAAGGCAGGCGGATCGAGGATGATGAAATCATAGTCATGATTTTTATGGTCTGCCAGATCCGTCAGGAGGTCAAACACGTTGGCCTGCCGGGCCGTAACCTTGTCTTCCAATCCGTTGCGGCGGATATTTTCCCGGGTCATGGCAACGGCTTCGTCTGATATATCGACGGCAGTCACACTTGCCGCGCCGCCTCTGGCAGCATTTAGGGCAAAGGCACCAGTATGAGTGAAGCAATCCAGCACATGATGACCTGTTGCAATTTTGGCTACAGCCAGCCGGTTATATTTCTGGTCGAGGAAAAATCCCGTTTTCTGTCCGTTTTCTACGTCCACGTCATATAATATACCGTTTTCATCAATAGTCGTAAGCACACTGCCCGGTTCCGGCAGATAGGGTGCACGGTACCAGCCTTTATACTGCTCCATCCCATCCAGTTCACGGACGCGGACATCGTTACGTTCGTAAATGCCACGCACAGTGACTCCCATAAGGCGCAGCTGTTCAGTCAGTGCCTTGAAGATAACCGGTTTTACTACATCCATGCCATAGCAAAGCGTTTGAGCCACAAGCAGGTCATTGTAGCGGTCTACAGTCAGGCCCGGCATTTCGTCGGCATCGCCAAAAATAAGACGGCAGCAGGCAAAATCCTTTTCTCCCATTACCGTCCGGCGGTACGCCAGCGCATACTGGACACGGCGCTGCCAGAAGGCTTCATCGAAACGGTCGTTAGCATTATGCGATACGATGCGGACGCGGATTTTAGAAATATCATTGGCAAATCCCGTTCCCAGGTATTTTCCTTTTTCACTGAGGACATCTACCAGGTCCCCCGTCTTGTATTGCCCATCGACATGGGTCACTTCTTCTCCATAGACCCAGGGATGGCCGCTGCGGGCAGCCCGTTCTCCTTTGCGGGTCAGATATAATTTGGCGTATGGTCTCATATGACTCCTTTATACTATACGAAAATGGTAAACAAAAGATAAACCAATTATAAGGTTATTGTTAATTATGTCAAATATCAGCCGGAAGTGCAATAGCCAGTCGAGAAAACAAGGCCAGGACCGCTGCATGACAGCGTTTCCCGGCCTTGATGGAATACAAAGGTTTATTTGGCCTGCAATTTTTTGATTTCCCGCTGAAGGACAGGCATGACTTCAAATAAATTACCTACGATACCATAGTTGGCAAATTTGAAGATAGGTGCATTGGGATCGGTATTGACTGCTATAATCAATTCCGCTTCTTTCAGCCCCAGCTGATGCTGGATGGCACCGGAAATTCCCAGGGCAATATAAATCTTAGGAGCGATTTTTTTGCCTGTCACGCCAATCTGGGCATCATGGGGCATCCAGCCGTTATCGACAAGCGGTTTGGAAACGCCTAAGGGAGCGCCGATGGAAGCTGCGAAATCAGCCACCTGTTTCAATCCTTCTTCATCTCCTACACCCCGGCCTGCGCCAACGACCAGGTCAGCCGTCTCAATAGTCAGAGTTTCATCGAGAGGAGGCAGGCTTTCAAAGGCTGTCACCTTCTGGGAGGCCGTGCGCGTACCAGGAGCCATATCTTCTTTAATAATTTCTCCGGTCCGGCTGCTGTCAAACGTATTTCCCCGGAAAATCCGTTCGCCGATAGTCGCCAGCTGGGGCCGCGTCGTCGTCAGGATCTTGACAAATAATTTTCCTGTATAAGCCGGCCGTATCCAGGTCAGGCTGTCGTCATCCCCTTCATACCGGCAATCGATGCAGTCAGCAACGAGGCCCAGATTCATAGCGGCAGAGAGCCGTCCGCCCAGATCACGGCCATCGGGAGATGCACCGATCAGCATGGCGCTGGCTTCGTATTTGGTCAGGATCTGCTGGACCGTTTCCGTATACAAAGAAGCATTAAACGATTCCAGTTCCTCACGGCTGACTACAACCGCTATATCGGCACCATAGCCGATAACTTCAGAGGCAGCTTCTTCTGCCCCGTTTCCCACGAGGAGCGCCATCAGGGCTTTGTTTCTGCTGTCAGCCAGTTCCCGGCCTTTTCCCAGTAGTTCCAGGCTGAGCTGCGACGGTTTTCCATCTACCAATTCTATATACACCCAGATATTGTGTTTCTTTTCCATAACCCTGCGCCTCCTTATATCAGTTTTTTCGCTTTCATATCTGCCATCAGTTTCAGGACAGCTTCTTCGGCCGTATTGCCATCAATCATGATGCCGACAGCATGTTTTTCCGGCGCAAATAATTCGGTGACATCTGTTGCCGAGCCGGCACTGCCCGATTCGGCCGGGTCAAGACCGATATCTTCCAGCCGCCAGACATCAAAGACGGCCTTCTTTGCTTTCATTTTGTTGCGGATACTGGGAGAACGGGGCACATTCATCGATTCCATGACTGAGCAGACTGCCGGAAGCGCCGCTTCTACCGTTTCCATTCCGCCGCGATTCTTACGCGTTGCCCGGACTACGCCGTCTTCTGCGGTGAGACTTTCCGCATAGGTAATGAGATTAAATCCCAGATGTTCTGCAATAGCCGGTGGAATTTGTCCCGTATCGCCGTCGGCCGATTGTTTTCCTGTCAGGACCAGATCGACGGGTGCCAGCTTTTTGATGGCCAGAGCGAGGATTTTCCCTGTCGCCAGCGTATCCGATCCGGCCATCCGTTCGTCAGACAGGAGGACGCCGCCATCGGCTCCCATAGACACACCTTCCCGCAAGGCTTCACTGGCCATAGCCGTCCCCATAGAAACCAGGGTCACTGTACCACCCAGAGTTTCTTTTATGGCAAGGGCCGCTTCAATAGCATTTTTGTCTACAGGGTTCAGCATAGTCGGCGCTCCCACACGAACCAGATTATGATTCTGACTGTCAATCTGGATATCTGAAACAGCCGGTACTTGTTTGATCAGTACTACGATATTCATACAACACTCCTCCTTTATCTTAGCCGGATTACTTATGTATTTATTTTATATATATTATCTCACGGTCACATGAATTTATCAAGAAATAATGTTTATTATTTTATAAAAAATAGGTAAATTAAAAGCATCCGTAAACGGATGCTGATTCATATTGCATATGCATACATTGTCTGGTCATCTTACAAATAGCCACGCTCACACAGGCTGACAAATACGCCGTCGCCGATGATGATGTGGTCCAGGACAGGAATTTCCATGACATCACCGGCCTGCACCAGGCGCCGTGTAACGTCTATATCTTCCTGGCTCGGTTCGGGATTGCCACTGGGATGATTATGCAGCAGTACTACGGCTGCCGCATTGCACTGCAGGGCATAGCGGAACACATCCCTGGCCTTGGCCAGGCTGGCATTGATTGTCCCTACCGTCAGAGTCTGGACGCGCAGGAGCTGGTTTTTCGTCGAAAGGTATACGGCAGCAAACCGTTCTTGCGGCAGAAAGCGCATGTCCTCCATAACGTATTCAGCGATGACCTGGGGAGAACTGAAATCGGGATTATCGCGGCGTACCCGGCAGCGGACGATGCGCCGGCCGAGCTCTACCGCCGCACAGAGAGTGACGGCTTTATCCGGGCCGATACCGCGGATACGGCATAACTCATTCAGGGTAATTTCACCGAGGCAGCCCAGGTTGCTTCCCGGCAGGGATGACATCAGGCTGCGTGCCACATCCAGAACAGAGCAACCCCGTGTGCCGGTGCGCAGGAGAATTGCCAAAAGCTCTGGATCGGTCAGCATGCGTGCGCCGTGCTGGATCAGTTTTTCTCGTGGTTTTTCCCGCGATGACAGTTCTTTGAGACAAGTCATTCGATGATTTTTGCCTTCTGGAGCATCGTGTAGACCTGGGACAGGGGCAGGCCGACTACATTCGTATAAGAACCATTGATTTTTTCAACGAAAACAGCCGCCTTTCCCTGGATACCGTAAGCACCGGCCTTGTCCAACGGTTCACCGGAGCTGACATAGCGTTTGATTTCACTGTCTTTTAACTTCCGGAACCAGACCTTGGTTTCCACCACTTTCGTGTAAGCCTTTTTACCCCGTACCAGTGCCATCCCCGTAAATACAGAATGTTTCCGGTCGGACAGCTCCTGGAGCATGCGGATGGCATCTTTTTCATGTTTCGGCTTGCCCAGGATTTCACCATCGAGGGCCACGACCGTATCGGCACCCAGTACCCACTGGCCCGGATATTTTGCCGATACATCATTGGCTTTGCCCAGTGCCTGGGCCAGGACAAATTTCGCGGGATCCTTCTTTTTGGGTACATCTTCTTCATAGGTGCTGGGATTAACCATATAGGCCACACCGATCTGGGACAGCAGTTCCCGGCGCCTTGGCGAAGTGGAAGCCAGAATTAGCATAACAAAAACCTCCTTATATACCAATTATAACCGGCGGAAAATAAGAAACGCCAGAATAATGCCAAGAATACTCAGCAGATTGGGGGCAAAATGAATGCCGAACTGGATCTGCATGACATATAAGTTCAAATTAACGTTCTGGATATTAAAAATTTCATAATGCTGGGACAGCAAAGGCATGAGGCTGCCGAAGCTGACATGGGACAGCAGTTCTCCCAGGATGCCTCCCAGGATGCCGCCGACGACGATAAATAAAATAAAAAGCAGGACACTATGTGTACCTAATACTTTCATATGTACATCTCCTCTGCAGTAGCTACGGACTTCATTATACCGTTATTGCCTTCACAGCGCAATGACAAGACAGAAAAAGGCCGGTTTTCTCAGTTAATTTTAATATACTGAAAAAAGGCGGCCCATTTTCTCACTTTATTTTAATCTTACCGTTTCTTATTTATTTTTCTTCTGCATCTTGGCCCATGTATCCCGCAAGCCGACGATACGGTTTACGACAATATGGTCTTCTGTCGTATCGGGATCGATGACAAAATATCCTTCACGCAGGAACTGGAAGTGGTCGCCTGCTTTATACTGTTTGATGCAGGCTTCAGCCTTGCTGTGATACACATCTAGGCTGTGCGGATTGATCTGGGAGAGGAAATCCTTGCTGTCCGTTTCTTCTTCATCGTCGGTATCGGCATCTTTGAGCAGATAGTCATAGACCCTTGTTTCGATATCGACAGCATCATCAGCATTAACCCAGTGAAGTGTCCCTTTAACCTTGCGATTGGCATTTTTGCCGGTACCGCTCATGCTTTCCGGATCATGACTACAATGGATTTCTACGATATTGCCATCAGCATCTTTGATGACTTCTTCGCATTTGATGATATACGCATATTTAAGGCGCACTTCCCTGCCCGGAGCCAGGCGGAAGAATTTCTTTACCGGTTCTTCCATGAAGTCTTTGCGGTCAATATAGATGTTTTTGCTGAACGTCATCTGACGCGTACCCATGGCTTCATTTTCCTGGTTATTTTCTGCCGTAATGGTTTCGGTCTTGCCATCAGGATAATCCGTAATAACGACTTTGATGGGGTCGATGACGGTCATGATGCGCGGAGCCTTGAGCTTCAGATCTTCACGGATGCAGTATTCGAGGAGGGAAATATCGACGACGCTGTCGGCTTTTGCCACGCCGATGCGGTCGCAGAAATCACGGATGGATTCCGGTGTATAGCCACGGCGGCGGATACCAGCAATGGTCGGCATACGGGGATCATCCCAGCCGCTGACAATACCCTTTTCGACGAGGACACGGAGCTTGCGTTTGCTCATGACCATCTTGGTCACATTGAGGCGGGCAAATTCAATCTGACGGGGCAGCTGGCCTTCCGGGTCTTCCCAGTCCTGGATACACCATTCATAGAGAGGACGGTGGTCTTCATATTCCAGGGTGCAGATAGAATGAGTTACCCGTTCTATCGCATCGGAAACAGGATGGGCAAAATCGTACATAGGATAAATGCACCATTTGTCGCCTGTACGGTGGTGGGATGCATGGAAAATACGATAAATGACAGGGTCACGCATGTTGATATTTGGGCTTGCCATGTCGATTTTGGCACGCAGGACCTTTTCGCCATCGGCATATTTCCCAGCCTTCATTTCTTCAAAAAGGCGCAGGTTTTCTTCGACGCTGCGGTTACGGTACGGGCTTTCCTTGCCTGGCGTATTGAAGGTGCCGCGATATTCCTTGATTTCTTCCTTCGACAAATCATCGACATAGGCCTTGCCCAACTTGATTAACTTGATGGCGTAGTTGTACAGGATATCAAAATAATCCGACGTAAAGTACAGGCGGTCGCCCCAGTCGAAGCCCAGCCATTTTACGTCATTCATGATATTATCGACGTATTCGACAGTTTCTTTTGTCGGATTCGTATCGTCAAAACGCAGATTCGTAATGCCGCCATATTTCTGGGCCAGCCCGAAATTCAGGCATATCGATTTGGCATGACCGATATGCAGATATCCATTCGGTTCAGGAGGAAACCGTGTCACAAAACGCTGTCCGTATCTATTGGATTTGAAGTCTTCATCAATGAAATTTTCAATAAAGTTTTTTGCAATTTCAGTACCCATATAGTGTCGCTCCTCGCTATTACAATATAATACTCTCACATTGTATCATAAATATCGGTTCAACACTAGCATATATCAACGTCTTTCCCACTTTTCCAAGCATTTATAAAGTCATATTTCATGGACTGATTTTAATAAACAAGGGCATAGCAAGACGATTTTACCATGCTATGCCCTGTACCCTGACTTATAAGCTTTCTCTGAAAATTTCGATGATTTCCTGGCGGCCCAGTTTCTTATAACCGCCATCGAGGATCATCGTCGCATCCGCCAGATCGTCCAGCATTGTTTCGTCAGCTCCCAATTCGCGAATCGACATGGCGACGCCGATTTCTTTCATCCACGCCTCCATGCAGGCCAGTCCTTCTTGCGCCACTTGTTCGTCCGTCTTGCCGGCTGCCTGGACGCCCCAGACGTTTTCGGCAAAGCGTTTGAACTTAGGCAGGCCATAGGGCAGGATATGGCGGTAATACGGCAGGGAAACGGCCGCCAGTGTCATGCCATGAGTCGCATTGGTATAGCCGCCAACGGCCTGTCCCAGCATGTGGACCATCCAGTCACTGGACTTTCCACAGGCGACGAGGGTATTCAAGGCCCAAGTAGCCGTCCACATGATGTTACTGCGGGCTTCATAATCCTGGGGATTTTTTATAGCTATACGGCTGGAATGGATGACTGACCGCATCAAGCCTTCACTGATGTAATCACTGGTCGTATCGTCATCGCCGGAGAAATACTGTTCGCAAATGTGATTGAAAATATCATAGATACCGGCTTTCATCTGGTATTCCGGTACAGTCATGGTATAGTGCGGATTGAGGATAGAAAATTTCGGCATCACCTCTTCACTGGCAAAGACATGACCGATTTTCTGTTTCGTATCGCTATTGGTAATGACCGAGCCAGCATTCATTTCCGAACCCGTACCGGCCATAGTGAGGACGCAGCCTACGGGGACGAGCTGGCAATCCGGTTCTTCAAAGCGGATGAAGTATTTGTCCCACGGGTCTTCGTCGCAATGGACAGAAACGGCGACCGCCTTGGCATAGTCGCAGACCGAACCGCCGCCGACAGCCAGCAGCAAATCAGCTTGATGCTGGCGGGCGATATCGATGCCTTCATAGAGTTTCTTCAGTGTCGGATTAGGCATGACCCCGGAAATCTCAACTACATTCTTGTTATTTTTTGTCAGGATGTCCATGACAGCCTGATAGATGCCATTTTTTTTAATAGAGCCGCCGCCATAGATGAGGACGACGTTATGACCATATTCAGGTAGCTCCTGATTCAAAAATTGCAGAGATTGATTGCCAAAGTAAAGTTTCGTCGGATTGTGGTATTTAAAATTTCCTAACATAATATATCTCCTCCCCTTAGTGCTGCGTCACTGCCATTACTTTTTTTAAGATATTGTTTTTCATGTAAATTATTCTCCTTAGAATGTTAAATGCACAAGAAACTGTTTTCGTATTCATCGCAAGTCCCCCTTGCTTGACTATAGTATACGACAGCCCATACATATATCAAATGCCTATGGGTTTTATTATTCCATGCTTTTTCGCTATGGTTATTTTTATATTCCATCCCCACGAGGAACATTGTAAAGACGAGAGAATGGCCTTATACTAAATGAAAGATAGAAATCAATCGTTTCAGAAAGGGTGTATTGTTCATGTTGGATTTACGGGTACTCAATTATTTTCTCACCGTTGCCCGCGAGGAAAGTATCACCCGCGCCGCCGAAGCCCTGCACCTGTCCCAGCCAACGCTGTCACGGCAGCTGCGCGACATGGAAGAGATGCTGGGAAAAGAACTGATGATCCGCGGCCCCCGGCGCATTACGCTCACCGAAGAAGGCTTATTCCTGAAAAAGCGGGCTGAAGAAATCCTCTCCCTGGCCAGTCATACGGAAGAGGAACTGCGCAGCGACGATACGGAACTGAATGGCAATATCCGCATCGGCTCGGCCGAAGCCGACAGCGTCCGCTTCATCATGCAGACAGCCCATAAGCTGCAAAGCCGCTATAAGAACCTCCATTTCCACGTTACCAGCGGCGATGGTCAAGCCATCATGGAAGCCCTGGACAAAGGCCTCATCGACGTCGCCGTCATCTACGGCCATGTCGATACGGAAAAATATGAGGTCCTGTCCTGCCCATACACTGACCACTGGGGCCTCCTCCTGCAGCGCAGCCATCCGCTGGCAGCCAGGGAAGTAATCCATCCGCAAGACTTATGGACGGAAAACCTCATCCTGTCCCAGCAGGTATTACAAGCCAACAGCCACGGTAACAAATTGCAGACATGGATAAAAAAGCCCTTTGCCGAACTGCACATCCAAGCGACTTACAATCTGGCTTATAATGCGTCCCTCATGGTCCGCGAAGGGCTGGGGTCCTGCATCATGCTGGAAAAAATCATCAACGTACCGCCCCATGACCCGGCGCTCTGCTTCCGCCTCCTGGACCCGCCCATTTCGGACAGGCTGCTCATCGTCTGGAAGCGTTTTCAGCTGTTCCTCAAAGGGACGCAGCAATTCATCCAGCTTTTAAAGCAGGAAAAGGATGCGCTGGAACCTATAGATTGAGGCTCTGGACCCACTGCTGGACCGTACTTTCCGACACATTGGGCGGGAATCGTTTGCCTTCCAGCCAGTTGCCCGTACCAGCCATCTGCTGCAGCTGTCTGCCGCTGTCGTCGAGGCCGGAGCTGGCCGACGTGGCAAAGGGGATGACCGTCTTGCCACTGAAGTCATTGTGTTTGACGAAAGTATCTACCGGCCAGGCAGCGATTCTCCACCAGATAGGATATCCGATGAAGACCGTATCGTAGCTTTCCCAATTGTCTGCCTTATCCTTGACCAGAGGGATGTCGCGCAGGCTGGCATCGTCGCGTTCGCGCGAAGTCCGGCTGTCATTATTGGTGTAATCCATGTCGGCTTCGGTATATTCCTGGACCGGCTTCAATTCCATGACGTCGCCGTTGGTCGCTTTGGCAATGTAGTTAGCTACATTCTTGGTATGGCCGCCGCCCGAAAAGTAAACGACCAGCGTCTTGCCATTGCCCTTGGCCGGGGCCTGGGCCGCCGCATCCGTCTTTTTTGAGGCGCTGGAAGACGCATCGGCGCCGTTCGCATTGCCACAGGCAACCAGGCCCAGGACCATGAGACAGCTCAGGGCGAGCATTAAAACTTTCTTCATCATTTTATGTCGGATCCTTTCTCAAAAATCACACTTCATCTATTTCAAATAAGTACGGAAGAAATCGGCCATCTTGTCGAAGGCTGGTGTAGTAGCTGATGACGGCGGCTGCGGCGCAGAACGCGCTGCACACCTCCTGCATGGCTCCAAATCCGCCACCGAAGCCCTCCATCAGCTTATAGGCAGTCGTTTGGTCCAGTCCCATTTCATCGGCAAAGGCACAAAATACCGCCTGGGAACAGGTACAGCCGTTACCATACGCCTGTCCGGCCAGCTTCAGTTTTTCTTCCATGCCTGTGCCCTCTGTTTACCGGAAAGACTTCTCATAGATTTCCAGGTAATCTTCATCGGACAGCGGCAGCGGGTCGGCGGTAATATCCCCGCCCAGCACCTCGTGGACGCGCTGCGGATACAGTTTCATTTCTTCTCTGGTAATCCCGGCCTCGCTCATCTTCAGGTCGGCGCAGTCGATGGATTCCAGCAGAGCGTCCAGAGCACGGATAAAGTCTTTGCCGGAACTGGGGTCCTTGACGCCCATCGCCCGCGCCATCTTGATCATCGGCTCTTCGGCGGCCTGACGTTCCGCAAAGAAATCATAGTAGGCGTGGGCGATCATGATCAGCCCTGCGCCATGAACCAGATTATCGTGATAGCTGCCCATAACGTGCTCCGTCGTGTGGGCGGAGGTGCAGTTCATGTAATAGCCCGCCAGCGTGTTCGCAATCGCCATATAGTAACGGGCCTCTTTGTTGGCTCCGTCCTTGTAGGCAATGGGCAGATATTTGGCGATCAGTTCGATGGCTTTCAGCGCAAACATCTCTGCCACAACATGCTCGTTCTTATTGATAACGCTTTCCGAAGCATGGAAGAAAGCGTCCATGCCCTGATAAGCCGTAAATTTCGGTGGCACGCTCATCATCAGGTCGGAATCGACAATGGAGAGGGTCGGGAACATGGAGGGGAAGAAGATGCCGGTCTTTTCCTTTGTATCGTCATTGGAGATAACCGCAGCAATGTCTACTTCACTGCCGGTTCCGGCAGAGGTCGTGATCGCCACAATGGGGATGGCGTCAAAGGGAGGGGTCTGCTTGCCGCCCTGGCTGCTGAGGGAATAGTCCCAGATGTCGCCGGGGTTCGCCGCCATCAGCGCAATGCATTTGGCACAGTCCATGACAGAGCCGCCGCCCAGAGCCACCACGAAATCGCAGCCGTTTTCTTTCACCGCCTTTGCGCCGTCCATGACGTTCTCACGGGTGGGGTTGGAGCGGATTTCATCAAACAGGGCATGCTCCACACCGGACAGCTCCAGCTCTTTTTCCGTGCGGGCCAGATAGCCATACTTCTTGACCGACTGCCCGTTGGACGTGACGATCAGCGCCTTTTTGCCGGGGAGCTTCTGCTCATGCAGATGGTCGAGCTGACCAGCTCCAAAAAGAACACGGGTTGGCATGTTAAAAATAAAGTCTTTCATCTTGAAAACCTCCATACGATACTTGAAAACCTCCATACGATATTTATACTTTGCTGATGTGTTCAGCTTACGTTTCAAGTATAGCGCCCTCCGATGGCAATTTCGACGCTATATCTTAATGTCTATCGTGGTAAATTCTCATTTCAGCTTCTTTGTTCCCATGTTATATTACGTAACCAGCCATATCTTTTATAATGGATAATTGCCGCAGGAACCTTTACGACTTCATCCAGATTAACGATCAGAAAGACGGCAACCACAGGGAGATGGAAAACAAATGCCGCAAGGAAACCAACGGGAACAGCAAACAGCCACATGGTAATCGTATCGCATTTCAGGCCAAATTTGGAATTGCACTAGTCAACAAAAACTGGACACAAAAAGCAAAATTTTTTTCAGATTCAATCCTAAGTTTGGACAGCTCCGTATTGTTCACGATACTGTCGTGGTGTTAAGTACCCTAAGGAATAAGCTAGTCGCTCTTCATTGAAGAACTGGACGTATCGGGCCACGCTCTTGGGGACGTCTGTCTTATCTTCAAGATAGAACTCCACGGAGAGCTCGGTCTTGATCCAGCCATTGATGGACTCCATCGCTGCGTTATCTGTCGGCGTTCCGGCCCGTGACATGATACGCTTGTACATGTCCATTTTCTACCCCCTTAGTGTCCAGTTTTAGTTTACCACTTCAATCGCCGCAAGCCACACGAGACAAGGCTTCGACAAAAAGATAAGGGGGTGCATTTGCACCCCCTAAGGCTTGTCATAAAACCTATTTTAGTTGCCGGTGAAAGTAATCGGCGACAGCCTGCGCCGCTCCCTTGGTATCATGGCTGAACATATGATCTTCTCCGGGAACAAGCTTTAACTCACCGTTAAAATAAATACGCTGATAACGTAAGCTGTAGGTGTACGGCACTACCGTATCTCCCGTCCCGTGAATCATAAAGGCAGGGCCTTGATATTGAGAGGCGGTTTCTTAAATCGGCAGGGTTTGGGCAGTCTTGACATAATCAGCTCCCAGCTTTAAGCCGCCCATAATGTCAATGGTGGCAGTGGGGTTTTCCGCATCGTAATGCTTGTCAAAAATCGTGCCGCGAATGGCATCCTCTCTGAGTACGGCGGCAGGTGCCATCAGCGCAATGCTTTTGACCTTCTCCGTGCCGAGTATCCCTGCCGTCATGCTGGCTACCACGCCCCCTTGGGAATGTCCTGCCAGAGATATATTTTTTACTTCCGGCAAACGACTGGCGTAGGCGTATACACACTTTGCATCTTCGATTTCATTCGGTACGGTCATGTCCTGGAAACGGCCTGTGCTTTGACCGTGGCCGTTAAAGTCAAAGCGCAGGGAGGCAATACCGTATTTCTCCAAGTCATCGGCCAGATACTTCAGTAATTCGCCCTCTTTGTTGGCGGTGAAACCGTGCATGATGATAACCAAGGGGTATTCGTCTTTTCCGTCGGGGGTTTGGAGCGTGGCCGCCAGTTTCCCGTGGTCACCGTCAATAGAAATATCCTGGCTCTTGGCTTGAGTGATACCATTCACATTAACCATAAGCCCCACTGCTAACACCATGGAGAGCAGGATTTTCATATGTTTCATAGTGATTTCCTTTCGTAAAAAAAACAATAGTGAATCATCCACAGGCAAAACCCATATTGTGCTACTTATTTGTAAGCAGCCCGATAAATGGTGAGATAGTCCTCATCGGAAAGGGGTAACGGATCGGCGGTGAGATCGCCGCCCAGCACTGTGTGGAGTTTAGCAGGATACTTGTCCAGTTCTTTCTCCAGTCTTTCCAAGTAGCCGTATTTCTTTACGGACTGTCCTCCGATGTTAATGAGTGCTTTCTTGCCCGGCAGAGCCTCGCTGTGCAGTTCTCCCAGTTTTCCGGGGCCAAACAAAACCTTCGTCGGCATAAAGAAATTAAAGTTATACATATTGCCTGCTCCTTTCGACCTACTAAAAGAAAAGGGGGCGTTTGCGCCCCCTTGATCAGGATTTCCCCTACAACATCATCAATGTTTTTCGGCCAAAGCATTTACCAATTCCTCGGCAATCATGTGGTCGGATGCCGGATTCTGTCCCGTGATAAGTTCGCGGTCACGCACAACATGACCTTCGTTCAAAGGCGCGTGTTCCACGATGCCACCGGCAATTTGCAACGCATCGGCGACATAGAAGGGCAAATTCCCTTTCAATACAAACTTCTCAACAGGATATTCCTCGGCATTGGAGTAAATCGTCATACGATAACCGGCATACTGCCAGTTTTTGCTTTTCTCTGCTTGCTCGTCAAAAGTACCGGACACAAGAGCCTTGCGATAACCTGCCGGGTCATCAAGAGCTGCAAGGGAAGCAATCGGGCCGTGGCACAGGAAGGCAGTCGGCTTGCCCTTTTCATGGAAATACCTAAGCACCTTGCCAAAATCCTTGTCCTGCATAAGATCGTTCATCGGTGCATGACCGCCAGGGACATAAACGGCTGCATAATTATCGAGCCCCTCGTCGATAGCATCCTTAATTTTGATAGGATGGAGCATAACGGGGTTGTGTTGTACAAAATCCAATGCCTCGTCAAGAGCGGCTTGGTTGCCATGGAACAGAGCGACATTGTTAGAAACCTGGTCCATGACGGGAATATCGCCCTTGGGCGTAGCCAAAACGACTTCATAGCCCTCCTTGATCAGACGCATGGCAGGCACCGCCAACTCGTCAAGGAAATAGCCCGTCGGGTCAACCTTTCCATCCTTCAACGTGAGCGTGTTCGTACTGGAGGCTACGAGCAAAACCTTCCCTTTGGATGCTGCCTCGGCGGATAATGTCGGCACCATAAGCATCAAGGCCAACACGAACAATAAAATCTTTTTCATGAGAATCTCCTCCTCGCAAGATTACATCAAATCCATCTTATTCCACAAAATGTTGCCGTTTCCGTCCACATATTCCTCCTCCACTTTGGCGACAAAAAATTCATGCGTACCGGGCATCGTGGATTCTATTTCTTTCTTAAAGCTCTTTTTGGTCTGTCGTACCAATGTTGCGTTGCGTACATTTGCCCAAATCACAAGGTATCTCTGTGTGACTGCCATAGAGCAAAGGCCGCTCGCCCGATACGCCCATATATTAGCACGCCCTTTTTCCTCTGTCGCTAGTGAATTTTAATATGTTCCATGGTAAATCTTAAGATTATGTGGTATGATTGGAGACAATAAAGGGGTGAACCATCATGAACAAACTGCTGACGCTGGCCATAGACAAGTTGGGGCGCGATTGGGCGAACTTGAACTGGGAGTTTCGGGATTTCGAACTAAACGGCGCGAAGGATAAGATGTCCCAATGGCAGGGCGACCCTGCGGAGGATATTATGGTCGTGGTATTCAAGGGGAAACACATCGAGGAACCATTCCACCGTCAGGACTTCTTCTTTATCGACTATGCCTATCGAATGGATTACAACGCCCTAAGTGCCAAGTTTGACAATCTCATCACGGTACGCGAGGGAGATTGCTACATCGGTCAGCCCTTCAGCGGCTATGCGCTCAGAGGCGACAGCGAGACAGAAGACATCATCATGATTGGAGTCCACATCAAGAAAGACACCTTCTTCCGCGAATATCTGCCGGCACTATCTATGGATGCGAATATGTTTCGTTTTTTTCTCGATCCGCGCACGGATAAGTTTTCCGATGAGTTTATTCACCTGTCCTTTGAAAAGGTTTCACCCGTCCGTAGCCTGTTAGAAATCATGGTGTTGGAGTACGCCGACAAAAAGGAAGATACGCAAAAAATACTAAAGCCCATGGTGCTGTCGTTATTCCTCTATATCGCCAGACAATATCGGCTTCAACAGTTTATGCCCACAGGTGAAGCACTGGAAGACAGAATCGTTCAATACATCAACTCTCATCCCGAATCCGTCACATTAAGGAATATTGCCGAGCATTTTTCTTATCATCCCAATTACATCTCCTCTCTCCTCTCCAAAAGGATTGGAAAAAAATTTTCGGAGATTGTCTTGGAAAAGAGAATGGACAGGGCGGCAATCCTTATCAAAGGCACCGACCTGTCCGTGGAAGAAATTTCGAGCATGGTAGGCTATAGCGACACGAGCAATTTTTACAAGGCGTTTCGCGAGTATTACGGAGTATCGCCGAGAGAGTATGCAAAACAGCAGAAGAACATTTGAAAAGTGCGAATGATATATGTCATCACATTCTTGTCCCATCCCGAAACGCTACAGTCATGTCGCCATCCACGCACACCGTCACATAATCCACCATGCAGCCCCACAGTGGCTCATCAAACTCCGCCACTGGCTTCGTCTGCGCTTGGAGCGTCTTGATGAACTCCGCAAGTCTCTCGCTCTTGGCTGACCGCTCGGCGATGGCATCCGTCACCTCGTCGTACCGTGCCTTCGCTGCCTCGTACCGCTCCACCAAGCCGTTGTAGCGTTTCTGATACTCCCTTTGGTCTTGGGCGATACGGGCGTTCTCGGCGATGCAGTTCTGCGTCATCTCCACCAGCACCGCCAATTCCTGCCCCAAGGCGGCTTTCTCGGCTTCGAGTGCCGTGGTGTCGCAGAGCGTCTGCCGGACGGGTGGGAAATCCTCTGGACATCGCCAACATGGTATTGTATCTCTGCTCCGATAAGGCCGGTTTTATCACAGGAGAGAATATCTGCATTGACGGCGGCATGACGAGACAGATGATCTACCACAATGACTTTGGATGGACACTGAACGAGGAGGGTATTTGATGAGCAATCCAACTTTAGATACAGCGATTGAAAAACTGAGGGAGCAATTTGCAAAACGGAACTGGAGCTATCTTGACGTTCCTGCCGGAAGTCCGATGGAAAAATCCTATGCCTGGCCGGGTCAACCGGAAGAAAATATCATGATTTGCGTGCATAAGGGTCCAGATATTCAGGAGATGTTCCACCGCCAGGATTTTTTCTTTTATTCGCTATAATGATAGCTTACAACCGGTAGTGAACTCCCTGTCAAGGTTTTTCAAGAAATTATCTCCGTTTTGACTTGTTGAATCCAATGGTCTACGGCAGAAGCCTTAGTGACCATGTCGCTGCCACCATTGGAATCGAACTGGATTTCCATAGATGGGCCGAATACGGCGCCATGGCAGCACTGTTTTATATCTTTGATGACATGGCCCGGCCAGCCGCCATGGGTCATGAAGGGAATGACCGTTTTCTTCTGCCAGTCCTGGCTTTCCAAAAAGGTCTTCACTGCCGGCGCCATCGTATACCACCAGGTCGGCGTCCCGACGGCAATGACGTCATAAGCTGCAGGGTCATACGCCAATGGCTGAATTGCTGGTTTATAGCCCTCCTGCACTTCCCGTTGTCCCTGATTGACCACGTCCATATAACTGCCTTCGTAAGGTTTTACCGTTTCAATACAGGCTATATCGGCTCCGGTTGCCCGCTGCAGCTGTCCGGCAATTTTTGCCGTATTGCCGTTAGACCAGGAATAATACACAATCAGCATGTTCATACTATCTATCTCCTTTTCACTACGCTTGTATCAGATACTTCCGCTGGGACTTAACTATACAACCGGGAGTAAACACCATGTCAAGCAGGATTTCTAAAGATATCCTCATCATATCATCTTGCGATTTAAATGTAAAAAGCTTATATCCAATGTCTGGATATTCATATAGTGTATTACAAAAGAATAGTAAATAGTCGTATACTGTAACTGAAAAACTTAAATAGCCGCATGTACCGGCAAAGAAAGGACTGAATTGCTATGTTGGATTTACGGGTACTCAATTATTTTCTCACCGTTGCCCGCGAGGAAAGTATCACCCGCGCCGCCGAAGCCCTGCACCTGTCCCAGCCAACGCTGTCACGGCAGCTGCGCGACATGGAAGAGATGCTGGGAAAAGAACTGATGATCCGCGGCCCCCGGCGCATTACGCTCACCGAAGAAGGCTTATTCCTGAAAAAGCGGGCTGAAGAAATCCTCTCCCTGGCCAGTAATACGGAACAGGAACTGCGCAGTGATGATACGGAGCTGAATGGCCACATCCACATAGGTTCTGCCGAATCGGACAGCGTCCGGTTTATTATGAGGACGGCTCATATACTACAAACTCAGTATCCTGCCCTTCACTTCGACATCACCAGCGGTGACAGGCCGGCTATGATGGAGCTCCTTGATAAAGGATTGATTGACATGGCCCTTATATATGGTCATGTCGATACGGAAAAGTACGAAGTCCTGCCCTGTCCGGCGACAGACCATTGGGGTATCCTGTTGCACCGTAATAACCCCTTATCTCAAAAAGAAACCATTACTCCTCAGGATTTGTGGAAAGAAAAGCTCATCGTATCCAACCAGGTTCTGCAAGGTGATATACACGGAGATGCCTTACAAATATGGATACAAAAGCCTTTTGCCGACCTGCACGTCAGTGCTACCTATAATCTGGCCTATAATGCGTCTCTCATGGTCAGCGAAGGGCTGGGTTCCTGCATCATGCTGGAAAAAATCATCCGCCTGTCGCCGGAAGACCCGGCGCTCTGCTTCCGGCTGTTCAATCCATCTCTGGAAGACAGGCTATTCATCGTTTGGAAGCGCTTTCAATTATTTTCCAAAGGAACGCAGGCCTTTATCGGGCTCCTGAAACAGGAAATTTCCAAAATAACCAGTGCCTGAACAAGCAAACTATTTACAATCTGCAAAACACACGGACGCACAAAAACGGACTGCCCTATAAAGCATCGATTGCTCCATAGGGCAGTTTTTAAATATCATTTTAAATACGTATGGAAGAACTCGGCCATCTTGTCGAAGGGAATCTTGTCCATCTGGTCGTAAAGGTCCGTATGGGTCGCACCGGGCACGATGAGGAGTTCCTTATTATCCCCTTTAAGGCGTTTGAAGGCATCTTCACCGAAGTAGCGGGAATGGGCTTTTTCGCCGTGGATGACCAGGACAGCACTCTGTACTTCTCCCAGGTTCTGCAAAATCGGGTCAGAAATGAGGCCCATAGCCGACGTGACATTCCATCCGCCGTTGGAATTGAGAGAACGGGGATGATAGCCCCGCGTCGTCTTATAGTAATTGTAATAATCCTTGACGAACCACGGTGTATCAGCCGGAAGGGTATCAGGAACACCGCCGGCCCGTTTATAGTAACCGTTCTTATAGTCGATAGTCCGCTGGTCGCTGATAGCTTTGCGCGTTGCCATCCGTTCTTTCTGCAGCGTATCGGCATCTTTTTCATAGTCGAAATAGCCGTTGGCTGTAACACGGCTCATATCGTACATAGTCGATGCAACAGTCGCTTTGATGCGCGTATCGTTAGCTGCCGCATTGAGGGCAAAGCCACCGAAACCGCAGATGCCGATGAGGCCGACGCGGTCGGGATCTACATTGTCCTGCGTCGAAAGGAAATCAATAGCGGCCGAAAAGTCTTCCGTACTGATGTCAGAGGATGCGACATAGCGCGGCGTACCACCACTTTCCCCCGTAAAGGACGGGTCAAAAGCCAGGGTCACGAAGCCCTTTTCGGCCATGGTCTGAGCATATAAGCCCGATGCCTGTTCCTTGACGCCGCCAAAGGGACCTGCCACGGCCAGAGCCGGCATCTTGCCTTTGACACCTTTTGGAGTGTACATATCCGCTGCCAGGGTAATACCATAGCGGTTGACAAAAGTCACTTTCTGATGATTGACTTTGTCACTCTGTTTGAACGTCTTGTCCCATTCCTGAGTCAATTTCAGATTTTCCTTGACAATCTTATTCGGCACTTCGTGCCGTGCATTGACTACCTTATATTCCGTCTGATTTGTTTCTTGTGCCATCGCTGTCACACTCCCTATCATCATCATTCCTGTTACTGCCATCATGACTAACAATTTCGATTTTAATTTCATGATTTTCCTCCTGCATATCCGTTGCCAGTTTCGTACTATACCTAAATATTCTGAATCAACTCTTATCCCAGCGTTCACTACTATGTGTCCGCCTGTATATAGTATATCCGCAGTGCTTATGCATATCAAATACCTATAGATTTTATATATCCATGTCTTTTAGCTATGCAATTTACCAAAAAGCGGCTGCCAGAAGACTTCCCTTCCAGCAGCGTCGTTGAATTATTCCCCGTAGACTTCCTTGGCATAGCCAAAGGCAGCCCAGGCCTTGGGCCAGCCGCTGTAAAAGGCGAGCTGTGTAATGATTTCGGCCATTTCGTCCTTAGTGACGCCATTTTTCTTGGCCGTTTCCATATGATATTTCAAGGAACTATCCGTAATTCCCTGGGCGATGAGGGCCGATACGGTAACAATGCTCCGTTCCCTGAGGGGCAGGACATCGTTCTTGCTCCACACTTCACCGAAAAGAATGTCATCATTATAGCGGGCAAAATCGGGAGCAAAGGTCCCCAGCTGCTGCCGGCCTGCAGTCTGTACAATCTTGACGGCTTTTTTCGCCTGATTATCTGTAGTACTCATAGCGTATACATCTCCTGTTCCCCAAACAGCGGTCCCGGTCATGCCAATCAGTCCTGCTGCCAGAATCTGTCTTATCTTATTCATCCGTTTCATACTCTCTCCCTACGGAAGATCATTGTAGTCAGCATCAGATACGGCTTCGCACCATTCTGTACCCGTATCGCTCCCATCGACTTCGATAGCCAGATGCTGGAAGGCACTATCCTTAGCCGCACCGTGCCAATGCTTGACGTTGGCCGGAATGTGCACGACATCACCGGCGTGGAGTTCCTGTGCCGGTTTTCCCCATTCCTGATACCAGCCGCGGCCGGCCGTAACTAAGAGCATCTGTCCTCCACCCTGACTGGCATGGTGGATGTGCCAGTGGTTGCGGCAGGCCGGTTCAAAAGTAACATTGCCTACAACGACCTGTTTCAAAGACAGCATATTCAAATAACTCGTGCCGTCAAAATACTGGGCATAATTGACATTTTCTCCACCCATAGCAAAGGGACTTGTTTTTTTGATTTCTTCAATAGTCATTTTCGTTGGTCTCCTCTTCGTTGTTCTCCTCTTTTTTGCAATACATATAATACATAGTCCAACCGGTCCAGCTGAATCTGCTTATCGTGGATTGAATCGAGCAGATAGCGCCGATGACGCTGAAGAGATTGCAGCTGCTGCTCTCTCGTCTGTGTCCGGTATTGCTCGATGAAATCGCGGGAACAACCTGTATCAGCCAGACATTCCCACATATCTGAAGCCATATCTGTGCCTCCTTTTCTATCATTCCCTACGCTTTTATCTTAGCAGTCGGCAATTGAAATGTAAAACGCTTATATTTTATTTCTGGACATACGTAAAAAGCATTGCCAAATGGACAGACCTGCCGTATACTAAACGAAAGAGAAAGGAGAGTGTTGCTATGGAACTACGGACCTTACATTATTTTCTGGCTGTGGCCAGAGAGGAAAACATGACCGGCGCCGCCAATATGCTGCATATTACCCAGCCCACATTATCCCGGCAGATGGCCGATCTGGAAGAAGAACTGGGCAAGCAGTTGTTCGTCCGGACCAACCGCAGCACCCATCTGACGGAAGAAGGAATCCACCTCCGACAGCGGGCCGAAGAAATCCTGTCCCTTGTCCGTCAGACCGAAGCGGAAATCAGCAATGACCAGCTGGAACTGACCGGCTGTATCCGCATTGGCGCCGGAGAAACACCGGTCATCCATTTCCTGACCGATGCCTTTGCCAGGCTGCACCATCAGCATCCCGGTATCACGTGCGAACTCTTTACGGGAAATGCCGATACGGTGGAAGAACGACTAGTCCATGGACTCATTGACTTTGCCCTGTTCATCGAGCCGTTCAATCCGGAAAAATACGAATACATTCGTCTGCCTGAAACCAATACGGTCGGAATCATTACCCGCAGTGACAGCCCGTGGGCTGATCTTCCGGCTATTACCCCGGACATCTTGAAAGATATTCCCCTGCTCACGTCTTCACGGACGGCAACAGCCGCCTTTGATGTCCGCGCCTGGTCCGGGGGACAGGTGACAACGGAAGACCTGCAGATTGTCGGACGGTTCGACCTCATTGCCAATGCGGCCCAGCTTATCCGGACAGGCATTACCAGTGCCATCGGCATCAACGAGCTCTTCCAGCTCCATACACCGGATCTGGCCTTTGTTCCCCTGGAGCCGGCCATCTCCTTTTCCTGTCTCATTGCCTGGAAAAAATATCAACTTCTCACCAAGCCGTGCGAATCCTTTATCCGGCTGCTGAAAGAAAGCTGTTCTCCTGCAGGCACAGAGAATACATGACGTCATGAATATGATATAATAAAACAAATACGACAAGGAGAAGATAGCTATGATGATAAAAAAACTGATTACCTTTGAAGACCTGGGATTTGTCCAGTGGGGCGTGCTGGATGCCGAAGAAACAGGAGTATACAGCGCCATCGCTCTGGAAGAAGCGTTCTTTACTCCCCTTCCGGAAACATTGGCAGAATTTGTCCAGCAGGGAAATGAAGGCCTGCTAGCTCTGGCCGATGCTCTCGAACAGAATGAAAAGACCCGGGCTGTAAAAGCCAGACCGCTGGAAACGATTCACATTCTGGCACCTCTGCCGCATCTTACAAAGAATATCTTCTGTGTCGGCGAAAACTATGCCGAACACATCGAAGAATTCCACAAGAAAAAGCTCGATTCCCTGCCAAAATATCCTCAGTTTTTCACTAAAGCCCCGACCTGCGTCATCGGCCCGGAAGATACCATCGATTCCCATCCGCAGGTAACGAAAGAACTGGATTATGAAGGAGAACTGGCCGTCATTATCGGCACCAGCGGCAAGGATATCCCTGTCAGTGAAGCCATGAACCACGTCTACGGATTCACCATCATGAATGATGTAACTGCCCGTGACCTGCAGCGCAACCACGGCCAGTGGTTCCATGGCAAAAGTCTCGATACCTTTGCCCCCATGGGCCCCTGTATCCTGCTGCGCGATGCGGCCCCCGATGCCTTTACTATCGTGACCAAAGTCAATGACGAAGTCCGTCAGGATGCCTCGACGGAAGAATTCATCTTTCCCATCCCGTCGCTCATATCCACCCTCTCCCAGGGCACGACACTCCAGCCCGGCGATATCATTTCGACGGGCACGCCATCGGGCGTCGGTGCCGGCTTCAAACCGCCCCGCTATATCCATTCCGGCGATACGGTAGAAATTTCCATCTCTTCCATCGGTACATTGAAAAATACGGTTAAGTAAGGAATAGTTTGTCGTTTGCAGTATAGAGAAAAAGCGGTTTGCCATGTTATACTTTTCTGAATTATATGGGAATTCAGAATAAAAGGCCACCGCTAAACAAACCAGCCATAACGCGATTTTTCGCGCTATGGCTGGTTTCTTTTTTGTCTGTTCTATTTTCGTTATGCAGACACGTACGGTTTACCCATTCAGGCGGGACAGGATTTCCTGAATCTGTTTCTTCATTTCCTGGTTTTCTTTTTCCAGTGCATCGATTCGCTTATCCTTGGCTGCATCATTTGCTTTGATAGCCGAGATTTCTTCAGCCTGATTATGGATAGTCTGTGCCATTTCGGCCTTGCTGACACCGTTGTATGCGGAGCCTTTTCCCAGTTTGAAGGAGACTCCGGCATTGAAGCCCGGGTCGCCGTTGCCAAGGGAAATACCCATGTTGACCATGGTATTGGCATTTGGCTGGTAGAAAGCACCGATAGCAGCAGCATTAGCGTTATGGTAATGGCCGTAGCCTACAGCGAAGCTGGCTTTATCAGCCGGATCGAAATCAAGCGGATGGAGAGCTGCCAGGGCATTGCTGCCGGCTGCCGCTCTGTTGATATTCGTATCCAGACGGCTGTAAGCATTGTTCATATCGCGGTAAATCTGCTGTGTATTAGCACTGGTAATACCGTTGACATAGCCGACATTTGCCGCACTGGTCAGATCTTTGCCATCTGCCACGATGCCGGTGATGACGCGGCCTGTAGTATTGCCATCCTTGTCCTTACCACTGACATCAATCTTCGTGGCCGTGCTGTTGCCACCAATCTGGATAGTGTCACCTTTAGTATTCGTGTGGATGAGGTCACTCGTCGTCTTGAGGCCCGAATCCAGAGCAGACAGGTTCTGGCCAACCGTATTACCACTTCTGATGTAAGAACCGTCCTGATCGACATGGACTTCCTTGTAGAGCGTATCCCCGGAAATCAAACCCGTATCGTCGGAAGCGACCTTGCCGTCTTTGGCAGAAATCGTATAGGTCTTGTTGCCGGTCGTTTCATCCGTTTTTGCATCAATCGTAATATGGTCGTCGCCAGCCTTGACCTGTACTGCATCCTGCGACAGTTTCTTGATGACTGTCTGACCATCTTTCGTGATATTATCCAGAGACGTATTTGCCTTACCATCCAATTTGGTATTCATATCACCGGTCAGATCACTGATAGCTTTGCTGACCGTTTCACCGGAGACAGCACGCTTATCATCCGCTTCTACTTTGCCAACAGCAATCTTTTCAGAGAATTTATTAGCTTCGTCAGCAGTCAGGTTGGAGCCATCTCTATTGGCTTTAGTACCTACCGCTTTGAAAACAGTATCCCCAGTTACAAGGCCCTTGTTTCCAGATACCACCTCGCCGTTGCCAAGCTTTTTCTGCCAGGATTTCACGTTGTCATCGGAAAGATTAGAAGCGTCTACATTGGCTTTGTTTGCTAAATCCGCACTCGTCTTGGTCTTGACATCCTGAATAGCATTGTAGACTGTCCCGCCATCGACGATACCCTTATTATTTTCAGTTACCCAACCGTCAACTGTCACATCCACCTTGTAGGTGTCGACGCCATTCACATCCCGGTGGGATACGCTCGTGTGGCTGCCGTCTTCCATCCCGATTGAACCTTTGGCCAGGTTCTTGATGACAGTTTCCCCGGCAGAAGAAATATTGGACAGGTTTTTCAGTTTGGAAATATCTCCGGTGTTTGTGCCTACCTGTGTATCCAGAGCAGTCAGGTTCTGGCCTGTCGTCATGGTGTCAGAAATATAGTTCAGTGTCTTTCCTTCGGCTGCAACCGGTTTGTTGTACGCATAGACAGTCTTACCTGTTACAAGCTGATTGCTGGTAGAAGCAATGGTACCTGTGCCGATAGCAGTACCCCAGTTGTCGAGGTTCGTCTGCTGTGCGGCCTTTTCTTCATCTGTTGCTCCAGCATTCAGCTTAGTACCGATGTTGCTGGCATCCACATTCGCTTTACCTGCCAGTTTCGTGTCTGTGGCTGTACCGGCATTCGTAATAGCATTCGTGATGGCCGTATTGACAGTATCACCGGAAACAAGATTCTGATCTCCGTCAGTTACCTGACCGTTGTTATTGGCAGAAACGGTATAAACGGTAGCACCCGTGGCGTCAGTAGAGGTGTCAACAGTCACTCTTTCCCCTTGGGCAACCTTCACGGCATCTTTAGAAAGATTCTTGATGACCGTCTGACCTGTTTCGGTGATGTTAGACAGGTTTTTCAGGTTGGAAATATCTCCGGTGTTTGTGCCTACCTGTGCATCGAGACTGCCCAGGTTCTGGCCTGTCGTCATGGTGTCAGAAATATAGTTCAGTGTCTTTCCTTCGGCTGCGACCGGTTTGTTGTACGCATAGACCGTCTTGCCTGTTACCAGCTGACCGTTATCAGCTGCGATGCTGCCCGTACCTATAGCTGCACCCCAGGCGTTTTCATTGGCTGTCTTGTCCTCTTCCGTGACAGCTGTGCCATCTGCTTTATGATTCAGGTTCTTCCCGATGTTATCTGCATTCACATTAGCCTTCATGCCGTTCAGTTTCTTCAACTGTGCGACGTTGACGGCATCGGTTTCCTCTTTACCAGCAGCCACGCCAATAATCTGACGAGTTTCATCTGCTGTACCAACGGATACAGCCGCCTTCTTGGACGTCCATGCAGCTGTAGTATCTGCTGTTGCACCAGTGGGATCATACCCGGCAACACCGGCTGCTGTCGTTGCTTCAGAACCGCTGCCAATAGCCACGCCACCTTCTTTGGTCACTTTTGCATTATGGCCGATGGAAACCACATCAGAGACGGTCGTTTCATCAACTGCATCCAGAGAACCTAGGATGACATTGTTCTTCGTATTCTTCAGGGTATGGTTATCGCCAAAGACAATATTGGACTGATTGGTTTCTGTGCTTGTGCCGGTTACTGTATTGTGAGAACCGATGATATAATCGTTCTTGCCATTTGTCAGTGTGGTATAGAACCCTTCCACATAGTTCAGCTGAGTAGAATCTGCACCATATTCAGTGCCGCTGCCGGTAACCGTGTTGCCGACACCGGTGACCTGGGTCATATAGGCTTTTTCCACACTGTTACCGCCGCCCATGACCATGACCTGGCCGCCGCTCCCAGGAACGGCTTCCTTCAGTGCAGCTGTCATATCTCCTGACAAATTCAAGTTGCTGATAGTCCGATAGGAGTCCTTGACTGTGTTGCCTGCACCCAGGATGATGGCCGCGTTGGAATCCGTGGTCACATTCGCCTGCCCGATGAGGCTGTTGGCGACGCCGCTGTAGGTCTTTGTTGTGTCCGTATTCCTGTTGATATTGACCGTACCAAGGGACAGCGCTGCCGCTCCGCGGAAATCAGTGCCTGATACAGTTCCTTTATTGTAAATACCGGAATAGGAACCGGCTACCGTAGAAGCCAGGCCATCCGCATGGGTGATAAAGCCGGCGGCCAGGCTGGCTCTGCCACTTGCTCCGTCATTTTTTTCATTGGTGTAGGCATTAAAGCCAAAGGTAGGAGCATTCGTACTGTTGACAGAGTAGTACTTGATATTGTGTGTGGAATCGTTCAGCGTATCCACATTGGCTTTTACCTGGGTGTCAAGAGCAGTCAGGTTCTGGCCTGTCGTTTTATCTGCAGAAACATAGTTTAGCGTCTTGCCAGATTCTGCAACCGGAGCGTTGTAGGTGTAGACCGTACCACCGGTAACCAGCTGCTGAGAACCGTTGTCGGCAGCGTTTGTTGCTTTGGAATCAGCAATCTTGCCCGTGCCGATAGCTGCGCCCCAGAGGTTTTCATTCGCTTTTTGAGCCGCTGTGGATGCATCTGTATCCTCAACGGAATTGCCGTTTTTGTCCGTCGTATAAACCTTGATGTTGCTACCGATATTGCCCGCATCTTTCTGGGCATACTGCTTCAGCTGTTTCACCACTACCACATCATGGTCATCCTGGCCCTCAGCCACTTTGACCAGACGGTTGTAGCCAGCCGTCGTATACGTGTTCTCCTTGGTTACGGATACGGACTCTGGAGCCTGCGTATAGTCATTAGTCGTGCCATCGGCATTGGTCTTGCCGTCCGTACGCTGTTTCCATTTGATGGTATAGCCAGAGACATCGCCCACATCGTGGCCGAAAGCAATTGTGCCCGCCTCATCGGTCGTCGCCTGATAGCCGATAGCCGTGCCATTGGCTGTGGTGACGACTGCCTGATGGCCAGCGGCCAGAGCACCTGTTGCGTCCGCGCCAGTAGAACCGCCAGCAATGCCTACCGAAGAACTGCCACGCACCGCGCTGTCGTAGACCACCTTACCATTATCATAGTCTCGTCCTAAGCCGCCAATAGCGGTAGCATTCGCTCCCAATACGTAATTATTGGAACCACCGAGGACAGCTGACTGCTGACCAATGGCGGCATTCATGATACCGCCACCAGCCGTCGACGCTATGCCTGCGGCTGTATTATCACGTCCGCCGAATACAGCAGACTGATTCCCGATAGCATCGTTATTGTCGCCGCCAGCAACCACAGAGGTAGCACCGGAAGCAACATTGTCCAGGCCACCGACAACGACACTACTCTTGCCGGATGCTAGACCTTTACCAGCGCCGATAATGACAGAATTTGCATCGGCAGCACCATACTGCTTCGTAGCGTCTCTGTCCTCTACAACGCCACCGATGATCATACCTTTTGCTTCGTTATCGTTATAACCAGTGCCAAGGTTGTGTTTCAGGCTGATGGTATTGCCATTCGTCTTATCGATGTTGATGCCCCAGCCGGCGTTGACGGACAGAGAATTAGACAAATCGGTTTTCTGCTGTTTCAGGGCGGAATAGACCGTACCACCGGTAACGAGGCCAGAGTTGTTTTCCACTACCGAACCATCATCTTTGACATCAATGGCTCCATCACTTCCCGTTGCAGATAAATGGTTGCCAAGCTTGACGCTGATTCCATTAGTATCTACCTTGATACCTGTACCGGCCTTTGCGGAAATCTTCTTGTTCGTAAGATCAATACCATCGCCTGCTGTATAGGTCACATCAGAGATTTTATCCGTCAACTGCTTGACATTGACAGCATCCGTATTAGCAGTACCCGCTTTTACATTAGAGATGGTTGTGCCATCTTTGCCAGCCAGAGTAATCTTTGTATTATCAACTACATCATTTGAGGAGTCATACTGGACCGCACGACCGACCTGCTTGTCCAGGTTTGTCAAGTTCTGTGCCGTAGTATTCGCGGTTTTGATATAGGTACCATCTGACGTAGGACGTACTTCTTTATAGACCGTATTGCCAGTAACGAGCTGTTTGGAGCCGTTTGTATCTGCATCTGTAACCGTTGCGTCAGAATTAGCAATCTTACCTGTACCAAGTGCCTTACCCCAGGCATTTTCGTTGGCAATTTTTTCCTTCTGTTTTTGTTCATCTGTTGACGCAGCATCACTGTATTTCGTGAAGTTCAGGCCTACATTACCGGCACTAACATCTGCTTTGCCGCTGATATCGACAGGCTGACCACTGCCTCCAGACATTTTAGCATTCTGGATGGCATCATAGACAGTTCCCCCTGTTACAAGGTCGCCATCGCCAGATGCAACCTGACCGGTCTTGATATTGACTGCATAGGCCGTAGCATTGCCATCTGACTTAGAAGTAACATAAGTATGTGCGCCATCGACAACTTTAACTGCTTCTTTAGCTAAATTACGGATGACAGTTTTCCCATCATTTGTAATATTGTCCATGGCTACATTAGCCTTATTCAGCATAGCATTGTACACGGTACCACCAGTGACGAGTTGGTCATTCGCATTAACAATTGCACCTGTACCTAAGGCCTGACCCCAAGCGGATTCATTGGCCGTCTTTTCTGTATCAGAAGCTGCCATCATGACAGGTAATCCCGTCTTGGAATCTGTAATGGTATTGCCGGAACCATCTTTTTTGACCACCTGCAATTTACTGCCAATATTATCAGCAGCTACATTAGCCTTTGTATTATCAGCAGTTGTCACCTGTTCCATCGTTACAGCATCATGGCTATTGATGCCGTCAGCGATTTTGACCAGACGGTTATAATATGATGAATCATAATAATTTGTAGTAATAACAGGAGGCACATCATACTCATAATGCGTTCCATCTGCATTAGTATGATGATAAAAACCCAAAGCGTTCGGTTGCTCTTCTACCCATTTTACAGTATAGCCAGAAACATCGCCTTTATCATGGCCAAAGGAAATGGTGCCTGGCTGATTGGCCGTCGCCTGATAACCTAATGCTGTCGAAATGTTCGTATACTCGGGCCTTTTACTACCATTCGGAGCTATCTTGACGGTCCTCTGCACGCCTTCATTGGTAACGACTGAGCCATTGCCCATCGCCAAAGCGTAGAAAGCAAGGTTACCTGTCGACCCGCCAGCAATGCCGGTCGACTGTATTCCTTGGACAACGCCATTAGAGCCGCCTACTAATGTCGAATCTGCACCCAAAGCAGTATTTTGGAAGCCACCGATTACGGTGGAACATTCATCATAATAGGAATTATCTCCATCGTAACGATAATTTCCGTCGCCAACAAGGGAAGCAGCGACATTACTATTACCACCCGCTACCAATGTGCCATATGTACCCGTGTTATTCATCGAGCCGCCAACAATGGTAGCATCAGTTCCCCGAGCCGTATTTTCTTTGCCACCAACTACCTGAGCATTTTCACCGGGGGTTTTATTCTTTTCGCCATTCAAGGCCCATGAAGTTCCAGGAACGGCAATTCCAAAAGTAAATCCCATCAAAGCAGTCAATACCATCGCCGTTAATTGACGACCTGTACGATGTTCCCTGGAAGTATTTCCCGTCGTACTCTTGCAGTGACTTTTAGCCAATTCTGAAACGACGACGTAACAATGTTTTGTTTTGTTATAAATGACTTTAAATATTTTGTTCATAAAATTACGCATCCTTTGTTTGTAACGATTTTATAATACGCGCAGATTTTCTATAGTTTTTTTATTACACCACCTTTAATTTTATTGCATTTTTATACGTATTATACAATTTTAAGGCTAAGGAATTATAGCACGTATCTTATATATGAAAAGGCTTCATTTAGCCATTTTACTTTCATTTACAGCTGTCATTACATCGTTTTGTTACGATATATTTATTCGTATTATGATAAATAATCTATATGTCGTATGTACAATATATTAATAAAATATTGCATAAAAAATTTATAAAAAAAGAGCATTTTATGAAATTGCCTGATGGAAAATTTCATAAAATGCTCTTTTTCCCTGTATATTATGGTATTATAGTGGTTTCTAAGCCGAATGTTTAACTATAATATGGTATTATTGTGGTATTATTAATTTAATGGCTATCATACATCGCACCACCCGCTTACAAAAGTCACGATTTCTTCGTCTCGTCCTTGGCTGTAATATCGAAGGGAATCCGTTGTTCCCGTACGGATTTCATAATGAAAATATTAATCGCTGTTGACATACTCATCCCTGTAGAGCTACAAAACTGTTCAAATTCTTTCTTCAAATTCTCATCCAAACGGATGCAAATCGTCGTCTGTGCCATTGTATACACTCCTATTTCTTACTAACACGCTGTTTAATCATTACACTTTGTTTCTTTATTAAGCCTTCCATGGTGCGCTATGCCATTTTCTGGTCCTGGCCTGACATTCAAACCCGTTCGTTATTTCCCGATACTGGCGATATCATCACCAAAGTGTAAAGTCCCCCCCCAATGAACATTTTTTGACCAGTTCAGGTATAACTTCATTATATGGATTCACGTAATTCCCAATAATTCATCGCCAAATAACTTCTTGTTACTTATCAATAAATAAAGTAACAACTGATTCTATATCTCTATCATATACCAAATATCAGTATTTGTCACAAATTTATTGACTTTTTCTATATCTTATTTGCATTATTTATATTTTTTATATTAT
>ENA-UOJV01000530-UOJV01000530.1-human-gut-metagenome-genome-assembly--contig:-C82-NODE-530-length-56257-cov-15.325860_pt1 | contig 56257 bp, 43 predicted proteins | sample MGYA00242356_ERZ723903 | MGnify/ENA metagenome assembly ERZ723903
TCTCTACTCCGTTTTAGGTTACAACCCAACAGAAGTTTGATGCGTCAGCCCTGTACCGGAAGACACTGCGTATTCCTTCTTCATGCCCATTTGGTCTTTGTTACAAAGTATCGCTATGGCGTCTTCACAAAGATCATTCTCGACGGCTTGAAGGAAATATTTGCCAGTGTTTGCCGTGATTTTGAGGCGGAACTTATTGAATTTGACGGGGAAGAAGATCATGTTCATCTACTTGTCGTCTATCCCCCAAAAGTAGCCATTTCGTCTTTGGTCAACAGTCTGAAAGGCGTATCCGGCAGGCTGATTCGCAGGAAAGGCTATCCCCCGATTCAGAAAAAACTCTGGGGTGGCCCGCTCTGGCCGCCAGGCTATTTTGCCGGGAGCTGCGGAGGAGCGCCTATCTCTGTTCTGCGGCAGTATATCGAAGCTCAACGAACGCCCAATTAAAGGCAAAAATTCCAGTTATGGTGCGCCTTATATCCCCGCCCTGAAGGGCGAGGCTTTACGGCGCGCTGGGTAAAAAAGAAGGGAGACAGCCTTCCGACTGCCTCCCTTATGCTGTTTGTCTGTGAAAGGACTCAGTTTTTCATCATGATGATGCGGGTCTGCCCGAAGAGCTTATCTGTGTCTATGCTGAGACTGGCGGGTACGTCAATCTCGAGACCGGATTCGATTTCCATGACCACATAGGCGCCTTTGGCGAGCCAGCCGCACTCGGCAAGCCCGGAAAGAGCTCCCTGAGCGAGGTGCCTGCGGTAGGGCGGATCCAGGAATACGAGCCCGTAGGGGCCGCCCATGCCCCGCTCGGCGCCGTGCACGCGGCGCACCACCTTGAGAACGTCGGCTTTGACGATGAAGGCGCGGTCCGCGAGGCCGAGCTCCCCGATATTGTCCGCGAGGCAGCGTACGGCGTTCTGGGCCGTTTCCACGAACCAGGCGCGCGAGGCGCCGCGGCTCAGGGCCTCGAAGGCGAGGCTTCCCGATCCGGCAAAGAGATCAAGCACATCCAGTCCTTCAAAGGAGCCGAGACGCGAGCTGAGCATGGAGAAGAGAGATTCGCGCACCTTGCCCATGGCAGGGCGGTATCCCTCTCCCTCGACGGTTTTGAGTCTGCGCGAACGCAGTGTTCCGGCTATGATACGCATGAATTAGATCTTCGAAATGAGGCGGGTGAGGTAGTATTCCATCTTCATGAGGGCTTCCTCGATGCTCTTCTGCTCCACCCACGGACGTTCGTTGACGTTGGCGATCTTCTTCTGGAAGAGATCCCACTTGCGGAGTACCTCGTCCGAGAGGAACTGCCAGTCGATCTTCGGCTGGGCGAGTTCCGCGTGCGTCTGATCGGCTTCGACCGTCTTTCCGGAAATGGTCATTTCCTCGAGATAGGCGGGGATGATGGTTTCGAGTCCGAAGCGCTGTTTGATAAGCCCGGAGAGAATCTGCTGCGCCTTTTCCTCGCCGTGCACGATGACTACCCGGGGGTTGCTGGCAGCGAGAGGGGAGAGCCAGTCAAGGAGCTGGGTCTGGCCCGCATGAGCGGAAAAGCTGTTGATGGAATAGATTTTTGCGCGCACTTCCATGTCTTCGCCGAAGAGGGTGATCTTCTTGCACCCTTCGACGAGGGAGCGGCCGGGTGTGCCGACGCCCTGATAGCCCACGAAGACGATGCTCGCGCCGGGACGCCAGACGTTGTGTTTCAGATGATGCTTGATGCGGCCGGCGTTGCACATGCCGGAAGCGGAAATGACGATGGCGGGGTTGTTATAGGCGTTGATGGCCTCGGATTCCTCGCGCGACAGCGTGTAATGCAGATTTGGCAGTTCGAAGGGATCATCGCCTTTGTTCAGGAGCGCCAGGGCGTCGTCATCGAGAAGCTCCCTGTGATGCCTGAACACTTCTGTGGCGCGGATGGCCAGCGGGCTGTCCACGAAGATGGGCATATCAGGAAGCTTGCCCCGGTGATTGAGCTCATGCAGGCAGTAGAGGACTTCCTGCGTGCGCTCCACAGCGAAGGCGGGGATGATGACCTTGCCGCCGTGGCTGTAGCTGTAGCTGATGGCGTCGGCGAGCTCGTCCAGACTGGTAGAGGAATCCTTATGATCACGATCGCCGTAGGTGGATTCCATGAAGACGTAGTCGGCCTGGGGCGGCGTCTCGGGATCCCTGACGATAAGGGCCTGCGGGCGGCCGATGTCGCCGGAGAAAATGATGCTCGTTGTTTTGCCGTCTTCGGTTATTTCGAGCCGGATGGCCGCGGAGCCGAGGATGTGCCCAGCCTCGTAAAAAGTGGCCCTGATGCCCGGGGCCGGTTCTATGGACTGGTGCAGATTCACGGTTCTGACCTGCTTTGCCGTGCCCTGGGCGTCCAGAATGGTGTAAATGGCTTCAGGCGGGTTCTTGAGACCGCGGCGGGCGTACTTCTTGGCCTCGAACTCAGCTTCCATCTCCTGAATGTGCGCGCTGTCTTCGAGCATGAGGGCGATGAGCTCACCCGTAGCCTTTGTGCAGTAGATCCAGCCGGTGAACCCGTGTTTGACGAGGGCAGGAAGAAGGCCGGAATGATCGATGTGGGCGTGGGTGAGGAGCACGAAGTCCACATTTTTGGCGCGGTAGATCTCTGAATTGCGGTTGCGGGCCTCAATGGCCTTGTTGCCCTGATGCATGCCGCAGTCAACGCAGAAACGTTTTCCGCAGGCCTCGATCATGTAGCAGGAGCCTGTTACAGTCTGTGCCGCTCCGAGAAACTGTATTTTCATTCGCGATCAGCTTTTTGCCCCTGTCCGTGAGGGCAGGGGAGGATGCGCTGCCTCCATGGTATCCTAACGTGGTGACAGCCGGCGCGGTAGCGCGGGCCGCCGGAGGCCCTTCCGGAAACGGGAGAAAGCAACAGGCCGGTTCCGAAGAGCAGGTTTTTCTTAACGGGAAAAAATAGCCTGCGATGTGCTGTAATGCAAGATCGTGCTTTTTGCAGGGTCGACTGGCGGGCATTGGTAAATCTCCGTATGCAGGAGGCTGGAAAGGAGAGATGCGATGTGTGACAAGAAGGATGCCGGAATGGACTGGGCGGAACGGGCTGTCCCCGAATCTGTCGGGGGGCCTGTGCCTTCCCCTCCTGCCGGCAGGACCTGGGAAGAGCTCATGCGCATGGCCATAGGACTCGCAGCCGGAGCGGAAGCCAGGGGTGAGGTGCCCGTGGGTGCGGTTATCGCCGATCGTTCGGGATCAGTTGTGGGAGAAGGAGGGAATGCCCCTCTGGGTACCTGCGATCCCACGGCGCACGCGGAAATTATGGCCATACGCAGTGCCTGCCGGCGTCTTGGCAACTACCGTCTGGAGGGCTGCGTTATGGTCGTCACGATGGAGCCCTGCGCCATGTGCGCCGGAGCCATTGTTCACGCCAGGCTGGACGGCGTTGTATACGGGTGCCGCGATGCCCTGGCCGGAGCCGTGGTTTCAAGGTCGGAGCTTCTGGACGCTTCCTTCCTGAACCACCGGGTCTGGCATATGGGCGGAGTGCTGAGCGGGGAATGCGCCGATCTTATCCGTACCTTTTTTGCAAAACGCCGCTGAAACACGTAAAGAGGGAAAAGTCCCCCAACACATGACGCCGTGCCGTGTCCGGCACTTTTCACGAGAGAGGATTGTTGTGAACGAGAACGTGGATGATCTGACTGTACAGTATGAAGAGAATGGGCTTGTTGTAATCAAGGAACTGGACAAGGTGATTCTGAGCCGCGGAGCGTGGGCGACGATCATCTTCCGTTTTCAGGAGTGGAGGCAGGAGCTTAAGGACTATGGCCCCGATAAATACAGTATCCGCCGCTACCACAAGGTAAACGGAGAATACCGCTACCAGTCGAAGTTCAATATCTCCAGCGCTGATCAGGCCCGTAAACTTATTGACGCTCTGGAGAGCTGGATGCCCAAGAAGTCAGCTCCCTCCGCCTAAAGAAGCGGGGAGCTGGAAACAGGCCTCCTGGCGGGCAGAGCTGACAGAGTCCGCCGCAGGATTTAGTTCCGGAACACCGGGGATATCAGGCCTCCCGTTCTGTGCGCAGCTGCGCAGGATTTATGGCACTGCAGCTTTGCCGGGTGCCCGGTGAAGCCTTCCCTTTCTCCTCAGAGGGGGGAGTCTTCTGGCCGCAAAATGATCAATGTTTTTTCTCTTCAGAAACAGGTGTGTGCACGCATGCGTTTAGCCGCCTTTATCCTGAGCTGCTGTCTTTTCCTGCAGTCTGCCCCGGCCCGGGCCGCGGAGCCTGACGTCCCTGAGGGCTGGACGATCAGTAAGGTTGTGGTGCTGGCCTCGTCCGGAGTCCGCGCCCCGACGCATTTCGAGGAGCAGCTGCAGAGCATGGAGCTCGGACGCACCTGGAAGGAATGGGGCGTCGGTGCTGGCGAACTGACCCAGCGCGGTGCTGGTCTTATCCAGGCTATGTGGATGCCGCTCGGCATCGAAATCCGAAAGCTCGGGATGTTCCCGGCCTCAGGCTGCCCCGATCCGGCCGATGTCTATGTGCGCAGCGATACCCTTCAGCGCACCCGCACGGCGTCCTCGGCCCTGCTGGATGGCATCGCTCCGGAATGCCGGCTCGGCTACAGGGTTTCAGGGGAGGAAAAAGATCCGCTTTTCCACGCCCTGCGCGAGGGGTGGTGTCCCATCACGTCCGCGGCTTCCGCGGCAGCACAGGTCATCGCTTCTCTGCCTCAGGGCAGCCTTGACGGTCTTACAGAGAGTCTCGGGCCCTCTTTTGACCTTCTGAACGGACTGCTCCGGCCCGTCAACAAGGAAATGTGCGAGCGCTACAGCTTCCCCAACTGCCACGTGGACGAAATGCCCTCCAGCGTAACCGTGAGCCCCACGGGCAACCGCGTCGTGATTACGGGTGGTCTCGGCATGGCCTCCGGTTTCTCCGAGCTGTTCATCATGGAATACAGCCAGGGACCGGAGGATTGGAACAGCAGCGCCCTCGGCCCCGTTTCCGGACAGAGCGGCATGCTCAGTGAGGAGCAGATTGGAGAGCTCTGGAATATTCCCACGCTGACCCATGGCGCCGTGAACAGGGCTCCCGTCGTGGCGCAGGCCCAGGCCAGCGGGCTGCTTTCGGAAATCGCCAGCGCCCTGAGCGGCACAAATCGGGTTCCGGCCGTGAACAGGGCGCGCCTCGTGGTCTTCATGGGCAGCGAGAATAACGTGGGCCGCGTGGCCGGGCTGGCCGGTTTTTCCTGGAAGGTGCCGGGCATACGGGCTGAAACGCCCCTGCTTCCGGGCTGCTCCATGGCTTTCGAGCTCTGGAACACTCCCTCGGGGCCTCAGGTGCGGTGCTTTTTCATTACCCTGTCCATCAAAGCCCTGCACGAAAAGATTCCCGTGGCTGTCAACGGACGCTACGCGGTTATCGAACCGCTCGTTCTGCCCGTGTTCGGAGAGGATGGCGAGGCTGTCGTCATGCCCCTTTCCCGTTTTGAGAAGATCGCTTCCTCCCGCGTGAGAAACGCGTGCGTTCCCCCGGAACCGTCCGTGGTGCGCGAGGTGGTGACGCAGGGCTCGGGTGGCAGTCACAGGTAAGCGGAGACCGGTTTTCACGTAAAGAGAAAAACATGGAAAAGACACTTCAGCCAGGTTCCAGTCAGGCGCTGATCGGAACCATGTGGATTGTGATAACGGCCGTTCTGTGGTCGTTCATCGGCCTCATCAGCAAATACTGCCTTGAAGCTGGTATGCCTCCCCTTGAGTGCGCCCTGATGCGCGCGTTCTTCGGCTGCCTCGCCTTTTTCGTGCACTGCGCCGTCACCGGCCAGCTGAAGATTCTCCTGAAGCACGCGCTCGGGTTCATACTGTTCGGAGCCTGGGGCATTGGCGTGTACTTCACCTGCTGCCAGTACACCATCAAGCTCTCCGGCGCGGCCATGGATATCATCCTTCAGTATACGGCACCCTTCTGGGTTGCCATTTTCGCCCGTGTGTTCTTCAGGGAGAAGCTGACCCGCGCCAAGATTCTGGCCATTCTCATCGCTGCCTGCGGCACGGTCTGCGTCTGTCTTTCCGGTGGCAGTATCCCCGGTGCCGTGTCCGTTGTGGGTATCCTTACAGGCCTTCTGTCCGGCCTGTGCTACGCCACGCATTATCCCTTCACACGCTGGTGGCAGTCCACGTACTCTACTCCGGTCATCTTCGCCTGGATGGATCTTGGCGGGTGTCTGGTACTCGCCGGCGTTCTCGGGGTAACCGGGGAATGGCGTGCTGACTTCACCCTGCCGGTGTGGGCCGCGGCCGCGACAACAGGGCTTGTCTGCACCTACCTCGCGTATTTCTGCTACGGCGAGGCCCTGAAGCGCATCAGCCTTGTGCAGGCCGTTGTCACCTCGGAGCTCGAGCCCGTGCTGTCCATGACCTGGGTCTGGCTCGCGTTCGGCGAATGCTTCAGTCCCATCGGCTGGGTTGGCAGCGCTCTCATCGTGGCCTCAGTTCTGCTCATGACCGTATTCCGCACTGACGCCTGAAATTCCTTCAGATGACAGAAGCGGCGGGTTCCGTATTCCGGAATCCGCCGCTTCTTTATTTTTCAGGGAAAGTTAGGCTTCGTAGAAGGCCCTGTAGGCCTCAAAGCAGGCGTAAATATCGACCACGCTCGAGAGTTCGAAGGGGCTGTGCATGGCGAGAAGCGCCGGGCCGCAGTCCACGACGTTCATGCCGTAGGCGGCCAGAAAGAGCGCCACAGTGCCGCCGCCGCCATGATCGACCCTGCCGAGTTCACCGGCCTGCCAGGGAATGGCTTTGCGGTTGAAGACACCGCGCACGGAGGCGTAGTACTCGGCGTGGGCTTCGCTCGCGCTGTATTTGCCTCCGGATCCCGTGTATTTCTCAAAGCAGGGACCAAAGCCGAGGTTCGCGGAATTGTGCTTTTCGTGCGTTTCCTGGTAGTCGGGATCCATACCGGCCGTGACATCGGCCGACAGGGCCTGCGTGGCCAGGAAAACGTGCCCCACGGGCGTTTCGGGCTCATGAGCGCGGGTGACGTCCTCGAAGCAGTAGCTGATAAAGCGGGAGGAAGCGCCGGTGGCGCCTTCCGAGCCGATTTCCTCCTTGTCCCAGACCATGAGGGCCATGTTTTTGGCAGCGCTGTCACCGGCCTCGCACAGCGCCATGAGAGCGGTGTAGACGCAGATGCGGTCGTCCTGGCCGTAACCGCCCACGAGAGAGCGGTCAAAGCCCACATAGCCAGCTCGGCCGGCCGGAACCACCTCGATTTCGGCGGTGATGAAGTCTTCCTCGCTCACGCCGTATTTCTTCTGGAGAAGCTCGAGGATGGCCTGTTTGACAGGAGTCTCGGCCTTGTCCTTCGCGTCTTCGGGCTCGTCTTTCGGGCGGTTGCCCAGAATGACGTTGAGTTTCTCACCCTCGAAGGCGTCCTTAATGGATTTCGTGACCTGATCGTGGGCGAGATGAGGCAGCAGATCGGCGATGGTGAAGAGGGGATCGCCGGGCTCCTCGCCTATGCATACGGGCACGGTTGAACCGTCATCCCTGCAGATGACGCCGTGAAGGGCGAGAGGACGGGAGAGCCACTGGTATTTGCGCAAACCGCCGTAATAGTGGGTTTTTCCCTGGGCAAAGCCGGCCTCTTCCACGAGGGGATGCTGCTTGAAGTCAAGCCTCGGGCAGTCGGCGTGGGCGGCCACCAGGGAAATGCCGCTGCTCATGGGCTCGGTGCCCTTGCGGAAGGCGAAGAGGCACTTGCCGCGGAGCGTTTTGAGATAGCGCTTTCCCTTCGGATCGTCGCCGAAGCCGTGGGCGCGGAGGGTCTTCTCGCAGAAAGCAACGGTTTCGCGTTCCGTCTTGCAGTGGTTCAGAAAATCGATATAGCCGTCGACGAAAGCGTACACATCACCAAGCCTGTTCGAGTCACCGTAGACCTTCCAGGCGTTCTTGCCCTTGTAGGCCGGATTCTTCTGAGTGTTTTCCGACATATATGATTCCTTGTTAATGGTTTTTGAGCGCGTTGTTCAGGAGCTTTGCCGCAGCCGGAATATCCTCATCGCGGAGCGTGCGCGGATCGAGGCAGAAGGCATCGTTTTCCACGCGCCCGATGAGGATGGGTGTGTCTGCGAGAAGCCTGCTTCTGAGCTCCTGGGGGGAAATATCCTTTGGCTTAAGACAGACGAGCGTGGTTTCAAGCGGGTATTCGGGGAAAGCTCCTCCTCCCGTGCGGGAACTGTCCTTCGCGAGGGATATGGAGCAGGAGGAGCCAAGCACCCTCGCGAGGCGCCGCTTCAGCCCTCTGGCACGCACGTCGAGCTCCTCGGGCCGCACCATGAGCTCGCTCAGGGTGGGGATTTCCCGCATGGCCTTCTCCGGTTCGTAATAGAGCCTGAGCGTGGCTTCGAGGCCGGCATAGACCAGCTTGTCGAGACGCATGGCCCGCAGAAGGGGATTTTTGCGGATGCGGGAGAGAAACTCCTTTTTTCCGGCGATGATGCCGGCCTGGGGGCCGCCGAGCAGCTTGTCCCCGGAAAAGAGCACGAGGTCGCAGCCCTGACGTATGCATTCGGGCACGGTCGGTTCCGGCGGCAGACCGCAGGCGGCAAGATTCACCAGGCTGCCTGAGCCGAGATCGTTGATGAGGGGCAGACCTTTTTCATGGGCGAGTTGCGCCAGCTTGTCCGTGGGGACGGCCGTGTGGAAGCCGATGACCCTGTAGTTCGACGTATGGACGCGCACGATGGCTCTCGTGTTTTCGTTGATGGCGTTCAGGTAGTCTCCGGGATGGGTGCGGTTTGTGGTGCCGACCTCGTGCAGGGCGACGCCGGAAGCGGACATGACATCAGGAATCCGGAAACTGCCGCCGATTTCAACGAGCTCGCCGCGGGAAATGATCACTTCACCTCCCCGGCACAGGGAGTCCATGGCAAGAAGAACGCCGGCAGCGTTGTTATTGACTGCTACGGCGTCCTCCGCGCCGGTAAGGTCGCAGATGAGCCGGGTCAGGATGCTGTGACGGCTTCCCCGTCCGCCGGTTTCCCTGTCGAATTCCAGGCTGGTATTGCCCGCTGCGGCCATGGAGATGGCGTCGCGGGCAGAGCGGGCCAGGATGGAACGGCCCGTATTGGTGTGGATGATCACGCCCGTGCCGTTAATGACGGGCTGCATGTGCGGTGCGGCCATTCTTTTCACGAAGGAGAGCATGTCGTCAAAACGGGTATCCAGGCTGAGTTCCCCGGGCTCCGTGATTTTTCCTCTGCGCACATCATCCCGCCGCCTGTCCCAGTAGGCGCTGACGGCCTCCCTGATGAGGGGACGGGGTGACTCTGCGAGAAGGCGCACGGCATCCGGCGAACAGCCGTCACCGGCGGCCCGGGCCAGTGCGTCCAGGCATTTGTCCGTGGACGGAATGGCTTTGAAAAGATTCTGCAGATTCGGCATGGGAATATCCTTGATATCAGCTGAGCCGTGAAAGCGCCTTCGTATGGGAGGCGAAGAAATCAGAGAGCAGATAGAGAGAGCCTGTAACGAGCACGGGCCCCTTTCCGTCGGTGGCCCGGGCTGCAGCCGCGAGTGCCTCATCCAGATGAGAGTAAGACTCTGAGGGACATTGTGAAGACGTCCTGAGGAGGGCGGCTATGGTTTCAGCCTTCTCCGCACGGTCGTTATGCATGGCAGGGACGAAAAAGGGAACTCCGGGAAGAGTATGGGCGAGCATTTCCAGGACAGGGTGCCAGTTTTTGTCATGAAGGCAGGAAAAGACCACGGCCGCGGGCCGGACGCCGCCCTGCCCAAGGTAGTGGACAAGGCTCGTCATGCCGTGCGGATTGTGGGCGCCGTCGAGGAGATACGCCGGCTCCCCGGGGAAGGTTCCTTCCGGTACGAACTGCAGCCTTCCCGGGATAAAGGTCTTCTCAAGACCGCGTTTCTCGGAAGCGGGATCCTCAGGCAGGGCAAGCCAGGGGCGGATTTTCCGGAAAGCGGCGAGGGCTGTGCCTGCATTCATGCGCTGATGGTCTCCGGCAAGGCCGAGTATGGTGCCTTCCGGGACGGGCGAAGCGAAGGTAAAGGGCGCGTGAAGGCTTTCTGCGCGTTTTCTGAGCACGGATTCAGCGGCGGGAAACTGGGGCGCGGAGATTACGGGCGCTGAGGTGCGTATGGCGTAGGATTTGTCGTCCGCTATGGCTTCGAGCGTGGGACCGAGGATGGCCGTGTGATCAAGAGCTATGGGGGCGTAGCAGACGAGATCCGCAGCCGTGGCCGTGGTGGCATCATAGCGGGCGCCGAGTCCCGCTTCCATGACGGCGCACTGAACGCCGCTTTCGCGGAACAGGAAAAGGGCCATGACGGTGAGAATCTCAAAATAGGTGAGTCTGGGCTCGGCCTGCCAGGCGGCCAGGGCTGCCTCAAGCCACTCATCTTCGCCGAGAGGCCTGCCGTTCACAAGAATGCGTTCGGCCGGGCTCACGAAATGCGGCGACGTGTAGAGGCCCGTGGTGACGCCTGCCTCTTTAAGAAGGGAAGCAAGAAAAGAGGCTGTGGATCCCTTGCCATTCGTGCCGCAGACCTGGGCCACGAAAAAGGGCGGCCTTTTGAGCTGCAGCTCCTCAAGCGCCCGGTCCATGCGGGACAGGGAGAGATCCATGTGGAAAAAGTTGAGTTTATCCAGATAATTCAGAAATTCCTGGAATGTCTTAAAGGGTGCGGCCATGAGCTGTGTCCTCCGGTCTGTGGGGTCCGGTCGTCTGCCGGATCGGATGCGGGCAGGATACTAGCCTTTTTTCCGCCGGTCTTGAACAGCGCCGGGAGCTGTCCCGTAGCCTGCCTGCGCCCTTGACACGGAGCGCAAAACAGTGTCAATAGTGAGGAACCGTACGGCAGTGCGTCCATAGCTCAGTTGGATAGAGCAGGAGCCTTCTAAGCTCTTGGTCGAGGGTTCGACTCCCCCTGGGCGCACCATTTTTTGGAAACTTCCACGGACGGAGGAGAGAAGTTCTCTCCTCCGTCCGTTTTTTTTGCGCCCGGAACTGCGGAACAGGCCGTAGCCGGGGAACTGTCCGGAGTTTTTATCCGTAAAATTAGACAGATACGCGGAGAAGAACGCCTTTTCCCTGCAGAAGCCTCATGCCGGAGGGGATAGCCGCGCACCCGGCACTAACCGGATGCGTGGGAAGTCAGCCGGGGGGCCGGTGGGACACGCGGGACCGGGCGGGAACGTTTTTTTCACAACTGAATACTGCAGGAAAGGGTATGTTCAATTTTTCTTTCACAAATGTGAAAGATTCTCCCGCAGTGTTATAAAAAAACGGCCGCCCGCATTGCAGCGGCGGCCGTTCTGGGCGCTGAATCCCTCATGTCAGAAGCTCTTCCTGTCCGGAGCCTGGGCCATGGTCATGAAGAGTTTTACGCGGTTGAGCAGGTTGGCTTCGGAACTGCCGCCCTCGTAATCGACGGCCATGAGATTGACGTTGGGATAGAGCTGCTTCAGGCTCTTGAAGACGCCGCGGCCGACGATGTGGTTGGGTAGGCAGCCGAAAGGCTGCAGGCAGAGGGCGTTGGTGATGCCCTCGGAGATGAAGCGCAGCAGCTCCGCGGAGAGGAGCCATCCTTCGCCGGCCTGAAAGCCCCTCGAAATGAGCCTGCCGGCGTTGTGAACGAGATCCCGGAACCGGCCGAGAGGGGGAAAACGCGTGCCGGCGAGTGCCTTGCGCGCGGCGTTCCGCATATGTTCCACCTTCTGGATGACGTACCAGCCGAAGAAGGCGGGCAGGGCCTTTCCTCCGAGGTGCTGCCACTGGTAAACGGGATCGGAGAAGCAGTAGAGCAGGAAGTCGACTATGTCCGAGATGACCGGCTCTCCGCCCTCATGACGCGTAACGTCGGCCATGTGCCGGTTCGCGTCGGGGTGATAGCAGAGCAGAATTTCGCCCACTATGCCGACGCGCGGGCGCGGCACCATATCCATGGGGATGGTCAGAAAGTCTCTCACCATGGCCTGCATGTCATCGGCGAAATCGCGTTTCCTGTTGGCCGCGAAGTCGGCGCCGAGCAGATCTATCCATTTCTTCTGCAGCTCATCCGTGTCACCGGACGTCTTCTCGTAGGTGCGCGTGTGGTTTGTGAGGCGCTGCAGCATGTCACCGTAGGTGACGGCAACGATGAGGTTGTGCAGAAGAGCGCTGGTCATGGTGAAACCGGGCTGGGACGTGCCTGTCTGGGCGCGCAGAATGAGAGACGGCACATCGTCGAAGCCGGCCTCATGCAGGGCTTTTCTCAGCAGGGCGGGATAGTTGGTGGCGCGGCAGGGGCCGCAGGTCTGCGAGAGCATGAGCGCGCAGTTTTTCGGATCGACGGCGCCGCTCTGCAGGGCGTTGATGAGCTGGCCGATGACCACCTGTGACGGGTAGCAGGAGTCGTTGTTGACGTACTTCAGACCTGTTTCGATGTCCTTTGAGGAAACCGTGGGCAGGACGTAGCAGTTGTACCCGGCTCCCCGGAACATATTCTCTGCCAGGGCGAAATGGATGGGCGCCATCTGCGGGACGATAATAGTCCGGGTTGTGCGCATCTCCTTTGTGAAAACCGGAGATTTCGGCACCTCTCCCTGCTGCTTTACGCCCTTCCTGCGCTGGCGCTCGCGCCTATCCTCCACCGTGGCGAGGAGGGAGCGGATGCGGATGCGTGCCGCGCCCAGAGAGGGACCCTCGTCAATTTTGAGGAGGGTATGCATTTTATTGGCACTGTGGAGCAGCTCGGCCACCTGGTCAGAGCTGATGGCGTCAACGCCGCAGCCGAAGGAGGTCAGCTGAACGAGTTCGAGTTCCTCGTGTTCCGTGACCACCCTGGCGGCACGGTAGAGACGGGCCGGGAAGCTCCACTGGTCCACGATGCGCAGATCGATGTCCTCGCTGCCCGCCATCCAGGCCACGCTGTCCTCAGAAAGCACGGCCGCTCCCAGCGACGTGATGAGCTTGGGGATGCCGTGGTTGATCAGGGGATCCACGTGATAGGGGCGGCCGCAGATGACAACGCCGATGCCGTGCTTTTCGTGAAGCAGATTCACGATGCGCCGGCCTTCCTCGTGCAGGGCCGTGCGGTAAGCGTCCTGGGCCGCATGGGCTTTCAGAATGGCCCTGCGGATTTCGCCGCGGGAGATGCCGAACTCGTCCGAGAGCTGCCTGGTCAGGGATTTGTCGTCAAAGGGGTTCACGAAGGGCGTGTGCATCCTGCAGCCGGAGGTCCGGATGTCCTCGTTGTTGAGGCGCACCACCTCCGGATAGCCGCAGGCTACGGGACAGCTGTAACAGTCCACGGAGTTCTTGTACTCGATGCGCTCGCGGGGGATGCACGGGAAGAAAATCTGGGGCACACCCTGGCTGATGAGCCAGGAAATGTGGCCGTGGGCGAGCTTTGCGGGGTAGCATACGGACTGTGAAGGCATGGAGCTGATGCCCATGTCAAAGATCTGCTTGCTGGAGAAAGGCGATACCTCAACGCGGAAGCCTAGTTCCGTGAAAAGCGTGAACCAGAATGGGTAGCGCTCGTAAATGTTGAGCACGCGCGGAATGCCCAGGCGGCCGCGGGGGGCCCTGTCCGGGGGCAGGGGCGTGTAATTGAAGAGGTGCTCTTCCTTCCAGGTGTAGATGCTCGGGAGCTGTTCCCTGCTCTGTGTGTCTGTCTTGGCGCCGCGATCGCAGCGGTTGCCGGAAACGAGACGCTGGCCGTTGGAAAAAGTGTTGATGGTCAGATGACAGTGGTTGCCGCAGCCCTTGCAACGCAGGGCCTTCGTGGTCACGGAGAGGTTCTTCAGCGAGGCTGCGGTCAGCGTGCTTGGCTCATAGCTGTCCTTCTTCTGCATGGCCAGGAGCGCGATGCCGTAGGCTCCCATATGTCCGGACAGGTTGGGACGGTGCACTTCCCGGCCGAGCATGTTTTCCATGACCTTGAGAAGGGCGTCGTTGAGGAAGGAACCGCCCTGCACGAGCACATGTTCTCCGAGATCCTTCGGGGAACGCAGGCGGAGCACTTTGTAAAGGGCGTTGCGGATGACCGAGTAGCAGAGGCCGGCCGCTATGTCGTCGACACTGCGTCCTTCCTTCTGTGCCTGCTTCACCTTGGAATTCATGAACACGGTACAGCGGGAGCCGAGATCTACGGGATGCTTCGCGAAAAGCGCGGTCTGCACGAATTTTTCCATGCTCATGCCGAGGCTGGTGGCGAAGGTCTGCAGAAAGGCCCCGCATCCCGAGGAGCAGGCCTCGTTGAGGCGCACGTCAGCCACGGCTCCCTCGTCCACCTGCATGCACTTCATGTCCTGGCCGCCGATATCGATGACATAGGTGGTGTCGGGGTGCAGGGAGCAGGCTGCCTTGAGATGGGCAACAGTCTCCACCTCTGAGACCTGGGCCGCGAGGGCCGCGCGCGCAAGGTTCGCGCCGTAGCCTGTGGTGCCTATGCCGCGCAGGCGCGCGGTTCCTGGGATGCGGTCGAGCAGATCGATGAGGAAAGGCAGCAGGTTCTTCAGGGGATCGCCGTCGTTGCGGTTGTAGGATTTGGCCAGCACGCGGCCCCCGCTGTCAATGAGCACGCTCTTGACCGTTGTCGAGCCGAGATCCACGCCGAGGTAGAGATCGCCGGAGGCTGAGTCCAAATCTGCTTCAGGCAGTCTGTCGAGTCCGTGGGAGACGCGGAATGAGGCGTACTCCTCCTCGTTTTTGAAAAGGCAGGGCAGGGAATTTTTGTTCTTCGCTTCGCCCCTGTACGCGGCAAGCCGCCCAATGAGCACAGAAACGGGGATGGATTCCTTTTCAGCGGATGCCGACAGGGCCGCGCCCTTGGCAACCATGAACTGACCGTCCGGGAAGGTGAGTGTCTGTTCAGGCGTAAGCTTCAGTGTTTCGGCGAAACGTCTGACAAGCTCGGGGAGAAAATGAAGAGGGCCGCCGAGGAAGGCGACATTGCCGCGTATGGGCTGGCCGCAGGCGAGACCGCTGATGGTCTGCTCCACCACAGCCTGCAGAACGGAGATAGCCAGATCTTCGCGTGAGACACCCTCGTTGAGCAGCGAGACCATGTCCGTTTTGGCGAACACGCCGCAGCGGGAGGCAATGGGATGTATGGCTTTGGCATGAGAGGCGAGGGTGTTGAGGCCTGATGTGTCAGTGTGAAGCAGCGTGGCCATCTGATCGATGAAGGCGCCCGTGCCGCCGGCGCAGGCCTCGTTCATGCGCAGGTCGATGCTGCGTCCGAAGTAGAGAATCTTCGCGTCCTCGCCGCCGAGTTCAATGGCAACGTCCGTCTGGGGGGCCAGTTTGGCAATACTGCGGGAGGAGGCGATAACTTCCTGAATAAATGTGAGTCCGAGGGCGCGGGGCAGATCAAGGGCTGCAGAGCCGGTAACAGCGCCATGGACGGCGATGCCGGGGAAATGTTTTTCAAGGTCCTCGAGAATGGAGAGGAGCATCTCGCGCGTGGCCGCGCCGTGACGCTTGTAGCTGGAATAGAGCGTATTGCCTGCGGCATCCAGGAGCACAGCCTTGACTGTAATAGAGCCGACATCAATGCCCAGATAACGGTTATCCGACATAGTTTCCTCAATGCCCCGGAAAGAGCGGAGCGATCGCGCGGGAAAGGCCGCGGGATCTGTCCTTGGGGCAGGTGATCTCCGAGTCCGGACTGACAAAAACAGGGAGAATCCGGCTCTCCCATGCAGGTTATCAGAAAAGAACGATGGTCAATTCTTTATATATGTAAAGCAAGAGGGAAAACTGGGCAAGAGGGGGAAGAGTGGCACACATGGTGAGGTGTGCCGGGAAAGGGCGCTGAAAATGCACGGTTTTTCCGGCATTGAAAAAAAATGGCAGGGGTCGTAAGGAGCATATAACAGCCGCGGGATCGCGTATGGGTTCCGGTTTTTTTCACGGGATTCAGCGGCGTGCGTCTGTGTCAGACGCCGGCCAGGGAAATGTCTCAGGCCGGCGTATTTCAACAACCAGGGAAACAGGAGGCGGCATTCCCCCCTGCAGGCCGCAGGGTCTTGTGCCGGTTGTTTATGAAAAAGTATCTGGCAGAATTTTTTGGTACGTTCTGGCTTGTTCTTGGCGGCTGCGGTACGGCCATCTACGCCTGCACCTTCCCCAATACGGGCGTGGGTTTTGTGGGAGTGGCACTTGCTTTCGGACTGACCGTCCTGACCGGAGCGTACGCCTTCGGCCACATTTCGGGCGGCCATTTCAACCCGGCTGTCTCCGTGGGCCTCTGGCTCGGCGGCAGGTTCCCGGGCAGGGATCTCATTCCTTATGTCATCTCCCAGTGTCTGGGCGCCATTCTGGCCGGCGGCGTGCTCTACGCCATTGCCACGGGCAAATCTGACTTCAGTCTGGCCGGAGGGTTCGCCTGCAACGGATACGGCGAACATTCCCCGGGCCAGTACAGTGCTGCAGCCTGCTTCCTCTGCGAAGTGGTGATGACGGCTATGTTCATTGTGGTCATCCTTGGCTCCACTGACAAACTCGCTCCGGCCGGTTTCGGTCCCCTGGCCATCGGTCTCTGCCTCACCCTCATCCATCTCATCAGCATCCCGGTGACCAATACCTCGGTCAACCCCGCCCGCAGCCTCGGCGTGGCTCTCTTTGAAGGCGGCTGGGCCCTGGAGCAGCTGTGGATGTTCATTGTCGCTCCCGTTCTCGGCGCCATAGTTGGTGCCATCGTTTACCGCATCGTGGGCGGGGAAGACTACCCGTTTGCTCCCGCTCTGACTGCGGCCGGGCCGTCCGCGCCCGGCTTTTTTTTTCCCTCGCAAAAAAGACGAGCCGCTGCCGGTAAGGCAGCGGCCCAGACCCTGGGGAAGGAAGGATACGTCCGGTTAGAAGGTGTAGGCGAAGATGAGCTGCGCTTTCCAGGCGTCCTGGGCGTCGTAGCCTTCGGTTCTGTTGGCCTTCTTCCACGTATCGTGATCAATGAAGTTCACGATGTAGCCGAGTTCGAAGTTGATCTCGAAGTTTTCGTACATCTGGTAGGAGTTGACGAGGTTGAATTCGAGCAGTCCGTCATTGGTAGTCAGGTAGAGCTCGGGATCGGCAGAGAAAGAATCGTCGTAGGAGCCGCCGTTGCCGGATTCCCAGCTCCACGGATGAGCGGCGTACTTGGCCATGGACGGGCTGTTGGTACCGCCCCAGTAGGCAATGCGGAAGGTGTGCTTCAGGTCTTCAACAAAGCTCATGTCCGCTACCTGGAGGCCGATGCCCCAGGTGCCGGCGAGGGAAAGGTTGCGGTCGTAGAGAGACCCGCCTGAAGACCAGGCCAGGTTGCCGTCGCCCATGAAGGACGTGAAGTTGGTGCTCGGGGAGACGGAAGGCATACGCTCGGAGCCGTTCTTCGGGTTGTCGTCATCACCGGAAGCGTACCAGCCGAAGATGCCCGGAGTGCCCCAGTCCATCTTGTATTCGACGAGGGCCTTGGCGAGCCAGCCCTGACGCTCGGTGCTGAAGCGGGTCTTGCCGCCGCCATCAACGCGGGCGATGGTGCCGCGGCCCTGGCTGCCGACATAGCCGTAGTTGATGTCGAATTCGATGTTGAGGGGATCCCAGTGGGTGAGTTTCACGGGGAGACCGGCCCAGAAAGCGGTGGTGTTGGCGTTCTTGGTGCGTTCGAAGGAGCCGTCGCCATCACCGTGATTCCACCTGGAGTCCATGTAGTTGGAGGTCATGTAAGGAGTGATGTCTGTTTCGGCATCGGTCTCGCCGCGGAAGGCGTTCTGGCCGATGACGCCGAGCATGGCCCAGGGGGTGATCTCGATACCGTCGAAGGTCAGGGGCAGGGTCAGGGCGAAGAGGTCTACGTTGTCGAGGTAGGACTTCTTGTTGTTGCCGCTGTAGTCGCCATCCTGGACATCATAGTTGTCATTGAGGGGGCGGGCCCACATGCCGGTGAGGCCGACATTCTCGTTGAACTGCATGTGGAAGGTGACGCCGGCCGCGTCATCGTCGAGAACAGCGGAGCCGCCGGCAACGTTGGGCAGGGCCAGAGCCTGAATGCCCATGCGGAAGGAAAGGGTGGTGTCGGGAACCATCCAGTCGATGTAGGCGTTCTTCACCTCGACAGCGACGCCGTCGGCGCCCATAGCGCCGCCGGAGCCCGCGCCGACAGTGCCTCCGCTGCCCCAGTTCTGGTCACCGATTTCAAAGAACACGGTGCCGGAAAGGGATTCGGACGCCACGGCGTCCAGCTGAAGGCGTACGCGCTGGGAAGCAGTGAAGCGGTCGCTGCTGTCAGCCTTCTTTTTTCCGTTTTCAGCGGTGCGGGTCTTGTCAACAAAGTTGCCCTGTCCGCCGGCGAAACCGACCAGCCATTCGCCCTGCGCCTTGAAATCGATGGCGCTGGCAGAGGAGACTGCACTGAAGACGAGACCGGCAGCCAGGAGAAGAGTCAGACATTTTTTCATGAAAAGTACCTCATACGGGCCCGGACCGAACGGATGCCCGTGTTTTTTTCGGAAGACGTTTCAGGAACGCCTCATTCCGAGCCTAGGCTCAGGGAATGAAAAAGTCTATGAAAATATGAAAAAAATAAAATTCATCACACTAATCATATATTAGTTTGAATTTTATAGCACGAAAAACAGCATTTTCCGGGCGTTGCCTCTGACCCGGAAGAGCTGAAATCCAAAGGGGCCTGGCGCTTCGGGGTGCGCCGCTGAAAAGGCGTTCAAGCTTTGTCCTCCTTGATTGAATGCAAATAAAATTTGAAATTCTATTTCAATAATGTCAAGTTTTTTTTACCATGAATATTGAAAAGGGGAGTAAAGGGCGGCAGAGACAGAAAAAGGCCGCGGCCCATTAATGGGCTGCGGCCTTAAGACCCGGAAGGGAAGGAAGAAGTGGATTAGAAGGTGTAGGCGAAGATCAGCTGGGCCTTCCAGGCATCCTGGTTGTCCATGCTTTCAGCCCTGTTGGCCTTCTTCCACGTGTCGTTGTCGATGAAGTTCACGACGTAGCCGAGTTCGAGGTTGATCTCGAAGTTCTCGTACATCTGGTAGGAGTTGACGAGGTTGAACTCGAGCAGGCCGTCGTTGGTGGTCAGATAGAGCTCAGGCTCGGCGTTGGCAAAGCTGTCGTTGTAGCTTCCGCCCCAGCCGGACTCGTAGCTCCACGGATGAGCAGCGTACTTGGCCATGGTCGGGCTGTTGGTGCCGCCCCAGTAGGCCACGCGGAAGGTGTGCTTGAGGTCTTCGACGAAACTCATGTTGGCAATCTGGAGGCCGATGCCCCAGGTGCCGGCGTAGTCGAGGTTACGGTCATAGAGAGAGCCGCTGGAAGCCCAGCCCCAGTTGCCATCACCCATGAAGGAGGTGAGGTTGGTGCTCGGGGAGACGGCGGGCATACGCTCGGAACCGTTCTTCGGGTTGTCGTCATCACCGGAAGCGTACCAGCCGAAGATGCCGGGGGTGCCCCAGTCCATCTTGTATTCGACGAGGGCCTTGGCGAGCCAGCCCTGACGCTCGGTGCTGAAGCGGGTCTTGCCGGCGCCGTCGGAACGCTTGATGCTGCCGCGGCCCTGGCTGCTGACGTAGCCGTAGTTGATATCAAATTCGATGTTGAAGGGATCCCAGAGGGTGAGCTTCACGGGGAGGCCGGCCCAGAAGGCGGTGGTGTTGGCGTTCTTGGTGCGCTCGAAGCTGTCACCGCTGTTCCACCTGTCGCTCATGTAGTTGGAGGTCATGTAAGGAGTGACATCCGTGGTGGCGTTATCGGCACCGGAGCGGAAGGCGTTCTGGCCGATGACACCAAGCATGGCCCAGGGGGTGACTTCGATACCATCGAAGGTCAGGGGCAGGGTCAGGGCGAAGAGGTCGATATTGTCGAGGTAGGACTTCTTGTTGTTGCCGCTGTAGTCGCCGTCCTGAACGTCGTAGTTGTCGTTGAGCGGACGGGCCCACATGCCGGTGAGGCCAACGTTTTCATTGAACTGCATATGGAAGGTGACGGCGGCGCCATCATCATCCAGCACAGCGGAACCACCGGCGGCATTGGGCAGGGTCAGGCCCTGGATGCCCATGCGGAAAGCCAGGGTGGTTTCCGGAACGGCCCAGTCGATATAGGCGCGCTTCACTTCCACAGCCACGCCGTCAGCGCCCATGGCACCGCCGGAGCCCTTGCCGTACGTGCCGCCGCTGCCCCAGGTCTGGTCGCCGATTTCAAAGTACACGGTGCCGGAAAGGGCTTCGGAAGCGACAGCGTCCAACTGCAGACGGATACGCTGGGCAGCGGAGAAGCGGTCGCTGCTGTCAGCCTTCTTCTTGCCGTCGGCCGTGGTGCGGGTCTTGTCAACGAAGTTGCCCTGACCGCCGGCGAAGCCGACGAGCCACTGGCCCTGAGCCTTGAAATCAATAGCACTGGCGCTGGAGGCCGCGCTGAACACGAGGCCGGCTGCGAGAAGGAGTGTCATAAATTTTTTCATGAGTGGTTCCCCTCTTATAAAAATTGCGTCATCCTTGTACGCAGTTCCAACGTATAGAAAAAATTCCGGTGTGGCAAGTAAAATGTCAAAAAATTTTGACTTTATCCCCGGGAGAACAAAAAAATACCTGTATTTTCAGCGGGTCGGCATCGCAGAAGCACGATTCGTTTTTGTATTCAGAAATGGCCGGAATTCAATAAAAAGTGAATTTTTTCAACCTATTGCGAAAACAGGCCTTTGAAACATCTTTGTCGGTTCAGGAGACGGAATTGTATCAGCTGTTGGTTCAAAAAATTATACCGTAATGCAAATACGTACCGGTCAGGCGTAAGGGCACGGAAATGCATGCGTTTTTTGTGCGGAAAACCGTCCGCCAGGATATGGAAAACGCCGGAAGCGTATGTGCGCTTCCGGCGTTTTCCTGATTCATCAGAGATATTCGGGATTGGCCGCGGCCTTGCCGCCGTCGGTCATGATTTCAACGTATTGTTCCAGATACCCGTCCACCGGAATGATGGCGAATTTCTTTCCGCACATGGGGCAGCGGATAACGGCAGGCTGCGTCGGGGCGCCGACCGGTATCTTCTCCTGGCAGTGGGGGCATTCGTAATAAAAGACGAGAGTGAGCCCGCAGGGGGCCACGGGATCCGGCATTTTCTTCTGGGCCATGGCGCTAGCCCTTCCTTTCCGCGAGGCAGGTGCCGGTCATCTCGGCCGGAACGGGCATGCCCCAGAGAGAAAGGATGGTCACGGCTACATCGCCGAGCTTGCCGTCCTTCAGGCTCCAGCCTTTTTCGTCATCCACGAGGATGCAGGGAACGGGATTGGTTGTGTGCGCCGTATGCGGACGCCCGTCCTCAGACAGCATCTTCTCGCAGTTGCCGTGGTCGGCGATGATGATCATGCGTCCGTTGCGGGCGCGTACGGCCGCTTCCATGCGTCCGACGCATTCGTCAACGGTTTCGCAGGCTGTGACAGCCGCGGGAATGACACCGGTATGGCCGACCATGTCGCCGTTAGCCAGGTTGCAGACCACGAGGTCATAAATGCCGCGGTTCCAGTTTTCCACGAATCTGTCCGTGACCGTGCGGGCGCTCATGGCCGGCGCAAGATCATAGGTTGGCACGTCGCGGGGCGAGGGAACAAGGATGCGGTCCTCGCCGTCAAAGGGCTTTTCCACGCCGCCGTTGAAGAAATAGGTCACGTGGGCGTACTTCTCCGTTTCCGCGAGGCGCAGCTGGCGAAGCCCCGCTCTGGAGACCACCTCGCCCAGAACCATGGGAATGTCCTGATCCGGGAAGGCAACAGGGATGGTCAGAGCCGCGTCGTAGGATGTCATGGAGGCGGCGCCGGCCAGTTTCGGGAGCGTGCCGCGGTCGAAGCCGCTGAAGTCCGGTGACGTGAGGGCTGAGACGATTTCGCGCATGCGGTCGGCCCGGAAATTGAAGAAGAAGACGCCGTCGCCGTCCTTCAGCCCGGGTTCTTCCTGGCTGACCCAGACGGGTTTGACGAACTCATCGGTGACGCCTTCCTTATATGAATCGTCCAGGGCCCCGAGCGCGTCTGCCTTCCGGGGACCCTCACCGTGGCAGAAGAGGTCGAAGGCCTGCTTCACGCGCTCCCAGCGCTTGTCGCGGTCCATGGCGTAGAAACGGCCGTAGAGTGCGGCGATGTGGGCGTTTTTCAGATCCTTCAGCGCGTCCTGGAGCTGGGTGATGTATTTTTTGCCGCTCGAGGGCGGCGTGTCGCGGCCGTCCATGAAACAGTGGACCAGAATGGGGACGCCGGCGCCGGCCGCGGCCCTGCACAGGGCGATAAGATGATGGATGTGGCTGTGTACGCCGCCGTCGGAAAGAAGGCCGGCGAAATGAAGCCTGCCGTGCGCCTTCAGGGTTTCCTGTACGACATTCACGAAGACGGGATTGGTTTCCAGCGTGCCGTCTTCCATGGCCATGTCGATACGCGTCATGTCCTGGTAGACGACACGGCCCGCGCCGATATTAAGGTGTCCGACTTCGGAGTTGCCCATATAGCCTTCGGGCAGGCCGACGGCGCGGCCCGAGGCCTTAAGCTGGGAGTGAGGGCAGGTGGCTGTGAGTCGGTCCAGATTGGGAGTGCGGGCAAGGCTCGTGGCGTTGCCCGGTCCGGCAGGGGCTATGCCCCAGCCGTCCATAATCAGGAGAAGTGTGGGTTTCATTATTCTGCCTTTTCAGCCTTTGCCGCCATGGTGCGCAGTTCCTCGCGGGACGAGGGGACGCTCCAGAGGGCTTCCAGATTGTACATTTCGCGCGTGGCTTCCTGGAAAATATTGACGACCACATCGTTGCAGTCCACGAGCAGCCACTGGCCGTTGGTATAACCGTCCATGCGGAGGTATTCGTACTTCTTTTCATGGCAGAGGGCGGAAATGCCGTCGGCGAGGCTCTGGGCGTGGCGCACGGAAGTCGCCGTGGCGATGACCAGGCCGTCAGTGAAGGAGCCGCGTCCGGAAAGATCAATGGTGGTGACGTTCTGGGCCTTGTGCTCCTGCAGGAAGCGGGCCATGTCGGCCATCTTCTCCCCGGTGGGGAGATCGGAATAGACTTTCTTTTTGGGAGTGATGCTGTTCATAGTCCCTCATTATATCTTTTAAATATGGATAAGCGTGTTTGGCACGGGCGTTCTTGACGATTGCCGGAGAAAGGGCAAGAATGACCGCCCAATGTACCTACCCAAATAAGCATGTATAATCAAGCAGGTAAGGAGCTGGTCATGCTTTACGATATCAAAATGGAAAGTATGCCCCGGGAAGAACTTAAAGCCCTGCAGCTGAAGAGGCTGCAGGACGTGGCGAACCGGGTGTACTACAATGTCCCCTTCTATCATAAGCGCTTCGACGAACTCGGCGTCAAACCCACGGATATCAGGAGTCTCGATGACATCCGCCGCCTGCCCTTTACCACCAAGCAGGATCTGCGCGACCGTTATCCCCTGGGCTTCATGGCCGTGCCGCGTGAAAACATCGCGCGCCTGCACGCTTCGAGCGGCACCACGGGCCAGGCTGTTGTGGGCTGCTACACGAAGCGCGACCTGAAGAACTGGGCGCGGATGGGCTGCCGCTGCCTCATGGCGAGCGGCGTCACCCCGCAGGATCTCGTGCACGTGGCGTACGGCTACGGCCTCTTCACCGGCGGCCTCGGACTGCACGACGCTGCCACCGAACTTGGCTGCACCGTCGTCCCCGCATCCGGCGGTTCAACCCGCCGTCAGACCGTCCTCATCCGCGATCTCGGCGCCACGGTTCTGGCCTGCACGCCTTCCTACGCTCTCCATCTTTATGAAGTCGGCCTTGAGAACGGCATCGACTTCAAGAAGCTGCCCCTGCGCGTGGGCATTTTCGGCGGTGAGCCCTGGTCCAAGGCCATGCGTCAGGAAATGGAAGAAAATATGGGTATTGATACCCACAATATCTACGGTCTTTCCGAGATCATGGGACCCGGCGTGGCCATTGACTGCAGCGAACACAACGGCCTGCATCTCTGGGAGGACCACTTCATCGCCGAAATCGTGAATCCCGCCACTGGCGAGCCCGTGCCTGAAGGCGAGCTCGGTGAGCTTGTGCTGACCAACCTGACCAAGGAAGGCTCTCCGCTCATCCGCTACCGCACCCGCGACCTCACTTCCATTGACACCAGGCCCTGTAAGTGCGGCCGTACGCATGTCCGCCTGCAGCGCTTTGCCGGCCGTTCCGATGATATGCTCATTATCCGCGGCGTGAACGTCTTCCCGCAGCAGATCGAGAACCTCATCCTGAAGACGGACGGCCTGTCTCCCAACTACCAGCTGGTGGTTGAGCGCGAGGGCTCCCTCGATACCATGGAAGTCCAGGTCGAAGTGAACGAGTCCATTTTCCATGACCAGATCGGCAAGCTCCAGGAAATCCAGGCCAAACTGAAGAGCCAGATTAAGGACTTCTTCGGAGTGACTACGAAGGTCCGTCTCATGGAGCCCCATTCCATCGAACGTTCCAATGGCAAGGCCACCCGCGTCATCGATAAACGCGATTTGAAGAATTCTTTGTAAAAAATAAAAAAGTGCTTGACGGAAAGGGCTCTCCGGCGTAGAGTCCCTTTTCGTTGAGCGGGAGTAACTCAGCGGTAGAGTGCAACCTTGCCATGGTTGACGTCGCGGGTTCAAATCCCGTCTCCCGCTCCAACAAAATGGCGGAATAGCCAAGTGGTAAGGCAGAGGTCTGCAAAACCTCTATGCTCCAGTTCAAATCTGGATTCCGCCTCCATCGCGTGAAAAACAGCATCAGCTGCTTTATATACGCGGGAGTAACTCAGTGGTAGAGTGCAACCTTGCCATGGTTGACGTCGCGGGTTCAAATCCCGTCTCCCGCTCCAAAATTTTTCGGCATCCCGTGCGGGAATAACTCAGTGGTAGAGTGCTAGCTTCCCAAGCTGGAGGCCGCGGGTTCAAATCCCGTTTCCCGCTCCATTTTTTTCAGTGAGCCTGCAGAGTTTTCTGCAGGCTCTTTTTTTTGTCTTCCGCTCTTCCCCCGGCCATGTGTGGGAAGCGGTTTGTGTGCATGCGTCCGCTGCGTCCGGTGCGGCGCATGGCACCGGAAGTGCCTGCAGCGGGACTCAGAGGATACGGAGGAGGCTGGAAAGGAACGCTCCCCGGATCGCGGGGAGGCTGCCGGCAGCACGGTATGCCCCGGTCCGCTCCGTGACGCCCCTGATTTTTTTTCAGCTGAGCCGGGATTCCCGCTCCGTTTCCGCTGTCTTCAGTCTGATGAGGCAGTGGTCTGCAGGGCCGGGAAATGTCTGTGGCCTGGACGCCAAAAAGCCGGCCGCGGGAGAGCAGCCGGCTTCCGAAAGGAAGAGGAGACGGGACGTTCTGCCTTACATCTTTTTCTGAAGGCGGTCGCGGACGAAGATCGCGATCATATTCATGCCCAGGACGAGGAAGATGAGCACGATGGCGGTGCCGTACTGCAGCGGGCGGGTCTTGTCGATTTCCGTGCCGGCTGTGCAGAGCACGTAGATGTGATAGGGCAGGGCCATGACGGGATCAAAGATGGAAGACGGCGTTTTCGGCGTGAAGTAGACGGCCGCCGTGAACATGATGGCCGCAGTCTCGCCGGCTGCCCTGGCGACGCCGAGGATGGCGCCGGTGAGCATGCCGGGAAGGGCGCAGGGGAGCGCTACCCTGGCGATGGTCTGGGACTGCGTGGCGCCGAGGGCGAGGGAGGCCTCCCTGTAGGTGTCAGGCACGTTCCTGAGGGCTTCTTCGGATGTGCTGATAATGACGGGCAGCGTAAGCAGGGCGAGCGTCAGCACGCCGGAAAGGATACTCACGCCCATGCCGAGGAATGTGACGAAGAAGGAAAGGCCGAAGAGGCCAAACACAACGGACGGCACACCGGCCAGGTTGTTGACGCCAAGGCGGACGATATCGGCGAAGCGCGTGTTCCCGGCGTATTCATGGAGATAGATGGCCGAGGCCACACCCAGAGGAAAGGCGATGATGAGCGATCCGAGGGAAAGTATGGCCGTTCCGATGATGCAGGGAAAAATGCCGCCCTCTGTCATCATATTTTTCGGAGGCTCCGTAAGGAAGCTCCAGGAGATGACGGGCAGACCTTCGATGGCAAGATAGGCGCAGACACCGGCCAGAGCGAGAACGTTGATGGCGGCAATGACTTTCAGAAAGAGAATCATGCACATTTCTGTGCGGCGCCGGCCTTCAGCTGATGGCAGATTGAGGGGCTGGGCGGTGGAAGAAGAAAGCGTATCCATGGTGTTTCCTCCGTCCTACAGGCTTGAGGTGCCGGCCTGGCGGTGCTTTTTGGCGATGTAGTCGGCGATAAGGTTGAAGGCCAGGGTCATGAAGAAAAGCACGATGCCGATGGCAAAGAGCGCGCGGTAATGGTCGGATCCGAAGGGAGCTTCTGCCATTTCGGCTGCGATGGACGCGGGCATGGGCCTTACGGGATCAAGCAGCGAGGTTGGAATTATTCCGCCGCCGCCCGCGCACATGAGCACAACCATGGTCTCGCCAATGGCACGGGACATGCCCAGCATGACGCTGGTGCCTATACCGGAAAAAGCGGCAGGAATGACCACGCGGATTATGGTCTGCCAGCGGGTCGCCCCGAGGGCCAGAGATCCTTCTCTCAGCGAGAGGGGCACGGCGTGCAGGGCGTCCTCGGAAATGGAGCAGATAGTGGGAACTGTCATAAAGGTGAGCACGATGGACGCGTTCAGCAGGTTGAGGCCAGAATCAGCGCCAAAGGCCGTCTGAATGAACGGCGCGAGGACAACCATGCCAAGGAAACCGAGGACGACGGAAGGCAGGGCAGCGAGAAGCTCAATGAAAGGCTTGATGAAGCGGCGGGTGGTGGGATGCGCCACTTCAGTGAGGTAAACGGCCGTGAAGACGCCAAGGGGAATGGCAAAAAGCGAAGAAAGGGCCGTCACGGCCAAGGAACCGGCAAGCAGGGGAAGAATGCCGAACTGACCGGGATCCTCCGTCGGATACCACAGCATGCCGGTAAGGAAGTCCCAGACGGAATAGTGCGTGAACAGGGGAAATCCCTCTATAAAAAGGAAGAGGACTATCCCGAGTAGAGCCAGCAGTGAGATGATGGCCGTGACACCCATCGTATTTCTGATGACTTTTTCTTTAAGCGCGGAATGGTGCATCTGTTTGCTCCGGGTTCCTGGGAAATATGAAACCGTCCAGCCGGGTTTTCCGGCTGGACGGTGCTGTTTCAGGCGAAGCGTTTACTTGCCGAGCGGAATGTAGCCGACTTCAGCCACGTTCTTCTGACCCTTGGTAGGATCCAGAAGGTAGGTGACGAGAGCCTTGGCATCACCCTGGGGCTCGCCGTTGGTGAAGATGTAGAGCTCACGGCTGATAGGCCAGGTCTTGGAGAGGGCGTTCTGGGCAGTGGGTTCCTTCTTGTCAACATGGAGACCCTTGACGGAACTGTTCAGGTAGCCGAGGCCGATGTAGCCGATGGCGTTGGGGTTCTTGGCGACAGCCTGCACGACGGCGCCGTTGGAAGCCTGCATGAGAGCGGAGGGAGCAACGCGTTCCTTCTTCATGATGAGCTCGTTCCAGCATTCGAAGGTGCCGGAGGAGGAGTCACGGGACACAACGACAATCTTGCCGTCCTTGCCGCCGACTTCCTTCCAGTTCGTGATCTTGCCGGCGTAGATGTCCTTGAGCTGCTCGGAGGTGATTTCCTTGAGCGGGTTGCCAGGATTGACAACAGGCACGATGGCGTCAACAGCGATGGTGGTGCGGACAGGATTGATATTCTTCGCCTTGCAGGCTTCCTTTTCCTTGTCCTTCATGTCACGGGAGCTCATGGCAATGTTGCACTGGCCTTCCATGAGGGCCTTGATGCCGTTGCCGGAACCGCCGCCGGAAATGGAAAGCTGAATATCGGGATGGGAAGCCATGAAGGCTTCACCGGCTTTCTGCATGACAGGAAGAACGGTGGTGGAACCGTTGATGACCAGCTGGCCGGCCATGGCCGGGCTGGCGACAGCGAGGCTGAGAACGGTCGCGGCGAAAATCTTGCTAAGGGACATTGTGATCCTCCTAAAGGTTTCACAGTAAAATTCGGGAGCTCTGTCTGTCCCCGCGCTGTGAGCGGGAACCTTCTCCATCGCCTGCAAGATTCCACGGGAAATGTTACCGTTGTGTGACGGGGAAATGTTAACCTTGTTAAGATGTGCATGCGGCTCTTCCTTATTAACCGGAGGCTCCAGGGTGACATCTTTTCCCGGCTCTCATCCCCGAATCCGGAAGCAGAAGAGAAAACAGCGTTATTTTCCGGGCTTTCAGGGAACTGACGCCATTTTTCTTCACGTTCTTTTTTTGCGCGATTCGGTTGCATGATTTTTTCCGGTATCGCTTCCCTCCCTCTGTCCGGAGGAAAAATCTGTGCCCGGACAGGTCCTCCCTGAAAAGGGAAAAGGGGGACGTCACAGAATTGTAACATTCGGATCGTTGTATTGTGACCTCAGTTCCGTGTAGTACCGGAAATTGGAGTTGAACAATGTCGGAAGGCACCATTCTCGTAATTGAAGACGATGCGGACATCCGCAATCTGCTGCACTTCAACCTGGAAAAGGAAGGGTTTACCTCCATCGAAGCCGGCGATGGCGTGACCGGCCTTGCCATGGCCAGGGAACAGAAACCCTCTCTCGTGCTGCTTGACCTCATGCTGCCCGGCATGGATGGTTTTGAGGTCTGCCGCAGACTTGGCAGTTCACCGGACACCGCTGAGATACCGGTGCTCATGCTCACGGCCCGCGGCGAGGAAATGGATCGCGTTGTCGGTCTGTCCCTTGGCGCTGATGATTATGTGGTCAAGCCCTTCAGCGTGCGGGAGCTCATGCTCCGTGTCCGCGCCGTACTCCGCCGCCGGAAGCGTCCCGAAAACGGCCCGATGGAACGGCACGGCATACGCCTCGATCCCGAGGCCCACAGGGTGATTTCAGAAGGAAAGGAAGTCGCCCTTACGGCTACGGAATTCCGCCTCCTGGAGGATCTCATGCGCCACGCCGGTGCTGTCCGCTCGAGAGAGCAGCTTCTGGACAATGTCTGGGGCTATACGTTCGAGGGGTACGCCAGAACCGTTGACACGCACATGCGCCGGCTCCGCTCCAAGCTCGGAGAATCCCAGAAATTTCTGGAAACGGTCCGGGGTGTCGGCTACCGTTTCAAGGATTAGTGCCCACGGAGGGCCTGCATGAAGTCGTTCCGAAGCAGGATCATCACCGCCGTCCTCACGGCGTCTTTTCTGTCCATCGCCATTACCGTGTTCTATGGCGTACGCACCATCGATCAGTCACAGCGTCTTGCCGTGCGCGACCGCCTCGTGAGCGATGCGGCCATGGCCGCAGATTACTACGCGAAAACCGGAGGTGCGGCCAAAGATCTCTACACGCTGCTCTCCGGAAGAATGCATCTTAAGGGCGTGCGGCTCACCGTCATGGATCCCTCCGGCACCATTGTCTTTGACTCCGCGAAGCCGAAGGACGGCAGTTTCGATAATCATAAGGACAGGCCTGAAGTCATTGAGGCCATGAAGAGCGGATCCGGTTACTCGACCCGAGATTCGGCTTCCCTGGGACTCGAGCTCGCCTACGCCACTTCGGCCATCGAAGGGGGCGGCGTGCTCAGGCTGGCCGTGCCCATGGAAAATGTGCACAGGGCCATCCACGACCGCACGGAACTGCTCATCCAGGTCGGAATCTGGGCCGCACTCATTTCCCTCGTCATCGCTTTTCTCGTGTCGCAGGCCCTGCGCCGCTCCTTCTCGCCCATGATCGACATTGTCGAGGCCATCGCGGCGGGCAGGTTCAACAGACGCATCCGCAAATATCCGGGCAAGGAGTTTGAGCCCCTGGCCCGTGCCGTCAACAGCATGGCCGAGGGCATTGAAGAGCAGGTGCACGCCTACGCCGATCAGACGGCCCAGCTTGAGGCCGTGCTCAACACCATGGAGGACGGCGTCCTGGTCCTTGGCCCCAGGGGCCATATCAGGCGCTGCAACCTCGCCCTCGAAAGGGCCTTCCCCGGCGTTGGCAACGCCCGCGGCCGCCAGTGCGTTGAGGTCATCCCGCATCCGGCCCTTCAGAAGACGGTGGACGAAATTCTGTCCTCTCCGTCTGACGGAACAGCCCGTACGGTGTCCCTGCATCTCGGCCTTACATCAGGCCAGGTCTTTTCCGTCCTGCTCTCAAGACCCGCCCAGCCGGATCCCCGCTTCGGCCTTGTGGCCGTGTTCCGTGACGTGACTGAGCTCATGCGTCTCGAGCAGGTGCGCCGCGATTTTGTGGCCAACGTGAGCCATGAGCTGAGGACGCCGCTCACCGCCATCAGCGGCTACGCCGAGACAATCATCGGCGTGGGCGATGTGGAGCAGTGCCACCGTTTCGCCGAGGTCATTCTGCGCAATGCCGACGGCCTCACCAATATGGTCAGGGATCTGCTTTCCCTGACCCGGCTTGAGAACAAGACCACCGTGGTGTCCATTGGCAGCACGTCTGCCTGCCAGGCTTTTGACGAGGCCTATTCCGTCTGCCGCAAGGCCTTTGAGGACAGAAAGGTCGAGGTAAAGTGCACCATCGGCGCCGACTGCGCCGTGAAGGCCAACAGCGCCTATCTCACCCAGGTCTTCCGCAATCTTCTGGAAAACGCCTCACGCTTCGCCGATGAGGGAAGCGTCGTGAACGCTTCCTGCCGTCTTTCCAACGGACAGGTTGTTTTCCGCATATCCGACAAGGGGCCGGTTATTCCGGCCAAGGATATTGAACGCATCTTTGAACGCTTCTACAGCGTGGACAGAAATCACGCTCAGGGGGCTACAGGCCTCGGCCTCGCCATATGCCGTCATATTCTCGACCGTTTACATGGCAGAATCTGGGCCGAAAGTCCCGACAGGGACAATCTCACGTCCTTCCTCTTCACCCTGCCTTCCGCTGACAGCGCGCCCGTGGAAGCCGGGGCGGAACCCTCCGGCGCCGGTCAGAACGGAGATGCGGCCAGGAGCTGAGTGAACCGGCCCTCAGGGACGACACTTTTCTGAAAGGAACAATGTATGGAATACAGCATGACTGCCAATGACGTCTGTGTCTCCTACGGGGGAAAAGAGGCTCTGCATCACGTGAACCTCAATTTCCCGAAGGGCATGGTCACGGCCCTCATCGGCCCTTCCGGCTGCGGCAAATCCACTTTCCTCCGCAGTCTCAACCGCATGAACAACCTCATTCCCGGCTGTAAGGTAACGGGGCGCATCACCCTCGACGGCAGGGATGTGAACACGCCTGACACCGATGTGGTCGAGCTGCGCCGCCGCGTGGGCATGGTTTTCCAGAAGCCCAATCCGTTTCCCAAGTCCATTTACGAAAACGTGGCCTACGGGCTGCGCGTCAACGGTGTGAAGGACGAAGGACTCATCGCGGGCAGGGTCGAGCAGGCTCTGAAGCGCGCCGCCATTTTTGACGAGGTCAAGGACAGGCTTTCCGAATCCGCCCTCGGCATGTCCGGCGGCCAGCAGCAGAGGCTGTGCATTGCCAGAGCCCTTGCCGTTGAGCCCGATGTCCTGCTCATGGACGAACCCGCCAGCGCTCTCGACCCCATAGCCACCCAGAAAATCGAGGAGAGTATACGCGAGCTGAGCGGGGATCTCACCATCATCATCGTGACGCACAACATGCAGCAGGCCGCCCGTGTTTCCGACTTCACCGCGTTCTTCTATATGGGCAGCCTCATTGAGACTGACAGGACGGACACCATATTTACGAGGCCCAGCAACAAGCAGACAGAAGACTACATCACAGGCAGGTTTGGTTAGCATGTCAGAACAGGAAAATTTCATTCACCAGATGATTGTGTCCTTACGGACGCAGCTTCTCGTTATGGGAGCTTCTACGGAAATTGCCGTGGACAACATGCGCAACGCTATCATGAAGATGGACGCGCCTACGGCCCAGGCGGTCATCGACGGCGATGACGCCATCGATCTTCTGGAAAATCAGATTGATTCCTCTTCCCTGAGTATCCTCGCCCGCACCCAGCCCGTGGCCGGGGATCTCCGCTTTGTGGTCGCGACGCTGCGCATCGTGGTGGATATGGAGCGCATCGGCGATGAGGCGTCCACGGTATGCGGGCATATCATTCTCATGAAGGGAACGAGCGCGTCTGAGCTCCTCGATCTTCTGCAGGATCATCTCGACAACGGTCTCCAGGCCTTCCGCAAGTCTCTGCGCATCCTGCGTGAGGGCGATGCCGAAGGGGCGCTGGAGATGCATCAGAGCTATGATGACGCCGAGCAGAGTGAGGTGGCCATTATCCAGAAACTCATCGAGCGCGTCCACAATCCGGGCTCCGGAGCGCCGCTCGATACCGTTTTCGTCATGCACATGATCCTCATCGTGCACTCCATCACCCGCATCTGGCGCCGCTCTGTTAATATCGCGGGGCACTGCTATTTTGCCTACAGGGGCGATTCCCTCAAGCACGTGGCGCCCCATGAGCACAAGGAAATCATGCATTTCTGATTTGCTGCATGAGCGCAGACAAAAAAGCAGTCCCTTCCACCTGGAAAGGACTGCTTTCTTTGTTACTATGGGTTAGAAAAAACTAGATAAGCTGCTGCTTCCTGAGTTCGTTCACGAGGGCGTCCCTGTGCTCGCTGCTCAGTTTGTAGAGAGGCAGGCGCATTTCCTCGCTCATGCGGCCCATGATGCCAAGGGCGGTTTTGACCGGAATGGGGTTGCTCTCGATGAACATGGCCCTGTGCAGCGGAAAGAGGGCGTTGTGGATTTCAAGGGCCTTCTTCAGGTCACCGGCTTTGAACGCCTGCCACATGGAAGCCATGCGCTTGGGGGCGATGTTGGCCGTGACGGAGATAACGCCGCAGCCGCCCACGCTCCACAGGGGGAGGGCGGTGAAGTCATCGCCGGAGAGGACGGAGAAGCCTTCGGGGCAGCTCTGCACCACTTCGGAACCCTGCTTCATGCTGCCCGTGGCTTCCTTGATGCCCACGATGTTGGAGAAGTCGCGGGCCAGGCGGCCGATGGTCTCGGGAAGCATGTTGCAGCCGGTGCGGCCGGGCACGTTGTAGGGCACGATGGGCAGGTCAACAGCCTTCGCCACGGCGGCGTAATGCTGATAGAGGCCTTCCTGCGTGGGTTTGTTGTAATACGGAGTGATGAGCAGGGCGCCGTCTGCGCCGGCTTTTTTGGCAAATTCGGTGAGCTGAATGGCTTCGATGGTGTTGTTGGAGCCGGCGCCAGCGAGAACCTTGACGCGTCCTTTCACCTGATCGACGCAGATCTCGATGACCTGCCTGTGCTCTTCATGGGAAAGCGTGGCGGATTCGCCCGTGGTGCCGACGGGGACGAGACCGTTGACGCCTTCTTCAATCTGCCAGTCAATAAGCCTGCGGAAGGCCTCTTCATCGACCTTGTCATCCCTGAAAGGCGTGACGATGGCGGTCATAACTCCGGAAAACAGCATAAAATATCTCCTTTGCCTCTGAAAACGTGCATCGGTTTTCTGCGATGCGGCGCGGGTGAGCCGGCGGCGGCAAAAACGCCGCTGACATAAATAAATTCTCTAACACAGAGCAATGAAAACGCAAGCGGGTAACCGGAATGTTCAGTCTTCCGCAGACGGGCTTCCGCATTCCTCCTCGGTGAGGAACGGCGTGCCGGCGCCTGAAAGAATATTTTTTTTCTGCCTGAGCAGGTTTTCGGCGATGGCCGTGATGTCCTTTGACGCGGGGCTTTCAGGGGAGGCCTCCAGCAGGGGTATCTGCTCCATGACGGCTGCGGGGAGACCGGGATCCTGGCGCACGGCTCCGAGAAAACCGGGCGTGAAGCCAAGGAAGTGTCCGCAGGCGCCTTCGAGCCGTGCCCGCGTGAAGTCCGTTTCCTCCGGATCCATGACATTATTCACCACGTAGGAAAAGGATCTCGTGCCGAGCGACCTGTGCATGACCTTGATGAGGGCATAGCTGTCCGTGAGGGCTGTGGGTTCCGGCGTGGTGACCACTACCCTGAGGCGCGAGAGGCGGGCGAGTTCGATGACATTGCCGCCTATGCCGGCGCCGAGATCAAGAAGGACAAAACCGTAGCCGGAGAGACAGGGTGTGAGGCTGTCAGCGAGAGCCCGGGCAGAGGCCCTGGACAGGCAGATGAGATCCTCCGCTCCGGAGGCTGCGGGGAGCAGGCCGAGTCCCGGCCTCGCCTCGGTGATGGCGTCCTCCGGGGCGAGATCGCCAGTGAGCACGTCCTGCAGGCTGTGCGCCGGGGTGACGCCAAGGAGGACGTCGATATTGGCCAGCCCGAGATCGCCGTCAATGACGAGGACGCGCTCGCCCAGACGGGTCAGGGCCAGGGCGGTGTTCAGCGTGATGTTGGTCTTGCCGACGCCCCCCTTGCCGCTCATGACGGCCAGAGTCACTGTTTTCTGCATTTCGTGCCTCTCATGGCGGCGCGGCCTGCCGCCCCGCCGAAGAGAAAGAGTTTTTCCTCGGCCCGCACGATGGCGCAGGCTGAGGGGGCCGGGGAGAGATCCGCGGACGCAATCCGGTGGACGAGTCCGTCGTCGGGCAGGTTTTTCAGGGCCCCGAGGAGGCGTTTCAGGAGCGTGCCGCCCGCAGGCCGTGCGCCGGGAACGCCGCCCGGAACGACGCAGGCGGCCAGCGTTCCGGCCAGTCCTGCTGTTCCCATGTCTTCGCGCAGGGTCCGCGCGAGCCCCAGGCATTCCGTGGATTCCATGTCCGGAAGAAAGAGGACGCTCACGTTCTCCGACAGGGAAAAGGAGCCGTCGCAGGGGGCGGAAGACTGCGCCAGCAGGCGGCTGAGCCTTTCGCCCTGCGGCTTCCGGCTCCGGATCAGGATAACGCCGAGGCAGTGTCCTGAGCGGCCGAGGCGGCAGGCCTCGGCGCCGATCCTTCTCTCGGCCTCTTTCCGGCCGCTCTCCCTGTCCATGCTGTCAGTCATGGGAGCCTACTTTTCACCATTTCTGTGCAGTTTTTCAAATCTGTACAGAAGGTAGGCGTGCGCGAACTTGTCGATGTCGCCGTCCAGGACTCCGGCGCAGTCCGTGGACTCGCATCCCGTGCGGTGGTCCTTGATGAGCTGGAAGGGCTGCAGCGTGTAGGTGCGGATCTGGCTGCCGAAGGCGATGGCGTTCTTGCTGTCGTAAGCAGCCTGACGCTCGGCATCGCGCTTCTCGATCTCAAGGTTGTAGAGCCGGGCCTTCAGGATGCGCATGGCCATGTCCTTGTTGTGGTGCTGGCTGCGCTCGTTCTGGCACTGGGCAGTTATGCCCGTGGGCAGGTGGGTGATGCGCACGGCACTGGTAGTCGTGTTGACGCCCTGTCCGCCGGGGCCGGAAGCGTGGAAGGTGTCGATGCGCAGATCGGATTCCTTGATGTCGAGTTTGATTTCGCTGCCCACGTCGGGAATCACGTCCACGGAGGCGAACGAGGTGTGCCTCCTGCCCGAGGAGTCAAAGGGGGAAATGCGGATGAGCCTGTGAATACCGCGTTCGCTCCTCAGAAGGCCGAAGGCGTAGGAGCCGATGATGCGCAGGGTGACGCGTTTGACACCGGCTTCCTCGCCGGCGAGGTAATCCATTTCCTCCACACTGAAACTGTGCCTTGCAGCCCAGCGGGTATACATGCGCAGGAGCATCTCGGCCCAGTCCTGGGCCTCGGTGCCGCCGGCGCCGGGGTGGATTTCGAGGATGGCGTTCTGGGAATCCTCCTCATCGCCGAGCAGGGTTACAAGTTCCGTGTCATCGAGGTTCTTCTCGAGCACGTTGCACTGCTCTTCGAGAGAGGCTGTAAGTTCGGGCAGATCTTGCTCGCCGGCCTCGCCGATCATCTCGATGAGAGCGTTCATGTCATCGTGGCTGCCCTGCAGAGTGTGATACCGCTCGAGATTGTTCTCGATGCGGGATTTTTCCTGAAGCAGGGGAGTCAGGGCATCGGGATTGTCCCAGGCCCCGGGTTTGGAGATTTCTTTCTCTATTTCGCCAAGGCGCGCTTTGTCCCTGTCTGCGTCAAAGACGCCCCCAGAGGGTCGTGAAACGGTCGTTCAGGGCCTGACAGCGCGGGCGCAGTTCATTTAACTGAAGCATATTTTCTGTTCATCCTGATTTGCCGCCAGAAAAGGACTGCCATCAGAAGGAGGCAGAGCGGCGGGATAAAGGGGGATAATCTGTGATAGACGCTGGGCTTCGTGATGGTCGCGGCCCGGGCCCAGAGGGCATCGGCCGTGAACTGGGGGCCTCTGAAGACGATACGTCCCAGAGGGTCGACGACGCAGGAGATACCTGTGTTCGTGCCGCGCACGAGCCAGCGGTTCTGTTCAAGGGCGCGCAGGGCGGTGAGGTACATGTGCTGGCGGGGAGCCGGCGTGTCGCCGAACCAGCCGTCGTTGCTGATGTCGACAAGGACGTTGGCGCCTTCGGCGGTCCGGGCCTGGGCGAGCCACGGGAAGATGCCTTCGTAGCAGATGAGGGTGCCGATGGCCAGATTGTCCGTCCTGAGCGGCCCGCTTCCATTTCCTGCCGTGTAGGCGCCCACGTCCTGAAGAAGCCCGGAAAGGAGATCCCACTGCAGGATGGTGGGGACGTACTCGCCGAACGGCACCAGGTGCTCCTTGTCGTAGGAGCCGCCATAGACGCCGTTCTTCAGGATGAGCTGGGCCCTGTTGTAGACGCGCTCTCCCTGGATACCCGCGGACACAACGCCGATTTCGCCGGTGAGGAGCGGCATGCCGCTTTTTTCGGAAAAGCCGCGGATGTCGTCCGCATACGGGGATTTTTCGAGATCAAAGGGCATGGCCGTCTCGGGCCAGATGATGAGCCCTTTTGCTTTCTCTTCAGATGAAATCCGGGTTCCGGCTTTTTCGATGGCCTTTCTGCTGAGGCCGATATAGGTGTCGGCCGTTGCTTTGCGGAAGGCCTCGTTCCATTTCTGGTTCTGATCGATATTGCCCTCGGTCATGAGCACAGGGAAGGCGTTTTCTCCCGCCGGCCTGTCTGTGGCCGGCGTCTGCAGGACGGAAAAGACGCCGAAGCCGGTGAGGCAGGCGAAAATGAAAAGCCCGGGCAGAAGCGTGCGCGCCCCGCCGCCGCGGAAGGAGGCTGCGGAAAGAAGGATGCCCGCGGTCCACAGACCGCCGGTGAGACCGGCGCCCACGAGGCAGGCGGGCTGGACAAGGACGGGCCATACGGCCAGGGCTCCGGAAAGGGGAAGCCAGGGGAAGCCGATCCCGTAGGCGTAGGCGTATTCCAGGAGGAACCAGGCGAGGCCCAGGGCGCAGGAAGAGGATATGCTCTCCTCTTTCCAGAAGAAGTGGGAGAAGAGGCAGAAGAGGCCGCACTGCGTGGCGAGGAGCGCGGCCACGAGAAAGGCGAGGACGGAGGAGAGGGGCAGGGAGAGGCCCCCCACCACGGACATGGGGAGGGCGAGCCAGTAGAGCGCAGCCGCGTGGCCGATGGTGCCTGCGAGGAAACCGAGGAGCAGGGCCTTCGCGCCGCTCCTGCAGAGTTTCCCGAGCAGGGCCAGACCGAGCGGGCAGAGCAGAACCAGCGGCGGGCAGACCAGAACATCATTCGGGAAGCCGAGCCACAGGCCCAGGGGAACAAAAAGGGCGGAAAGGATGACGGCCGCCTTCCCGGCCGCGCTTCCCTCCGGGGAGGGCAGTGCTGTCATGCTTTGGCTTTCTCTGGGGCGTCAGCGGATTTCATGCGCAGACGTTTGATGTGTTTTTTGTCCGCGTCGAGCACGGTGAACTTCCATCCCGCGACGTCAAAGGTCTCGCCCGCTGTGGGCACATGGCCGGCCTCGGTGCAGAGATACCCGCCTATGGTGTCCACGTCCTCGGAGTCGATGTTAACGCCGAGTTCCTTGAGTTCCTCGAGATAGGCTCGGCCCGAGAGCTCGTATTCGTTATTGCCGAGGTCGCGGATGTCCTCCTCGGCCGGCTTGTCGTGCTCATCCTCGATGTCGCCGACGATTTCCTCGAGCACGTCCTCGATGGTGATAAGGCCGCTCGTGCCGCCGTACTCATCGAGAGCTATGGCGATGTGCTGCTTGCGGGAGCGGAATTCCTGCAGGAGCGTTCTGATGGTTTTCGTCTCGGGAACGAAGAAAGGCTCCCGCATGATAGAGGAGACGGGAGACGCCTGGTGGTCAGGATCGATGAGGCAGCTTAAAAGATCCTTTGCGTGGACAATTCCCACGATATTGTCGCGGGTGTCCTTGTATACGGGAATGCGGGAATGCCCCGAGGCCACGACCTTGGCGGCCACGTCCCTGAGGGGCAGATCCTGTGACACGCAGTCGATGTCCGTGCGCGGGGTCATGGTGTCAAACACCTTCAGATCGTTGAAGCGCAGGATGCCCAGGAGCATCGATTCCTCTTCAGGCTCGACCTCGCCGTCCTCGCGGGCATCAATGATGGCCTGTTCCAGGCTCTCATCGTCCTCGCGCCCAAAAAAGCGGCCAAGTCTCGCCCAGATACTGTTGTGTCCTTCGCTGCCGTCGTCCAAAACGCTCTCCTTGATGTTGAAAGAAAAAGGCGCGCCGCCGGCTGTGTGCGGCGCCTCGTGATTTTCTGTTTTTACCGTTTAACCGCGGACCTGGTCAACAGTCCCCATTCTCCGCTGCTCCGTCCCTGCGCTTCCTTAAGCGCAGGAGCCCGAGTTTGTGCAGGTAAATCTCGAGGCAGTCAACGGCCGCGGGGGTCACGCCGGAAATGCGTCCGGCCTGGCCGAGGCTCGCGGGACGCACGCTGGTAAGCTTTTCCACGATTTCCGCGGAAAGGCCCGGGATCTTCGTGTAGTCGAGGCTGTCCGGCAGGCGCGTTTCCTCAAGCCTGAGCGTGCGCCTTACCATCTCGCGCTGTCTTGCCATGTACCCGGCGTACTTGACGTCCGACTGGATGGTGAGCCGGGTGAAGCTGTCAGCGGGGAGATGGCCGGAGAGGCCGGGATCGAGATTTTCAAGGTCATCAAGCTCCACGTCGGGGCGGCGCAGGGCCTCTGCCAGGGTTCTTCCGGCGAGGTCGCCCGCCGCGCCGTTTTCCCAGGAAGCGATATGCGTGGCTTCAAGATATTCCGTTCCCCTTTCGACAGCCTCGCGGCGCTTCAGGAAGGCTTCCCAGCGCGCGTCATCCACGAGGCCTAGCCTGCGGCCCTCCGGAGTGAGGCGTATGTCCGCGTTGTCCTCGCGCAGAAGCAGCCTGTGCTCTGCGCGGGAAGTGAACATGCGGTAGGGCTCCCTGGTGCCGCGGGTGACGAGATCATCGGCCAGGACGGCCATGTAGGCCTCATCCCTGCGGGGGCAGAATGGCGGCAGGCCGCGCAGGCTGCAGGATATGTTGAGGGCGGCCCACATGCCCTGCGCCGCGGCTTCCTCGTAGCCGGATGTTCCGTTGATCTGGCCGGCGAACCACAGATGGGGCACGGCCCTGGTCTCGAAGGTCTTTCTGAGCTGTGTGGGATCCGCGTAATCGTACTCAATGGCGTATCCGGGGCGCACCATGACGGCGTGCTCAAGGCCTTTGATAGCGTGGATCATGCGTTCCTGGATGTCGAGGGGAAGGCTCGTGGAAATGCCGTTGCAGTACACTTCCGGGCTGTCGAGGCCCTCGGGCTCCAGAAAGACGTGGTGCCTGTCGCGGTCTGGGAAGCGCGCCACCTTGTCCTCGATGGACGGGCAGTAGCGGGCGCCCGTTCCCTTGATGATGCCCGTGAAGAGGGGCGACCTGTCAAAGCCCTCGCGGATGATGGCGTGCGCCTCCGGGTTGGTCCAGGTGACATAGCAGTCGGTCTGGGGCATGGGCGGTTTCGGACCGAAGAAGCTGAACTGCGGCAGGGGATCGTCCGAACCCTGGCGGGCGAGTCCCGAAAAATCGATGCTGCGCCGCAGGAGGCGCGGTGTGGTGCCGGTCTTGAGGCGCCCGAGGGAAATGCCGAGGGAAGTGAGGCTCTGGCTCAGGCCAATGGCGGGAGCGTCGCCGAGACGGCCGGCCGGCATGCTGATGAGTCCGATGTGGATTTTGCCGTTGAGGAAGGTTCCCGTGGTCAGGAGCACGTTCCTCGCGGAAAATTCCATGCCCTGGCGCGTGAGCACGCCAGTGGCGCCTTTATCGTCCGTCCGCACGCCGGTCACCTGATCCTGCCAGATGAGCAGGTGCGGCAGGGAGAAGAGCGTCTTCTTGACGGCGCGCATGTAGGCCTCGCGGTCCATCTGGCCGCGGGTGGCGCGCACGGCCGGGCCCTTGCTCATATTGAGGACGCGGAACTGGATGCCTGCCGCGTCGGCCCACAGGCCCATGTGGCCTCCGAGGGCGTCTATTTCCCTCACCATGTGGCTCTTGGCGAGTCCGCCGATGGCGGGGTTGCAGGAAAGGTGGCCTATGCGGTCCACGTTGCCGGTGATGAGGAGTGTCTCGTGTCCGAGGCCGGCCAGGGCCGCGGCCGCTTCACAGCCGCCGTGCCCGCCGCCCACGACAATACAGTCAAATACCCTGTCCATGTCGTTTTACCGGGCCGCTTCCGCGTCGGCCGCCACGCGCAGGAAAACCTGGGCGTCACGGACGGTGGACTGGATGGAGGAATGTTCGTTGGGCTCGTGGCAGCATTCCAGGATGGTGCTCCAGACGACAGCGGGAATGCCTCTCGCGCGCAGAAGGGCGGCTACCGTGCCGCCGCCGATGCCCACGGGCTTCGGCTCAAGTCCGGTTTCCCTCAGGGCGCGGGAAAGCGCCATGGCGCAGGGGACATCCGGAGACGTCTCCGAGGCGGGGGTAAGCATGGCCTGCTCGATGTCCACCTTCACGCCGCGGCGGCCGCCGGCCACCCCGGCGCGTTCCCTGGCGCGCCTGATGACGTCGTCGGGGGAGAGCCCAGGCAGGAGGCGGCAGTCCATGAAGAAGACGTCCTTGCCCGGCAGAATGTTCACGCCGGCCACATTTTCGAGGTGCCTCGTGGGCACGAAGGTATTCTTCGGCGGATCAAAGAGCGGATTGGACTGGGAGAAATCTTTGGCGAGGCCTGTGAGGGCGAGAAGCACGTCCGCGGCCCCGACCAGGGCGTTGACACCCTTCTGGGGCGTGGAGGCGTGGCACTGTACGCCGCTCACCGTGACTTTCATCCAGAAAATGCTCTTTTCAGCCACCTCGATGAGGCTTCCGTCCGGAGAGCCGCCGTCAGGCACGATGTAAAGGTCGTTCTTCGGGAAAAGTTCGGGCCTCGTTCCGAGCATGTAGCCGAGCCCCTTGGTATTGCCGCATTCCTCGTCGCTCATGAAGACAAGCTTTACGGTGAGCTCCGGCGTGACGCCGGCCTCGGTGAGAGCCCGGGCCAGGAGGAGCATGCTGGTGAGCCCCTGCTGGTTGTCTTCGACGCCGCGGCCGTAAAGCATGTCGCCTTTTCTGGTTACCTTCCAGGGATCCGTATTCCAGAGAGCCGGATCGCCTTCGGGCACCACGTCCATGTGGGCGAAGAGCCAGAGGGAGCGGGAGGAGCGGCCCGGGATGGTGGCGATGAGATTCGGGCGTTTCCCGCCTGGGACGCGGCCGTCCGGCGCATCCACATGCTCGATGCCGGAAATACCCATGTCCCTGAGCCATTTTTCGATGAGTTCGGCTTTGGCTCCTTCCCCGTGTCCGCCGTTTTCGGGACCGACGGCGCGGCAAGCCGTCAGCGCAGTCTGGATTTCCGGCACGTCTTCGGCGTGCGCGGCGATACGCGTGAGAAGCGATTCACGTTCCTGGGCAGTCATTTCCTCTCCTCCATGGCGGCGAAAGCGCCGCGCCTGAGAAACAAGAAAAGGAGGCACGAGGCCTCCTTCGGAAAAAATTGCGGCATGCCGCCTCACAGGAGACGGACGGCCGGTCGGCTAATGACCCTTGGCAGCACGCTTGGAAGCCTTCAGAGGGTTGACCTTCTGGGCAGCAGCGGCTTCAACCTTGATGTGGGTGGCGAAGTTGCAGCGGCCGCCGCTCCACTTGCGGGAGGGGGTGGGGTAGCTGGAGCAGAACTTCTCGCCTTCGAATTCGCACACGTGGCCGCATCCCTCGCACTTGTCGACGATCGGGGAAACCACGAAACCATTCACCATGACGCCTTTGTCGGTCTTGGTGGCATTCTGTAAAACGCTCATTATTGTCCTCCAGGCGCCGGAGGCGCCAGTATTATAAAAATTAGGTAGGCAACTATATTCAAAGGGGATGCGTTGTCAAGAAGAACCTTTTACCACGCTTCGGAGCTTTGCTCAAGGCTTGCAAGTTTGGTTCCTACAGTGTAAACGTGACCGTTACGGTAAAAAATTTTTCCGTGTGGTGTCCGCTCCGTCCGCCGGTGCGGCTCCTCTATAATAAGGATATTTTTTTGGAGGTGCCTCTTGTCTTTTGTCACTGAAGCTTTTGCCATGGCCGGTCCCCAGGGGGCTGCCGGTGCCACTCCCAGCGGAACCGATATGCTTCTGCAGTTTCTTCCCCTCATCCTTATGTTTGTCATCTTCTGGTTTCTGCTCATCCGTCCGCAGCAGAAGCGCGCGAAGCTGCACAAGCAGATGCTTGCCGAGCTGAAGAAAGGCGACTACGTGATGACTTCCGCCGGTTTCCTCGGCCGTATCCTTGAGCTCACCGATGAGACCGTCCTTCTCGAATGTGGCACTGCCCAGCTGAGGATGAGCCGCGCGGCCATCGGCAGCGTGACGGACAAGGACGGAAAGGCTCTCCAAGCTGCGCCCAAGAAGTAGCAGCCCGACTTGCCGAACGGCGCTTTCCCTCGCTTCGGCAGGAAAAGCGTCATTTTTTTCTTTCCTGGAGTTATCATGTCTGGATTGAGATGGCGTTATATAGTCATTTTCCTGGCTTTGGTCCTGACGCTGGCCTACTCCCTGCCTAACGTGGCCGGGCCCTCCCTGCAGAAGTTCCTGCCCAACAGCAAAGTGAATCTCGGCCTGGATCTGCGCGGCGGCATTCACCTCACCCTCGGCGTTGATGTGGACAAGGCCGTGACCAATTCCCTGGCCCTGACCGGTCAGGATCTGCGCCGTGAGGCCATGGATCGCAAGATCGTGGTGCTGCGGCCCCATGTGGTGGGCGGTTCCTCCCTGGAATTCATCCTGCCCCGTGCCGATGACGAGTCCGCGTTCACGGAATTTGCGGCAAAGCGGTTCCCCCAGCTTTCCCTGGGACAGCCCGTGAAGGGTGACGCAGGTCAGCTCAGGTATGTCGCCCATTTCACGGATCAGGAAGTCAAGCGCCTCGAAACCCTGACCATGGATCAGGCCCTGCGCACCATCCGCAACCGTATTGATCAGTTCGGCGTCGCCGAGCCTGATATCCGCAAGCAGTCCGACAACCGCATTCAGGTGCAGCTGCCCGGCATTTCCGATCCCCGTCACGCCGTCAAGATTCTCGGCCAGACCGCCCATCTCGAATTTCACATGGTGCGCGATGACGTGGACGCCACCAAGGCTGTCATGCCCGCGGGCGTCATTGCCCTGCCCCTCCTCGAGAAGTCCCACGGACAGCTCGAAAAGGAAGCCGGCATGATCGCCGTGGACAAGGACGCCGTCCTTACCGGCGAAGACGTCTCCGATGCCAGACCGGCCTTCGACAATCTCAACCAGTCCTACGTCTCCCTGACATTCAACAGCCGCGGCGCCGACGTCTTCGAACGTCTCACCGCAGAGAGCGTCGGCAAGCGCATGGCCATCGTGCTCGACGGCAAGGTTTACTCCGCTCCCGTCATCCGCGAACGCATCGGCGGCGGCCGCGCCAGCATTTCCGGCAACTTCACCACGGACGAGGCCAATGACCTCGCCATTGTGCTGCGCGCCGGCTCTCTTCCCGCTCCCGTCAATATCCTTGAGGAGCGCACGGTCGGCCCTTCCCTCGGTCAGGAATCTATTGACAGCGGCATTCATGCCGGTGTTCTCGGCGCCGTCCTGGTCATGGTCTTCATGGCCGTGTACTACGGCATGAGCGGCGTCATCGCCGACCTCATGCTCACCTTCACCGTGCTCATCATTCTGGCCGGCATGTCCGCTTTCGGCGCCACGCTGACCCTTCCCGGCATCGCCGGTATCGTCCTGACCATAGGCATGGCCGTTGACGCCAACGTGCTCATCTATGAACGAATACGCGAAGAGATGCGGGCCGGCATGACGCCGCTCGCCGCTGTCAGGGCCGGCTTCCAGCACGCAGCCGTGGCCATCACGGACTCCAACCTGACAACGATCATCACGGCTGTCATCCTGTACCAGTTCGGTACGGGACCGGTGCGTGGTTTCGCGGTCACCCTGACTATCGGCATCATCGGTTCCATGTTCACGGCCATCTTTGTGTCCCGTGCCATATTTGAGACTTGGGCCCGCAAATGCGGCCCCAAGGGGCTCAGCATCTAACCCGGCGATCGCGATAAACGGGAGTTACGCATGTCACTGCATTTTGTAAAAGACAACGTCAATATAGATTTCGTGGGCAAGCGCAAGCTGGGCTTCTGCCTTTCCGGCACGCTCATCCTGCTTGCCCTCCTGAGCATGTTTTTCGGCCGCGGCCTGAATCTCGGCATCGACTTCGCCGGCGGCGTCATTGCCCAGGTGCAGTTCCAGCAGGCTGTCGCGGACGAGACACTGAAGAAGGGACTTGACAAGTACGATCTGCCGGGCCTCTCCATTCAGAGTTACGGCGAGGACAGCAGAAATTATCTTCTCCGCTTCTCCTCCGGCACCAAGAACTCCGTTGAACTGCGTACGCAGATTGAGGATTCCCTGGCCAAAGCCTTCCCCGACAACAAAGCGTCCATCGAACGCCTCGAGGTTGTCGGTCCCAAGGTCGGCAAGGATCTCACGGAAAAAGGCCTGAGCGCGCTCTTCTACGCCATTCTGACCATCGCTGTGTATATCTCCGGCCGCTTCGAGCAGCGCTGGGTGGCCGGCGCCATCATGGCCGCCTGCCTCTGGGGCGGCACCTATATCCTGGGCGCCATCAGCACGCACTTCCTCGGAGGAGTCATCGGCACCGGTACTCTGGTCTGCTTCGCCCTGGCCGTGACGCTTCTCGTCTGCTTCCTGATGCGGCTCAACTTCGCCCTGGGCGCCATCGCCTGCCTCATCCATGACGTCATTATTTCCATGGGTGTTCTCTCGGTCATGGGCGTTGACGTCGATCTGAACGTCCTCGCTGCCATCCTCACCATTATCGGCTACTCCCTGAACGACACTATCATCGTGTATGACCGTCTGCGTGAGAACCTGCGCCTGCATCAGGACTGGGAGATCGGCCGGCTCATCAACCGGAGTATCAACCAGACCCTGGCCCGTACTGTGCTGACGTCCGGCACGACCCTCCTGGCCTGTCTGGCCCTCTTCATCTTCGGCGGCGGCGTCATCCACTCCTTCGCCCTGACCATGCTCTGCGGTGTTATCATCGGCACCTATTCCTCCATCTTCGTGGCTTCCCCCATCCTTATCGCCCTCGGCGACACGGCCTACTACGTGCGCGTCTACCAGAAGGTCGAATATGAGAAGCCCGGCGAGCACGGCATCGTTTAGCCGTCTCTTTACCCTGTTTCTCCTGCCCCGCCCGCGGTTCTCCGCCGGCGGGGCTTTTTTTGTTTCCCGGCATTGACGACAGAAATGTCATGCTTATTTTCTTGCTTGAAAATGAATGAAGCACGCCGGCTCGGGCAGTCCCCCGGGGGCCGCCCGTTATTGCGAGGTGCGTATGTCAGTATCCTATAAAGATTATTACAAACTGCTTGGCGTTGAGCGTGGCGCGGATGACGCGACCATAGCCAGGGCCTACAAGAAGCTTGCCAGAAAATACCATCCCGACCTCAATCCCGGCGACAAGTCGGCTGAGGAGAAATTCAAGGAAATCAACGAAGCCTATGAAGTCCTGAAGGACCCCAAGAAAAGGCAGCTCTATGACCAGCTCGGACCGAACTGGGAGCAGGGCCAGCAGTTCCAGGGCAATCCCTTCGGAGGCCAGGGCGGAACCCACTTCACCTTCAACGGCCAGAACATGGACGGATCGGGCTTTTCCGATTTCTTTGAGTCGCTTTTCGGCCGCGGCGGATTCGGAGGTTTCGGCGGCGCCGGCGGAGCGGGCGGCTATGAGGGCAACCCCTTCGGCGGCTCCTTCCGTCAGGCTCCGCGCAGGGGCCGCGACGTGGAGGCCGAGCTCGTCCTCACCCTTGAGGAGGTTCTGGCCGGCGGACCCAAAAAGGTTACCCTTAATGGTTCGTCAGGCGTCCGCAGCCTGAACGTGAATATTCCTTCGGGCATCCGTGAGGGCGCCAGGCTCCGTCTTGCGGGGCAGGGTGAACCCGGACCCGCGGGGGCAGGGGATCTTTTCCTGAAGATCCGTTATCTCCCCCATCCGTATTTCAAGGTCGACGGCGATAACCTGCAGTGCGATGTGGACGTTGCTCCCTGGGAGGCCGTTCTCGGGGGCAGGGTCCGTGTGCACACGCTTGAAGGCGACGTTGAACTCAATCTGCCCGCTGGCACGGGCTCGGGCAAGAAGCTCAGGCTCAGGGGCCGCGGCCTCGGGCCCGCCGGACACCGCGGCGATCTGTACGCCAGGGTCATGGTGAAGGTTCCCTCCTCACTGACTCCCGAAGAAAGGAGTCTGTGGGAGCAGCTCGCTTCCAGGTCGTCATTCAAAGCCCGCTAACTGGTTCGCGGGGTGTAAGCCATGAGCAATATCAGTCGTCATCAAAATTCTCTGCCGGTCCTTTCCTCTCTCCTGGGAGAGGAAGAATTCCTGAGGCTGACCGGGATTGAACCGGAACGCCTCGCGGATCTGCTCCAGCTGGACTGGCTCGATCATAGAGATACGGAAAACGCCACCCTGTTCAGAGGCAGGGACGTGTACCGCGTCCGCAAGCTGGAGCGCATCTGCTGCGATTTCGGCCTCCCCGTGGTCGGAGGAACCATCATTGTGGATCTTCTTGAACGCATTGAGGAGCTGGAGCAGCAGGTGAGAAGCCTGCAGGGCTTCGAGGAAAACTGATTTTTTGAAGGACAGGGTCTGACTGCCCATAGGGGGCAGGGCAGACCGGAGGAACTATGGACATCGAAAAATTTACCGACAAGGCGCGTGAGTCCATCGGCGAAGCGCAGAGTATTGCCGCGGGCATGGGTCATCAGGAAGTTGACACAGGCCACCTCGCGCTGGCCCTGGTCCGCCAGGACAAGGGTATTGTTCCCAATATCCTGCAGCGTATGGGCGTCCATGTGCAGGCTTTCGATGTTGCCCTGGAAGAGATGCTGCGCAAGCGGCCTTCCGTGTCCGGACCGGGCATGGATCCCAGCAAAATTATGATCACCCAGCGTCTCGCCCAGGTCATCAAGGAAGCCCAGGACGAGGCAAAGCGCATGCAGGACGAGTACGTCAGCGTTGACCATCTCTTCTGCGCGCTGACCAATGAGCCGTCTGATTCGCCTCTTGGCCGGGTGTTCGCCGAGTACAAAATCACCCGCGTGAACTTCGTGAAGGCCATGGAGGAACTGCGCGGCGGCTCCCATGTGACGAGTGCCAACCCCGAGGAGACCGTGGAGGCTCTCTCCAAGTATTCCCGGGATCTCATCAAGGACGCCAGGGACGGCAAGCTCGATCCGGTCATCGGCCGTGACGAGGAAATCCGCCGCGTGGTCCGCATTCTGTCACGCCGCACCAAGAACAACCCCGTCCTCATCGGTGAGGCCGGCGTTGGCAAGACAGCCATTGTGGAAGGCCTGGCTTTCCGTATTCTCAAGGGCGACGTACCCGAGAACCTCAAGGGACACAAGCTCTACGCTCTTGATATGGGTGCGCTCATCGCCGGCGCCAAGTACCGCGGTGAGTTCGAGGAACGTCTCAAGGCCGTTCTGAAGGAAGTCGAAAAGAGCGAGGGCAAGATCATCCTCTTCATCGACGAGCTGCACACCATTGTCGGCGCGGGCAAGACCGAAGGCTCCATGGACGCGGGCAACCTGCTGAAGCCCATGCTGGCCAGAGGCGAACTGCACTGCATTGGCGCGACAACCGTTGATGAGTACCGCAAGTACATAGAGAAGGATCCCGCCCTTGAGCGCCGGTTCCAGCCCGTCATGGTCGACGAACCGAGCATTGAGGACGCCATCTCCATCCTGCGCGGCCTGAAGGAACGCTTTGAAGTGCATCATGGTGTGCGTATCAGCGATTCCGCACTGGTCGAGGCTGTCGTGCTCTCCAGCCGCTACATTCCTGACCGTCAGCTCCCCGACAAGGCCATCGATCTTATCGACGAGGCCGGTGCCATGATCCGTACGGAGATTGACTCCCAGCCCACGGAACTCGATGAGGCGAACCGCAAGGTCATGCAGCTCGAAATCGAGCGTGAGGCCCTGCGCAAGGAAGACGATGATGCCTCCAAGGAGCGCCTCGGCAAGCTTGAAAACGAGCTGGCCGAACTGCGCACCAAGCAGGCCGCCCTGAAGACCCAGTGGGAGAAGGAGAAGGCCGATATCGACCGCGTCCGCTCCCTTAAGGCCGAAATCGAGCAGACCAACAACAGCATAGAGGAGGCCAAGCGCGCCGGCGACCTGAGCAGGGCGTCCGAGCTGACGTACTCCACGCTGCCTGGTCTGAAGAAGGAACTCGAGGACGCGACGCACGCCAAGGGTGAGGAAGAACACCTCCTGCGCGAGGAAGTCGGTCCCGACGATATCGCCGAGATTGTGGCCAAGTGGACCGGCATCCCGGTGACCCGCCTGCTTCAGTCCGAGCGCGACAAGCTGCTTAAGCTGGGCGACCAGCTGCACCGCCGTGTCGTGGGGCAGGACGAGGCAGTCAAGGCCGTGGCTGATGCCGTGCTGCGTGCCCGTGCCGGCCTTTCTGACCCGCACAGGCCTACCGGCTCCTTCCTCTTCCTCGGCCCCACCGGCGTGGGCAAGACCGAGCTTTCCAAGGCTCTGGCCGAAGCCCTCTTCGATACCGAGGACAACATCGTGCGGATCGATATGAGCGAGTACATGGAGAAGTTCTCCGTGTCCAGGCTCGTCGGTGCGCCGCCAGGATACGTGGGCTTTGAGGAAGGCGGCCAGCTCACCGAAGCCGTGCGCAGGAAGCCGTACTCGGTGGTGCTGCTCGATGAAATCGAGAAGGCCCATCCCGATGTGTTCAACATCCTGCTGCAGGTGCTGGATGACGGCCGTCTGACAGACAGCCAGGGACATACCGTGGACTTCCGCAATACGATCATCATTATGACGTCCAATATAGGGTCGAAGTACCTCCTGGACGGCATTGATGAGAACGGAAATCTGAAGCCCGGCGCAAAGGAAGAGGTGCTCACCGAACTGAAGAATCACTTCAGGCCTGAGTTCCTGAACCGTATTGACGAGACCGTGCTCTTCCTGCCGCTCAGACGTGACCAGATGTCGAAGATTGTGGAACTGCAGCTCGATCATCTGCGCGAGCGTCTGGCCGATCGCAAGATCACGCTGGATCTTACGCCCGAGGCCAGGAACTTCGTGGCTGACGAGGCCTACGATCCTGTCTACGGCGCACGTCCTCTCAAGAGGTACGTGCAGCATAACATCGAGACGCCTCTGGCTAGGCTCATCATCGCGGGCACCATCCGCGACGGTCAGCATGTGTCCGTGGGCGTGAAGAACGATGAGCTCGTGTTTGACGGCGAATAAGCCGGCCGGCATCATGAATGAGTAAATGAGGCGGTCCGTTTCCACGAAGGTGGAAGCGGACCGCCTTTTTGTTTTTCCGTCATATCCCGCGATCTTGCCCTGCCGCCACGGCCGGACTATTGTGACCGGGCGGCATGAATCCGTCAGGAAGCTCCTGCCGCCCTGATGTTCCGTGGCTGCTGCCAGGGACTTTTATACGAAGAAAACCGTTTCTCCGCCTGCCGCCTGGAAGGGGAGAGTAATCAAGGAGAGAAAAATGAGCACGAAAGCTGCTCTTGTCTTAGCCGCCGGAAAGGGAACCCGCATGCATTCCGGGCTTCCCAAGGTTCTTCAGAACGTTCTCGGCGAGCCCATGCTGCGATACGTCCTGGACGCCCTTACCCCTGATTTCGGCAGCGATGTCTGGATTGTCACCGGACACAAGGCCGAGATGGTCGAGGAAGCCGTCCCCGGCTGCCGCTTCATTCTTCAGAAGGAGCAGCTCGGCACGGGGCACGCCCTCGGACAGGCCCTTCCCGAACTGGCCAGGGCAGGTATGGACCGCATCCTCGTCATCAACGGCGACGCTCCGCTTGTGACGGCTGATCTCCTGCACGAATTCCTGTCAAAAGCCAGCGACTGCGATCTCGCCTTCGCCACCATCAGCCTTGATGATCCCGGCGCCTACGGCCGGGTTGTCCGCGTGGACGGGCATATCGAGGCCATCGTGGAAGCCAAGGATTACGACAAGACGAAGTACGGCGCCCCCACAGGCGAGGTGAACGCCGGCCTCTACTACTTCAGCCGCGCCCTGGCCGAGCGCCTCCTCCCCAAGGTGACCAACAAGAACAAGAGCGGCGAGTACTACATCACCGATCTCGTGGCCCTGGCTCTTGAGGAAGGAGACAGCGTGAAGGGTATCGTGTGCGGCAGCGATGAGAGCCTGCTCGGCGTCAACTCCCCTGCAGAGCTTTCGGGCGCTGAAGAGATTATGCGCACGCGCGTTGTGGAGCGCCTTATGAAGAGCGGCGTTATTCTGCATAATCCCCAGGCCGTGCGCATCAGTCCTCTCGTGCGCGTTGAGCCAGGCGTCGAGATCACCGGCCCCTGTGAAATCACCGGGCGTTCCATTCTCCATGCCGGCGCGTGCGTCGAGGGGTTCTGCGTCATCCGTGATACGGAAATCGAGGGCGGCGCGGTTATTCATCCCTTCTGCCACTTCGAGGGCGCCCATATTTCGGGCGGAGCGCTGGTCGGTCCTTATTCCCGCCTGCGCCCCGGTGCCGATCTCGGTCCCAACTCCCACGTGGGCAATTTCGTGGAGCTCAAGAAGACGCAGCTCGGCGAAGGCGCCAAAGCCAACCATCTGTCCTACCTCGGTGACGCCCATATCGGCGCGGGCACCAATATCGGGGCCGGCACCATCACCTGCAATTACGACGGCCGCAACAAGTTCCAGACGACCATAGGCGAGCACGCCTTTATCGGTTCGAACACCGCTCTGGTGGCCCCGGTGACCGTGGGAGCCGGTGCGCTCATCGGCGCGGGCTCCACCATCACCAAGGACATCCCGGAGGGTGAGCTCTCCATTGCCCGCGCCCGCCAGAAGAACCTCGGCAAGCGCCGCAAATAGGCGCTTCCGGAGCCTTCGGGAATCCCTTCAGCCCTGACTTTGTGTTGCAATAAAGCGTGCCAGGTGATACAAGGAAGTCATGGACATTCTCGAACAGTTGGAAGCGGAAGTCAGTGAAATTCTGGCCCGCAACAGGGAGCTGCTTGCCGCTGCCAAGCAGGCGCGCGGTCTTCTCGCCGACAGTGAAGAGAAATGTTCAGCGTTGAAGGAAGAGAATCTTATGCTCCGTCAGTCCCTTGACCGCGAGAAATCTCTCCGGCAGGAAGCGGTTGCCCGCATTGACGCGCTCCTAAGCAAAATTCAGGCCCGCACAGGCGAAGAGTAGGATCTCATGAGTTCAGACAATAGTACCTTTGCCGTTCTTGGCGTTCAGATAGCCGTCAAATCCGGTGCCGATACGACCCGGATTAACGAAGCTATCGCCCTTGTCCAGAAGCGGTATGATGACCAGGTAACAAGGTCGCACGGGAGTCAGGGCAAAGACGCCCTGCTCACTTTCACGGCTCTGGAACTGGCCGATGAATTGCTGCAATTACAAAAAAATCAGGAGGCCGAACGCCAGCGCGTTCAGGATCTGCTGACTAAAATACAAGACGCGAAATAGATTTTTGCAAATCCCTGAGGAGTGCGTGATTCACGTCGCAGTGCCGACCGAACAAGCTTTAAAAAACGGGAGCTGGTGCTTGATCCCCATGTGCATGCCCGGCAATACGGGAAGCCTGACGGGTTCAAACTGGCGCCCACCCTGGGAAACCGGGTTCTCCACAGCAACTGGACACGGCTCCTTGGGGATTTGCATTTCTTTATAGTTCGTCAAACCTTGGCGCAATCCATCGTCCCGCCGGCTACTCCGCCGGTATGGTTTCTTCTGTGCTTTTGAAAGTCTGAACCCGCTTCGGCGGGCTTTTTTTTGTCCTTTCCGGCAGAAGAAGTCTGTCGGTGCTTTCCCGGAGCGAAAGCTCTGTCGTTTAATATAAAGTGAGGCCGTGGATGGATTGGTTGTTCGTTGTCTATATAGCTGCCGCGGCAGTTGTGGGACTCGCCATAGGCGTAATCCTGCACAAGGCCGTCGTCACCAAACGGCTTGGTGACGCGGACGGGCTGGCGCGGCGCATCGTCCTGGAGGCCAGAAAGGAAGCCCAGGCCCAGAAGAAGGAAATTATTCTTCAGGGCAAGGATGACCTCTTCAATCAGAAGAGGGAACAGGAAAACGAATTCAGAGAAAGAGAACGCGAACTCAAGGCCAGGGAACATAAGCTGGAAGATGTCAGCAGCCGCCTTGAGGAAAAAATAGAGAAGGCCACCGGCAAGGAACAGGAACTTCTTCTCCAGGAGAAGGAACTGTCCCGGAAGGAACGTCAGCTCACGGAAAACGAGGCGTTTCTGCAGAGCCGCATCGATGAGCAGGAAAAGAAGCTTGTCGAGATTGCAGGGATGACCGTCGATCAGGCCAAGGAAGCCCTTTTCGCCGATATCGAGGCAAAGACGCAGCACGAGGCTGCGAGGATGGCCCGTCAGATTGAATCCGACGCCAGGGATCAGGCCAACCGTAAGGCCAAGGAAATCATCTGCAATGCCATTCAGCGCTATGCCGGTGATTACGTGGGTGAGCAGACAGTGACAGCCGTGTCCCTGCCCTCAGAGGACATGAAAGGCCGTATCATCGGGCGTGAAGGCCGCAATATCCGCGCCCTTGAGGCTGCGACAGGCGTTGATCTCATCATCGATGATACGCCGGAAACCGTGATTCTGTCCGCCTACAGTCCGCTCCGCCGCGCCATCGCCAAGATGGCTCTGGAGCGTCTTATTCAGGACGGCCGCATCCATCCCGCGCGCATCGAGGACGTTGTCCAGAAATGCAAGCAGGAGATGGACGTCAAGGTGCGTGAAATCGGCGAGCAGGCGACCTTTGACGCCGGTGTGCACGGTATTCATCCCGAGCTCGTGCGCCTTCTCGGCCAGCTGCGCTACAGGACAAGCTTCACACAGAACGTCCTGCAGCATTCCCTTGAAGTCTCGGCGCTGTGCGGCATGATGGCTGCCGAGCTCGGACTCGACGAGCGCAAGGCCAAGCGCGCCGGCCTGCTGCATGATATCGGCAAGGCTGTTGACCACGAGGTCGAAGGCCCCCACGCCCTCATCGGCGCCGATATCGCCAAAAAGTACAACGAGAGCAAGGACATCGTGCATGCCATCGCGGCCCATCACGAGGACGTGCGCCCCGACACGGTACTGGCTGTCCTCGTGCAGGCGGCAGACAGCATCTCCGGCGCCCGCCCCGGCGCCAGGAAGGAGCTTCTCGAGAACTACGTCAAGCGTCTTGAGTCGCTCGAGGCCATTGCCATGAGCTTCGAGGGCGTTTCCAAGGCCTATGCCATTCAGGCCGGCCGCGAGATTCGTGTCATGGTGAATTCCGAGACCGTGGACGATGATATGACCTTCATTCTCTGTAAGAAGATCTCGGAAAAGATCAGGGAAGAGCTGACTTATCCCGGCCAGATCCGGGTGACTGTCATCCGCGAGCGCCGCGCTGTGGGATACGCCAAGTAACCACAGTCACATCTGATGTGTCAGGGTCCCGCGGGGAGAATATCCCCGCGGGACCCTTTTTGTCTGTGCAGGAATCCGCCCGGGGAAACCGTAGGGCACGGAGAAGGCTGTCCAGGGACAGAATTCCCTGAGAGGCTGTGTGCCTTTCAGGCCACCCGGTAAGCGCCTGCTGATGGGGAGCTCCGGGCCTGCTTTCTCCCCCCCCAGCGCCGGACAGAAGGGATCAAAAAAGCCCGCCGGGATGATCCGGCGGGCCTGGTGTGTATCTGGAGAGGCGTTACTTGTGCGGTGTGTAGTCAGGGTCGTAATCGTTCAGGGCCTTGGCGACCAGCTTGGAGAGGCCGAACAGGGCGATGACGTTCGGGATGACCATGAGACCGTTGAACATGTCAGCCAGCTCCCAGACGAGGGTCACATGGAGCATGGATCCGAGGCAGAGGAAGCACATGACGCCGATGCGGAAATAGGTGATGACCTTTGTGCCGAAGAGGTACTTCACATTCTGTTCGGCGAAGAAGTACCAGCCGACAATGGTGGAAAAGGCGAAGAAGAAGAGGCAGATGGCGACGAAGGCGAGACCGAAAGAGCCGAAGCCGCTGACGAAGGCCTTCTGGGCGAGTTCGATGCCTGTGGTCTTGCCGTCGAGAACGCCGGTGGTGAAGATGACGAAAGCGGTCATGTTCAGGACCACGAACGTATCGATGAACAGGCCGACAATGGCCACGAGGCCCTGCTGGGCAGGGAACTGAACCTTGGCGACAGCGTGGGCGTGGGGCGTGGAGCCGAGGCCGGCTTCATTGGAGAAGAGGCCGCGGGCCACGCCGTAACGCATGGCTTCCTTGATGGTCGCTCCGATGACGCCACCCGTGGCGGCCTGAGGATTGAAAGCGCCCACGAAGATCATCTTGAAGGCGGGAATAATCTGTTCATAGTTGGAAAGGATTACGATGAGGCTGCCGAGAATGTAGAGGAAGGCCATGACGGGCACGATCTTCTCGGTAGTGGAGGCGATTCGCCCGAGGCCGCCAAAGAAGATAAAGGCGGCGAAGCCGGCGACAAAGAGTCCGGTGTACAGAGAGGGAATGCCAAAGGCGTTCTGGAAGGCAACGGCGATGGAGTTGGACTGCACCATGTTGCCGATGAATCCGAGAGCGATGATGATGGAAATGGAGAAGAAAATGGCCAGGGGCCGGCAGTGCAGACCGTTTGTAATGTAGTAGGCGGGGCCGCCGGTCACATGTCCCTTGTCATCTTTCGTTTTGAAGAGCTGGGCCAGAACGGCTTCGGCGAAGATGGTGGCCATGCCGAAGAATGCGGCAATCCACATCCAGAAGATGGCGCCGGGACCGCCCATGGCGATGGCTGTGGCAGCGCCGGCGATGTTGCCGGTACCGACCTGGGCCGCGACAGCCGTTGCCAGGGACTGGAAGGAGGTCATGCCTTCCTTGCCGGCGCGCTCGCCGTGCAGACTGAGCCCGCGGAAGGTGAAGCGCATGGCCTGTCCGAATTTGCGGATCTGCACGAACTTGAGTTTAAAGGTGTAGAAGATGCCAACACCCACAAGCAGCGGAATAAGACCCGTGACGCCCCAGAGATACGAGTTAATAGCCTGAACGATGGCTGTAAGCTGATCCATGAACACTCCCCTTTTTTCAGCGGCTGTCCCCTTGCGTTCCTCATGAAGGACAGAACCCAGGATGAAAGAAAAAAATCCTCCCGCCACATGAATGGGGCAGGAAGGATGCTGGTGCGAAGTTGTGGTATCGGAAGGACGAGATGTGTTTCCCGCCGAAGAAAATGAAGGGCCGGATACCCGGAGAAAACCCGGCAAGGCCTTCGGCTTTTGCCTTATCGGGCGCGGGACGCCGGCCCACAGGGAAAAAGACAGGCCGGCAGCACAAAACAATGGAAAGAAACGTAATACAGATACTGTTCTCCGGTCAATGAAATGACGGAGCGATGTGCTTAAGCGTTGGACAGAAAGAGGGAAAACAGCGCAGCAGGCAGAAATCTTACTGGGAGAGTCCATGTGGGCTGAAGAAAGGCGAAAGGAAAAAACGTGCTCTTGGAAAATTTTTTGGGAAAAAGATTGACACTCCTGTCTGGGAAGCGTAAAAGTTGCGTTCGCCGCCTGAAAAACAGCCTTTCTCTGAAGGTTCCGGAAAGAAGATTTCCGGAAAAAAGAGAAAAAAGTTGTTGACAGGCATGAGGGATGAGCGTAAAAGCCTTCCTCGCCGCATGAAACAGCGGGGCTTCAAAAAGCCTTCACAAAAAGTTTTTTGAAGATTTCCAAAAAAGTTGTTGACAGAGCGGTGACAAAAGAGCATGTTTACAAACGCCGCAAAAAACGGCGGGAGTGAAAAACTCTTTTTTTGGTTCATTGACAAGTGAAGAGCGAGTGGAAAAAGAACTTTGAGATTCTGATTTC
>ENA-UOJV01000550-UOJV01000550.1-human-gut-metagenome-genome-assembly--contig:-C82-NODE-550-length-54149-cov-7.450623_pt1 | contig 54149 bp, 58 predicted proteins | sample MGYA00242356_ERZ723903 | MGnify/ENA metagenome assembly ERZ723903
TAGAGCACTTGGCTACGGACCAAGGTGTCGGGAGTTCGAATCTTCTCACGCACGTCAATTTCTCTGGTTGTCAGAGAGCAAAAAGCATCCTTTTGAGGGTGCTTTTTTTGTGTAATAGGGAATTCCAAGGAATTTCCTATTACACAAAAATGCACTAACGTGCCAATGATGTGTACTCGCGCGAAGATGCAGGTTGTCGCAAGCGACGCGCTCGGCGCGAGAATGTGTCAAGGCAGCAACTGTTCACAGGTAGGAATTTTCTGAACTGAAAATTCCGTACGATACAGTTCTGGCAGCAGATTTTGTCGATTTGGAATGTGCAGTATCGGCAAAATCCCGTTGATGGGCACACGTGTGCGAACCGTAACCCTGAGCACATTCTTTATTCTGTTTACGACAGCCCGGAATTGACTTTTTACCGCATGACCGATATAATAATAGGGCTGTCCCTATCAAGGCAGATAGCTTTGCGGTTTCTATGAAAGACCGCGTGGAGGAATTATGAAAACAGAATATTTGATAAAAATTGGTTCTGTCGCGAAATGGCTGGTGCCGTTTTTTGCAGCGGTGGCGCTGCTGAATGCGTAGGTTTTAAGTGGGCAGAATAAAATAGAAAGGCTGGGAAGAAGCTGGGAGATGCATCACGGATTCTGACACAGCGGAAAGGAGAAGAGATGCAGTTAGTTCAGTTAGATATGAAGCAGATATCGAGCGAGGCAGAGATTTATGACTGTCTGGTCGGTCAGATGAATTTTACCAATGCCGATGAAAAACCGGAATGGATGAATGTGATTGAGATGAACGAGCGGGATCCGTATGAGATGGATACAGAAGAACAGCCGGAGGATCCGGAGTTTAAGAAAATTCTGGAGACACCGGAGAAGACATTGGATGGTCTGGTACAGATGCTGGCTGCCCGCCTGGCAGATGATTACTGCCTGGAAGTAATCCGGGATGAAGCGGCGGATGATGAGAAGAAAGAACTGGAAAAACGTCTGGAACGCGCACTGGAAGATGCGGCGCGCACAATCGATGAAAGAGACGGGAAATTGTATGCAATACTTGAGGATACAAAACCCATGGCATTCTCCGTTATCTGATGAGCCGGAAGAAGGATTGATTCCATGTGAGGTGGTTCGGTCTTCCCGGAAGACGATCGCCATTCAGATCACGGCGGAAGGACGCCTGGTACTCCGGATTCCGAGGAGGGCTTCGGTGCAGGCTGCGATGCGGTTTGCCGAGGAGCACCGCGACTGGATTGAAGTCCATTATAAAGAAGCGGTGGAACGCCAGAGGAACCGGAAAACATATGGAGTGGAAGAAATCCGAAATTTCACAGAAAAGCTGCGCCCGGTGCTCATGCACCGGGTTGCTTTATATGCGGCGTGCATGGGCGTAACCTATGGAAAAATCACAATCCGGAACCAGAAAACGCGTTGGGGAAGCTGCAGCGCAGCTGGAAACCTAAATTTTAACTGGCGGCTGGCACTTTTGCCGGAGGATCTGATGAATTATGTGATTGTCCATGAGCTGGCACACCGGCTGGAAATGAACCATTCCGCGCGTTTCTGGACGCAGGTGGAGAATATACTGCCGGACTGGCGGGAACGGCGCAGGCGGCTTAGGGAGTATGTGATATAGAAAAGAAGCACAGACATAGATGTACTCTCGGAATCTTTCTGTGCTTGATTTTGAGAGATGATTTTTTGTCAGTTGTGCCCAAATTTCTGAGGCGTACGCGGTGCGTACGTTGATGAAATTCGGGTGCGGCTGGCGGAAAATCAGCCACAAAAGCAAGTGCAAAAAAGACTCCGAGAGTACATCTAGATAATAGGAGGAACAAAATGGCAGAAGAAGTCTGGATGCTTCAGACCAAGAAAGCAGATTTTAAGCAGATCGGGGCGCGGTTTCGGATCGATCCGGTTACGGCGCGTATTATCCGGAACCGTGGGATCGAAGGAGAGGCGGCGATCGACCGCTATTTAAATGGCACGCTGGATGATCTGTATGATCCGATGCTGTTAAAAGATATGGAGCGTGCCGTTTCCATCCTGTGCGAGGCTGTGGATACTGGAAAGAAGATACGGATCGTCGGTGATTATGATATTGACGGCGTCTGTTCGACGTACATATTATTGCAGGCATTTGAACGGCTGGGCAGTGATGTAGATTTTGAGATACCGGATCGCATCAAGGATGGCTACGGAATCAATGAATCGATCATCGAACAGGCGCACGCGGACGGCGTGGAGGTGATTCTGACTTGTGACAATGGTATTTCCGCGTTCCATCAGGTGGAGCTGGCGAAGAAATATGGCATGACGGTTGTCATCACGGATCATCATGAGGTGCCCTTAGATGGGGAAAAAGAGAAGATTCCCCCGGCGGATGCGGTGATCGATCCGAAACAGGCAGACTGTCCGTACCCATTTCCGGAGATCTGCGGCGCAGTGGTGGCGTACAAGCTGGTGCAGGTTTTATATGCCCGCCGGGGCGTGCCGCAGATGGAATGGCTGGATTTGCTTGAATTTGCCGCGATTGCGACGGTCGGTGATGTGATGAAGCTGCAGGATGAAAACCGGATTCTGGTAAAATACGGTCTTAAAAAGATGGCGCAGACCAAAAATCTAGGGCTTCGCAGACTGGCGGAGAAAAATAATCTTGATCTGGGGGCGATCACAGCATACCATATCGGATTTGTCATTGGACCGTGCCTGAATGCGGGCGGACGATTAAAAACGGCAAAGGAAGCGCTGGCGCTTCTGCGGGCGCAGAGTGAGGAAGAGGCGGAACGCCTGGCAGAGGAACTTAAGGAATTAAATGATACCCGCAAGGATATGACCGAGCAGGGGACTGAGGCGGCGAAGCTGCAGGTAGAGAGCTGGTACCAGAAGGACAAGGTGCTGGTGGTCTTTCTGCCGGAATGCCATGAATCGCTGGCGGGCATTATTGCAGGGCGCCTGAGGGAATATTATCAGAAGCCGGCGATCGTGCTGACGCGCGGCGAGGAGGCGGTCAAAGGCTCGGGACGTTCCATCGATGAGTACCATATGTTTAAAAAGCTGACAGAGGTCAGCGATCTGCTGCTCAAATTTGGCGGGCATCCGCTGGCAGCCGGGCTTTCGCTGGAAGAGAAGAACATTGACGAGTTCCGGCGCAGACTGAATGAAAATGCGGGGCTGACGGAGGAAGATTTTAAAGCGAAAGTCTGGATCGATGTGCCGATGCCGGTGGGATATGTGACAGAACGGCTTGTGAGAGAGCTTTCCTGTCTCGAACCGTTTGGACAGGGTAACGAAAAACCGCTGTTTGCAGAGAAATCACTCCGCATCCGGGCGAGCCGCGTGCTGGGGCGCAACCGGAATGTCGTAAAAATGACGTTGGAAGAGACAGACGGACACGCGATCGAGGCGCTATATTTCGGTGACGGAACGGCGTTTGAGGAAGAGCGCGCCGGACGGCGGGAGATCGACGTCGTGTATTATCCGGATATCAATGAGTACAATGGAAGAAAAACGCTGCAGGCGGTGATCCGCCGTTATAAATTCCGGGGGTAAATGGCATGATAACGAGAAAAGATGTGATGCCGGTCAATTTCCTGAAAAAAGAAAAATTTACCGGAAGTGATACCGGGATGCGCTATCGGATGGAGATGACAAAGCGCGAAGTACCGAAAGAAGACGGCGCAGATGGCGAGACGGTCGAGGAGACAGTCCTGACCGTGACATCGTGGCCGGAACCATATGGATACGACGCAACGCCGGAAGAGGAGAAGACCCGCGAGGAATTTCCATTTTCGGAAGAAGGAATTGTGAGCGGGGTAGAGTGGCTGAACGGGCAGCATGCCCGGTATGTGAAGCCTGAAAAATAGACGATTGCGTGAACAGAAAGAGTGAAAAAGTAGAATGAGTTGGAAAAAGACATTTTATGAGGGGCTAAAGAGCGGTATCCCCATTGGACTGGGGTATCTGCCGGTCTCCTTTACGTTTGGCTTCCTGGCGGTGTCGGGCGGTCTGCCGGTCTGGGTAGCAGTTTTTATATCGCTGACGAACTTAACGAGCGCCGGACAGTTCGCAGGGACAAACCTGATTCTGGCGGGGGCTGGGTACTTTGAGGTGGCATTGACGACGTTTGTCATCAACCTGCGCTATATGCTGATGTCACTGTCCCTGTCCCAGAAGCTTGATGAAAAGACGGGAACCGGGGCGCGCCTGGCACTGGCATTCGGCATCACGGATGAGACGTTTGTCGTCAGTTCCCTGCATCCGGGCATTTTGAAAGCGTCGTATATGCTGGGACTTATCACGATGCCGATTCTGGGGTGGAATCTTGGAACCTGGCTGGGAGGCGCGATCTCGGCGGTTCTGCCGCAGGCGCTGCAGAATGCGATGGGAATTGCCCTGTACGCGATGTTTATTGCACTGATTCTGCCGGCGGCACGCAAATCGCGTTCGGTGTGCTGCGTCATCATTCTGGCAGTTGTGATGGTGTGCATTTTAAAATATGTTCCGGTTTTTGCCGGTATTTCCTCCGGTTTCCGGGTGATTCTGGTTACGATCGCGGCATCGGCGTTCGGTGCATGGAAATTCCCGCATGATCCGGACGGTAAAGAAGCCGGCCAGGACGAGAGTCAGAAAGAGGGGGCAGAATGATGAATACAGCAGCAGAGGCAGCAGGAGCAGCCGGAACACTCGATATGAAATACGTGCTGACCTGTGTCCTTTTGATGGCACTGGTTACATATATTCCGCGTGTTCTTCCAGTTACGATTTTCCGGAAACAGATCCGTTCGAAGTTTATCCGATCTTTCTTAGATTATACGCCGTATGCAGTGCTGGGGGCACTGACATTTCCGGATGTATTTACCTCCACAGGACATCTCTATTCGGCGGTCGGAGGAACGATCGTAGCGGTGATTTTGGGATATAAGGGAAAGAGCCTGGTGGTAGTGGCGATCGCGGCGATTGTGACGGTTTACCTGCTTGAGATGGCAGGCGGAGCCGGTCTTTTGGCGTCGCTTTCATTTTAAGAAAAATTTAAAATGAATATGCGCGAAAGCGCGGGAAATTCATCATAAATAAAAACGAAAGGTGCAGACAAGATGATTACAATGAAGGGAGCCGCTGTTTCGGCAAAGCTGAAAGAGCAGGTGGAAAAAGGGCTGGAAACCCTGACATGGGTGCCGAAACTGACGATTATCCGGGTGGGCGAGAATCCGGATGATATTTCCTATGAGAAAGGCGCAACGAAGAAGCTGACATCGTTCGGGCTTGAGGTGGAATCGAAGGTATTTCCGGGAGATATCTCGGACGAGGCATTTAAGAAGGAGTTTGCGGCGATCAATGCGGATGCGTCGGTGGACGGTATTTTAATGCTGCGCCCGCTTCCAAAACAGATCAACGAGCAGGATATTGAAAAAATGATCGATCCGGCGAAGGATCTGGACGGTATTTCCCCAGTCAATATTGCCAAGGTGTTCAGCGGCGATACGAGCGGTTTTGCGCCGTGTACGGCGGAGGCAGTGGTATGCATGCTGAAAATGAACGATATCGCGCTTTCTGGCAAACGGGTGGCAGTCGTAGGAAGAAGCATGGTTGTGGGACGCCCGCTTTCGATGCTGCTTCTGCATGAAAATGCGACCGTGACCATCTGCCACTCGAGAACTGCCAGCCTGCCGGAGGTATGCCGGGAGGCGGATATTCTGACTGCCTGCGTGGGAAAAGCAGCGATGATCAACCACACCTATGTAAAAAAGGATGCAGTTGTCATTGACGTTGGGATCAATGTAGATGAAAATGGAAAACTCTGCGGCGATGTGGATTTTGCCGATCTGGAAGGAACTGCTTCGGCGGCAACCCCGGTTCCGGGCGGTGTCGGCGGCGTGACGACGGCGGTTCTGGCACAGCATCTGGTGCGCGCGGCATGGATGAAACAGGAAAAAAATAGTAATAAATAAGCGAAAGAAAGTTAAGAGAAAAGCAATACATTTCCTCTCGTTTTCAGGTATAACTATAGTAAGAATGACAGTGTACCAGTTGTTGCTCCGGAAGGTCCGAACCCATTGTGGGGTGGAACTCACGGATGAAACAGAAAAACGGGAGGAATTTTTTATGAGAAAAATGGGGATGATGCGAAACAGGATGGCATTTCTGCTGGTAGCAGGAACGATGACAATGACGTCGGCGGCAGGTCTGGCAGGTTGTACGTCCGCACCGGCATCGGTGACGGTGCAGTCGGCGGAAAATACGGGGATCACGGTGACGAGCCAGGAGAAAATCAAGGCGGAGCCGGATATTGCGGAAATTACCTACAGTGTCTATTCACAGGCGGCAGATGCGAGCACCTGCCAGTCGGAGAATCAGACGGATTTGGATGCGGTTCTGGCGCTTTTGAAGGAAAAGGGAATTGCAGATACCTCGGTGCAGACGAGCGGTCTGGGGCTGAATCCGATCTATGACTGGGACAATGGCAAGAAGATCACTGGTTATGAGATGACGACGGAGGTTGTTGTATCGGATGTTGCGATTGAGGATGCAGGGGCGATCATCAGCGATTCGGTCAATGCGGGTATCAATTCGATCGATTCGGTCCAGTACCAGTGCAGCAATTTTGATGAGATTTATCAGGAAGCGCTCAAAAAAGCCATTGAGTCGGCGCGCGTGAAAGCCGAAGCGATGGCGGAGGCAGGCGGCTGCAAGCTGGGAACGATGACGAATGTGCAGGAGTACAGCAGCGGGCAGCAGGCGCGTTATTATGACACTTCTTACAGCAGCGGCATGGCGATGAAGGAAACGGCGATGGAAGATGCGGGTGCAGGCAGAAACCTGATGCCGGGGCAGGTGGATGTTGAGGCAGAGGTGTCGGCTACGTTTTCCATTCAATAGGGATCAGCTGCATGAAAGGTCGTCTGGTTTCGGAGGAAAAATCGGATTTTAAACAGGAAAAGGGAATAAAGACAAATTGTATAAACCTTCGCATATCTGGGATACTAACAGTGTGAAATGAATGGTCGGAAACGGCTGCTGTTTCATGAGAATGTAGAACAGAATGCGGAGGTTTATTTTTTATGTGGGGAATGATAACCGCGCTGGTTTCCGGCGCACTCATGAGTATACAGGGCGTGTTTAATTCTGCCGTGATGAAACAGACCAGCATGTGGGTATCGGCTGGCTGGGTGCAGATAAGTGCGTTTGTGGTTTGCCTGCTGATGTGGCTTTTTACGGGACGCGGCGCGGTATCGGAGCTTTGGCAGATCGAACCGCGGTATATGCTGACCGGCGGCGTGATCGGGGCATTTATCACGTACACGGTCATCAAGAGCTTTGACGCGCTGGGACCGGCAAAATCAGCGCTTCTGATCGTCGTGGCGCAGATCCTGGTGGCGTACCTGATTGAGGTGTTTGGCTGGTTCGGTGTGGAGAAAGCGGGATTTGAGTGGCGCAAGGCGATCGGGGCGGCGGTTGCGATTGCGGGGATTGTGATTTTCAGATGGGAATAAAAATTTTCTGCTTGTGTTTAAAGGGGGTTTTGGTTAGAATAGAATTACGGACAAAACGCACCTCGGAAAAAGAGGGGTGCAGAAGATGAAACAGACAAATCAAACAGTAAATCGGAAACGATGGATGCGAACAGGGGCAGTCGGCGTGGTATTTTTGGCGGCTGTTTTGTGTTTTGGTGTGCAGAGCCGGCGAGAGAAGCAGACGGTGGTGCTGGAGACGCAGAATAGTTTTTCAAAAGAAGTGGATGATTCGCAGGAAAGCTCCGAACGTCCAGCAAAACGATCAAACGGCGGGGCAGTGGATGGGGATAATGAAGCAGCAGAGAACGCTGCGCCTGAGGGGCAATCAAAAGAAAATCCCCAAACGCCGGAACCGAGAATCCTATATATCCACGTCTGCGGCGAGGTAGCCGCACCGGGCGTCTATGAGCTTCCGGCGGGCAGCCGTATGTATGAGGCGGTTGAAAAGGCGGGCGGGATGACGTCGGAGGCGGCGCAGGAATCTGTAAATCTGGCGCAGGCGATCGAGGATGGACAGCAGCTTCGGATTCCGAGCCGGGAAGAGATTCGGAAATATCAGGAAACAGGAAAGGATGTCTCCGGGCTTCTGGGAGCCGGAGGCGCTGCTGGGAATGGCAGCGAGTCAGCTTCGCAGAAATCTGGAAGCAGTGCAGCATTGATTAATTTAAACACAGCTTCCGAAGAAGAGTTGATGACTTTAAACGGTATCGGCGCGGCGCGGGCGGAAGCGATTCTTTCTTACCGGGAGCAGAAGGGCGGTTTCCGGACGATTGAGGATATTATGAAGGTGCCTGGCATCAAGAACGCGGCATTTCAGAAGATAAAAGATAAGATTACAGTATAGAGAGATAGAAGCATAGTGGTTGAGGTGGAGAATGGCGAAGGTATTAGTGGTAGATGATGAAAAATTAATAGTAAAAGGAATCCGTTTCAGTCTGGAACAGGATGGATTTGAAGTTGCCTGCGCCTATGACGGGGAGGAAGCGCTTCAGATGGCAAAGGAGACGGAGTATGATATGGTTCTTCTGGACGTGATGCTGCCGAAGCTGAACGGATTTGAAGTCTGCCAGGCAATCCGGGAGTTCTCCGAGATGCCGATCATTATGCTGACCGCAAAAGGCGACGATATGGATAAGATTCTGGGGCTGGAATACGGCGCCGATGATTATATCACGAAGCCATTTAACATTTTGGAAGTAAAGGCGCGCATCAAGGCGATCCTGCGCCGCAACTCCAAGAAATCGAGACAGGAGCCGCAGCAGACAAAGAAAGTCATTGAGGCGGGCGATCTGACGCTGGATTCGGACAGCCGCCGGGTCTTTATCGCTTCCCGCGAGATCAATCTGACCGCGAAGGAATTTGACCTTCTGGAGCTCCTGGTGTGCAATCCGGGCAAGGTTTACAGCCGCGAGGAGCTGCTGCGCTTTGTCTGGGGCAACCGGGCGGCGGCGGGCGGCGATGTTCGCACCGTAGACGTTCATGTGCGGCGGCTGCGCGAGAAGATCGAGCCGAGTCCGAGTGATCCGAAATATGTACATACGAAATGGGGCGTGGGGTATTATTTCCGGATTCGGTAATGTAGAAAAGAACTCAGAAGAGGATGAAAGGGGCGCTGCAGGGGAGTGTGTATCCCGGCAGCTGCTCTTTTTCTTTAGGTGGAAAAGGCAGATGGGGCAGAGAATGAACGAGGAAAACCAAGAACAGGATCAGAAGGATGAAATTGCAGGGAAGCAGGAAGAGCCGGGACAGATAGTTTCAGAAAAAGTGGAGAAGAAACGAGAGGAAAAACCAAAGAAAAAGCGTCTTCGCATCCAGGGCGCCGCGTGGAGGCGGCTGGATAACACGGCGAAGCTCTTTGCGGCGGTGTCGGGCGAGGATTTAAGCAGTGTATTCCGGATCTCGGCAGTTCTGAAAGAAAAAGTAGATCCGGAGCTTTTGCAAAGGGCGCTTGTGCGGACACTTCCGGAGTTTGAAAATTTCCGGGTGAAGCTGCGGAAGGGATTTTTCTGGTATTATTTTGAGACGAACAACCGGAATCCGGGCGTGGAAGAAGAACAAAGTGCACCGTGCCGTTTCATTGATCCGCACCGGGGCGCGCGGTTCCCATTCCGTGTGAGCTACTATGGATGCAGGATCAATTTTGAAGTGTTTCACGGGCTGACGGACGGACTGGGGGCGCTGCGGTTTGCTTCACGGCTTACAGAACATTATCTGGAACTGGTGAAAAAATTGCCGGTTGTGGTGCAGGAGCGGGAGTTTTCGCCGCTCCGGGAGGACGATTATCTGCGACATTACCGGAAACTGCCGCATCGGCATTATAACAGCAGACCGGCGATTGCGATTCAGGGGAAATTTCTCCCATTTGATCAGATGGCAGTGCTGCAGGGGACGATTGAGGTGTCGGCACTGAAGACGGAATGCAGGAAGGTGGGGGTCAGCATCACCAAATATCTGGCGGCGGTGCTTCTCTGGGCGATCATCCAGACGGAGACGGATGGGAAAACGCTGAAACGTCCGGTGGCGCTCAATCTTCCGGTGAACCTACGGAGTTTTTTTGAGTCGGAGACGCTGGCAAACTTCTTTGCTGTCGTGAATATTTCGTGGGCGGCGGGAAAGGCGCCGGAGGCATTGGAAGAAGTGATTGCGTCTGTGAGCCGCCAGATGGATGAGCAGATCGTGAAGGAGCGGCTGGAGGAGACGATCTCCTACAATGTGTCGAATGAGAAAAAATGGTATGTGCGGGCGATCCCGCTATTTGTCAAACATCTGGCGATGCAGTTGATTTTTCTGCACACCAGCCGCGCCCACACGATGACATTTTCCAATATCGGACCGGCGCAGGTTCGGGAGGAACTGAAAGATTCGATCGAGGGCTTTCAGCTTCTTGTCGGCGCATCGCCGAAGCAGCGGATGAAATGCGGGGCAGTGGCGTATGACGGGAAATTATGTCTGTCGTTTACGAGCGCGATGGCAGAGAACCGGCTTCCGGAGTTTTTCTTTCACTTTTTGGAGGAAAAGGGCATCCGGGTAGAGCGCGAGAGCAATGGAATCACGGATACGGAGCATGATAAAGGACGTTATCCAGTGATTGCCCAGGATCGAGAGCGCGTGCGCCGTGCGGTGCGGGGATTTTATGTGTCATTGGTGCTCGTATCGCTTCTGGCGGGGCTTACGAATCTGGCGACTTATCATCGGATTCCGTTTAAATGGTCGCTTCTGACGGCGGGCGCGGCGGCGTATGTGGCGATGACGCTGCGGTTTTCGGTCATGCGGCATGCGAGCCTGGCAGGAACGCTGGTGCGGCAGTCCCTGGGAATTCAGGCGATTTTGCTGCTGATTGACGCGCTCACAGGGCTTCGGGGGTGGTCGGTGGATTACGCGATCCCATGCGTCGCACTGTTTGAGGTGGCGGCGGTTCTTCTGATGATGTTAGTCAACCGGATGAACTGGCAGAGCTATTTTATGTATCAGATCACAATTACATTTCTGAGCTTTGTGCCGTTGATTTTCTGGAAAATCGGGTGGACGCATCATCCGCTTCTGACGGTGCTGGCAGCAGGTGTGTCGGTGGCAGCGTTGGCGGCGACGGTGATTCTGGGCGACCGGAGTGTGAAGCGGGAATTGAAGAGGCGGTTTCATGTGTAGAGGGAGAAAATGAGGCTGATTCTAACTTATGAAACGGTAATTGGTTTGGTTGACATAATGTTTTGGAATTCAAATGGAACAAAAAGAAAATGTCAATGGCAGAAAAAACAGGTATAGTAAAGAAACTGTGTATAAAAATACGAAAATAGAAATTTGGATGAAAGAAAGGGAAGAAGCATGAGTCGGAAAACAGTCAGCATGATAGGCAATCTGACGCGTGATATGATGAGTGACGTGATGGAGACATCGTTAAAGAAGCCGATCCAGACCGGCGAATTCCGGAAAAATCCGGTCGAACCGGCGTGGAGATGTCCGGCGGAATATATTTATGAGCTGGTAAAAACAGAACAGTTTGTGATGGAATATTTGAAGCCGAAGCAGGCGGTGACGGGGCGCGTCATTTTGCAGCTGCACGGCGGCGGGTATATCGGTCCGATGAAAAATATTTACCGGCGGTTTGCGGTTAAGTATTCGCAGATCAGCTTCGGCGCGGATGTTCTGACGCCGGACTACCGGGTGGCGCCGGAGCATCCGTATCCGGCGGCGCTGGAGGATGCGGTGTACGCGTACCGATGGCTTCTGGAAGAGAAGAAATACCAGCCGTCCCAGATCGTGGTAGCCGGGGATTCGGCGGGCGGCGGTCTGGCGCTGGCGCTCTGTCTGTATGCGAAAGATCACGGGCTGCCGCTTCCTGCGGGCATTATCACGATGTCGCCGTGGACGGATGTAAGTCTGAGCGGGGCATCGTATGAGGAAAATTATACGATCGATCCACTGTTTGGTAATTCGAAGGACAATATGTTGTACCAGTGCAGCTACATCGGGAATGCCAATCCGAAAAATCCGTATCTGTCACCGCTGTTTGGAGATTTTGAAGGATTTCCGCCGATGCTGATGCAGGTGGGCGCGTATGAGGTGCTTTTAGATGATACGAGGGCGGCAGCGAAAAAGGCGCGCGCCGAGGGCGTCAAGGTGCGCTGCTCGGTCTATGACGGGATGTTCCATGTATTTCAGATGGGACTCGACCTGATTCCGGAGAGCCGCGAGGCATGGGAAGAGGTCGCGGAATATCTGCGGATCATCTACCGGATTCATCGGGAGCCGGAGGGAACGGTCGTGAAAAAGGTAAAAACGAGACGCAAAGAGACGGAAGACCGGGCGCGGCTGAATCTGTTGGCATTTTTAAAACGGGAGCTTAAAAAGTGAAGATTACGTTAGTGACAGTAGGAAAAATTAAGGAAAAATATCTGGAGGCGGCGATCGCGGAGTACAGCAAGCGGTTGGGGCGTTACTGCCGTCTGGAGATCGTGCAGGTGGCGGATGAAAAAACGCCGGATAAGGCGAGTGAGCTGCAGGAAGTGCAGATCCGCGACAAGGAAGGCGAGCGGATTCTGGCGCATATCAAGGAGGACGCGTATGTGATTGCACTTGCGATCGATGGAAAGCAGCGTTCCTCGGAGGAGATGGCGGCATGGATGGAGGACCTGGGCGTGCGAGGTGAGAGCCATCTGCAGTTTATCATCGGAGGTTCGCTGGGGTTGTCGCAGGCGGTGTTAAACCGTGCGGACACGAAGATCAGCTTTTCGCGCCTGACCTTTCCACACCAGCTGATGCGCGTGATTTTGCTGGAACAAATTTACCGGAGTTTCCGGATTATAAAAGGAGAACCGTATCATAAGTAGACATAATGCATGATGGGTGATTAAAAATCAGCTATTCATAATGCGTGAGAGCAGTTCGAGATCCTCTTTTTTGACCTTTAAGTTAGATGCCACCTCGGTTCCGTCCGGGGCGGTTACCTTCAGGGAAATGACGCTGTCCTCGCGCAGCGCGCGGGTGTAGGCGGCTTTCAGAAAAGGGGAAAATTTAGGGTGGCGGGCTTTGAAACGCGCCCACTCGTCCCGAAATTGCAGTAAGGATGAAAGATTCATATGATTAAGTCCTTTCCGTTTTAATAACTGATGGTAGTGTATCATGCGCGGGGAAGGCGTGTAAAGAGGAAAAATTATCAGTAACGAGAGGGAGACTGGTAACTGTTCGCAGTAACGTAGACAGGAGAATCAAGATTCATGGAACAGGTACAGAAGAAAAATATACTAGGCACGGAGCCGATCGGCGGGCTTTTGCGGCAATTTGCGGTGCCAAGCATTATCGCGATGCTGGTAGGCGCCCTTTATAATATCGTCGATCAGTTTTTTATCGGAAGAAGCGTGGGAGAGCTGGGGAATGCAGCAACGAACGTGGCGTTTCCGTTGACGATCTCCTGTGTGGCGCTGGCGCTTCTGTTTGGAATCGGCGGTGCGGCGTCCTTTAACCTGACGCTGGGAGGCGGCGAGCGTGAAAAGGCGTTATTTTATATTGGAAATGCGGCGACGCTTCTGTTTGGAAGCGGTGTGATTCTGGGGGCTGTGGCGCTTTTATGCCTGACTCCGATGCTGCGCTTTTTCGGTTCGCCGGACAATGTGCTGGCGTATGCCAAAACGTATACGGGTATCACGGCTCTGGGATTTCCATTTCTGATTCTGACCAACGGCGGCGGGCATCTGGTGAGGGCGGACGGAAGCCCGCGCAATGCGATGCTATACAATTTATCCGGGGCACTGATCAATACGATGCTCGATCCGCTGTTTATTTTTGGATTTCATATGGGAATGGCGGGTGCTGCGCTGGCGACGATCATTGGACAGATTTTTTCGGGAATTCTGGTGATCCGGTATCTGCGCCGCTACAAGAACGGGCGGCTCACGGCGGCACACCTTCGCCCGCAGGAAACATATGTAAGTATGATTACCTCATTGGGGGCAGCGGCCTTTTTCAACCAGCTTGCGATGCTGGTGGTGCAGATCGTATTAAATAAATCGCTGACCTACTACGGCGCACATTCCGATTATGGCGAATCCATTCCGCTGGCGTGTGCCGGCATTATCACGAAGGTCAATCAGGTCTTTTTCTCGATCGTCATCGGGCTTTCGCAGGGAATGCAGCCGATTGCGAGCTTTAACTATGGCGCGAAAAATTATGCGCGCGTGCGGCAGGTGTATGGGTTGGCGCTCCGGTGGGGATTTGTGGTGTCGGCGGTGTCCTTTGCGTGTTTCCAGCTGATTCCGCGTCCGATCATCGGGCTGTTCGGGGAAGGATCGGAGATGTATTTCCAGTTTGCGGAAAAATATTTCCGGATTTACTTGTTTTTCACGTTCTTAAACTGTGTTCAGCCGATTGCGTCGAACCTGTTTACGGCGATTGGAAAACCGAAAAAGGGTATTTTTCTGTCCCTGACGCGCCAGATTCTCTTTTTGCTGCCGCTGATTGTGATTCTGCCGCTGTTTATTGGCATTGACGGCATTATGTATGCCGGACCGATCGCGGACTTTGTCGCGGGTGTGGTGGCGCTTGCGATGGCAGGTGTAGAGGTGAAGCGGCTGCGGCGGATGGAAAGTGCGTCCGTGCATGCATAGGCGGATGGTATATTTTAGCCAGTCCTTCATATATTGAGGTAAGGAGGACGGGCTGATGAAGGAGGAACAATCAAAGCAGGATGTGAGGGCGCTGTTTCATTTTTTCTCCCGGAATATCCGGGAGCAGCTTCTGGCGCTTCCGCTTGAGGCGGATGGAATGGAAGAGGTACGGCTGCGCGTTAGCGCCCCGCTGTATTACATATATAAAAATAAAGAGTACACAGCCGGAAGTGGATTCCGGGTCAGCCGGGAGGATGTGGACGAGACGCTGCAATGCGCGGCTCGTTCTTCCCTCTATGCTTACGGGGAGGAAATCCGGCAGGGGTTTCTGACCGTGCAGGGCGGACACCGGATTGGCGTGGCTGGAAGGACGATACTGGAAAACGGACATATAAAGGCGATTCATCCGATAACCTTTTTAAATGTCCGTTTTTCGCATCAGATGATAGGATGTGCAGCAAAAATACGGTCGATTTTGACGGATCCAGGGACGGGAAGTATCCGGAATACGCTTCTGATTGCGCCGCCGAGATGCGGAAAAACAACACTTCTGCGGGATCTGATCCGGATGGTGTCGGATGGAGAAGAGGGAAAGGATAGGGGCTCTGCTTTGACGGGGAGCTTTGAACGGCCTAAGGTAGGTGCAGGACATGAAAATAAAGCTGGAAAAATGGTGGAGATGAGGAAGCAGCATGGTGGAAAAGTGAGGGCGCAGACGGTCGGGGTGGTGGATGAACGTTCGGAGATTGCCGCCTGCTATCAGGGAATCCCGCAAAACGATGTTGGCTGCCGGACAGATGTGCTGGATGCCTGCCCCAAGGCGGAGGGAATGATGATGCTGATCCGCTCGATGGCACCGGAGGTGGTCGCGGTGGACGAGATCGGCGGTGAGAATGATTTGGAGGCGCTTCGCTATGTGATGAACTGTGGCTGCAGGATTCTGGCAACCGTACATGGAAATTCGATGGAGGACATCCGGGAAAAACCGGGCTTGTCCTCTTTTTTGCAAGAAAAACGGTTTGAGCGGTATGTGGTGCTGGGAAATAGACGCGGACCGGGAACGGTGGAGGCGGTATATGATGCAGCTGGCGAGGAGCTCATATGTGGATAAAATTGCTTGGAATCTGCCTTGTATGTGTATCGTGTGCGGGGATTGGCGGGGGTGAGGCATTGCGCCTGATTGGCCGGAGGCGTTTTTTGGAGGAAGTAAAACGGATTGCCGCGGGATTGCGGGGAGAGATTGGGTATACACAGGCAGTTCTTCCTCTGGCACTGTGCCGGGCGGGGGCACGCGGGGATGGAAAAGCGGGGAAGCTATTTTTGGTGGCAGGAGAGCGGCTGGAAGCGAATCCAGAGTGTCCGTTTGGGAGTATCTGGGAAGCGGTTCTGGAAGAGCAGGGGATTCGTCCGATGTTAGGAACAGAGGAATGGGAGCTGATGTGCCGGTTTGGAAACAGCATCGGGTATCTCGATCTGGAAATGCAGCAAAAGACGCTGGCATTGTATCTGGAAGAATTGGAACGGGCGATTGAGCAGCTGCGGCGGGAAGAGCCGGAGAAGAAACGGCTGTGCTGGGGACTTGGGATACTAGGCGGGCTGTTTCTGGCAGTGGTGTTGATGTAAGTGGGGGAAGAAAATGGGAGTTAATCTAATATTTCGGATTGCGGCAGTCGGTATCCTGGTTTCCGTCCTCTGCCAGATCCTCAAACACAGCGGGCGGGAGGAACAGGCATTTCTCACAAGTCTTGCGGGTCTTCTTTTGGTACTGTTCTGGATGGTGCCGTATATTTATCAGTTGTTTGAGACGATGAAGGAATTGTTTGCGTTGTAATGGACTCTCGGAATTTTTCTGTGCTTGATTTTGTGAGATGATTTTTTGTCAGTTGTGCTCAAATTTCTGAGGCGTATGTTGATGAAATTCGGGTGCAGCTGGCGAAAAATCAGCCGCAAAAGCGAGTGCGGGAAAGACTCAGAGAGTACATTGCAGGGAAGGACGGTAAAAAAATGTCAATTTTAACCGTATCGGTTCTTGGGATCACGGCAGTTCTTCTGGCAGTCCAGCTCAAGGGAAAAGGCGGCGAGTATGGGACGTACATTGTGATGGCGGCGGGGCTGTGTCTCTTTTTCTATGCGGCGGGAAAGCTGGAAGTGATTCTGAAAACACTTCGGACGATGGAATCCTGCATCGGGATCAGTCCAGTGTATTTGTCGGCGCTTTTGAAAATGGCGGGAATCACTTATATTGCCGAATTTGCCTCCGGGATTTGCAAGGATGCCGGGTACGGTTCGCTGGGAACACAGATTGAGATATTTGCGAAGCTGTCCATTCTGGCGGTCAGTATGCCGATTCTGCTGGCATTGTTGGAGACGGTGAAGCAGTTTTTGGCGTAGGGAAGTGGTAAGTGCAGAAAAGCGGAAAGATGGTGAGAGCAGGTGACGGTGGGAACAAAGATGGTTGTGCGGGCAGTGAGCGTTATGTTCTTGAGTGTATATTTGATGGCAGGAAATCATTTAACGGTGTCGGCGGCAAATGGTGAAAAGATATCCGAAGATTCGGATTTCAGTGTTTCTGGCGAGAACATGGATTCTCTTCTGAACTCACTGGATTTAAGCAGAATCGAAGCATTTTTAAGGGAAGCGGGAGGTTCGGCAGTCCCGGGGCTTTCATTCCGGGAAATCCTTTCGATGCTTCTCTCTGGTAATTATCAGAGTGTGGTTCGGATGCTGATGGATTTTTGCCGGACAGCCCTATTTCGGGAAATTTCAGAAAATGGCAGATGGATGGGGCAGGTCATCCTTCTGGGAATTTTAGGAGCGGTGTTCGCCAGCTTTTCGAGTCTCTTTGCCGACAGTCAGGTATCGGAGATGGGCTTTTATGTCACGTATCTTCTGATTTTTACACTGCTTGCCGCCAGTTTTTTGAATGGGGTGCGGATCACGCGGACACTGTTGGAGCAGCTCTTTGAATTTGTCCGGGTGCTGGTTCCTGCTTTTTTTCTGGCTGTTTCCTTTTCCGGGGGAAGTACCTCGGCAGCAGCCGGATATGCGTGGACACTTGCTTCTGTCAATGTGGCGGAATGGGTGTTTTTACAGTTGTTTCTGCCATGCACCCAGTTGTATGTCCTGCTGTCGCTGGCGGGACATTTAAGCTCGAAGGATTTGTTTTCAAAAGCGTTGGAATTGCTGGAACAGGGTATGCGCTGGGGCAGCAAGGCGCTTTTGGGAGTGGTGCTGGGCTTTCATGTGCTGCAGGGAATGATTGCGCCGTATACAGATTCGGTGCGCCAGACGACGCTGCGGCGGGCGGTCAGCCTGATACCGGGAATCGGACAGGGCGCGGCGGCAGTGTCGCAGGTACTTCTTGGAAGCAGCGTCCTGATCCGGAATACGGTGGGCATCGGGGGAGTGCTTGTGCTGGCGGCGGTGTCGCTTCTGCCGCTTTTGAAACTTTTAATCCTCTATCTGGGGTGCCAGGGAAGCGCGGCGCTTTTGCAGCCGGTCAGTGACAGCCGGGTGGTGGAGGCAGTCGGCGCTGTGGCGAAAGGATTTTATTTTTTGCTGGCAGCAGCTGGTTCGGCGGTGGTGTTATTTGCGCTTTCGATCGCGGTGGTGTGTGCGAGTACGAACGCGGCTTATTTTGCGGGGTAGAAGATGGAAGCAATTACTCACTGGGCGGGGAATATCGTCAGTTATCTAGTGTTTCTGACCGTTCTGACCGGGCTTTTGCCCGCACATAAGTATGAAAAATATATCCGTCTGTTTGCGGGCTGTATCCTGCTTCTGATTGTGCTGAAGCCGCTGACGGATGGGCTGCGTCTGGAGGAGCGGCTGAATTATCTGTTTACATCTCTTTCGTTTGAAAATGAAGCGGGCGAGCTGAAAAGTGAGATGGATGAGATAGAGGTGCGGCGTAGAAATATGGTTTTGAGCCAGTATGAGGCGGAAGCGTCCAAGGAGGCAGTGCGGGTGGCAGCGGAAGCGGGATTTTCCGTGAAAAAGGCGGACGTAGAGCTGGAAAAAGATCCGGAGTCGGAGCAATTTGCCTCGGTGCGGAGTGTGACGGTGTATGTAGCGGGAAGTGAGGCGGGGATGGAAGCGGCGGAACAGGAGGATCCGAGTTCGATGATTGAAATAGAAAAAATTTCCCCGATTGAAATTTCACTTGAACAGGAGCAGAAGCAGGGAGAACCCGCCGCCGCGCAGGCAGTTTCATGGATGAATGGGGAAAAGATTTGGGAGCTTCAGCAGCGGCTGGCATCGTTTTATCAGGTGGAGGCGGATCATGTGGAAGTCAGGATGGAACCTTGACAGGGAATGGGTCAAACGAAATGAAAAATGGTTGATTTTGCTGGTGCTTGGGCTGGCAATTCTGATCTTATATGCGCCGTTTGGGAAGAAGACGAGTGAGACGGGAGTCTGGCAGTCAGGGGAAAGATGGGCGGAGAGTGGAACAGGAACAAACTCTGGGAATAGAGCAGGGCAGGACAAAAATGGAAGTTCAGAAGAGAGTGATTCGGATGTCGAAACAGGTCTGCCAGGCACTGCATCCAGGCAGGACGCCAACCGCCTCTACGAGCTTCGCCTGGAGCAGCGGATCCGGGACGTTTTAAAGAAGGTGGACGGCGTGGGTGAGGTGGATGTGATGCTAACTCTGTTTTCTTCTTCGGAAAAGGTGCTGCGGGTGGATAAGGAGAGAAGCCGGGCGTCCACCTCGGAGACGGATTCTTCGGGTGGTACGCGGCAGCAGGCGGATGAATCGCTGCGGGAGAGCACCGTGCTGGCGGGAAGTTCAGGCAGCGGGGAACCGGTAGTTGAAAAAGAGCTGGCACCGGAGATTTCCGGTATCGTGATCAGCGCACAGGGAGGAGGAAATGCGTCGGTACAGAAGGAAATTTCGGAAGCGATGCAGGCATTATTCGGACTGCCGGCACATAAAATAAAAGTATTAAAGCGGGTGGAATAAAGGAGTATGCAAATATGAGAATGAAGATGAAACGCGTTTTCAGGAGAAATCAAATCATCATCACGACGCTGGCGATCATGATTGCGGCGGCGGGGTATCTCAACTATGCGGGAAAATCCGATCTGCCGGGGGCGGATACATATGAAGCGGGGGCGACCAAGATTTCAGATAGCGATATATATTCGGAAAATCAGGCGGTGTCCGGAAGCGTGGCGGACGGTGAATATGAGGAGATTGCAAGTCTTGACGATCCGGGAGAGGGAGATCCGCTGGCAGCGGGCAGTGAGGAGGGCACAGCGCAGGGAGCGGCGGACGGAGAGGAGGCATCTGCGGACAATCCGGCAGTCGATAACCCGGGCGAGGCGGTTTTGACAGGCGGAACCGGCGTGGCAGAGTACATAGCCAATGTACAGCTCAGCCGTGAACAGATCCGCGCCAAGAGCCGCGAAGCGCTGAATGCCCTGATTAACAATGAAAATCTGGATGCGTCGGCAAAAGAGGCAGCTGTTCAGGATATGCTGGCACTCAATGCGATAGCGGAGAAGGAAAATGCAGCGGAAACGCTTCTGATGGCGAAAGGATTTGCCGATCCGGTTGTCAGCATCACGGATGGAAAAGTGGATGTCGTTGTCAACGCGCCGTCCATCACAGATCCGCAGCGCGCGCAGATCGAGGATATTGTAAAACGGAAAACCGAGATATCGGCGGAGAATATCGTGATTTCCCTTTTAAACCTGGGAGATTGAGGAAGTTCGGATGAGTTAATGTTCCCGGGTAGGCACTTTTGGAACCGAAAGTGCCGTAAGAAAACGTGGTGGCAGCAGGAATTTGCCGTATTAAAATGCGAAGCCACGGCAAATTCCGTTACTGGGCACGTATGCGTGAACAGTAACTCGGATGAGATTCGAACCGGAAATGCCTTTGCAAACTCCTGTATTTTTGGTATAATAAAAACACTTAATTGAAATGTATTTCTGGAAGTATTCGAGCATCTGTTTTTCGTGGGAAGAGAAGATTCCGGGCGTACATGGAAGTGGTCAGGAGGGATTTGGAATGGCGAGAGAAGCAGAAGATAGAAGCACACATATCGTATATGAAAAGGACCGCATTGGAGAAGTGAAAATTGCCGATGAGGTAGTGGCGATCATCGCAGGTCTGGCAGCGACCGAGGTAGACGGTGTCGATTCGATGGCTGGCAATATCACAAATGAACTGGTCGGAAAGCTCGGCATGAAAAATTTGAGCAAGGGCGTGAAAGTGACTGTAACCGAGGATCACGTGGTTGTGGATCTGTCCTTAAATATGAAATATGGCTACAGCATCCCGGCAGTCAGTGAAAAGGTGCAGGACAAAGTAAAGACAGCGATTGAAAATATGACCGGTCTGATGGTTCTGGAAGTTAATATTAAGATCGCGGGTGTCAATATGCCGGCGGAAGCATAGCAGGTTTCGTGCTTTCGTAGCTTTTCATTTTCTTAACACAAAATACTCAGTTTGACCTTGACGGGGAAAAAACCGTATGATATGATGATCGCGTTAAAAGGGAGTAGTTATAACCATGTAACCAACAGACCCTGAGGATAGTAAACCTCATGGTTACATGCCTTGTGTAAGTCAGATGGCAGTGTGCTTTTGTAACAAAAAGCGTGTGCCGTATGATTCAAATGTGAGGAACAAGACTTTTAGCATATGTGGATGAAACGTATGCTGAAAGTCTTTTTTGCTTTATTAGGAAAAAAGCGTCCTATGAAACAAAAACACTCGCATGGATGTATGTCTGGCGCGAAGAAAGACAGCTGCCAGAGCAGGTGTATCCTGGCAAGGGGCTCCAGGAAACAGAATATTTATGAAGGAAAACAAAATTAACAGGAGGAACAACATGGAATTTTTATGGGAAGGCGTCATGGCGATCACGCCGCAGCAGTTTGTGATGTATCTGATCGGCGGGCTTTTGATCTGGCTGGCGGTCAAAAAGGAATACGAACCGGCGCTGCTTCTGCCGATGGGATTCGGCGCGATCATGGTAAACCTGCCATTATCCGGCGTCATTAACCAGGTGACGGAGGGCATCGGGGAGACACAGGGTATTATACAGTGGCTGTTTGAGACGACGATCAGCGCGTCGGAGGCGCTTCCGATTCTGCTCTTTATCGGAATCGGGGCAATGATTGACTTTGGACCGCTTCTGTCACAGCCGATCATGTTTTTATTTGGTGCGGCGGCGCAGTTTGGCATTTTCTTTGCGATCTGTGTGGCATCGCTGATGGGATTCGAACTCAGGGATGCGGCGTCGATTGGAATCATCGGTGCGGCGGATGGACCGACTTCCATTCTGGTTTCCCAGATCATGCATTCCAACTATGTGGGTGCGATCGCGGTGGCGGCGTACTCCTACATGGCGTTGGTGCCAATCATCCAGCCATTTGCGATCCGTCTGGTGACGACGAAAAAAGAACGCCGGATTCACATGACCTACAGTCCGAAAAATGTGTCCAAAACGACCAAGATCGCATTTCCGATTGTGGTTACTATCATTGTCGGACTGATTTCTCCGGCATCGGTGGCGCTGGTCGGATTTCTGATGTTTGGAAACCTGATCCGCGAGTGCGGCGTGCTTCCGGCACTTTCCCAGACGGCACAGAACGAGCTGGCAAACCTGATTACTCTGCTGCTTGGCATCACGATTTCGTTCAGTATGCGTGCGGATGCGTTTGTGCGGGTTGACACACTTCTGATTATGGGAATCGGTCTGATTGCATTTATCTTTGATACGATCGGCGGTGTGCTGTTTGCTAAATTTATGAACCTGTTTTTGAAGACGAAAATCAATCCGATGATCGGTGCGGCGGGCATTTCCGCATTCCCGATGTCCTCACGCGTGGTGCAGAAGCTGGCGATGGAGGAGGAAAAGGGAAATATTATCCTGATGCATGCGGTCGGCGCCAATGTATCGGGGCAGATCGCCTCGGTCATCGCGGGCGGACTGGTCATTAAGCTGGTAAGCCAGTATTTGTAATATAGGTCTGTCGGGCAGATAAAATGGAAAAGGAAGGCTGCACTTGAATGATGAAAAATCAAGAGACAGCCATTGCACTGATTGAGATGGAGGAAAATATCGGATGTGGAATAATTTTTTGATTTCGCTGGCAATTATGGGAAAAGGAATGGCGGGAATTTTCGTCGTTGTCCTGATTATTACGGCAGTGGTGCTGATTTTAGGTAAGTTAAAGTAAAATATAAATTGGAAAAAGTATCTTTCTTTTTTCTTTCAGTTTTATGCAGTTCGTTGACATTCGACAGAGGTAAATCTATAATAGAAACATTGTTTGTAAGAGTTTGAAAGGGCCAGAAGGAGACATGAGAATGAGTCAACGAAATAAAATTCAGCGCCTGCTGCGAAAAGGCGCTTTGGCAACTTGTTTATCCCTGTCAGTTGTGTGCAGCAGCTTATCGGCAGTTACAGCGTATGCAGGACCGGCGGATGATCCGGCAGCGGCAGCACCAGTGATCGGACCGGGCGGTCCGGGAACCACGACCGATAATGCGGCGGCAGGAACTGACACGAACGCGAATGCGGGACAGCAGGCGGATAATTCCTATTATAATCAGACGTTATCTAATCCGGTTGTCAATCCGGTGGACAAGTATTCCTATAGCCAGATGGTAAACGATATTTCGGCGCTGGCAAGCCGTTATCCGGGAACAGTGACCGTGAAATCGATTGGAAAATCGGCGGACGGACGTGATATCTACGATGTGATTGTCGGCAATCCGAACGCATCCAAGAAGATTTTGTTCCAGGGGGCGATTCATGCCAGAGAGTATATCGTTGTACCGCTGATGATGCAGCAGCTCGAGTATCTGGCAGCTGGATTTACGAATAATGGTACCTATATGACGCAGCCGCTTTCTAACATATTGGGACAGGTGGCATTTCATTTTGTGCCGATGCTGAATCCGGATGGAGTCACGATCAGCCAGATGGGCGAGAATGGTATCCAGTCGGAGGAACTGCGCCAGACGATGCAGGCGGCGTACGCGGCGGACAAGGCATCCAGCCGGACAACGGTCAGCTATGAAGAGTATATGAGACGCTGGAAGGCGAATGCACGCGGTGTCGATCTGAACTATAACTTTGCAGCAAACTGGGAGGGAATCAATGTGTCTTTAACCCATCCGTCTGCAAATGGTTATAAGGGAACCAACCCACTGTCAGAGCCGGAGAGCCAGGCAATCGCGAACCTGATTCAGGGAACGGGATTCAATGCGGTTATCAACTATCATGCGATGGGAAATGTGATTTACTGGGATACGCGGAACAACCAGAAAGCGGCAGAGTCCAAGGCGCTGGCAAACGCTGTTCATGCCTTGAATGGTTATTCCGTTCTTGGAAGCAAGGGCGTCGGCGGCTTGAAGGACTGGCTGCAGCAGGCAGCAGGCATCCCTGGTATCACGATCGAGGTAGGACGTTCCACCTGCCCGGTATCTTTCTCGGAATATCCGGCGATCTGGAACCAGAATAAGGCAGTCCCGGCAACGCTGGGATATTATGTGGCGACACATTGATGATGGAATAAAATGAAGATTAGATAGAAAAAGGATGTGCGACTGGAGTTGGAAGTGGTCGTACATCCTTTTTTGTTTCAAGATTTGGAACGAATCAACAAAAACAGGAAGTTAAAACTATAAAAAATGGAAAATACATTCTTTTTTCAAAAATATGGTTGACAAATTCTGCAACATGATCTAATATAAAATCACAAAAGGAACAAAAATTCCATAAACGACAAAAAGGAACAAATTAAATGAAATGGAGGATTTCAACATGAAAACAAGAGAAGTTGTATTCTACAGCGAAGGCGCAAAGATGGTAGGAGATATTTATCTCCCGGATGATTACAAAGAGGGCGAGAAGAGACCAGCAGTTCTGTGTAACTCTGGATGGACCGGCGTTAATAAGTGCTATCCGGCACTGTTTGCAAGAGCTTTAACAGCAAGAGGATTTGTATGCATGGGCTTCGATTACAGAGGATTTAAGCCGAGTGAGAATGTTCATCCATGCCTGCCGAAGTACACAACCCTTGAGACAGAGGTTGAAGACGTGGCAAACGCATTTACCTTTATGCAGATTCAGCCGGAAGTAGATCCGGAACGCTGCGGACTTCTTGGATGGGGTGTCGGCGGTGCTGTATGCGTAACCGTTGCAGCGCGTGACAAGGAAGTAAAAGCGATTGCAACCCTGAACAGCTTTGTAAATGGCGAGCGCTGGATGCGTGACGGCATGGGAAATGATAAGTTTGGAAAGAGCGTTGCACGCCTCAGAGAAGACCGTATCAAGAGAATTACAACCAACGATCCGGTTCTGATGCATCCGTACACCGATTATCCGAACATCACAGAGAGCGGCGATTTCTATACAGACCATGTATTAAAAGAGATCAACGGCGGTATCGGCGATTCTGTCAACAAGGATAATGGCGAGGAGTTCCCGACCCCGATGAGCACCGCAATCGGCGAGAGCTTCATCCGTTTCAACGTAGAAGACCTGCTTCCGAGAATCGCACCGCGTGCTGTCTTTGTAGGTCATGGCTATTATAACGAGCTGCATCAGCGTGTAGAGGCGGAAGAAGCATACCGTCTGGCACAGGAGCCGAAGCAGTTATACTATGTAGATGGCAAGCACAATGAGTGGATGTTCGACGACGATCCGAAGTTCCAGGCACTGGCTGACGCGCTGGCAGCATTCTACAAGGAGAATCTGAAAGCATTCCAGTTTGGTTTACAGAAATAATCTATGGACAGAGAAAAAGAGATTGCATATTTAATGCAGGGAGCGTATGACCTCCATATGCACGCAGCCCCGTCCCCCTTTCATCGAGTTTTGGATGATTACGGGCTGTTAGAAGAAGCCGGGAGAGCCGGAATGGCAGGAATTATGCTGAAATCTCACTATGAGTCCACGATTGCGCGGGCAATTCTGGCCAATATCCACTGTGCTTCGTGTACGAAAGCCTATGGCGGTCTGGTGTTAAACTGGCCAGTCGGAGGACTCAATCCATATGCGGTTGAAAATGCGATGAAGCGCGGATGCCGTATCGTGTGGATGCCGACCCGGGACGCAAAGAACTCTTTGTGTTCCGGGAATATGCCGGGAGATTTCTTTGACCGCTCTGGAATCTCTATCCTGACCGAAACAGGGGAGTTGAGGGCGGAGGTTTTGGAGATTTTGAGGATTGCCAGAAAGTATGATGCGGCAGTCGCGACCGGGCACATCAGCCCGGAGGAAAGTATTCTCCTGTGTCAGGAGGGAATCCGGCAGGGAAACCGTATGGTTCTGACACATCCAGAATTTCCGCGGACGCGTGTCGATGTAAAAACGCAGAAACAGCTGGCAGCTCTGGGCGTTTATATTGAAAAATGCTGGTATAATGTGGCAGAAAAGGAATGCACGGCGCAGGAGATGGCAGACCATATCCGGGTAGTCGGAGCAGAACACTGTTTTATGGTAACGGATCGGGGGCAGACTTCAAGAGAACACCCGGTGGAAGCGATGAAGCTGTTTATGCAGACATTGCTGGATGAGGGAATCACGGAAGATGAGATTTATGTGATGACGCATACGGTGCCCCGGAAGGTGCTGGGGGAAGAATAGGAAAAAGAATGTGTGGTTGTAAATGATAATTGACAACCACACATTCTCAGACTGTAGACAAAGCCCCGCTTTTGCGGGGGTTTGCTATTGTTAGAACCGCTTTTCTGATATAATGATGTCAGAAGGGCGGTGTTTTTTATGATGAAAAAAAATGCAGATAAGAAAAGGTAACAGATGCTGATGTTCTGTATGGATGACATGGTGCCACAGAATCACATGCTCCGTTTGATTGATAAAGCCATTGATTGGAACTTTATTTATGACTTAGTAGAAGAAAAATACTGCCCTGACAACGGTCGGCCAAGCATGGATCCTGTTATGCTCATAAAAATTCCCGTTATTCAGTATCTCTACGGAATAAAAAGCATGTGGCAAACAATGAAAGAGATTGAAGTAAATGTTGCCTACCGTTGGTTTCTGGGACTGGATATGATGGATCCTGTTCCACATTTTTCTACATTTGGGAAAAACTATACACGCCGTTTTAAAGATACCAATCTTTTTGAACAGATTTTTTCCAGGATTCTCGAAGAATGCATGAAATACAAACTTGTAGATACCGACCAGATATTTGTTGATTCAACTTATGTAAAAGCTTGCGCTAACAGTAAAAAAATGCGGAAACGAGTCGCTCATGAACAAGCTTTTTGGTATGAAGATGAATTAAAAAAAGAAATCGAGCAAGACCGTCTGGATCATGGTAAAAAACCATTGAAAGATAAAAATGATTACCAGCCACCAGCATCTGGAGGAAACGATTCAGAAAATTTAGAAGATTCAGAAGAAATTCCGTCCGGTGTCAAAAGAAGGCTATTTCAGAAAGCATGACTACGTTTATGATGAGTATTACGACTGCTATATTTGCCCTGAAAATCAAGTGCTTTCTTATAGCACAACAAATCGAGATGGCTATCGTGAATACAAAAGCAGTGGATATATTTGCTGTAATTGTCCCCATAAATCTAAATGCACAGAAAGCAAAGATCATATGAAGCTGGTAACACAGCATGTATGGGAAAGATATATAGAGAAAGCAGAGGATATCCGTCATACACTGGGAAACAAAGAGATTTATCAGAAACGAAAAGAAACAGAATTTTTACTGAATAAAATAAACGCAAGAGAAAAGTGGTGCCTGGCCTAACGGTCAAACACCACTTTGTCTACAGTCTGAGAATGTGTGAATGTAATGTGGAGGAGGTGCAGTATGAGTGATGTTGAAAAAGTAAAAGAATTATTGAAAAAATCACCGAATGACACAGCTTTATATCTTTTAAGATATATCAATCGCATGCCTGCCAGGTATACGATGACGTTTCCCAAAGGATACAATACTCCATCCCTGAAACAGGAAAATATTATAATTAAATGAAATATTATGGAAAATTATATGGGGATCATCGAGATAGAGTCGCCCTGCGGCAATCCGGTTCGCGTATATGAGCTTGAAAAAACTTTATGTGACATTGTCCGGGGAAGTGGGAGTGATATCCAGGTGGTCGGGACGGCGATGAAAAAGTACGCTGTTTCCCAGGATAGGAATCTGCATCGTCTGATGTGTTATGCGGAATTGCTTCATGTTAAAACGAAAGTACTGCGCTATATGGAGGTTTTGCTGTGATTACAAGGAATCCGATGCAGTTAAAAGCATTTGCGAAAAAGAAGGCGGCGGAAAAAAATATTTCCGCGCAGCTTGTCATGCAGAATTATATGTTAGAAAGGCTGTTAGAGAGGAGTAGGGAACTTCATAAGTTTTGGAGACGTTATCAACGGGAGTTTGAATATGACAGAGATATTTCGCTTGAAGCCATATGTGAGACCATTCAATCGATTATGAAACGTTTGAATAAAATAGAAAATTCTGAATATATGAAATGAGAGCCGCAACGGGTAAATGAACAGTTCGTTACGGTTCTTGCATATGAATCAATATAAAGGGATATTGAGTATGGTGTAAGGCGGCTTATGCCTGCTCGCCCCCGTCTTTTCCAGTTTTATCAAACTTCTTATAATTCTTAATCAGAATTCCCAGACTGGCGGTGGCGCCGATCATGATGAGAGCGGCGAACATTCCGCCGAAGTTCGCGATGATTTTAACACCATTGACACCAACGGTTGCGATCATGATGTAGCCGACTGCCATCGGAACGACACACCACACAAGCTTTAACCACATCGGGGAGTCTGGGGAATCCGGGTTGATACCCTGAGTGGAGATGCCTGCCATAGCGATACAGTTGGAGTTGCAGGCGGTAATGGTGCTGAGGAAGATCAGAACAACGAATAATGGGATGATCAGATTTCCAAGCGGAAGAGCTCCTAACATATCATAAGGAACATTCTCAACGCCGCGGTCATAAGATGCAACGAGGTCGAACAGTCCAGAAGTCTGAACCCACAGAGAGGTACCGCTGACTAAAACCATCCACAGGGCACTGACAGAAGCACAAAGACCTACATATAATCCAAGCACGTGTTTTACCTTGCGTCCATAAGCGATCTGTCCCATGAAAGCGCCAGAGGTAGGTGCCCATGCCATCCAGCTGAACCAGTAGAAGGTGGTCCACCACTGCGGCCACTGGGTTCCAACGGATTCACCAGTAATCAGGATACGTTCAATAAAGGTACCTGCGAAACCGCCTAATGCCTCGGTAGAGAGGTTGAACAGGAAGGAGGCATTTGAAAATACCAGCAAGAAAATCAGGAAAATAGCAAAGCCGTATACGTTGATATTGGAAACATGCTTCATGGCTTTCTGGATACCGGAAACAGCCGTAGCAACCGTGACAGCGGCAACGACAATACCGACCATAAACCAGAGGCGGGCATTAGATGGAAGTCCAAGCATTTTAGAGATACCACCGGAAATATTCATGAATGCCTGTGCAACAGAACCAGCCATACCGGCACCGATGGCAAATAAGGTGATTGCGTCGATGGTCTGCATCCAGCGAGGATGGTAGCAGCGGTCACCCAGAAGAGGGGAAACTTCACTGGCGATGGAATACGGCTTTTTCGCGTTGTAATACATGAAAGCAAATACAACCGCCGGAACCGTATACATACAATATGGAACGATCGTCCAGTGAAGGAACATGGTTTCCATGGCAAATTTCAGGGAACCGCTGGTAGAAGGTTCAACGCCGTATAATTCGGTCGGCGGGTACGCGTAATGCGCGATCGGCTCTCCCGGTCCCCAGAAGAGGACACCGGCTGCCATGGTTGTTGTGAGGGCGATAGTAAACCAGGAAAAATTGCTTAGTTCTGGTTTGGCGTCCTCACCGCCGATTCGTACATCGCCAAATTTGGAAAACATGGCAACAACGGCGACGATTACGATTGCAAGGGCGAGAATGCTGGCAGCCCAGCCGAGATTTTTGATGATCCAGTTGTTGATATTATTGATGACTCCCAGAAAAGTTTCCTGATCGACAAGGCTTAAAACAAGGAACGCGACCAGAATAATAAACGGCGGGAAAAAGGTCATGATGCGAATTTTTGAGTTTTCATTTTTAGCATTTTTATCAGTCATTTATGATTCCTCCTTGTAGGGTGTATCCCAGATAGGACGATAGTCCTCCGGGTGGCGGTCGGTCAGAACGGTATTGAAATCACGTTCTTTTGCAATCCGGTTTAAATCAACGCTTCCATATAAAATGGCTTCTTCCTGAACACCGCAGCTGTCAATCCGTTCTCCAATAGGACTTACCAGCTGGCTTTTTCCTGCGAAGATCTCATCGCCGGACAATCCACAGCGGTTGACTGCGGCTATGTATACAAGATTGTCCAGGGCACGGCATGCAAGGTTTAAATCCCACCATTCTTTGAAATAGTAGCTGGCGCGCCATGCGGCCGGGACTAAAACCAGTTCGGCACCGGCCAGTGTCAGCAGGCGGACGGTTTCCGGAAAGCATACGTCGTAGCAGATGACGACGCCGATCTTTCCGAGTTTTGTCTCAAAGACCGGGTACTGGGTGCCGCGCTGCAGATAAGTTCGTTCGTCTCCGACGGGATGCGTTTTTGAATAATGCCCGAGAATCGTGCCGGTATCATCGATCAAAAAAGCAGAGTTTTCGACTCCAGATGGGGTGGAAAAAAGAATCGGAGCCAGAATAAAGACTGAAAGTTCCTTTGCCAGACTACGCATCCGTGTCAGGGAAGGTCCATCTTCGATTTCGGCGAGCTTCATCATATCTGGGATGCAGGTGCCGAGATAGCCGACATTAAATACCTCTGGCAGACAAATCAATTTTGCACCGTGAGCGGCTGCTTCCCGGATCTGTTTCTCTGCTTTGTCAAGATTATTAGAAACATGGAACAAATCGCAGTCCATCTGGAGCATGGCGATTTGGTAAGGTGATCGAGTTTGTTGCATTTGAGTATCCCCTTCCTAAAATAGAATATTTATTCCATAAACGACATTTATGATATGATTATAGAATTTGTAAAGGAATAAATCAACCAAAATACAATAATAAAGAATAAAATTTACCTTTTTTACAAAGAAATCCTCCGAAATTTGTCTGCTTTGACGAAAAACAAATGTCAAATTGACGAATTTGTAAGGAAAGTATATAATAAAACCAAACGAAAATCGAGTGAGAATCTTGGAATGAATGAGGATAAACGATGGGCAATGAAGTATTGGAACAGATCATAAAAATCAAGGACGCCGTACCGAAAAAACAGAGAATTCTCTGCAATTATCTGGCGCTGAATTATGAAAAGATCGGCGTGATGACGGTGGCGGAACTGGCGGAAAATGCGGGTGTGGGAAGCACGACGGTCATGCGTCTGGTACAGCTTCTGGGCTTTGACAGCTACACTACATTTAAGAAAGCATTGGCACAGGAATCGCTTTTGAAAAATACAACGCCGTACCGTAGCCTGCGGCAAGAATTTTCCCGTACCTCGGAGACGGCGAGCCGGGATACGTTCCATATGGCGATCGCGGACGGAATCCAGGTGCTTGAAAATCTCTGTACGCCGTCAAACATTTCCCAGTTTGAGGCGGCAATCCAGCTGATGCTGGAATCAGATCAGCTCTATATATTGGGAATGCGTTCCAGCAAGGCGCTGGCGCTGTATTTTGAATATGTGGCAGAGCGCTTTTATCCGCATATACGCCAGCTCAGCCGGGAGGAAGAGTTTGTCTATGACCGGATTGCAATCAATACGACGCCGAAGGATGTGCTTTTAGTGTATTCGGTCTGGCCGTGTACGAAAAAGACGATTCGTGTGGCAGAGTTAGCACATAACCTGGGAATCCCGATGATACTGATCACAAATACAAGCTTAAATCCATTGGTAAAGATCGCAGATGTAGTGATTGATACGAATTCTGTGAACCATCCGAGCGGTGATACTGCTTTGATGCTGGTAACGGAGGCGCTCATGAGTGAACTGGGAAGACGGACCGCACCGGAATCCACGAAGAATATTGAAAAGATCGAACAGGCATTGAATGACAATGGACTGATTCTCTGGGAGAATTAATCGAAGATGTGTAACTGGAAATTCCGATAAAACAGGGCTGCCGTTATTCCTCAAACGGCAGCTCTTCTTTTCGCAAAAATGTCCGGATCGACTCGTCCCACTCGCGTTCCAGCGTCTTGTCTAACGTAAATTGGTTGAGCGACAGCCCGGTGACACAGCTTAAATGCTGGTTTTCATAATGAATATTTAAGAACAGTCCGCCGACCTGCTCCGGGAGCCATTGGCTTTTGCGGGCGGTCAGAAACTGTTCGGTGGCAGCTTTCGGAAGCTTCAAAATGATGGAGAAGCGCTCCGGAAGCTTTTTTCCTTTTATGAGGGAAAAACAGAACGGGCGCAGAGTTTTCCAGGTTGAATATTCTTCAATCTGCTCCTCGGCACGCTCTTCTTCGGAATAAAAGCTTTTATGGACGCGTCCGTCGATGGAGAAGGTGTTGAACGTCACGATCTCCGCTTCCTTGAGCAGAAAGCGGTCAAATGTCTCTCCGATGAACAGTTTCTTGGTAAATAATTTTATATCACAGATATTGCAGGCAATCATATGTGTCCTCGCTGAGATGGTAAATTCGTTATTTTCTGTGTAATGTAGAAACAATAACGTAGATTCTATTTTATCGCAGGCGGGAAGGGGACGCAAGTGACTTCTTATTGACAAGACGGAGAATTTTAAAATCTTATTAGCACTCAACAAAAATGAGTGCTAATTTTCTATTGACATCTTGGAACGCTGGTATTAAAATAAGAGTCACGGTGATGGAAAATCACAAAAAAAGAATTTTACAAGCGTATATTTATGTAGCTGGATAGCAGGATTGGACGCGGCAGAGTGAAACTGCCAGACTCCATTTCCGGGAGCGGATATCCACTGTATTTTGCAATCAAAAGGAGTGTATAGATATGGCAGCAAAAACAGGAAGTTTATCAATCAACAGCGAGAATATTTTCCCGATTATTAAGAAATGGCTTTATTCCGATCATGATATTTTCTATCGTGAGCTGATTTCCAACGGATGCGACGCGATCACGAAGCTGAAAAAGCTGGCGCTGATGGGCGAGTATGAGGAGCCGGGGGAGACGGAGTATAAGATTCAGGTTACCGTTAATTCCGAGGACAAGACGATCACCGTCGAGGATAATGGTATCGGTATGACTGCCGAGGAAGTGGAAGAGTACATTAACCAGATCGCATTTTCCGGTGCACAGGATTTCCTGGCAAAATATAAGGACAAAGCAAACGAAGACCAGATCATCGGTCATTTCGGTTTAGGTTTCTATTCTGCATTCATGGTAGCGGACAAGGTTACGATCGATACTCTTTCTTATAAGAAAGACGCAGAGCCGGTTCACTGGGAGTCTGAGGGCGGCACTGAGTTTGCGATGGATAAGGGCGATAAGGAAGGCAATGGTACCAAGATTGTCCTTTATTTAAATGAAGACAGCACTGAGTTCTGCAATGACTATCGCGCACGTGAAGTCATCCAGAAGTACTGCTCTTTCATGCCGGTTGAGATTTACCTGAAAAATGCAACGGCAGAGCCGGAGTATGAGACGATCGAGAAGGATCAGCTGACCGACAAGGACACCATCGTTGAGACGGTGGTCGAGGAAGCAAAGACCGAGGAAAAGGAGAAAGAGGACGGCACGAAAGAGACCGTGGAGGTATCTCCGAGAACCGAGAAATATAAGATCCTGAAACGTCCGGTGGCACTGAATGACATTCACCCGCTGTGGAACAAGCATCCGAACGAGTGTACCGAGGAAGAATACAAAGAATTTTACCGCAAGGTATTTATGGATTACAAGGAACCACTGTTCTGGATTCATCTGAACATGGATTATCCGTTCAACCTGAAAGGTATTCTGTACTTCCCGAAGATCAACATGGAGTACGAGAGTATTGAGGGCACCATCAAGCTGTACAACAACCAGGTATTTATCGCGGATAATATCAAGGAAGTTATTCCGGAGTTCCTGATGCTCTTAAAGGGCGTGATCGACTGCCCGGATCTGCCGTTAAATGTATCGAGAAGTGCGCTGCAGAATGATGGATTTGTAAAGAAGATTTCCGATTACATCACCAAGAAAGTAGCGGACAAGCTGACCGGTATGTGCAAGACAGACCGTGAGACCTATGAGAAATATTGGGACGATATCGCTCCATTTATCAAATTTGGCTGCTTAAAGGATCAGAAATTTGCTGAGAAGATGGATGACTACATCATTTACAAGAATCTGGACGGAAAATATCTGACGCTGAAAGACTGCATGGATAAGGCGAAAGAGGAAGGTCATGAGAACCAGATCTACTATGTAACAAATGAGAAGGAGCAGAGCCAGTACATCAACATGTTCAAGGCAAACGGACAGGATGCGATCATCATGTCTCACAGCATTGATAATCCATTCATCAGCCAGGAAGAGCAGAAGCATGAGAATCTGAAATTCCTGCGTATTGATGCCGATGTCAATGACACGCTGCGCGAGGAAGTAAAGGAAGAGGACAAGGAAGCGCTCAAGAAACAGGAAGAGACGCTGACAGAGACCTTCAAGAAAGCACTGGGCGATGATAAGCTGCAGGTAAAGGTTGAGAAGCTGAAAGATGCTGAGATTTCTTCGATGATCACCCTGTCAGAGGAAACACGCCGTATGCAGGATATGATGAAGATGTACAACATGGGCATGGACGCGTCGATGTTCGGCGGCAGCGGTCAGGTGCTGGTACTCAACGCGAACAACAAGCTCGTTCAGTACGTCTTAGAGCACACGGATGGCGAGAATACGCCGAAGATCTGCGAACAGCTCTACGACCTGGCACAGCTCAGCCACGGTTCCCTGACACCGGAGCGCATGACGAAGTTTATCGCACGGTCGAATGAGATTATGGGTATGATGCTGAACTAAGGGCGTCTGGTTTAGGACTGTTTTAGATAGGAAAATATGTTAAAATATCATATATAATATAATAACGGAGCTGCTGCACGTAAATGTGGCGGCTCTTTTATTACCTGTCGTAAGAGAGCAAATGGGATTCACTATTTCACGAATTTAGTATTTATGATAGAATAGGAGCACTTAGCAAGGTTTTTCAGATTTGACGGGGAGGTGCGTGTATGTTTGGAATCGGAGGATGGAAACAGGTTGGCGCGACGTTTGATATGAAACGGCAGGCGGCGATCCGGGAGCAGCTGGAACAGGCGGGAATTGAGTATCAGGTCAAGGTGCAGAACCGTCTGAAATCGGGCGTGCTTTCCGGCAATCAGCGGGCGAGGCTGGGAAGTGCGGGAGAAAATGCGGCATCGGAACGGGAATATCTGTTTTATGTGCAGAAAGCAGAGGAGGAAAAGGCGCGCCGTGTGTTAGAAAGCGCCGGAAGATAAAACAGGTATTTTCTGGGAATGAAAGACCTGAATGACGAAGGAGAGAAAATGGGAGAGGGAAACTGGAACGAATCGGATCTTTGGCAGCGGGAGGCAGAAGAAAATGGTCTGCAAACGGAACCTGAGCTGCAGAATGCGGTTCAGAGTCCGACACAAATCCGAAAAACCTGCCGCCGCGAGGTGCGTCGTGTCTGCAATGTCCTCGGCTGGGCGCTGGCATTTTTCAGCGTGATGACGGTGCTTGTCAGCATACTTCTGGAAGTGGCTGGCAACGTATGGGCGGACGGAGGCGTGATCAGTACGTTTTTGAACCGGATGGTAAATGCAGCGTGGTATGAGGACGGCGGAAGCACGCTGGTCATCTATGCGCTGGTTCTTCCATTCGTATTTTTAATTCTGCGCCTTGTCCCGGAAGAACGGGCAGAGAAAATGAAGATTAGTTTCCTGCAGTTCTGTATGTTTTTTATTTTGGCACAGGGATTTGGAACTATCTTTAACCTGCTGGGAAATGCAATCAATGATGCGGTGGCGGCAAGTAGCGGCGGCGATGCATCCGCGATGAACCCGGTCAACGAGATGCTGGATTCGCTCTCGCCGGTAATGATTTTATATGTAGGGTTTTTAGGACCAATTATTGAGGAATATATCTTTCGATGGAAACTCTTAAACCGATTGCGCCGTTTTGGCGATAAGGCGGCGATCACCTACACGGCGCTGATGTTTGGTCTGATGCACGGAAATGTGACGCAGTTTCTCTATGCGGCGGTGATTGGCGTGGTTCTGGGATATGTGGCGGTGAAGACGGGACGGATGCGTTATAACTGTCTGCTGCATATTCTGATCAACAGCTGGTCGTTAGTGATAGCGATGCTTGGAACACAGGATACGCTGCTGCCGCTGTTTATCACGTTTCTGATGATCGGGTTTATGGGCTGCACGATCATCGGGGCGTTTGTTCTGCTGATTTTCAATTTCCGGAAAATCCGGCTGTCCGATGGGGCAATCCCAGAGGGTGTGAAATTCCGCAATATATGTGGGGCAATGTATGGGAATCTCGGAACAGTGGCATTTATTCTGGTAAGTTTGATTACGATGGCGTTTTTCTTGTCGAGATGATGTGGTGGTCAGTTGCTGTTCACAAGTAGGCATTTTTGAAAGTGAAAGTGCCGTAAGATAACCTGGTGGCAGCAGGAATTAGTTGTATTTAAATGCGAAGCCACGGTAAGATCTGTTACTGGGCACGTGTGTGTGAACAGTAACGCTGTTCATGTGTTTGTCATGTATTTCAGCATGTATTTCACGGGATTCTGCTTGACTTCCTACTGTGTGATTACTATAATAAATAGTAATGAATACTACGTGATGTGAATTGCGTAACGGGAGGACGTTATGTTATATAAAATTATTGGTGACAGCTGCATGGATTTGACGGAGGAACTGAAATTGGATCCGCATTTTCAGATGATTCCGCTGACCCTGCAGATAGGGGATTACAAGGTAACGGATGATGAGACATTTAACCAGAAGGAGTTTCTGGCAAAGGTAAAGGCAAGTCCCGAGTGCCCGAAGACGGCGTGTCCATCGCCGGAGAGCTTCAAGGAAGCATTTGAGGGCGAGGCAGAATATATTTTCGTGGTAACGCTTTCGAACCATCTGAGCGGTTGCTACAACTCGGCGGCTTTGGCAAAACGCCTTTATGAGGAAGAGAACGGAACAGACGGAAAGAAGATCGCAGTCATTGATTCCCTGTCGGCGTCGGCGGGCGAGTTAAATATTGCGCTGTTCATCCGGGAACTGTGCGAGAAAGGTCTTCCGTTTGAGGAGATCTGCAGGCAGACGGAGGCATATCGGGATTCGATGAACACGTATTTCGTCATTGAGACGCTTGATTTCTTAAAGAAAAATGGCCGTCTGACCGGTTTGACGGCTTTTATCGCGTCGGCGCTGAATATCAAGCCGGTTATGGGCGCGGACAGCGGTACGATCATCAAGCGTGATCAGGCGCGCGGCATGACCCGGGCGCTCGACCGGATGGCGGAGATTGCGTGCAAAGAGGGCGGCGATACCGCAAGCAAACGTCTGGTGATCGCACACTGTAATAACCCGGAACGTGCTGAGCACGTGAAAGAGATCATGTGTAAAGGGGCAAACTTCCGTGAGGTAGTGATCACGAATACGGCTGGCGTTGCAACCGTATATGCGGGCGACGGCGGAATCATTATGACACTGTAGGGAGAAAGAGTGGGTGATGACAGCTGGAAAGGTGGAAAACGCCGGACAGCTGCGATTGATTGAGGAAAAATGAAGCATACATTTTTTAGTAAATGCACGAAAATGCCGTTCAGATACCGGACGGCATTTCTTTTATCCAGAATTGGAAATTTGACAATTTTGGCAGGAATGACGCTTTTGCTTGGCGGATGCCAGGCGGGAGGTTCCATATGGAAAGAGACAATCTCATTGGAGCCAAAAGACAAAACGGTATCGGAAGAAACGCTTGATCCGGAAACAGATATAGACGGGCAGGTGGAGTCAGAACAGGTAGATGGCGCGGAACTGGGGGTGGAAATGCAGGGGCAGGACGAATCCGGTAAACTTGAGGCAGAACCAGGAGAAAATGATTCAAATGAGTGTTCGCTTCTGTTTGCCGGAGATATCTATTTTTCCAACCATGTTTTAAATGCCTACGACCGTGTGGGAGGTATCGGTGGCGTCCTCGGAGAGAGTTTGCGGGAGACGATCGCGGAGTCTGATATTTTTATGGCAAACCTGGAATTTCCGTTCAGCGACCGGGGAACACAGGCGGCGGATAAACAGTTTACGTTCCGGGTATCGCCGTCCCGCGTGTCTATTTTACAGGAGATCGGATCAGACATCGTGACGGTGGCGAACAACCATGCGCTAGATTACGGCACGGACGCACTGCTGGACACGTGCGATACGCTGGACAGTGCCGGGATTTTGCATGTTGGGGCGGGAAAAAATCTGGAAGAGGCGAAACAGCCGCAGATCATTGAGAAAAATGGAAAAAAGATTGGTTTTCTGGGCGCGTCGCGCGTCTTTCCGACGGGTGGATGGGCGGCAGGATCGTCGCATCCGGGTATGTTTTCGGCGTATGACACGGCTTCGGTCGTGCAGGAGATCCAGAAGGTAAAGAAAGAGTGTGATTATCTGGTTGTCTATGTCCACTGGGGTATCGAGCGGAACACGCAGCCAGAGGCGTACCAGCGGGAGATGGGACATCAGTACATCGACGCGGGCGCTGATCTGGTGGTTGGCAGCCATCCACATGTGCTGCAGGGGATTGAGCTGTATCATGGAAAATGGATTCTGTACAGTCTGGGAAATTTTGTGTTCGGAAGCTCGATTCCGGAGACAATGCTGGTGCAGGCGTCGGTAGATGAACAGGGAGAGACGGCGCTTTCGATTGTGCCTGCAACTTCATCTGCCGGATATACGAGAGAGCTGGACGTGGAGAAGAAAGAGGCGTTTTACCAGAAGATACAGGGGCTTTCGGACGGCGTGCAGATTGATGAGAATGGAAAGGTGCAGGTGCAGTAAAATCAATTCGTGAAATCCTGCCCCTGAAAACACCCGCTTTCCCGCAGTGCCTTGGAAAACGTATTCAAAAACGCCCGCTTATTTCCACTCCATTCCGGTGCGACCAGCAATTTTTTCGGTCCATCGCCGCTGATCCGGTGGATGACCATATCGGGCGGCAGCAGGCGGATACATTCGATCAGCAGCTCAATGTATTCGTCCATTGAAAAGACCGGAAAAGGTGCCTGTTCGTAGAGCTCTGCCAGCTTCGTGCCGCGTAAAATGTGGAGAAGCTGAAGTTTGATGCCGTCGATGGCGGGCTGGAAATCGGCCAGATAGCGGATGGTATCGAGCATCTGGGCTTTCGTTTCATCAGGCAGCCCCAGAATGACATGGACGATGACGGTCAGACCGGCGGCTTTCAGTTCACGGACGGCATTTTCAAAGACCGGGAGGGAATAACCGCGCTGGATGCGCGCGGCACTTTCCTCATGGATGGTCTGAAGTCCCAGTTCCACCCAGACCGGTTTTCGGCGGTTTAAGCGGGCGAGAAGCTCCAGGACATCCGGCGGCAGGCAGTCCGGGCGGGTTCCGATGGACAGGGCAGCCACGTCCGGGTGGGCGATTGCTTCGGAAAAAAGCGGCTCCAGATAGGAGACAGGCGCATAGGTATTTGTGTAGGACTGGAAATATGCGACATATTTTCCGTCCTTTATTTTATTTGCGACACGCGCCTTTGCCGCTTCGATCTGTTCGGTCACGGAGGTGTGAGCCGGCTCTGCAAAATCGCCGGAACCGCCGTGGCTGCAGAAAATGCAGCCGCCCGTTCCCAGCGTACCGTCCCGGTTGGGACAGGTCATGCCGCCGTCGAGCGCCAGCTTGTAGATTTTCTGCCCAAATTGGTCTTTCAGCCATGCGTTTAACGAATAGTAGGGACGACCGTCGGAGTAGCAGCGAGGCATGGAGGAATCCGGGTGTTTGCCGGAGGTGGTGGATGCAGGATGGAATGTTTCGGGTAATGATAGGTATGTTTGAGTGGTTTGCTTCATACGGACTCCTGTGTTTTACTATATAAGTGAAAGCTTACCAGAACCACAGCATTTTGTAAATACACGAAAGAATATCGTATTGAGGCATTTTGAGGAAAATGATATAATATATACAAGAAGTCAGATTAAATCAAAATGTCTGAAATCATAATCATATAAAGGGAACAATTGTTAATGTTCCCGGGTAGGCACTTTTGGAACCGAAAGTGCCGTAAGAAAACGTGGTGGCAGCAGGAATTTGCCGTATTAAAATGCGAAGCCACGGCAAATTCCGTTACTGGGCGCGTATGCGTGAACAGTAACAAACAATTTGGGGAAAAGGAGAAGGGATATGTCAGTCAAAGAAACACTGAAACAGTTGGAATCTGAGAAAACGAAAGTGCTGATGGCAGAATTATACGGGGCAGAGAAAGCGGAGGAGAACCGGGCGCGTTACCGCTATGTGGCAGAGCGCTTTGAGAAAACATATGGGGAACGTGATATCAAGCTGTTTACTTCCCCGGGACGGACGGAGATCAGCGGCAACCACACCGATCACAATCATGGCAAGGTGCTGGCGGGCAGCATCAACCTGGACTGCGTCGGCGCGGCGGCACCGAACGGAACCGACACGATCCGCATATTAAGTGAGACATTTCATCAAAATTTCAGTATCCATTTAAGCGACCTGAAACCGAGCACGGGTATGAGCGGCACCATCGACCTGACAAAGGGCATTTTAAAGGGCTTTGAGGAGAGAGGATACAAAGTCGGCGGATTTGACGCATACATTACCAGCAATGTTATCAGCGCGGCGGGCGTCAGCTCTTCGGCTTCCTATGAGATGCTGATCTGCTCTATGTTAAATACGATGTTTAACGAGGGAAAGATGGATGTTGTCACCTACGCCCACATCGGAAAATATGCAGAAAACAAGTTCTGGAACAAGGCGTCGGGTCTGCTCGATCAGATGGCATGCGCGGTCGGCGGTCTGATTACGATCGATTTTAAAAATCCGGAAGCGCCGGTTGTGGAGAAGATTGATTTTGATTTCGGCGCTCAGGATCACAGCCTGATGATTGTAAATACGGGAAAAGGCCACGCGGATCTGAGCGCAGATTATTCTTCCGTTCCAAACGAGATGAAAAAAGTAGCACAGTACTTTGGCAAAGAGGTCTGCGCGGAGATTTCCGAGGAAGAGGTGATCGCAAACCTGGCGAAAGTGCGTGCATTTGCGGGAGACCGTTCCGTGATGCGTGCGTTCCATTTCTTTGAGGAAAATAAGAGAGTGGAGCAGGAAGTAAAGGCCCTTCGGGAAAATGATTTTGCTGCTTTTTTGGAGGGAATCACAGCTTCGGGCAATTCTTCCTGGAAATGGCTTCAGAATGTATACACGACTGCAGACGTGCAGGAGCAGGGCATCAGCATTGCACTGGCGCTGACGGAATTGTTTATCGCGAAAAAAGGACGCGGCGCGTGCCGGGTTCATGGCGGCGGCTTTGCCGGTGTTATCATGGCGATGATTCCGAACGATCTGGTGGACGAGTATACAGAATACATTGAAAATGCGATCGGAGAGGGCAATGTATACCGCATGAGCATCCGCCCGCACGGCGCGATCTGCGTGAGCGAGCGCATCTAAAAATTGGGACCTGGAAAGGCGGTGGAATTTATGGGAAATAAAAATTTGATTATCACAATCGAGAGGGAGTACGGAAGCGGCGGACGTATTGTGGGACGCAAGCTGGCAGAGGAGCTGGGGCTTCATTTCTACGACGATGAGATCTTAAAGATGGCGTCGGAGAAGAGTGCAGTCGGAGAGGAATTTTTCCGTTTAGCGGATGAGAAAGCGGGAAACAACCTGTTTCACCGTCTGGCTGGCGCGAAGAAGGCAGATGTGTTCGGAAAGCCGTCCCTGAAAGGCGATGTGACATCGCCGGATAACCTGTTTAAATTCCAGGCGATGGTGATGCGGGAGCTGGCAGAGCAGGAATCGTGCGTCTTTGTAGGACGTGCGGCTGGCTATGTGCTGGATCAGGATGAGGAGATCGAAAATCTGGTCCGCATCTTTGTCTATGCCGACCGTGTGCGCCGCGTGCAGCGCGTTATGGAAGTAGACTGCATCAGTGAAGAAAGAGCGAAGAAGCGCATCCGGAAGATTGAGAATGAGCGGAAGAATTATTATAAATATTTTACTGGGAATGACTGGAAAAACATGAAGAACTACGATCTTCCGATCAATACGACCCGCCTCGGACTGGACGAGACGGCGGAGCTGATCAAGGAATATGTGAAGCTGCGCGGGTATATGAAGTAGGGGAAAATGAAAACAACCTGTCTGTGATGCAGGCTAAAAATTTCAGCTAAAGATTGCGGGAAGCAGGGCAGATTTGGAAGATGAGAAGCGCCAGCGGATCGCCAGCTCAATCAGCTCCCAGAATGCTGGGAGAGTAATTCCGGCATTCTGAATTTGCCTTTGACGACAGTAGAATCATTACGACCTTATTACAAATTATTTACGGTTTGAAGCGGTATATTGACGGTCAAAATGGAAAAATGATACAATGATTTCAGAAAGAAAGGGGGAGAAAGCATGAGAAGTGCATCTGAATTTAGGCAAATGGCGCGTGAGACACTGCGCGGAAACTGGAAACTTGCGATGGGAACGGGATTAGCAGCGTCCCTGATCGGTGCGGAGATTGCCGATACGGCGCCAAATGGAATAACAGAGCTGCAAAAAGTGATACAGGCACGACCGGAAGTGAAGAATGTGCTGACGCAGGTATTTCTGATGCGCAGCATGCTTCTGCCCTTGATGCTTTTGCTTATCTGGGGCTTGATGGTGGTTATTATTGGAGGTGCGGGGCAGATGGGATACGCCCGTTTCCATCTGAATCTGGCAGAGAAAAAGGAAGCGTCCTTTTCTGATTTATTTTCCCAGTTTTCGCGGATCACAGATGGCGTGGCGATGGTATTTGTGCGCGGCTTTTATATATTTTGCTGGACCTGCCTGTTTTTCGTTCCGGGTTTCATAAAGACGTACAGCTATGCGATGACACCATATGTGCTGATGGAACATCCAGAATATTCCGCCAACGAGGCGATCACCGAGTCGCGCCGCCTGATGGATGGAAAAAAATGGAATTTATTCTGCCTGACCTTTAGCTTTATCGGCTGGCGGCTGATCTGCAGCATTCAATATATAATACCAGCGGTTCTTTTGTATACACAGGGAAGGCTCAGCGGTGTGACCGTGCTGTTTCTGGCAGCGCTGATGGGACCGCTCAATATTGGCTATCTGTTTCTGCGCCCATATGAGGAGGCGGCATTTGCGGCATTTTATAGGGACGTGCGGGATGAGAAGAGGGAAATAGAAGAGATAGAAATGCAGGATAAGTGGAGTGAGAATGAGCCGGAGGAAAGTGAAAATGCGTGAACTCTGCCTATACAAAAATGAAATCATTTGCATAGAACTGTGCTTGTGTAAGGATAGACGGAACAATAAAAATCTTTGAAAATCAAATTGGCGAAAGCCTAAAATAAGAATCTGCAATCAAAAATTTCCTCAGAAAGTGGTCAAAATGAAAGCTTTCTGAGGAGTTTTTTTGAGTTGTATTATTTATTTTGTTTTAGTCCATCCGTGCTTTCTCAGACAGCAAATGTTTCTGGCAATAGAAGAATGCCGGAATCAGAAATGCATCGGCGAGCAGCCATGCAAGCGGCGAGGCAAAACAGATGATGATGTAGCCAAAGATCGGCACCAGCAGGAAGCCGACCATGGCGCGGGCGATCATTTCGCAGACACCTGCCAGGATGGCGAGCAGGCTGTAGCCCATTCCCTGAATCGTGAAACGCCATACATTGACGATTGTCAGAGGTATGTAGAACAGGGAGTTGAAGGTCAGGAACTGGTGCGCCTGATGGATTACAACTGTTTCCGAGGCATCGACGAAGAGAAGCGGAATCACGCCGCCAAACACGGTCAGCACGATACACGCCGCAATGGAGTAGATGCCGCCGATGAGAGTCGCGGACCGGACGCCCTGGCGGATGCGGTCTACCTTTCCGGCACCGGCGTTCTGTCCGGCGTAGGTTGCCATCGTGCCGCCCAGCGCGTCAAACGGGCAGCAGAAGAACATGCCGATCTTCTGACCTGCGGTGACGGAGGCAACTGCGATGGAACCTAAGGAGTTGATGGCAGTCTGGATGACAACCGAGCCGATCGCGGTGATCGAGTATTGGAGTCCCATCGGCACACCCATTTTGCAGAGAATGTAAATGTGTCTGCCGCTGATGCGCGTTTCCTCATGGTGCATATGCAGGATTTCAAATTTTTTCTTCATATAGATCAGGCAGAGAATACCGGATACTGCCTGAGAGATAACAGTTGCATAGGCAGCTCCGGCGGTGCCGGTTCCGATCTGTACGATGAAAAGCAGATCCAGCGCAATGTTTAAAAGGCTGGATAAAATCAGAAAATAGACCGGCGTTTTGGAGTCGCCGAGCGCACGGATGATGCCCGCCAGCGTATTGTACAGGTAGGTTGCCGGGATACCGGCGAATACGAAGAAAATGTAGCTGTACGCGCCGTCAATGATATTGTCCGGCGTCTGCATCCAGACGAGAATCTGGCGTGTCATCAGGCAGACGATCACGGTCATGACCACGGCAAAACAGGAGGCGATCCATCCGGCATTAGCGACGAAACGGCGCATGTCCTTGTAATCCTGTGCGCCGAACCGCTGTGCAACCGGAATGGAAAACCCGGTGCAGACGCCGATGACGAAACCGTTAATCATAAAGTTGATGGCGGAGGTGGAACCGACCGAAGCCAGTGCATCGACACCGAGAAATTTTCCAACAATGATCGTATCGACCATGCTGTAAAACTGCTGGAACAGAAGTCCCATCAGCATCGGAACCGCAAAGCCCAGAATCAGCTTTGCCGGGCTTCCGTTTGTCATATCTTTTATGGTAGAGCGTTGCGAAGAGCGGCTCATAGAAAAAACATCCTTTCTAAAAAACGATTATAAAACTCTGAGAGTAGATTTTATAAGAAATACATAAAATTGGCAATCCGAAAAATCACGAAAAAAAGTAAAATAGAGGCACTTTTTTTGTGATATAGAAGCGGGCTGGTCAGCACGCGGTATTTTACAATCAGTGACATACATGGTATCATAACAGATAAAGTGATTTTTATATAGAACGGAAATGAGGGTAACATACATGAAGAGACTGGCGGTGGGAATCCTGGCGCACGTAGATGCGGGGAAGACAACATTATCAGAGGCGATGCTCTATGCGGGCGGCATGATCCGCCATCTGGGGCGGGTGGACAAGGGCGATGCGTTCCTGGACACATATGAATTGGAGAAAAAGCGCGGAATCACGATTTTTTCCAAGCAGGCGCGGCTTGCATGGGATGATATGGATGTGACGCTCCTAGACACGCCGGGACATGTGGATTTTTCAGCGGAAATGGAGCGGGTGCTTCAGGTGCTGGACTATGCGGTGCTGGTCATCAGCGGTTCAGACGGCGTGCAGGGGCATACAAGGACGCTGTGGCGGCTGCTGGCGCGCTACCAGATTCCGGCGTTCCTTTTTATCAATAAAATGGATCTGGCGCCGGGACGGGAACAGGAGGTCCTGCGCGACCTAAAAGAGTCGCTGGGCGGCAACTTCGTTGATTTTGGTGCGGACGGGACGGAAAGTTTCTATGAAGAGGCAGCAGTCAGCGGCGAAGCGGAATTGGAGGAATTTCTGGAGACGGGACAGGTGTCTAAAGATGCGATCCGCAGCCGGATTGCCAGCCGGGATCTGTTTCCGTGTTATTTTGGTTCGGCGCTCAAAAATACGGGCGTGGAAGAATTTATGCGCGGTTTGGAAGAATATACGCTGGAACCAGTGTATCCGGACGAATTTGGGGCGAAAATATTTAAAATTGTGCGCGACAGCCAGGGCGAACGCCTGACTTATATGAAGATCACGGGCGGCGTGCTGCATGTCAAAGACCGGATCGGCGAGGAAAAGGTAAATCAGCTCCGCCTGTATTCAGGCGATAAGTATGAGGCGGTGAGCGAGGCACCGGCGGGTATGATTTGTGCGGCAACGGGACTTTTGCACACGAAACCGGGCGAGGGGCTTGGAGTCTGTGAAATGGGCGCGGAACCGGTGCTGGAGCCGGTTTTGACGTATCGCGTCGAGCTTCCGGAGGATGTGGATGCGGCGGCGATGCTGCCGAAACTGCTTCAATTAGAGGAAGAAGAGCCGGAGCTTCATATTGTCTGGGAGGAAGAAAAGAAAGAGATTCACGCCCAGATCATGGGCGAGATCCAGATGGAGATTCTGAAAAGCCTGATTGCAGAGCGTTTTGGGGTAAATGTCCGGTTTGGCGGGCGCAGCATTGTATATAAAGAAACGATCACCGATACGGTCGAGGGTGTCGGGCATTTTGAGCCACTCCGCCATTATGCGGAGGTACATCTGCTTCTGGAGCCGGGAGAACCGGGCAGCGGGCTGGTATTTGATACCGATTGCAGTGAAGATATTTTAAGTAAAAACTGGCAGCGGCTGGTGCTGACGCATCTGGAAGAAAAGGTACACCGGGGTGTTCTGATTGGGGCGCCGATCACGGATATGAAAATTACGCTGAAATCGGGACGCGCCCATGTGAAACATACAGAAGGCGGCGATTTCCGACAGTCCGTGTACCGGGCGGTCCGTCAGGGACTGATGCAGGCGCATTCGGTGCTGTTGGAACCATTTTATGCCTTTCACCTGACGATACCGGACAAGATGGTGGGACGTGCAATGACCGATCTGGAGCGGCGGTTTGCCGTCTTTGAGGGACCGGCGCTGGAGGACGGGCAGGCAATATTAACCGGACGTGCCCCGGTATCGGCACTCGATGGATATCAGACGGAGGTGACGGCGTACACGGGCGGATTGGGACAGATGATCTGCACGCTCGATGGCTACGGACCGTGCCACAATGAAGAAGAAATCATTGCGGCAGCCGGGTATGATCCGAATGCGGATCTTGCAAACCCGAGCGGATCTGTTTTCTGTGCACACGGAGCTGGATTTGTCGTCAACTGGGACGAGGTCAAAGATTACATGCATCTGGAAAGCTGCCTGGGGGCGTCCAATGGAAAGCGGCGGATGGAGGCGATTGAAGCAGGCGCACGTTCCTCCGACGGACAGGGCGGAGGTTCTGTCGAGGAGATGTGGATTGGAACGGATGAGGTCGATGCGATTCTGGCGCGCACCTATCATGCCAATAAAAAGGAAGACGGCGGAAAACGCCGCTGGGGCGGAACCAGTAAACGACCAGTGCAGCAGTACGGCGCGGGCGTGTATGGAGAGACGGCGCGGAGACAGGAAGCGGTGAGACAGAAGAGCGATTCGAAAGCCGGGACAGCTGGAGCTTCGACATTTGGAAATGTGGAAAAATCAGGAGGTTCCGTGGCTGGAAATGCAGGGGGATTTGAGCATGCAGGAAAAGCGCCGGAAAGTGGCAGACAGGGCAGCAGAACTGGCAGCTCCAAAGGAAAAATGGCATCAGCGGTTCGGGAATATCTGCTGGTAGATGGCTACAACATTATTTTCTCCTGGGACGAGTTAAATGAGCTGGCAAAGATCAACATTGACAGCGCCCGTGGTAAGCTGCTGGATATTCTATGCGATTATCAGGGAAGCCGCGGTATCGAGGTGATAGCGGTGTTCGATGCTTACCGGGTGCAGGGACACCGGACGGAGGTGACGGATTACCACAACATTCATGTAGTCTTTACGAAAGAGGCGGAGACAGCTGACCAGTACATCGAGAAATTTGCCCATGAAAATGGGCGGAAATATACGGTGATGGTAGCGACCTCCGACCGTCTGGAACAGATCATCATCCGTGGGCAGGGCTGCGGGCTGTATTCGGCGCGGGATTTTGAGGAAGAGGTAGACCGTGTGAAGAATCAGACACGTGAGCATACCAACCGACCGCATAGCGGACATAAAAATTATCTGTTGGATTCGGTGCCGGAGGAGGTGCTGCGGCAGGTGAAGAAGGACGAATAATGTATAAAAAGCAGATGTTCGTATAGATTACTCGAAGGCATGAATCAGATCCTTCTGCATAAATTTCATCAGTTCTGCTGCCGCAGGCGACTGTATTTCCCGTACGGGGGCGGCGATGCCGATCTCAAAGGACGGGGAAGTATCGAGCGGCAGTGTCATAACCGGTCCATCCCATTGTCGGGATAAAATGCGGTTGATCAGGGTAACGCCCATTCCTGCGGCGACCATCGTCCATGCAGCCGGGACATCGGAAGTCGAGGCGCAGATATGGGGCGTGATGTGGTGCTTTGCCAGAAGCCGGGAATTATCTGTTTCCATGTTGGGGTGAATGGAAATATAATTTTCATTGGCAAGATCCTGAAGCGGATAAATGCCCATCTCAACCGCCGGGTGTGACTGCGGAACCCAGATGCAGATTGTGTCCTCACAGAGTGGAATGAAGGTATCGATCCCATCGCGGCGGCTGATGATACAGAAATCAAGCGCCTGTTCCTGAAGCAGGCTGCACAGATGGGAGCTAAGAGTATCAACAATATCGAATACATATTGGTTGGAGATTACTACATCCCGGATCGTAAGCTTCCCAATGAGGAACGCCCTATCGGGAAATATGGGCGGATGCACCGAGAGTATCTGAAGGAGCACAATTCAATGATGTTCAATGATTTGGTTCTGGACGGCCAGCTCTGGACTTACCTTGCCGATTTGAACGAGCAGGCAGAGAACAGATTACAGTTTATTATTAAGCAGATGCAGGAAACGGAGAATGTAACGGACGAATTGAAAGAACAGAATCAGATGGCATGGGTACAAGCTATGAACAACATTTACAACCGGGCAGAAGAGATTGTGATTCATGAGTTGGTTCTGTAATAAAGAGTAAAATAAGCAAGACTGGATGTTATTCTACGAGAGATTGCATCTAGTCTTTTTTGAAAAAAGCTTACTTTTTTGTATGTGAAATATTTTAATGCGAATTAATGCAAAATTTCACTTACAAATCTTGAATAAATGTGCGTAAAATTATTGCTTATTAAAGCACATCTGTTATAATAAATACATACACAGAAAGAAAATAAATGTGAGTGATTTTAAAAACGAAAGTTGGTGAACACGTGGATATTAGAACGATAGCAAAACAAGTTATTATAGAAAAGGATGGCATTGCCAAAGCAGCAGATTTTGTTCAGGCAGGAATTCATGCTGCTGATGTAGTAAACATGTGCAATGCCGGATACCTTGATCGCATTCGACACGGATATTATCAACTTGCTGAGGCGGATACATCTTCTGAAGAACAACTCATTGCAGCATTGATTCCAAAGGCAATTATTTGTGTGGAATCGGCTCTTTTTCATTATGGCTATAGTGACTTTGCACCTCGTAAATGGTCTATTGCTGTACCGAGATCTATGTCCCGGACAAAGCTGGATGTAGATGTACTGGCTTTGCAAACGTATTATGTTCAACCAGAAATATATGAGCTGGGGAGAGTAACGGATGATTTTTACGGGGTTAAGCTCTCCGTATATGATCGAGAGCGTACGATTTGTGATTGCTTCAAATATCGTTCAAGGCTTGATCATGAAATATTTAGTAAGGCATTGAACGCTTATGCAAAGGATGAGAAGAAAAATTTGCAAAATCTTTCCATATATGCCAAAAAACTAAGAGTGTACAAGAAGGTCAATGAATTGATGTCGGTTCTGTTGGAGGGCTGATATTGTTGTATCTGTGCTCATGTGGTTACCTGAATTATTTAAAAATTGTTTATGAGCATCTTATATAGAGAAAATAATGATAGGAATTATGTGAAAGCGAGACGATGAGTATGTTAATGAATACGGCTGAGTATATTTCCATTATTGAAAATATTAAGAGTGAAATTACTGCGGCACAATATCGTGCGGCAGTTCATGTAAATGCAGATATGCTGCTTCTTTATTATGATATTGGTTGCGTAATCAATGAACATAAATCATGGGGAAACAAGTTTATTGATAACCTTGCAGCAGATATTCGGATTGCTTTTCCAGAAAGCAAAGGATATTCTGTTCGTAATTTGAAGTATATGGCAAAATTCGCAGAGATTTATCCAGACCGAGAATTTGTGCAACAGGTTGTTGCACAAATTCCATGGGGTCACAATATAGTTCTTCTGGATAAGGTCGCTGATATGGATGAACGTAAATGGTATATAAAAAAGTCAGCGGAAAACGGCTGGTCTCGAAATGTTCTTGTCCATCAGATTGAAAGCAACTTGTATCAGAGACAGGTTCTGGCAGATAAAGTTACAAATTTTGATCACCGCTTACCGTCTCCGCAAAGTGAACTTGCGGTGCAGACAATGAAAGACCCATATGTATTTGATTTTATTCCTTTCCGGGAAGATATGCTCGAACGGGATATTGAGCAGGCACTTGTTAGGGATGTCACCAAGCTCCTTCTGGAGCTTGGAACAGGGTTTGCATTTCTGGGAAACCAGTATCACCTGAATGTAGGCGGCGATGATTTTTACATTGATTTGTTGTTCTATAACCTGAATCTTCGCTGTTATGTAGTTATCGAATTGAAAACCGGTGATTTCAAGCCGGAATATGCTGGTCAGCTAAACTTTTATCTGTCAGCCGTGGACGGCATTTTGAAAAAAGAGCAGGATAATCCGTCCATTGGTTTGCTTCTGTGCAAAAGCAAAAATAATGTGGTTGCAGAATATTCACTCAAGGATATTTCAAAGCCGATTGGTGTAAGCGAATACAAAATAACTAGTAGTTTGCCGGATAATCTGGAAAAGCAGTTGCCATCTGTTGAAGATATTCAGAAACGGATTAAATGAGTTACTGGCTAATTATCAGACTCTGGACTTACCTTCGGTTGCTTGATTATGGTGGCAGGTGCCCGGAAAGGGCACATGCGAATGATGCAGGGGCTGATGTATTCAGTCCCAGGGATGCAGTGATCCGACCGGGAGAAATTTGCAAGATACCTTTGGGATTTGGACTTTTGGTTCCTGATGGATATGCGGGTTTTGTATTTCCTAAAAGCGGATTAAGCGCTCAGGGAATTGTGTGTGAATTGCCTCCCATCGATTCAGGTTATACAGGAGAGATTCATGCAATCATTTCAAATGTAGGGAATACAGTCTATGAAATCAAAGCAGATGATAAGATCGGACAGCTTATAATTCTGCCGATTGTGATACCGGACTTTACTTATGAATCATGGAAAGAACGTGGAACCGGAGCATTTGGTTCCACAGGGAGATAAGGATTATTGATGGTGAATATATTATGTATGTGTTATACTAGGTAAAAAGGAGATTTAGTGAACTTTGATCATAATTGTTATTTGTTAAGTTTAAAGAATTGAGGTGGGACATTGATTATTACAATTGGATCCAAGGTAAAAGATGGAGAAGGAAATACATATACATTAACAGAAGAATTAGGTCATGGTGGTTTTGGATGCGTATATAAAGCTGAATGTGAAGCGGATAAATCAGTGTATGCAGTGAAAACTTTATTATATTCATTTGGCGATGAGGCTACAGCAGCGTCTTTTAAAAATGAAGTAAGAATTTCATCAGAAGTAAGTGGGGAGCATGTAATACGTTATATCTATGCACATGATGGAGATGAATATCCTGAACTACCTCCCTATATTATTATGGAGTATGCAGAGGGAGGAACGCTAGCAGACCAGATTGAAGAGCGTAAAAAAACAAATAGTCCATATTCGAAAGAGGAATTGAGAAATCTATTTCTTCAACTTGTTGCTGGAATGAAGTCAATTAATAAAAAATTAGTTCATAGAGATATAAAACCGGAGAATATACTTATTTGTGATGGAATATGTAAAATTACTGATTTCGGACTTGCAAAGGTGGCTTCAGAATCTACTAGAACCATGTCATTTAAGGGATATGGTACATTACAATATATTGCTCCTGAAGCCTGGAAATCAGAAAAGAATACTATTCAGATGGATATTTACTCTATGGGCATAGTATTTTATGAATTAGCTTTATTAGATTATCCATATGACATTACTTCTAACGATGTGGATGCATACAGAAGCGCACATATGTTTTCTAGAATAAAAAGAACGAATGATTTAAAAAATGTTTTAGGAGCAGATGTAGCATCCATAATTTTAGCTATGTTAGAAAAACCTGTTCAGAAGAGATTAAAATCATGGGAGGAGATTGAAGAAAAACTAGGCAATCCATCACTTGAAGCAAATAGTGCTTTAGGAAATATTATAAGTTTAGCTATTGGGAAAAAAATAGAGACTGACACGAGAATACAACAGCAAATCGAGGAGGAAAATCGAAAGAAAAAAGAAAAAGAAGATTTCTGCAATTTAGTGAGAAATCAATTTGAATCAGTTATAGTAGATTTTTTTGAGCAATTCGCTGATGAATATAATATTCATTTGGCTGGAAATGATAAGTGTAGATTACAATCAGTAGGTCGAGGTTATGAACATATGGAACAGTTTTCATATGAACTTACAATTCCTTCTGTTACAAATATTGAAGTTAAGTGTAAGGTGATTTTGCCTAATTCGTTTACTCGTACTGTTGATGTGGATAGGGTCTATGGTTTTTCATATATGCAAGGTTCTGGGTATGGTAAGCGTGAAGGAGTATATACTCCACAGTATAAAAATAAGAATATTATGGGATGGGTTGAAATTAAAAATACCAAGGGTTTAGGATTTAACCTCTGGTTGGTACAAACGGACGATATGTATGGTGATTGGTATATCTTAAGAAATAAGAATAACGGGATATATGGGACACGGTATGAGCCAAAACAAGAACCATTTGCATTTGAAATTGACGAGCTTGATGAGGCGTTGAAGGGTATTAATGCATTTAGTCTTTATTCTTCTGAAGTAGAGCCATTTGATAAACAGAAACTGATAGAATTAGTTGCTCAACTTATTAACTAATGCTGTGAAGAATTGAGAAAACAAAGAAAAAAAGTTGGGTATCTTTATGAATAATACAATTTAATAACAAATTTACATAGCACTTTAGCCCAAAGGTTAAGGTGCTATTTTTTTACCACAAAAGGAGAAATGAAATGTCATATAAGTTAGTGATCGCTGAGAAGCTTTCTGTAGCACAGTCTATTGCAAAGGTGATTGGAGCAGATAGAAGAGGTGATGAATACCTGGAAGGAAATGGGTATCTGGTCAGCTGGTGCGTGGGTCATCTGGTAGAACTTGCACCGCCAGAGGCTTATGATGAGAAGTATGAAAAATGGAGATATTCAGATCTGCCGATTTTGCCGTCGGAGTGGAAGAATCAAATTTCAGATGCAACCATAAAGCAGTTCGGTATCTTGAAAAAACTGATGGAAAGAGAGGATGTCACAGGATTAGTGGAAGCCACCGATGCAGGACGTGAAGGAGAACTGATCTTTCGTCTTGTATATCATCAGGCAAAATGCAAAAAGCCATTCGAGCGTTTATGGATTTCTTCAATGGAAGACCAGGCGATTTCGGATGGCTTTTCTAATCTGCAAAACGGAAAGAAATATGATGATCTTTATCGAGCGGCTTTATGCAGGGAGCGTGCGGATTGGAGCGTTGGAATGAATGCAACCAGATTATTTTCAACTTTGTATGGACAGACATTGAATGTGGGAAGAGTCATGACATCGACACTTGTCATGATCGTTCAGAGGGAGGCAGAGATTGAAAGTTTCAAACTTGTAAGAAATGAAGCAATCAAGGTTATCCAGATGGCAGATGCAGGGAAATAATCATAGAGTTGTTTGATTTTATTTCTATCATCTTGAATGGGATATATGCTCCTTGTATGGTATTTAGCTGTATTGGGGGTTAATACCCCGTTTAAATTCGCAGTTTTTGTGCGTGAAGGGGCGGCACCGTTGCCCGGCATAAAAGGTGACAGAGATTTAGACCGCCCCTGGGGGCAAATATCACAGAATCAGAGTGAAAATGACAAAAAAGAAAAAATAGTACACAGGAGTCAGCTGTGTGACCACCTTGTCGGAAGGAGAGATACTATGAATGCAGAAAGCAATGAAGCGCTTCCTGTTAGTGAGAAGTATATGCTTACCATCAAGGAGGCAGCAGCTTATTTTAATATTGGTATAAAGAAACTGAGAAGAATTGCAGAGGATAACCTTGGAATAGTAGCGGTGTACTGTGGAAACCGATTCCTGATCATCCGCCCGAAGTTCGAAGAATTTATCCTTAATTCTTCAGAAATATAGTTCCTTTTATCTGCCGAAAGTAGTTGCTATTACAGGGCATAAGAGCGAACATAGGATGACCCCGAAAGCCCTTGAAAACAGCCACTTTTGGCAGAAAGGAATGTGATTTTATGGCAAGACCAAGTTTAGCAGAAAAGGATATTTTGAATCCTT
>ENA-UOJV01000568-UOJV01000568.1-human-gut-metagenome-genome-assembly--contig:-C82-NODE-568-length-53242-cov-34.935605_pt1 | contig 53242 bp, 43 predicted proteins | sample MGYA00242356_ERZ723903 | MGnify/ENA metagenome assembly ERZ723903
GCAGGTGCGCTGCCTGCATAGGGATTGCCGCCGCTTGCCTGCGGCTGCGGGGGCGGCGGTGCAGCCTGAGTCGGCTGAACCGGGGGCTGGGGCACAGCTGCGGGCTGTGCGGCGGGCTTCGGTGCGGATACTTTTGCACCGCAATTTTCGCAGAATTTAGCGCCGGGCTTTAACTCGGCACCACATTGCGTACATGTTGCCATAGTGTCTGCCTCCTTTTATAGAGTAATATTTTAGAACCTTGCTTATTCCTGTGTCATTTCAAACCATACAGCTTCCTGCTGCGGCAGGTTCAACAGGGATTCCCCGCCGATGTGCATTACACTGACGCCGCCGTAATCATCGGGCATCATAGCCAGCGTTTCGCGCTGCGTGCGCCCTGAATCCATACGGAACAGCGAAACGGAGCAGATCCAGCCGCGGTCATCCATACCAAGGTAGGAGAGGCTGCTGTCCCATGTGGCCGGAACCCTCTGGCCGTTGGCGTATTCGCCGGTATAGAAGTTCGGCTGATCCTCGCAGATTTCAAACCAAGTGCCGGTCTCCTCACTCACAAAGGAGCCGACCATGCTCGGAATGCTCAGCGGGGCGGTGTTCCAGACAGCCTCCATCAGGTTGAATTTTTCGTTATCGCGGGAAACGCCGTACACGGTCGTGTATTCGGCGCCGTACTCCGCATCGTAGGCCGTGCCGGTCTCAAACCGGACAATTCCGTTGATACCGAAGAGCGGACCGCCGTTGGCCATGGTGCCGCACTGTGCGCCGCTGATGACATCAATGTATTCGACATTGCCGTTCTCGGGCAGAAGGAAAACATAGGGGGCGTAGTCCTGCCCGATGCTGGTCATCAGCATCTTTATATAGTCGCCGTAGCAGCCGCTGACCGCAAACTCGGTCTTGTCGCCCAACTCGTACCATTCCTTCATGGTCTGGTAGGTCACAGCGCCGTCAGGGGTAACATAGTCAGTCAGGGCGCGTACCGTAACCTCTCCTGTGGCAGTCACATCGCAGGTAAACCATTCATCCTGCCCGTGCAGGATCTGGCCGCTGGCCTGCCGCTTGTCGGGGTAAACATCTATGTCCGTCCACATCATGCCGGCCCCGGCAAGGGTGTACATCGGCACGGTGACGATAAGACCGCCTGTGTAGTAGGGGTAGACGGCATAGTAGGTAAACACATTGCTCAGCTCGTTCAGGCTCTGTGCGCGCATCTGGTAAAGCTCGGATGCGTAGCTGGGGTCGTCGCCGCCGTAGTAGGTATCGAAATGCTGGGCCACGGCGCGCTGCACTGCTTTTAAGGTCAGGTCGTTGTCGGTGTAGCCAAGGTATTCGAGCATTTCGGTGTTGGAAAGCTCCTTGCCGGTTTCAAAGTTGTAATGGTAGGTGCCCACATCGCGGTTGTACATTGTGTCAACGCTTGTGATCTGCAGGCTCAATACCGGGCCGGTCCAGGTGCTTATCCAGATGATGTAGCTTGTGTCGATAAAATCATTGCGGGAGCGGGCATCCTCGGCGCGCTCTACCAGATAGCCGAAGCGGTAGCCGATCATCTCGTTGATGTTCCTTGCGCCCTCGGTGTCATCATCGATCTGCGGGACCTCGTAAAAATAGGTGTCCTTGTTGCCGTTGGGGTCGGTGTAGCTGAATTCCACATCATACAGCGTAGAGATGCGGGAATCATCAAACCTGCGGGATGACTGCGGCTTTTGCGGGGTCTCCTCCGTAGCTTCCACATTTTTAACGGAGGTCTCGCTCACTGCGCTTGCGGCCGGTTCGGTCGGTTCGGGCTGTTTGCTGTCCTGTCCGCAGCCTGCCGCAGACAGCAGCATCGCCGCCGCCAATAGTACGGCAAAGCGTTTTTTCATGGTTGGTTCACCCGCCTTTCGGTTGAGAGTGCAGCAAGCTGCCTGCGCTTAGCCAAAGGTGATGCTGTTCAGCACGGTGTCGCCTTCGGTGCCGGGGTCAATGTCCACGCCGGAGATCCTAATGCTCAGCCAGCCGCCGGTGGGCATCTCGCCGTAGTATTCCGTCCACCACATACCTACGTTTTTGTAGGTGCGACCCGCCAATTCCACGCCGCCGATGGTGCGCGGGGCAAGCTCCTCCACGTTTTCAAAGCTGTCGTAATAGTAGTTGATCCTGTCCAGATCTCTTTGCAGCTCAAATAATATGCGCGGGTCTCCGGAGAAGATATTGCTGGGGTCATCGGTCGGGAACAGCTTAAAATCCCCAAAGCTGTTCGTGGCAGGCTTGTACCAGCCCGTGTCGGGGCAGGTCACGTTGAGTGTCAGCGTGTAGTCCGAACCGAATGCCTCCAAAGTCTGGGTGTTCAGGCCGGCGGCCGACGGGTAATCAGGATTGTCCGCAGGAGCGGAAGCGGGGGCCGGTTCGGCGGTGGCTTCCGGCTCTGCAGCGGGCTCCGATGCGGGTTCGGATGCAGGTTCGGATGCAGGCTCGGATGCCGCGTCGGTCTTGGGCTCCTCCGGGGTCTCCGTCTGGGGTTCAACGGCGGGTTCAGCGGCCTGCGCTTTCAGGTCGGATAAGCCGGAATTGACCTCTTCGGTTACATCCCCCTTGGAGCAACCGGCCAAAGCCATAAGCATCATGGCTGCCAATGCGGCAGCGAGCGTTCGTTGTACTTTTTTCATAGCTGTCCTCCTTTTGGTCATAAAGTGTCCATCATAGCGCTCAGATAGGCAGGCGAGACGGAAGCGTAGACGAAATCATCGACAATATGGTCCTTTTTTGCCAGGCACACGGCGGTGGCCAGCTCGGGATATTCGGCCTCATCCACAAGCAGTACCGTTTTGCAGTGCGGGCAGACATCCCGCAGGTCGTTTGCCAGCAGCAGTCTGTCCTGCAGGGTGCGCGGCGGATGCGGGCAGACCTCCAGCAGCAGGACATCCGCCCTGCAGGAACGGCATAGCTTTACAATATCCTTTGTCTCAGAGCCAGCGTTTTGCACCTGAAAATCCGGTCTGCCGTGTTTCAGTGCCATTGTCAATGCGCTCGTCATCACAGAGTATTGCGCATCCAAAACGATCCTCCGCACGGCGCAGCCCTCCTTCCCTGCAAAGAATACGATTTGTCAATTTCATCATACAAGAATCGGACTATTTTTGCCCCCACCATTTGGATAGTTTTTAGAGCTTTTTTCTGCTTTTTTTCGGCACTATTGCAAAAAAGTGCAGATTGCGTCATAATGGTACTGGAAAGAAACTGACGGATGATCTCCACTTTGGAAAGGACAGGCGCTATGACAAAGGTACGGCTTGGCAATCTGTGTTTAGCCGCTGCGGTTGCAGGGGTGATTCTCTGTGCTGTCCTGATGCGGGCATTCTATATGCCGTATTCCGGCTTTTGGCGCACGGTGCTGTATAATATTCTGATCTTTTCCTGGGCGGTATCGGTCTGGTGGCGTATCCTGCACGCACAGACCCGCCGCTGCCTGCTGGGTGCTGCCGCCCTGATGCTGTTCTGGCTGGATATCCGCCTGATCCGCTATGACTTTGCCCAGACGCCGGAGATGCTGCGGCGATTGTGGTATGCGTACTATATCCCGATGCTGCTGATCCCGACCCTTGCACTTTATACGCTTTTCTTTTTGGATCGGGGGCAGTCCGCCCCGCTGTACAAGTACCGGTACGTGATTTTTGTATTCCCTGTGGTACTGTTCAGCCTGGTGCTGACAAACGACTGTCATCAGCTTGCGTTTGCGTTCCCACCCGGGCAGGAGGTACTGGGCAGCCCCGATTACACCTATCGGTTCGTATATTACCTCTGTCTGCTGTGGATATTTTCCTGTGCCGTGTTCACGGTGGTGTACCTTGTACGGCGCTGCCGTATTCCGCATACAAAGCGCATCCTCTGGCTGCCGCTTGTGCCGATTTTTGCGGCTACGCTCTATGCTTTACTGTACAAGCATATTTTAAATGTGCCGTGGATGCATGCGATTGCCGGTGATATGACCGTGGTGCAATGCCTGACCTTTACAGCGACCTTTGAGGCGTGCATCCGGTGCGGGCTTATCCAATCCAACATGGGGTATGCCACGCTGTTTGAGGTATCTATGGCCAAGGGTCTGATCACAGACCGGGCATTTGTGCCTGTACAATGTTCGATGCAGGCAGCGCCGCTCCGCGAGGAGCGGCTGCGTCAGGCACTCACCGGCAGTGTCCAGCTGGACGCCACGACCCAGCTTCACGGCCACCCGATCCGGAAAGGGTATGTTTTCTGGCAGGAGGACATCACGGAACTGGTGGCTCTGCTGGAGCAGCTGCGCCTCACACAGGAGGAGCTGTATGACATCGGGGACATCATACAGGCGGAAACAGCCCAGAAGGCACAGTGGCTGCAGCTGAGCGAGCAGAACCGGCTGTATGACAAAATCGAGACCGTCACAGCCCGCCAGCTGGCACGGATACAGGAATATCTGATCGCGCTCAGGGCCACGGACGATGTCGATGCCGCCCGCCGGTTGCTGAAGCGCATCGCCATTTTGGGGACCTATATCAAGCGGCGCAGCAACCTTGTTTTTGTCTGCGACAAGGCGGAGGATATCGACACCACGGAGCTGCGGCTGAGCCTGTTTGAATCGGCCGAGAGCCTGCGCCTGAGTGATATACGCTGCGCCGTACAGATCGCCGATGCAGCAAAGATTTCCTCTGCGTCCGCCGTGGCGATCTATGACGCCTTTGAAGTCATCATAGAAGCGACCCTGCCGGGATTGCAGGAGATCCTTTTCTGCGCCGAGCATACGGCGCAGGGCTGGGGGCTGCGCTGCAGCGTTCAATGCACCGACGCGCCCGCTGCGCTGCCCGGCCTGCCGCAGATGCAGCTTGAACGGGATGATGACGGGCTTTTGTATTTCACGATGTTTCCGGCAGAAGGAGGCGGCCTATGATTCCCCGAATCTCCCGCAACGCCGTCAAGGAAGGCTTTGACACGCTGCCGGCGGCCATCTGCTACTTTGACCGCAATGGTCTGCTGCGTCTGATCAATCACAGGATGCAGGAAATCGCCGCAGTCCTCTGTGGCCGGGATCTGCAGACCCTTACGGATCTGGAGCAGGCGCTGCGCAGTCCCGGCGGCGGTGTGCGGCTACGCGATGAGGCCGCCCGCATCTACGAATTCCCGGACGGAACGGTATATCATTTCACGGTGCGCCCTGTTCAGGACAAATACGGTATACCGTACACCGAGGTGATGGCCACCGATGTCACCCAGCTGGCTACATTGCATGCTGCACTGCAGCAGGAAAACGAGCGCCTTGCCGATGCGAACCGCCGCGCAAAGCGCTTATATGACAATATGCCCGACATTGTGCGGGAGGAAGAAATCCTGAAAATGAAGATGCGGGTGCATGACGACATCGGCCATACCCTGCTTGCCGCACGGCGCGCACTGCGGCATGAGCATGACCTTGCCCGGATCAAGAGCGAGGCCGCGCAGTGGGAAAGCTCCATCTCCCTGCTATGCCGCACCCGGCAGGAGAATGCTGCCGAGGACCCGCTGAGCTATATGCAAAGGCGGGCGGCTGTTCTGGGCGCAACCGTACAGCTGCGCGGTGCATACCCTGCGGCACGCGCCACCCGCGAGTTCTACGCACTGATCCTGCGGGAATGTACCTCCAACGGTGTGCGGCATGCGGGCGCCACGGAATTGTACGCCGATTCCGAGCATCGGCTGCAGGCATGGCACCTTTGCATCACGAACAACGGCACACCGCCCAAGGCGAAGATAAAAGAAGGCGGCGGGCTTTCCTCGCTCCGCCGCCGTATTGAAAAAGCAGGGGGTACGGTAACCGTACACTCCCTGCCTGTGTTTGTTCTGGAAGTCACCCTGCCCGATAAGGAGAGCATTTATGATACGCGTTATGATCGTTGAGGACCAAAAGCTGGTCCGAAGCCTGCTTGAAAGCTATATTCAGAACGAGGACGGGTATCAGCTTGCTGTGTCTATCCCCGGCGCTGCAGAGGCTCCGATCCTGTGTGATACCGAGGACATCGACCTTGTGCTGATGGATGTGCAGACCGAACACCGCGAAAACGGTCTGGCCGCCGCCGAAAAGATCCATAAGGCGCACCCGGGCATCAAAATCGTGGTCGTTACCTCGCTGATCGACCATGAAATTTTAAAGCGCGCCAAGGCGGCAGGTGCAAACAGCCTGTGGTATAAGGACGGCGATGAAAGGACCCTGATGCAGGTCGTGCGCAGTACTGTGCAGGGGGCGCATATCTTCCCCGATATGCCGCCGAGCGTAAAGATCGGCATGACGATGAGCAGCGACTTTACCCCTGCTGAGATGCGCGTGCTGCGCCTGTTGGTGCGCGGGCTTTCCTACAGCGGGATCGCCAAGGCGCTTTGTGTGGAGCCCTCGACCGTTAAGTATCATGTCATCAATATGCTGCAAAAGACCGGGCTGGAAAACAAGCTGCAGCTTGCCATTGCCGCCAGTGAGGCAAAGCTGGTGGTAGAATTGGCAGAGGAATAAGACACCGCAGACGGCTGTCAAGCCTGAATCGGCAGGGTGACCGTGAACACCGTCCCCTGCCCGTCAGCCGGTTCAACTGTAACGGTGCCGCTGTGCAGCAGGGCAATCTCCCGCACAAGCGCAAGCCCAAGGCCTACGCCGCCCATCTCCCGGCTTCTGGATTTATCTACCCGGAAAAAGGGCTGGAACACACTCGTCCTGTACTCCTCCGGGATGCCACAGCCTGTGTCTGCAACACGCAGCACAGCGCTGCTTTTCTTTTGTTGGATCGTGATATGCACAGAACCGCCGGGGGTATTGTACTTGATGCCGTTTTCGACCAAATTAAAAAGCAGGCGGTAGATCAGGGTGTCGCTGCCCTTGATGCTGACATCCTCACATTCCTGAAAAAGGGTGACGCTGCGGCGCTGTGCCAGCGGGGTCAGGTCGGCCACGATCTCATCGGCCAGCGGGGCCAGCTCGATAAGATCCTCACGCGGGATAGACTGCAGATCGCTCATTTCCAGCAGTGTGCGGACAAGGCCTGCCAGACGGGACACCTGATCCGTCTGAAAGCGGAGCAGGTCATTGACCTCGCTGTCGGCATCGGGGTGTTCCTCAGCAAACATTTCCAGCTTTGCCTGCATGATGGCCAGTGGTGTTTTCAGCTCATGGGCGGCGTTGCCGGCAAACTGACGCTGCAGGTCAAAGGACTGCGCCAGCCGGTCCAGCATACGGTTGACGGACTGGCTCAGGTTGCGAAATTCCGGGATCGTGTTTTCCTCTAAGCGAACCTCCACAAGGCTGTCCTGATCAATGCGTTCGGCCTGCTGCGCAAGCTTTTTCAAGGGCTCCAGCGCCTTGCCGCTGACGAAATAGGCAATCGCTGCGCTCAGCAGCGTTACCGCTGCCGTGATGCACCAGCCCTTGCGCCCGAAAACAGCTTTGGCATCGTAGACCTCCTGCGAAAACTGTACAAGAAAGTCCGACATCTGATCGTCCGGTATTTCAATCGTCAGGTTTTCCTCATCGCTCTGCTGATATTGCAGGACATACCCGTTCAGGTTGTCCATGCCGGTGGCGCCGGAGCGGTAGAGCAGCAGATTCAGGCAGATGCAGGCTCCGGCAATCAGCACAGCGGTCATCAGCGTGATCCGCCACTGAAAAGATATGCGATTCATAGTTCATTTTCCTCCAACTCATATCCCTCACCGATGCGGTTTCGGATGGGGTCGTACCCCAGTGCGGTGCGCAGCTTTTTTCTCAGGGCTGAGATATGCACGCGGATCGAGTTGCTGAACGCATCGACACTGCTGTCCCAGACATGCTCGATCAACTCCTCCTGACTGACAGGACGCCCCTGATGCAGCAGCAGATATTCCAGCACGCCGCTCTCCTTGCGGGTCAGCGGGATGGGCTGGCCGTCTGCCATGGCAAGGCGGCTCTTGGTGTCAAAGGTCAGCCGCCCGCACCGCAGGCATACATCACGCTGGATAAACTGCCGCCGGGTCAGGCTGCGCACACGGGCCTCCAGCTCAGCCAGATGGAACGGCTTGGCCAGATAATCATTGGCACCTGCGTCCAGCCCCTCCACCTTGTCGGAAATTTCGCTGCGGGCGGACAGGATCAGCACCGGCGTTTCAAGGTCGGTCCTGCGCAGCGTGCGCAGAACGGTCATGCCGTCCACCTTCGGCAGATTGAGATCGAGCAGGACAAGATCGTACCGCTCTGCGGCAAGCAGCTCAAGCGCGGCCTCTCCGTCACCGCAGTCATCCGTTTCGTAGCCGGAGCGGCGCAGCTTTTTAGCTACGCTTTCCCGCAGGGTCGGTTCATCCTCTATCAACAAAAGACGCATAAGCGATCATCTCCCGCATTTATAAGATATTTTTTTGCGCTGCACAAGGCAAAAGCATGGCAGCAATACCTTTATAATAGTCATTATAGCAGATTTCGATAAAGTCTGCGTTAATTTTTTCTTAGCAGAAATTTTATACCGGCAGGTGTATACTGATCTCATCAAGCAGAAAGGAGCAACCGCAAGTGATAAACAAAAAAGCAATCGCCCAGTCGGCGCTGCTGTTGGCCGCCGTTTTGATGATCGGCTTCGGCATCTGGCGCGGGGAGGCAGATACGGTTATGGCAAAGGCTATCCGGTTGTGTATGGAGTGTGTTGGCATTGGATAAGAAAAAAAGTTCTTTTCTGGCCCGTTTCCGGGGCTGGATTCAGGCAGGCGCGGCACTGCTGACGAACATCCACCTGCCGAATTTCGCCAAGGGTGTTCTGTATCAGGGCAAGGGAAAAACAGTTTGTGTACCGGGGCTGAACTGCTACTCCTGCCCGGGCGCGGCGGGGGCCTGCCCGATCGGCGCGTTTCAGGCAGTGGTCGGCTCGTCAAAATTCCGGTTTTCCTATTACATTACCGGCATCCTGATTTTGTTGGGGGTGCTGCTGGGGCGGTTTATCTGCGGCTTTCTCTGCCCGTTCGGCTGGCTGCAGGAGCTTTTGCATAAGATTCCCTCGCCTAAGTGCTCCACCAAGCGTCTGAAGCCGCTGCGGTATCTGAAATACGCCGTGCTGCTCATCATGGTGGTGCTGCTGCCTGCGCTTGTTGTCAATGAGATGGGAATGGGTGATCCGTTCTTCTGCAAGTATCTCTGCCCGCAGGGTGTGCTGGAGGGCGCAATCCCCCTCTCGCTGACCAATGCAGGGATACGCGCCGCGCTCGGCAAGCTGTTCAGCTGGAAGCTTTGCATCCTGCTGGCGGTCGTTGTTGCCAGTGTGGTGTTTTACCGCCCGTTCTGCAAGTGGCTCTGCCCGCTGGGGGCCTTTTACGCGGTCATGAACCGAGTATCTCTTTTCCAGATGCGGGTAGACACCGACAAATGCGTGTCCTGCGGTGCCTGTGCGCGGGCCTGCAAGATGGATGTGGATATTACAAAGACACCAAACCACGCGGAGTGTATCCGCTGCGGTATGTGTATAAATTCCTGCCCCACCAAAGCGATACACTATCAGTACGGCTTTGGCAACAAGTCAGATAACAGTAAGGAGATTTGAGTATGAAACGAATTGCAGCAATTTTGACAAGCATGGTTCTGGTATTTTCCCTCGCCGCCTGCGGCAGCCAGCAGGCAGGCACTGCCGCCGGCAGCGAAGCAGCCTCCGCCGCACAGACCAGTGAAGCAGCCTCCGCCGCACAGACCAAAACCGAGGAGCAGCTTCTTGCAGAGGAAAACGACATTCTGGGCGCGAACGATGAACTGTGGGAAAAGGTTTTTGCCTCGATGGACAAGAATGTGACCCAGACCACCCTCAGCAACAATTACGGCGAGTTCCTTATGAGTGCCGTGGACAACGCGAAGGATCAGTTCACCGAGGAGGAGTACGCCTCCCTCAAGGCAGACGCGGATAAGATCCGTGAAATCGAAAATCAGATCGCAGCCCTTCCTCAGGAGGATGCCGTCAGCCAGAGCGCAGCGGAGAACGGCAGCACCTTCCCCCAGTTTGAGGGCAAGGACCTTGACGGCAACAGCGTTGACAGCAGCCTGTTTGCCAACAATGCGTTCACCGTTGTAAACTTCTGGTTCAGCGGCTGCAAGCCCTGCGTGGATGAGATGGATGACCTTGACGCACTCAACCAGCGCATCAAGGAGCAGGGCGGCGAGGTCATCGGCGTCAATACCGAGACACTGGACGGCAACGCGGACAACATCGCCACCGCCAAGAAAATTCTGGAATCTGCGGGCGCGTCCTTCCGCAATATCTACTTTGACCCTAACGGCGAGGCCGGTAAGTTTGCACTGGGCATCATGGCCTTCCCCACTACCTGTGTTGTGGACCGTCAGGGCAACATCGTCGGTGAGCCGATCATGGGCGGCATCGATCAGGAGGCCAACATGGCTACGCTGGAAAAGCTGATTGCCGAAGCCGCTGCAAACGATACCGGAAAATAACAAAAAGATAAAGCACAGCCGTACCGAACCCCTGCTGCCCGATGGACAGCAGGGGTATGGTGCTGCCCGGGCAAAAACACTTACCGCATTGTGTCCCAAAACATCATACTTCTGGACTTGATTAGAGGGCAGTATCGTGGTAATATTAAAGAAATAGCACGAAACGGAGAAATACACGGTGACCAAGAAGGAACTCGCAGCGGTCTGTATTGCGCGGCTTAAGGCTGAATACCCGGCAAGTGACTGCACGCTGGACTATGACCACGCATGGCAGCTGCTGGTATCGGTGCGTCTGGCAGCCCAATGCACCGATGCACGGGTGAATGTTGTTGTGCAGGAGCTGTTTGCCCGGTTTCCCGGCATCAGGGAGCTGGCTGCCGCCAGCCCGGAGGAGATCGAAGCCATTGTCAAGCCCTGCGGGCTGGGCCACAGCAAGGCGCGGGACATTTCCGCCTGTATGCGGATGCTGCGGGATAAATTTGACTGCCGTGTGCCCGATGATTTTGATGCGCTGCTCTCCCTGCCGGGGGTTGGCCGCAAAAGCGCCAACCTGATAATGGGGGATGTCTTCGGCAAGCCGGCCATCGTGACAGATACCCACTGCATCCGCCTGTGCAACCGCATCGGTCTTGTGGACAACTGCAAGGACCCAGCTAAGGTCGAGAAGGAGCTGTGGAAGATCATTCCCCCCGAGGAGGGAAACGGCTTCTGCCATCGTCTGGTGGATCACGGCCGCGCAGTCTGCACGGCGCGCACAAAGCCTTACTGTGACAAATGCTGTCTGGCCGATATCTGCCGGGCGCGAAAGGAATTTGCCAATGAATAAAACGACGGAAAACCGCCTTGGCGGCGAGCTGCGCAGCCAGCAGACCGCCCAACGCCTGCTGGAGGAGCTGCGCGATGGAATCTACGCTGCCGCACCACAGCTGCCCAGTGAGTTGGAGCTGGCTGAGGCGCTGGGGGTTAGCCGCACCGTGGTGCGCGATGCCCTGAGTGAACTGGAGCGCGACGGTTATCTGGAGCGGGTGCGCGGCATCGGTACGCTTGTCAACCGTGATGTGCTGATGGTTGAGAACCGCATGGATCAGAAGTTGGAGTTCAACAAGATGATCCGCGCGATCGGGCGGGTGCCGCACAGCGATAACCTGATGGTCACACGGGAAACCGCAACGCCCGAACTGATGGAGCGGCTGGCCCTTGACCCGGAGAAGGAACATACGCTGGTGTTTGTGCGCCGCCGCGTGCTGGCAGATGAAACGCCGGTGCTGTACTCCACCGATATTCTGCCGCTGGCACTGTTCGGCGGCAAGCGGCTTGATGCAATCGACTTCAGCCGCCCGATTTTTGAGATCGTTGAGCAGCACTGCCGCGTGGAGGTAGCCGAGACATTGACAACGCTGCACGCTGTGATGGGTACACCGGGCATCCGCCGCCAGCTGGGGCTGCGCCCGGAGCAGGCACTTTTGCAGCTGGATGAGATCTGCTACTCCCGCACCTGCAAGCCGGTGCTTTGCTGCCAGACCTGCTACACGGATTTCTTTGATTTTGCCATGGTGCGCAAACTGGTTTGATTGTAAGCGGCATATCGCCGCTTAGAATATAGAGCTATTATAAAGGGGATTGTGTATGAGACATTTGATCGACCCGGCGGATTTTACGCTGGAAGAAACGCTCAGCCTGATGGACCTTGCCGACCGTATCCACGATGATCCGGCCGCTTATAAGGATGTTGCCGCGCGCAAGCGTCTGGCAACGCTTTTCTACGAGCCGAGCACCCGTACCCGCCTTTCGTTTGAGGCAGCCATGCTGAACCTGGGCGGTCAGGTACTGGGCTTCCCCGATGCCGGTGTTTCCAGCGCCTCCAAGGGCGAAACCGTAGCCGATACCATCCGCGTGATCAGCTGTGTGGCAGACATTGCTGCCATGCGCCACCCCAAGGAGGGTGCCCCGCTGCGCGCGTCCCGCTACAGCCGCATTCCGGTCATCAACGCCGGTGACGGCGGCCACAGCCACCCCACCCAGACGCTGCTGGACATGATGACGATCCGCCAGCGCAAGGGGCACCTGGATCATCTGACCATCGGCTTCTGCGGCGACCTCAAGTTTGGCCGCACGGTGCACAGCCTGATCAAGAGCCTGTCCCGTCTGCCGGGCATGAAGTTTGTGCTCATCTCACCCGAGGAGCTGCGCGTGCCGGATTACATCATCAGCGAGATCCTCGAGCCTAACAACATCCCCTATGTTGAGACACGCAGCATGGAGGAGGCTCTGCCCGATTTGGACGTCCTCTACATGACCCGCGTCCAGCAAGAGCGGTTCTTTAATGAAGAAGATTACATCCGCCTGAAAAACAGCTATGTCCTGACAAAGGAAAAGCTGGCTCTGGCCCCCGCGGATATGCCGGTGCTGCATCCCCTGCCCCGTGTGAATGAGATCACGCTGGATGTGGATGACGACCCGCGCGCAGCGTACTTTGACCAGGTGCAGAACGGTGTCCATATGCGCATGGCGCTGATCATGACTTTGCTGGGTCTCAAAGACCCCAAGACCGGGGAGGTAGCGTTCAATGTTGAAGGTTGATGAAATCCAGAACGGCGTGGTCATTGACCACATTACCGCAGGCACGGGTCTGGCGCTCTACCACATGATGGAGCTGGAAAAGCTGAACAATGCCAGCGTGGCACTTTTGCAGAATGTCCGCAGCCAAAAGGACGGAAAAAAGGACATAATAAAGATCGAGGGCGATGTCAGCAAGATGAGCTTTGATGTTCTTGCCTATGTTGACCCCAAAATTTCTATCACGGTCATCCGTGACGGCCATGTGGTGGAGAAGATTCGCCCGGAGCAGCCCAAGCGGCTGGTCAACGTCATCAAATGCACGAACCCGCGCTGCATTACTTCTATCGAGGAGGGCTGCGACCATATTTTTGCACTGACGCCGAGCGGCCGCTACCGCTGCATCTACTGTGAGCAGGAGTTCCGCGTCAAACCGTAAAGTGAGGTAACTGCGATGGAAAAGCCGAAGTTTCATCTGAATCCCAACGAGGAGATTGTCAAGACCATCCGTGAGGGCTTAAAGCGTACGGGCGGATACTGCCCCTGCCGTCTGCAGCATATCCCGGAAAATATCTGCATCTGCAGCGAGTTCAAGCAGCAGCTGGCCGACCCGGACTATCACGGCCCCTGCCACTGCGGCCTGTATGTGAAGGATTGAGGGCTGTTCCGAAGCTGATAAAAATAGGGAGGTATCCGTCTGCTACAGGCGGATGCCTCCCTATTTGTTTGTGCAGCGGCGTTACACACAGGCCGTCAGGGTATCCTGCGTCAGGATGATATGCCCGTTTGCATCGGCATCGGCCGTGTAGACTGTGCCGGGCTGGGCAGTGCCGTCGGCAATCCGGTCGGCCAGTGCCTGCTCTACTGCACGGCTGACCGTGCGGCGCAGCTCCCGCGCGCCGTAGGGCGGCACCTTATCCCCTGCCAGCGCCTTGGCGGCTGCGGCGGTGTGGCGCAGGGTGTAGCCCTGCCCGGCTGCGCGTTCCTCCAGCTCGCAGAGCAGCCGGTCGGCAATACCTGCCAGCTGTTCCGGGCCGAGCGGGTCAAACAGCACAGTCTCGTCCAGACGCCCCATCAGCTCGGGGCGGAAGAACTCCCTCGCCTCCCGGATTGCCTGCTGGCCGCGGCGGTCCTTTTCCGCCCCGGCAGCGCCGAAGCCCATGGGAGCCGTCTGCCCGGCAAGGCACCGCGCACCCAGATTGGAGGTAAGCAAAATGATGGTGTTGGAAAAATCCGCTCTGCGGCCCTGTGCATCGGTCAAGGTGCCGTCCTCCAAAATCTGCAGCAGCAGGTTTTGAATATCGCTGTGCGCCTTTTCAATCTCATCAAACAGCACAACGCTGTAGGGGCGGCGGCGCACAGCCTCGGTCAGCTGTCCGCCCTCGTCGTGGCCTACATAGCCCGGAGGCGCGCCGATGAGCCGTGCCACGGTGTGACGCTCCATATATTCGGACATATCAAAGCGCAGCAGTGCCTTCTCGCTGCCGAACCAGCCCTTGGCCAGTGTGCGGGCCAGCTGGGTCTTACCCACACCGGTAGGCCCCAAAAACAGCATCGCGCCGATGGGACGATTGTTCTCCCGCAGGCCGGTGCGGCTGCGGCGTATAGCGGCGGCTACCGAGGCTACAGCCCGCGGCTGGCCGATGACCTCTGCGGCAAGGCGCTGCTCCAGCTGTGCAAGCCGCTCACGCTCGGCCTCCCCCACACGCTCGGCGGGTACACCGCTCGCCTTGCTCACCACACGGGCAATGTCTGCCGGGGTCAGCGCTTTTTTCTCGCTGCTGTTTTCGGCAATGCGGCGTGCAGCCGCGGCTTCGTCCAGCAGGTCGATGGCCTTATCGGGCAGATACCGCCCCGGCAGATACCGCACACTCAGCTCGACTGCCGCATGGATGGCTGTGGACGGGATGGCCACCCCATGGTAGCGCTCATACCGGGGCATCAGGCCCGCGAGAATCGTTTCGGCAGCGGTTGGTGTTGGCTCCTCGACCATCACCCGCCCGAACCGCCGCTCGAGCGCAGAGTCCTTCTGGATCGTTTTGCGGTATTCCTCCGGCGTGGTCGCACCGATGAGCTGTATCTCCCCGCGCGCCAGCATCGGCTTTAGGATGCTGGCGGCATCGATAGCCCCCTCCGCTGCCCCGGCACCGGCAATGATGTGGATCTCATCAATGAACAGGATGGTCGAGCGGTCGCGGTAAAGCTCCTCAAGCAGGTTTTTAAAGCGCTCCTCGAAATCACCGCGGTATTTCGTGCCCGCCACCATTGAGGCCATATCGAGCGATAAGACCCGTTTGCCCCGCAGGGCCGGGGTGATCTGCCCAGAGGCAATGCGCTGGGCCAGTGCTTCGGCCAGTGCGCTTTTTCCGACACCCGGCTCCCCCAGCAGGCAGGGATTGTTTTTCTGGCGGCGGCAAAGGATCTCCACCATCCGCTCCAGCTCACTGTCACGGCACAGCACCGGGTCCAGACGACCCTCCTGTGCAAGGCGTGTCAGGTCGCGGCCGTATTTTTCGCTGGGACGCCCCGTGCGGCTGGCTGCCATCCGGGGCTGTGCGGGCAATACCAGCTGACCCGAGAGCTGGCGGCACTCCCGCGCGGCCTGCGGCAGCTCGACACCAAGGGAAAGCATCCAGCGGCTGGCTGTGCAGGTGGAATCCTCAAGCATAGCGCAGAGAAGATGCTCATTTTCGGCCCGGGCAGCACTGGCAGCGTGCGCCCCCAGCACAGCAAACTCCATCGCCTTGCGCAGCTCCGGTGCAAGGTCGCAGCGGTGCAGCCTGCGCGGTGCGCCCTCTGCCCGGGCGGCACTGCAGTTGGCCAGCGCTGTGGTGGTGACCCGCTTGCGGCGCAGGAAGTCTGCTGCACTGCCGCGTGCCGTCTGCACCAGCGCCAGCAGCAGATGGCCTGTGTCGGCCTGACAGCAGCCCTGCCGCCCTGCCAGTACCAGCGCGGTGCGGACGGTGCGCGCCGCCGTGCGTGAAAAACCTTTGTAGCTGTAGACCCAGAACATCTGCATATCCTCCTCTTGTATCTGCCCATTGAAAGTATAGACGCCGGGCGGATAAATAATCATCGAAATCCGTTGAATCAGGATATGACAAATTCCCGAATTAGTGGTATAATAATGCAGTTACACGCAATCTGTACCTATGAGGTGGTCTTTCATGCACAAATTGATGCACTACATCAAGGGCTATGAGCGACAAGCCCTGTTGGCGCCGCTATTCAAGATGTTGGAGGCCTGTTTTGAGCTGTTTGTACCGCTGGTCATCGCCAGCATCATTGATACAGGCATCAAAAACGGGGATGCAGCTTTTATCTGGACGCGCTGCGGCCTGCTGGTTCTGCTGGCTGCCATCGGTCTTGCCAGCAGCCTGACGGCCCAATACTTTTCCGCCACGGCGGCACTGGGCTTTGGCACGGCGCTGCGCAGGGACCTGTACCGTCATATTGACACGTTGAGCTACAGCGAACTGGACGGTATCGGCACCCCCACGCTGGTCACGCGGATGACCAGTGATATCAATCAGGTCCAGAACGGTGTGAACCTGACCCTGCGTTTGCTGCTGCGATCGCCGTTCATTGTTATTGGCGCGCTTATCATGGCGTTTTCGATCAGCCCCAGACTGACGCTGCTTTTCCTCGGCGTTACCGTTGCGGTCTCGCTGATCATCTGGGCAATCATGCGGGTCACGGTGCCGATTTACCATGAGGCGCAGAACGGTCTTGACCGTGTGACGCTGCTGACCCGTGAAAACTATGTGGGTGCCCGTGTGGTGCGCGCCTTTGCCCGGCAGGCCGATGAATTGGCTGCCTTTGTCGAGACGAACGATCATTTGAAATCGCTGCAGTTTGCAGCGGGCCGCATCTCCGCCCTGATGAATCCCCTGACCTATCTGGTAGTCAACCTCGCCGTGGTAGCGTTGCTGCTGCGCGGCGGCATGGAGGTCGATGCCGGTGCGCTGACTCAGGGTGAGGTTATCGCGCTGATCAACTATATGAGCCAGATCCTTCTGAGCCTGCTGCGTCTGGCAGATCTGGTCGTCTCTGTAACGCGCGCGTTGGCCAGCGGTATGCGTGTGAATGAGATTCTGAACACCCGCACCACGATGGAGGACCCCGGCACGGCACCGCTCGCGGTTGACGGTGCTGCCGAGGCGGTCCGGTTTGAGCATGTGGATTTCACCTATCATGGTGCGGGCGCACCCAGCCTGACCGATATTTCCTTTACGGCCGGCTGCGGCGAGACCATCGGCGTGATCGGCGGTACCGGCAGTGGCAAATCGACCCTGATCGATCTGATCTGCCGCTTTTACGATGCCGACCGCGGCACGGTGACACTGTTCGGCCATGATGTAAAGCAGTACAGCTTTGCACAGCTTCGCAGCCTTGTAGGCATCGTACCCCAGCGGGCGGTGCTGTTTACCGGCACGATCCGCGACAATATGCAGTGGGCCGCCCCGAATGCCACCGATGCACAGATCTGGGAGGCGCTTGAAATCGCACAGGCCGCAGACTTTGTCCGCAGCAAGCCCGGCATGCTGGATGCCCCTGTGGAAACGGCCGGACGCAACTTTTCCGGCGGGCAGCGCCAGCGGTTGACGATTGCACGCGCACTGGTACCGAAGCCGAAAATTTTGATTCTCGATGACAGTGCCTCCGCGCTGGATTTCGCCACCGATGCAGCCCTGCGCAAGGCCATTAAAGAAAAAACGCAGGGTATGACGGTCTTTATCGTCTCCCAGCGCGCGGCGAGTGTGCAGCGCGCCGACCACATTCTTGTGCTGGACGACGGCACTTTGGCAGGTGATGCCCCCCATGCCGCACTGCTGCAGAGCTGTGAGGTCTATAAGGAAATCTGCCTGAGCCAGCTGAGCAAGGAGGAGGTGGCCAAAACACTATGAGCAAGACATCGAAGAAGCTTGACCGCAATACGATCCAACGCGTTCTGCAGCTGATCCGCCCCTACAAGGGCATGGTCATTCTTACGCTTACTTTGGCGCTCATCACGGTTGTCACCACCCTGCTTGCACCGGTGCTGGCCGGCAGGGCGGTCGATAAGATCGTGGGACCCGGGCAGGTAGATTATCAGGGGCTTGGCCGCATCGCATTGGCTATGGCTGCCACGATCGCCTGCACGGCGCTCTCCCAATGGCTGATGAATGTTGTCAACAACCGCATCACCTTTCAGGTCGTGCGGGATATGCGGGTGCGCGTGTTTGAGCAGCTTGAGATTCTGCCACTGAAATATATGGACGCCCACCGCCCCGGCGATGCGATCAGCCGCATCACGACCGATGTGGAGCAGTTCAGTGACGGCCTGCTGATGGGATTTACCCAGCTGTTTACCGGTGTGCTGACAATTCTGGGTACTCTGGGGGTCATGCTCTATATAGACTGGCGCATCGCGCTGGTGGTCGTGGCGCTGACACCGCTCTCCATTTTTGTGGCACGCTTTATTGCGACACACACCTATTCTATGTTCCGGGTGCAGAGCGAGACCCGCGCCGAGATGACCAGCCTTGTGGAGGAGCTGATCGGCAACGAGCATCTGGTTCGCGCCTTCGGCTATGAGGCGCGCGCCGAGGAGCGCTTTGACCGTATCAACCGCGACCTGCAGCGCTGCGGTGTGCGGGCAACCTTCTTTTCTTCGACCACGAACCCCTGCACCCGCTTTGTAAATTCACTGGTTTACGCCTCGGTCGGCATACTGGGCGCATTTGTTGCGATTGCCGGCGGTATCACGGTCGGTGAGCTGAGCGTCTTTTTGAACTATGCCAACCAGTACACAAAGCCCTTCAATGACATCTCCGATGTCATGACCGAGCTGCAGAATGCGCTGGCCTGTGCGCAGCGGGTGTTTGATCTGATCGATGAGACACCGATCATCCCTGATGCCCCCGATGCCGTGAGCCTGCCCCACGGCGCCGGCAGCGTGGCCTTTGAGCATGTGCGGTTCCGCTATCAGGACGATGTACCCCTGATCGAGGATATGAACCTCAAGGTCGAGCCGGGGCAGCGCATCGCGCTGGTCGGTCCGACCGGCTGCGGCAAGACCACCCTTGTAAACCTGCTGATGCGGTTCTATGAGATCAACAGCGGCACGCTGCGGGTGGATGGACACCCCATCGACACGGTAACGCGGGACAGCCTGCGCGCCAATCTTGGCATGGTGCTGCAGGAAACATGGCTCAAAGCCGGTACGATTGCAGAAAACATCGCCTACGGCAAACCGGACGCCACCCGCGAGGAGATCATAGCCGCAGCCAAGAAGGCGCGCGCCCACAGCTTTATCTGCCGCCTGCCGAACGGATACGACACACAGGTTGCCGAGGACGGCGGCAATATCAGCCAGGGGCAGCGGCAGCTGCTCTGTATTGCGCGGGTCATGCTGCGGCGTCCGCCGATTCTGATTTTGGATGAGGCCACCTCCAGCATTGACACCCGCACCGAGGTGCTGGTGCAGGATGCCTTTGAGGAATTGATGAAGGGCCGCACAAGCTTTATTGTGGCCCATCGCCTGTCCACCATCAAAAATGCTGACCAGATTCTGGTGATGAAGGCCGGCAACATTATCGAGCGCGGTACGCATGATGAACTGCTGGCGCAGGGCGGCTTTTATAAGCAGCTCTACGAAAGTCAGTTTGCCAAGGCGTAAGCATAGGGTCAAAATCTGGGAAAGAAAAAGGAGATTCTACTATGAGCAGCATTATCATTCCGGAAGGGTACCAAAGCCTGCTGGGGCTGTATGACACCCAGAAGGCCATCGGCCTTATCAAAACGATCTTTCAGGAAAAGCTTTGCATGGCACTGCATCTCAAGCGCGTCACGGCTCCCCTGTTTGTCATGCAGGGCAGCGGTTTGAATGATGACCTGAACGGTGTAGAGCGCCCCGTTGCGTTCGATGTGCCCAGCCTGAACGAACAGGCCGAGGTCGTCCACAGTCTGGCTAAGTGGAAGCGCTATGCCCTGTACAAGTACGGCTTCCGCCCCGGTCAGGGCATTGTGACCGATATGAACGCCATCCGCCGTGATGAGGAGCTGGACAACCTGCACAGCATCTATGTTGACCAGTGGGACTGGGAGCGTGTTATTACCGCTGACCAGCGCACGCTGGATTTTCTGCGGGAGACCGTCCGCGACATCGTGGATGCGGTCTGCGCGACCTCGGATGAGCTGCGCTGGAAGTTTCCTGAGCTGAAGAACATTCATCTCGACCGCGATGTAGCTTTTATCACGACACAAGAGCTGGAGGACCTCTACCCGGAACTTACCGCCAAGCAGCGCGAAAACGCCTTTGCCAAGGAGCATGGCACGGTTTGCATTATGCAGATCGGCGGCAAGCTCCGCAGTGGCAAGCCCCACGATGGCCGTGCCCCCGACTACGATGATTGGGCGCTGAACTGCGATATTCTGTTCTGGCACAAGCCTCTTGGTTGCGCACTGGAGCTGTCCAGCATGGGTATCCGCGTGGATGCTGAATCGCTGCGCCGCCAGCTGGACGAGGCAGGCTGCCCCGAGCGCGCAGAGCTGCCCTTCCACAAGATGCTGTTGGACGGCACGCTGCCCTTGACGATGGGCGGCGGCATCGGCCAGAGCCGCCTTTGCATGCTGCTGCTCGGCAAAGCTCATGTAGGTGAGGTTCAGGTCAGCCTTTGGGATGATGCCACGGTAAAAGCCTGCCGTAATGCCGGTGTAGAATTGCTGTAAGTCTTGACAAAGCGCTGCTGTTTGTGGTATTATTATCTAGTACCCGCTAGTATAGCACAATTGGCAGTGCAGCTGATTTGTAATCAGCAGGTTGCAGGTTCGATTCCTGTTACTAGCTCCATACGAAAGAGCGCTGCAAGGTTTAATTTTACCTTGCAGCGCTCTTTTTAGTTGTTAAACTATGCCTTTTCCGGTGTCGTATATTTTCAGTAAAAACTCCCGGCTGCAATCAAGCGACCGGGAGTTTGTTTAGTATGGCATCGTTGAGGAATTATTTTGTATGCAGCGCGTTCTGCAGGGCACAATACTCCTCCAGCGTAAGCTGTTCGGGGCGTGCGCGTTCATCAAGACCGGCTGACTGCAGCGCGGTCAGGACCTGTGCCTTGGGCAGGTGCAGGCCGTTGGCAATGGCGTTGGCTGCGGTCTTGCGGCGCTGTGAGAAGGCAGCGCGGATCAACGCAAAGAAGGCGGCCTCGTCACCGTTCGGAACCTGTACGGCGGGAGTCTTGCGCACATCCAAGCGAATGACGGCGCTTGTCACCTTGGGGGCGGGGTAAAAGCTGCCGGGCTGCACGCTGAACAATAATTTCGGCTCCGCATAATAGGCCACCGCGTAGCTGATCGCACCCGCATCGCGGGTGCCAGGGGCGGCGCACAGACGCTGTGCGGCCTCCTTTTGCACCATGACGGTGATGTTCCGGATAGGCAGCTTTTCCTCCAGCAGGCGCATCAGGATCGGGCTGGTGATATAGTACGGCAGGTTGGCACAGACAGCCACCGGCTTATCGCCAAACTCCTCAGTCAGCAGCGCCTTCAAATCCACCTTGAGGACATCGTTCAGTACAAGCTTGAAATTATCATACCCTGCCATCGTCTCCTCAAGGAGCGGCGGCAGACGCTTATCTACCTCGATGGAAACGACCTTATCCGCGCGCTTGCAGAGCTGTTCGGTCAGTACACCGATGCCGGGGCCGACCTCAAGGGCACCCCAGCCGGGGCCGATGCCGGCGGCTTCGGCAATGCGGGGACATATACCCGGGTTAATGATAAAATTCTGGCCAAACCCTTTGGAAAGGGCAAAATCGTACCGCGCACAGAGGTCACGGATGGTAGACAAGTCGGTCAATGTGGGCACGGCGGCTTCCTTTCAGCGTATATCAGTTCTGGCCGGTCAGCGACATGGCCGCATTAACGGCCTTGCTGATCTGCGGGTCAGTGTCGATCGTGTAGTCGTAGTAGGAGTTCTGTTCATCAACAGAGAGTGTCGCGTCAATATCGGGCTTCAGACCCTCGTTGTTCCAGCTCTGATCCTCGTTGTCGAGCAGCAGGCCGGAGGTAATATAGGCGGCAGAGCCGTCCGAGAAGCTCTGCACATCGCTGAGTACAACGCCCATACCGGCCGTTTTGGTGCCGACAATCGTGGCACCGCCCATCTTGCGCAGGGCATTGGCAAACAGCTCGGCACTGCTGGAGGTAGCTCCATTGACGAGGCAGACCATCGGAACATTGATCTCGTTCTCATCGGACATGCGCAGCACGGTCACATTGCCGTCCTTATCCTGCTGCTTGGCGATCTCACCGGAGGGTACGCAGTAATCCGCTGCGACAAGCCCTGCATTGAGGTTTTCACCGGCGTTGTCGCGCAGGTCAAACACCAGACAGGTTGCCCCCTGCTGCAGCAGGTTGTCCACGGCAGTTTTAAACTCGCTGGCGGTGCCTGTGGTAAAGGCGTCGATGCGCAGATAGCCGCAGGTGCCGGCGGTCAGCTGGCTTGTTGAGATGGTGGGGGTCTTATAGTTGGAGTGTACAAGGCTCAGCTGCTGCTCCTGACGGTCGGGCGTCAGGTAGGTGATGACTGTGGTAGTGCCCTCCTCACCCAGCAGGCGGGAGGTCAAACGCGCGGTAGATCCGATGTTTTTGGTGGATTCCTCGCCAATGGCAGTGATAAAGCCGCCGACCTGCAGACCGGCCTCACTGGCGGGAGAATTGTTGTATACGCGGATGATGCGCGCATAGCCGGAGGAGGCATCGTTGACAACGGCCACGCCGATGCCTGTGAGGGTGCCCTTCTCGATGGCCTGCTTTTCGCTGTACTCCTTGGCGGTATAGTAGACAGCGTATCGGTCGTTGATGCCGCTCATATAGCCGGCGGCCAGCTTATCGTTCAGGGTGTCCTCATCAATGGTGAAGAACTCCCCTGCGCGGACAAAGCGGTCGATCTCCGACAGCTTGTTGTACTGGCGTTCCTTATTTTTGACGCTGGACACGGTCGTGTTGAACATCTTCATCGACACGACCATCGTCAGCGAGAAGGTGACAGCCATTGCGATGATGGCGATGGTGGCTGCCACGCCGAGACTGATTTTTTTGCTCATGGCTCTGATGGCTCCTTACTGTTTTTGCGTTTATGCCCCGTAGGCAAGGGAGAAAAATACCGTAGAGAAAAGGCTCAGCACCATAAGAACGGCGACCACCAGACAAAAAATGCGCACGGCGGTTTTATGCTTCTGCGGCTTCATAAGGACTCCCCTTTCTTAGGATAAGTAATTCATGACATTGACCAGAACATTGTTGACCTTCATTTCCAGATGCAGGTGGTTGCCGGTGGAGTTGCCGGTGGAGCCGACATACCCCAGCGTCTGTCCTTTGGAAACGCTCGACCCGACGCTGACGATGGGCGCACTGTTCATGTGGGCGTACAGTGTGGAATAGCTGTTGCCGTTGTCATCCTTGCCGTGGTAGACCTGAACATAATAACCCCAGCTGTAGTGGTAGGCGGCTGCGGTGACGACGCCGCCGCTGACGGCGTAGATCTCGGTGCCGCCCGGCGCGGCATAGTCGGTGCCGCGATGGCCGTTGCCGCCAAAGTAGCAGGAAACATACTTATAGGTGGCAAGCGGGCGGCCAAAATCCAGCGAGCATTGTATCGAGGCATTTCCGTAGGCCTGGTTGGCAGCGTTCAGGGCTGCATCCAGCTCTTTGGCTGCCTCGTCCACCTTTTTGTTGGCCTCGATCTGGGCCTCCTTCAGCGCCTGTTCCTCGGCCTCCGCCTTGGAGATGCTCTCGTCTGTCTGGGAGATATTCTCCGCAAGTTCGCTGGTCTTACTGTTCAGTGCGGCCTTCTGGGCCTCGTAGTCGGCCTTTTTTGCCTCCAGATCCGCCTTGGCCTGCTCCAGTTCGGCGCGCTGCTGCTCCAGCTGGGTATGCTCGTCCTCAAGCTGCTGGCAGATCTCCTCATCCTTGCTGACAATCTGCTCCAGCGTGGTGGCAAAGGTAAGCAGCTGGTACAGGTTGGTCGCACTGGACAGCAGCGCAATGGAACCGCCGTCATTCAGCCGCTGCATCGCGCGCATACGGTCCTTGAAATCTGCCCAGCGCTGATCGTATTCAGCCTGCTTCTGGTCAACCTCCTGCTGCTTTTGATTGATCTCGTCCTGTTTGTTGACGATCTCATTATCCAGACCGCCGATCTGCTCGGTCAGTGTGCCGATCTGGCTGAGCAGCAGTGATTTTTGCTGCTCCAGCTGTGTTTTGAGCGACTGCGCGTCCGCTTTGTCGCTCTGTGCTTCTTTCAGCTGTTGGTTGACTTTTTCCAATGCGGCCTGCTGCTCCTGCAGCTTTTGGCGCAGGTCACTGACACTGGCAGCCGCCAGCGGCGTCATAACGGTGGAAAGCGTCATCGTCATGGCAACTGCCACGCTGAGCAGCAGTGAGATAAATTTTTTGCTGTGCGAAAAATGCTTCATCTTTGTTTGCAATTCCCCTGCTCGTTGCTGTTATACATTCAGATGCTTGCGGATGCTGGTGGCGGTGCCGAGGCCGCAGAGCACAAAGCCCAGCAGCACAAAGCCGCCGACAATGTAATACCATACATTTTCCAGCGGAACCAGCTGACCGCCGAACATCTGCGAGAGGTTGGACGGGTTCTCGGCATACCAGCGGCAGAGGGCATAGTACGCGCCGCAGACGATGCCGGAGGCAAGCGCAGCGGAGATCAAGCCGGAGGTAACACCCTCCACAAAGAACGGGAAACGAATAAAGCCGTTGGTGGCACCCACCAGCTTCATGATGCCGATCTCCTTGCGGCGGTTGAACACCGTGATCTTGATCGTATTGTTGATGACCACGATGGACACGATAGCCAGCACCGCTACAATGCCGTAGCAGGCGTAGTTGATAACGCGCTGCAAAGAAGTGAACATCTCGGCCATAGCCAGCGGGGCTTTGACGCTGGCGACACCGTCAATCTGCATGAGCTGTGCGGAGACAGACTCGATATTCTGCGGGTCGTCAACGGTCACACGGTAGTTGGGAGTGAACGGGTTATCGTCCTGAAAGACCTGCTGCAGGTTGGTGTAGTCCTTGAGCATATCGCCGTAGGTGGCCAGAACATCCGCCGGTGACATGTAGGTCACGCCCACAACGTGGGGCGTATTGCGGATTGCGGCATCGGCAGCCGAGATCTGTTCATCTGTAGAGTTCTGACCCTCTTCATCGCCCATATAGACGACCATCATGTTTTGGTTGCCGATATATTCGACCATATAATCAATGTTGACGCCCAGCAGGTAGGCAGCGCCGATCAGCAGCATGCAGACGGTCAGCACGCCCATCGAGGCAAAGGTCATAAGCCGGTTGGCACGCAGATTGTGCAGGCCCTGACCGACAAGGTAGGTAAAGCTGGAAAAACGCATGGTGTCCCCTCTTTAATAGTAAAGATCAGTCTTCATCGTAGTCGTAATCGTCCTCTTCCCGCTGGGCCATAGCGGCTGCGTAGCGGCGGGCGGCCTCGGGGTGTGCAGTGTCGGAGGCGACCATGCCGTTGGCCAAAGTGATGACGCGGTTGCCGTACTTGCGGGCGAGCTTATGTACCAGCTCATGCTCATGGGTGACAACCACAACGGTGATGTTGACCTTATTGATGGCCTCAAACAGCTGCATGATGTCCATGGACATCTCAGGGTCGATGTTGCCGGTGGGCTCGTCCGCAATGATCAGCTTGGGGCCGTGGGCCAGCGCGCGCGCTACGGCGACACGCTGCTGCTCACCGCCGGAGAGCTCGTCCGGCAGGCGATCCATCTTGTCCTCAAGGCCGACAAGCGAGAGCGCGAAGGGCACGCGGTCCTTGATTTTTTTGGTGGAGATGTTCGTCACACGCATGGCGAACGCCACATTCTCATAGACGGTCATGGTCGGAATCAGGCGGAAGTCCTGAAAGACAACACCCATCTGCCGGCGCAGATACGGCACCTTGCGCCGGCGGATCTTGGTCAGATCCTGCCCATTGATGAATACCTTGCCCTCGGTGGGCTTCTCCTCCATCTGGATCAGCTTCAGAAAGGTAGATTTGCCTGCACCGGAGTGACCAAGGATAAAGACAAATTCGCCCTCCTCGATATGGATGTTGATGTCCTCCAACGCAACATTTTCATCGTTGTGGGTCTCATAGGTTTTATATACATGCTCAAAATCGATCATTGAGGATTCTCCTGCCGCAGCGCGGCTGTCCTGTTTACGGTTACAGTCATACATATAATAGAATACCATGCAGCGCGCCTGCGGTCAAGGTGTTTTCCGGCTGCCAAAAGCAGAAAAATGGCGCTGCCTTGCGGTGCAGCGCCATTTGTGAAAGTTTTATTAAAATCAATATTTGGCCGGATTGGCGGAGAGGTACTTCTTGACCATCAGGGCAACCTTAAAGACGATGGCATCGTCAAAGTTGCGCAGGTCAAGGCCGGTCAGCTTGCGAATCTTTTCCAGCCGGTAGACCAGCGTATTGCGGTGGACAAACAGCCCGCGGCTCGTCTCCGAGACATTCAGGTTGTTTTCAAAGAAGCGCTGGATGGTGAACAGCGTCTCAGCGTCGAGACTGTCAATGCTCTCCTGCTTAAAGACCTCCCGCAGGAAGGCCTCGCAGAGGGTGGTGGGTAACTGGTAGATCAGGCGGGCGATGCCCAGATGGTCATAGCTGATGACCTGACGCTCGGTGTCAAACACCTTGCCGACCTCCATCGCAATCTGTGCCTCCTTAAAGCTGGAGGCCAGATCCTTGATGTTGCCGATGGGGGTGCCGATGCCGACCACGGCCTTGATGTAATGGTCGCCCTGCAGCGTATCCACAATGGAGGCAGCCAGTTTTTCCATATCGCGGGTGTTGTTGTCCGGCTTGATCTCCTTGACGAGGACGGTGTCCGTCTCGCTGATGTTAAAGACAAAGTCCTTCTGCTTGTCCGGGAAAAGCCCACTGACAACATCATAGGCGGAAATGTCATTGCCGGAGGTCACGCGGATGAGCAGCACAACGCGCTGTACATCGGAGACAAAGTGCAGCTCACGAGCCTTGGCGTAGATGTCGCCAGGCAGGATGTTGTCCAGCACGACATTTTTGATGAAGTTTGTCTTGTCGAACTTTTCATCGTGATACTGCTTGATGCTCTGCAGGCTGATGGACAGCATGGCGGCAAACTGCTCCGCCGTGGTATCGGTGCCCTCCACAAAGACGGCGTAGTCATTATGCTTGGCGTTGGAGAACTGATGGTAGGCATAGCCATCGCGCACAAAGGCATCGCCGGCCGTCTGGCGGACGGTAGCTACGCCCTCGCGCACCTCACCGATCTGCCCCAGTTCGGAGCAGGAAATCACGGTGCCTGTCTCGTCGATAACGCCGACAACACGGTCCACTGCGTCCTTCATCTGGTACACCACATTCTGGAATACCCTGTTAGCCATAATATGTGACTCCCCTTTTGCTGTTATTTAGACAGTCTGCACCGGCGTGCAGTGCGGGCTATACATGTTTGGCAAAACTGCCGTTTGGTAATCTGCCCGAAAACCAAATCTTCATAATGTATATTTTACACAATTCACTTGGCTTTTGCAACATATTTTCACGAAAATCGCAATATTTTCTTGTACATTTTTCAAATCGAGCAAAAAAATGTACCCGCCGCAGGGTTTGCGGCGGGTACAGCGTCCGTCATTTTGACGATTTTCCGGTTTTTGTCTGGTCAAGCGCGCCTGTCCCGCCCTCGACAACACCGCGGTGCTGGAATACATAGGTGATGCTGCGGAAGAAAATCTTCAGATCCATCCAGAAGGTCAGGTGCGCGGCGTACTCGCCGTCATAGCGCGCCTTCACATCAATGGGCAGCTCATCGCGTCCGTTGACCTGTGCAAGACCCGTCAGGCCGGGGCGAATGTCATTGGCGTGTACCTTGTCGCGTGCTTCGATCAAATCATACTGGTTGTAGAGCGCCGGGCGCGGGCCGATGACACTCATCTGCCCGGCCAGAATGTTGTAGATCTGGGGCAGCTCATCAAGGCTTGTCTTACGCAGAAATGCACCGCTGCGGGTTATGTAGCTGTCGGCATTTTTCAACAGATGGGTCGGCACATCGTGGGGGGTATCTCCGCGCATCGTGCGGAATTTAAGAATGTTAAAATGCGTTTTGCCCTTGCCGACACGGCGCTGCCTGAAAAAGACCGGCCCCGGGGAATCAGCCTTGATCCACAGCGCAATGATCCCCATTGGAATTGCCAGAAGGATCGTAGCGGCCAGTGAAAGGATAATATCGAGCAGACGCTTTACATAATGCTGATACATAGGTCAGTCCTCCTTGGCAGCGGGCTTGTCCCCCTGCAGCTTGCGGTTGACTTCTTCCTTGGAGAAGATGGCCGTGTTGCCGGTGGCAGCCACAACGGTATGGTCTGCACGCACACGCCGGTTGGGGTGATAGGTGGGCACCATCTCCTGCAGAATGTCAACAACATCGTTATCGTTGTGCCGGGCGGCCGTTTTGAGCGTCTGCAGATCAGTGTAGAATTTTTCAAGGTCGATCTGCATCGGCGGCGCAATGAAGATCTTGTTGTGGGCCGTCTTGGCCATCTTGTCCTGCTCGGTGTCCATGAGCAGCTCCTCATACAGCTTTTCGCCGGGGCGCAGGCCGGTGATCTTGACCTGCATGTTGACACCCGGCTCGTAGCCGTAAAAACGGATCAGCCGGTTGGCAAGGTCCATGATCTTGACCGGTTCCCCCATATCCAGCACATAAATACTGCCGCCCTTGGCAAGTCCCCCCGCCTGCAGCACCAGCTGCGCAGCCTCGGTGATGGTCATAAAGTAACGAACAATATCCGGGTGTGTGATCGTCACAGGACCGCCGCGCTTGATCTGCTCCTCAAACAGCGGAATCACACTGCCATGGCTGCCCAGCACATTGCCGAAGCGCACGGCCACGCAGGTCATGTCTGTGCCGCGGGAGAAGGTCTGGATCAGCATTTCACACAGGCGCTTGGTACAGCCCATGACATTGGTGGGGTTGACGGCCTTATCGGTGGAGAGCTGGACAAAACGCTCCACACCGTGCTCTGCCGCAGAGGTCAGCAGATTCTTGGTGCCAAATACATTGTTCTTGACGGCCTCGGCGGGGCTGATTTCCATAAGCGGCACATGCTTGTGGGCCGCAGCATGAAAGACAACGGACGGATGGTAGGTGTCAAACACCTCATCCAGACGAGCTTTGTCGCGGATCGAGCCGATCAGTGTGATGACGGGAGCCTCCGGGCCATACTTGTTTTTCAGCTCAGTCTCAAGCTCGTAGGCACAGTTTTCATAGATGTCGAAGATCAGCAGCCGACGCGGCTGGTAGCGCATGATCTGGCGGCAAAGTTCGCTGCCGATGGAGCCGCCGCCGCCCGTGACCAGCACGACCTTGTCATGCAGATACTCCGAGATCTGTGCATTGTTCAGTTGGATCTCATCGCGGGAGAGAAAGTCGGCTGTGTTCAATTCACGGAAGCCTGCTGCGACAGGATTGCCGTTTTCATCGACAGCCTGCGGGTCGCTGAGCATCCGCACACGGCAGTGAGTGGAGTTGCAGAGGTTGATGATCTCACTGAGGCGGTCGCCCTTCACAGTGGTGATGGCAATGACGATCTCGAGGATATGATATTTGCGCACAAGTTCCGGTATGTCAGAGATCGTGCCGCGCACGGGCACGCCCTGCACGCGCAGACCCTTTTTGGTCAGGTCATCGTCCACCAGGCAGACCGGGTTGCCGAAGCTCTGGTTTTTGTTTTTGCAGAGGTTGACCGCCCATGCACCGGCATTGCCAGCGCCGACGATCAGCAGCGGCGTATCATCCTCCGGCTTGTTGGCCTTGGTATCCTGCACGGTGCGAAGCAGACGCCACAGAAAGCGCACGCCTGCGATTGCCGCCGTATTGAACACCGCGCCAAAGATCAGCACGGCGCCGGAGATAGGGCGGTTGTGGTAGATGAGGTCAAACAGCATGATCAGGCCGGTAGCCAGACCTGACAGGCAGGTCAGGCGGGCAAGGTCCCGCATACCGGCATATTCCCACATGATCTCGTACAGGCCGCCGAACCAGAATACGATCATATAGATCGGCAGCACATACAGCAGCATGGGAGCCATGGCGCGCACGATCTCTACGCGGCGGTAGGCATCGCCGCTGTCAAAGCGGAGCATTACGGCCAGCCAGTAGCATACTACGATAAGCCCGCAGTCCAGCAGCATCAAGGCGATGCGGCGCGGCAGACCCTTAATGATTTGTTTGGAATCCTGTTGCATCTGTTTCGTCCTTTACCAAAGTTCTATTTCTCTATACCAAAGGGGGCCCGGTTGAACGGTACCCCTGCTAAATGCAGCCATATAAAAGTATTATAACACACAAATGCCCCGTTTGTCCTACTTTTGCAGTGACAAACGGGGCTAATCTTATATAAATTTTACCAGTGATTTTTGGTAAAACAGACGAAGCTTTTACTCGACCGTCACACTCTTGGCAAGGTTGCGGGGCTTATCGACATCCAGACCCTTGGCGCAGCTGACATAGTAGGCCAGAAGCTGCAGCGGAATGACAGACAGGCTGGTGGCAAAATGCGGGTCGGTTTTGGGGACATAGACCGTGAAGCCGGCCGTGTCCTCGATGCTGTAGTTGCCGTAGGTGGTAAGCCCCATCAGGAAGGCGCCGCGGCTCTTGACTTCAACCATGTTGGAAACACTCTTTTCAAACAGGTTGGGCTGTGTCAGGATGCCGACCACAAGGGTGCCGTTCTCGACCAGTGAGATCGGGCCATGCTTCATCTCGCCGGCGGCGAAGGCCTCGGAGTGGATATAGCTGATCTCCTTGAATTTCAGGCTGCCCTCCAGCGCAACGGCGTAGTCAAGGCCACGGCCAATGAAGAAGGCGTCCTTGGCGTTGGCGTATTTGCTGGCAAACCACTGGATGCGCTCCTTATCCGCCAGCGTCTTTTCAATCTTCTCCGGCAGGGCCTCCAGCTCTGCGACCAGCTGCTCATACTGGCCGTCAGCCAGTGTGCCGCGCACCCGGGCAAACTCAGTAGCCAACAGGTAGCAGGCTGCCAGCTGGGTGCTGTAAGCCTTGGTGGTGGCCACCGAAATCTCCGGCCCGGCCCAGGTATACATGGTTGCGTCTGCCTCGCGGGCGATGCTGGAGCCGACTACATTCACGATGCCAACGGTGCGCACGCCGCGCTCCTTGCACAGACGCAGTGCCGCCAGCGTATCGGCGGTCTCACCGCTCTGGCTGATGACCATGGCAAGAGAGTCCTGCTCAAGCACGGGGTCACGATAGCGGAACTCACTGGCGACATCGACCTCGACCGGGATGCGGGCCAGACTTTCAAACACATAGCGCGCTGCCATGCCCACATGATAGGCCGAGCCGCAGCCGATGATATACAGACGGCGCACATTCTTGATTGCTTCCTCGTCCAGCGCCAGCTCAGACAGGTCGATTTTCCCGTCCTTCAGGCGCGGAGAGATCGTGTCGCGCACGGCCGCAGGCTGTTCATTGATCTCCTTCATCATGAAATGCTCATAGCCGCCCTTTTCGGCAGCCTCGGCATCCCATTCGATGGTTGTGGACTCGCGGGTGATGGGCTCCTTGTCGATGTTGAAGAATTCGATGGAGTCCGGGGTCAGGCGTGCGATCTCGAGATTGTCAATGTAGTAGACCGTGCGGGTGTACTTGAGCAGTGCAGGCACATCGGAGGCGATGATGGCACCGTCCTCACATTGGCCAACGATGAGCGGACTATCCTTGCGCACGGCATAGATGACACCGGGCTCATCGGCAAAAAGCACGCCCAGCGCATAGGAGCCGCGTACATGCAGCATCATGCGGGTGATGGCATCCAGCGCGTTGCCTGCAGATTCGCCGGTGTAGTAGTAGTCCAGCAGCTGTGCCACGACCTCGGTGTCGGTCTGAGAGACAAAGGTAAAGCCTTTGTTGAGCAGACGGTCCTTGATCTCCTGATAGTTTTCAATGATGCCGTTGTGCACCACGGCGATCTTCTGGTCACGGGAATAATGCGGGTGCGCGTTGACCACAGACGGCTCCCCGTGGGTGGCCCAACGGGTGTGGCCGATGCCGCAGCTGCCGTGTACAGCATTGCCGCCGTCCGTCATCTCGCTTAAAACCTTCAGGCGGCCCTTTGCCTTTACGACCTCGATCTTGCCTGCGGCATTCTGCACCGCGATGCCGGCCGAGTCATAACCGCGGTATTCAAGCTTGGACAGACCGTCCAGCAGAATAGGTGCAGCCTGTGCTGCACCGGTAAAGCCTACGATTCCGCACATAACAGGTATCCTCCTTTATGCAGTTGTTCAATATGACCTTCCCACTTTAACGGGCAAAAGTAAAAAATACTTGTATAGTATATTCCTTTTTGCACAAAATGTCTACTGTTTGGCCTAAATTTGCTATACTGTATGCCACACAAAAACAATGCGGGCGACCGTCAAGGGCTACGGCCGCCCGCTGCGCGGATTCTCCTTTTCCCGTTTCTTACACCATATAAGACCGAATCAAAAGTATCGCGCATTGGATAGCGTACCATATCCGACGAAGAATAGCAAGTATAAAACGGAATTTTTCCTGCTTTTTGTGCTGCTTACAAAAGATTATTAAGTTTGTACTGCCATTGCTTTGAAAAATTAGGGCGTATCGTCCCCGCTGCCATTCGTGCGGTATCCCCCTTTCAGGAGACACGACGCGCCACAACCACATAGCGCCCATTAGCAGACGAATACTCGCAGGTTGAAAGGGTCAGCAGCTGCTCCCCGTAAGCCGGGCGGATGCCGCTGTCCACATCACTGCGGGACAGAACCTCCTCCACATAGGCATCGTAGGTCTGCGCGTCCATATCAATATACTGGTTATAGACAAACGAGGTGTCGTTTACGACATCAATGGCGAACGCGCCGAATACCTCGTATTTTGCATCTCCGTACACGGTGTCAAACTCAATGTAGGGATGCTCCTGATAATAGCTGGCCTTTTTATACTCGGTCAGGCAGCCAAAGATCGCGCCGGTTTTCATATTGTGGCCGTAGATGACAAGGTTATCACTCTCAGCATTGGCACCCAGCGTTGTGTTTTCGTCAAGGTACGGCACGCCGTAGATGCTGTAGCTCTTGTCAAAGTCGTGACGAAGATAGAAATCCTTATTGTTTGGCGCGTACATAACCGGGAAATCCAACTCTGTGCCATCAATCGAGAGCCACCCGATGAAATCGCTGTTCTTATTGCGCAGGGCGGCAAACTTGGCTCCGTTGGGGTTGACGCTCTCCCCGGACGGCTGCGGTTCGGCAGCTGTGTCGATCATAGACTGCAGCTCGGCAAACTCGTTTTCTGTCCTGCGGTCATCCGCAAAGCGCTTGACAAGCAGCCCGGCACTGACCAGAAAAACAACGCCGAAAAAGAGCATGGCCAGCGTGTAGGCAAGGCTGCCGCGCTTTTTCTCGGGGCCAGCAGGTGCAGTCGGGGCAAAGTCTGTATCGTTGTCCTGATCGTAAAGGGCCGCGTGGGGCGCGGCGGGCGGCTCTTGCGGCGCAAGGTCGCTGCGGCGGATTTTTGCCATAGTGATTCTCCCTGTCTGAATGTCAAGTCTAGGTTTACTATACGATGCTGAAGAAGAAAATGCAAGAGGATACGGGCGAAAAATCAGCCTCAAAATTGTAAAGCCAGATGAAGATAGCACTTCCACAGAAAACGCTGCAAAAAAAGTGCTGCTGCACCAGAATCAGATGCAGCAGCACTTTATTTATGCAAAAGGATCACTCGCGGATCTCAATGCCCAGCTTGAATTTAAGGTTGCCGAGAATCTTCTTGACGAAGCGGTCAATCTCATCGGGCGTCAGGGGCTTGGTGTCCGGCTGGAAGGAGAGGCTGAAGGCCATGCTCTTTTTGCCCGCACCCAGCTTTTCACCGCGGTAGATGTCAAACAGCTCGACCTTGACAAGCTGCTTGCAGGCGCGCTGCATCTCACTTACGAGGGTGCCGCACTCCATGCTTTCGGGGGCTACAAGCGCCAGATCGCGCTGTACCGGGGCCAGCGCAGGGATGGGCTGGTAGTGGATGGCTGCGGGCACCAGCGCGTGGAAGGCCACCCAGTCGATCTCGCCCAGATAGATGTTCAGGTTGCCGCGGCTATCCTTGGGCAGCTTGAGCTCGGCGGTGACATCGTTGGCCAGCTTGCCGAAAACGCCGACACGCTCCCCCTTGCAGAGGATATAGGCGGCGATGCCGGGATGCAGCCATGCAACATCGGCCGCACGCGCAACGGTCAACTCGACACCGAATGCTGCGCCGAAGCTTTCTACCGCGCCCTTAACGGCAAAGAAGTCCTCCTCGCTGCCCCATGCGGCAAAGCCAAGATGCAGGCGTTCCTCCGGCAGCTCGGTGATGGGCTGCTGCTTCGGAATGTAGATGTTGGACATCTCGAAAAGGCGGCCCTCGGCATTGCCCTTGCGCAGGTTGTCAACGACCACATTCAGCAGGGACGGCGCCAGCAGCGGGCGCATGATGGTCAGATGAGAGGAGATCGGGTTCAAAATGCGGATGACATTGCGCTCGGGGGCATCAGCGGCAATGTGCAGCATATCCAGATCGGCATCAGCGTAGAAGGCCAGTGTTTCTGCCTCATAGAAGCCCTGCGCACACATGGTACGCTTGGCCTTGGCCTGTGCCTTCTGCTCCGCCGTCAGACCGCCGGTGGTGACAGTGGCAGCCTTCAGGAAGGTAGGCACGATATGCTCATAGCCGTACTCGCGGATGACTTCCTCGGCAAGGTCGGGCTCGCCGACCTCGATGTCCTCGCGCCAGCGGGGCGCAACGACCTGCATCGTGTCGCCGTCCGCCGCAAGCTTGACCTCAAACTGCAGGCGGTTCAGAATGTCGAGAATGGCGTCAGTGGGAACAGTGATGCCTAAAATGGCATTGATGCCGCTGATCTTGGCAGTGAAATGCTTACCCTCACGCGGGGCACCGGCCGAGCAGTCGAAATGGGTGGCGGTGACCTCGCCGCAGCCCAGCTCCTGAATCAAATGCAGGGCGCGGGCCATGCCCAGCTCGGTCGTATACTCCGAGATGCCCTTTTCGTAATGGCTGGAGGCATCGGTGCTCTGGCCCAGACCGCGGGCAGTCTTGCGGATGTTGTCGCGGGCGAACTTGGCGCTCTCAAACAGCAGCTGGGTCGTGGTGCTCTTGATCTCGCTGTTCAGCCCGCCCATGACGCCGGCCAGCGCGACCGGCTTGGAGCCGTCGCAGATGACGAGGTTGTTCGGCGTCAGGGTGAACTCCTTCTCATCGAGCGTTGTGATCTTCTCGCCGTCCTTAGCGCGGCGGACGAGGATCTGGCAGCTATCCAGCGTGTCCATGTCAAAGGCGTGCATCGGCTGGCCGATTTCCAGCATGACATAGTTGGTAATATCGACTACATTGTCGATGCTGCGCAGGCCGCACAGGGCCAGCTGACGGCGCATCCAACGCGGGGACTCGCCCGGTGTGATGTTGCGTACATAGTGGCCGATATAGCGCGGGCAGAGATCCTCCGCCTCAACGCGGATGGAGAGGCGCGGCTCGGTGTAATCGCTGACGGTGTAGTCGGTAGCGGGCATTTTGAGAGGCTTTTTCAGCACAGCTGCAACCTCGCGGGCAATGCCCAGCACGCTCTGGCAGTCGGCGCGGTTGGCGGTGATAGAGATGTCAAAGATATAATCGTTGAGTCCCACGACCTCCTGAATCGGCGTGCCGGGAACGGTGTCCTTCGGCAGGTCGAGCAGACCGTAGACTTCAGAGCCGGGGTAAAGATCATCGTTCAGCCCCAGCTCCTCACCGCTGCAGAGCATGCCGTTGGACTCAATGCCCATCAGGGGCTTGGCCTTGATGGTGATGCCGCCGGGCAGCGTGGAGCCGTCCAGTGCGGCGGCGGTGTGCATACCCGCGTAAACGTTGGGCGCACCGGTGGAAATTTGAATATCGTGGCCAAAGTCACCGCAGTCCACCTTGCAGATGTGCAGATGCGTTCCCTCCTGCGGGACGCACTCGGTCACAACACCGACAACGACCTTGGAGATCTCACCGCCGAGGTCGATCAGCTCCTCAACCTCAAAGCCGCAGCCGAAGAGCTTATCCTCCAGCTCCTGCGCGGTGACATCAATGTCAACATATTGCTTTAACCAGCTGAATGGTACTTTCATACTCTGTACTCCTCCCCTGTCAATCCTCGAACTGCTTCAAGAAGCGCAGATCGTTTTCAAACATCAGACCGATGTTGTTGATGCCGTATTTCAGCATGGCGATACGCTCGATACCGATGCCAAAGGCAAAGCCGGAGTAGACATTGGGGTCGATGCCGCAGTTTTCCAGCACGCTGTGATGCACAACACCGGCGCCCAGGACCTCGATCCAGCCGGTATGCTTGCAGAGCGGGCAGCCCTTGCCGCCGCACTCAAAGCAGGAAACATCGACCTCAACGCTTGGCTCGGTAAACGGGAAGTAGGACGGGCGCAGACGGGTCTTGACCTCGGCACCGAACAGGGCCTGCACGAACTTATCCAGCATGCCCTGCAGGTCGCAGAGGGTGATGCCCTTGTCAACGACCAGACCTTCCATCTGGTGGAACATCGGGGAGTGGGTCGCGTCCGAGTCGGAGCGGAACACACGGCCGGGCACCAGCACCTTGATGGGGGGCTTTTCACGATCCATTACACGGATCTGGCCACCGCTGGTCTGGGTGCGCAGCACAATGTCATCCGCGACATAGAAGGTATCCTGCATATCGCGGGCGGGATGGTTCTTCGGCACATTCAGGCGGGTGAAGTTGTGGTCATCGTCCTCGATCTCAGGGCCTTCATAAATTTCAAAGCCCATGCCGGAGAATACATCAATGATCTCGTTCTTGACGAGGGTGATGGGGTGCAGGTTGCCGGTCGTGCGGATCTTGGCGGGCATCGTAATGTCCACCGTCTCGGCAGCGTTGCGGGCAGCCAGCGCTGCCTTCTCGACCTGCTCAGACAGGGTCTGGTACTGAGCCTCGACCCACTGCTTGAATTCATTGATGGTCTTACCGACAGCGGGGCGATCCTCCTTGGGGACATCGCGCAGGCTCTTGGTCAGGCCTGCGACTTCGCCGTTTTTGCTCAGGTATTTCTGCCAGAAGTCAGAAAGCTGGGCTTTGTCAGTGACGGCTGCGCCGGCCTGCTCAATAGCGGCGCGCAGCTCCTTGATTTTTTCTTCCATAGTACACCTCTGCTTGGCTTTTGGGCCGGAGCCAAATAAAAAGGCCCCGTCCCTGTGTGAAATCAGGGACGAAGCCTTGTAAATACAATTCTCCGCGGTACCACCCGTGTTCCGTATTATGCAATACGGCACTCTTTGCTGCGGGTAACGGTGCAGGGCCGTTGCGCACTACCGGGCCGTTGGGCCTTTCCCGCGCACCACTCGGGAGGGAACTTCCGCGCATAATCCCTGCAGGCGGCTTACAGCCGGTGACCGCCCTCTCTTACCCAAGGCGCATTGCGCGTACTTACTCCGTCATTGTGTTTTGCGAATACCTGTTTAGTATAGCGCGAAATTTACGGCCTGTCAAGCCTGCGGCATGGGATACTTCTGCTTATCCTCCACGCTGATGGCCTTGCCCAGCTGCACCTCGATCACCTTCAGCTCGGTATCAGCCAGGATCGTGTGCTTGCAGCCAGCTTTCATCGTCAGGATATCCCCTGCCTTGACGGGCTGTGCCTTGCCGTCCAGAATCGCGCGGCCGGTGCCCGAGATAACGGTCCAGACCTCATCGCGGTTCTCGTGGCTGTGGTAGTTCATGCCGTGACCGGCGTTCAGCGTGATCTTGATGGTCAGGCTTTCATCCTCCACATCCAGCACGCGGAAGGACCCCCACGACTTTTCCGCAAACATGATCTGCTGGTGGATGCTGTCCACATAGGGCTTGATATAGCTGGACTGCTCCTTATCGGAGACAAGGATTCCCTCCGGGCTGGCAGAGACAACAACATCCTTCAGTCCCATGCAAAGTACAGGTACATCAAGTTCATTGAGAACATGCACATTCTCACAAGTTTCATTCAGCATGGCCTTGCCGATGCTCGGCTCCTGCATGGCTTCGGTCAGAGTGTTCCAGGTGCCCATATCCTTCCACTGGCCTGCAAAGCGCATGACCTGAATCTTCGATTCATTCTCAACGACCGCATAATCGAAGCTGATTTTCTTCAGCGTCTCATATTTACGGAAAAGGTCCTGATAATCGGTAAAGTCGATCAGTTCATGTGCTTTGTCCAGCACATAACGCAGCTTGTAGGCAAATACGCCGCCGTTCCAAAGCGCACCCTGCGCAATGTACTTTTCCGCTGTGGCGGCATCGGGCTTTTCCTTAAAGGTCTTGACCGGGCTGACGGCATCGGCGCTCTCCGGGATGATGTAGCCGTACTTTTCGCTGGGATAGGTCGGCTCAATGCCCATGAGCGAGAGGTTGGCGCTGCCCTTTTCCGCAAGATCGGAGAGATCCTTTAACGCGGCAAAATAGTCATTGTTGACATACGGGTCCACCGGGCAGACGACCACAGCCTCATCGAGGCCCACGCCCTTTACATCGTGCAGAAAGGCCGTGGCCAGTGCGATTGCCGGGAAGGTATCGCGGCGGCAGGGCTCAACGCAGACGCCGACCGAATTGCCAAGCTGGTTGTGGATGGACGACACCTGCGTCTTGCTGGTGGCAATCGTCACGCTGGCATCAGCATCCACCTCTTTGATCTGGCGGTAGACGCGCTGGACCATCGACTCGTAGCCGTCATCGGTCTTGAAGATCTTGATGAACTGCTTGGAACGGATATCGTTCGACAGCGGCCACAGGCGCTTGCCGGAGCCGCCGGACAGCAGAATGATATTCATAGCGTTTCCTTTCAGCGCTCGGCGCGCATCGGGTTGTGTAGGAAGTCCTCATAGGACAGGCGCAGGCCGTCCTCCAATTCGGTCCTGTAGGTCCAGCCAAGATTCGTAGCCTTGGAGACATCCAGCAGCTTGCGGGGCGTGCCGTTGGGCTTGGAGGTGTCCCACTTGATCTCGCCGGTATAACCCACGACCTTGGCAACCAGCTCGGTCAGCTCCTTGATGGTCAGCTCCTTGCCGGTACCGGCGTTGACGGTCTCGTTACCGGAGTAGTTGTTCATCAGGAAAACGCACAGGTTGGCCAGATCGTCCACATACAGGAACTCACGCAGCGGAGAGCCATCGCCCCAGCAGGTAACACTCTCCACACCGTTGACCTTGGCCTCATGGAAGCGGCGGATCAGCGCCGGGACCACATGGCTGTGGGTCGGGTGATAGTTGTCGTTAGGGCCATAGAGGTTGGTGGGCATGACCGAGATATAGTCGGTGCCGTACTGGCGGTTCAGGAACTCGCAGTATTTCAGGCCGCTGATTTTGGCGAGGGCGTAGGCCTCGTTGGTCTTTTCCAGCTCGCTGGTCAGCAGGCAGCTTTCCTTCATCGGCTGGGGCGCCATACGGGGATAAATGCAGGAGGAGCCGAGGAATTCCAGCTTTTTGCAGCCGTTCTGCCATGCGGAGTGGATAACATTCATCTCCAGCGTCATATTGAACCACATAAAGTCAGCCAGTGCCTCCTGATTGGCAACGATACCGCCGACCTTGGCGGCTGCCAGAAAGACATACTCGGGCTTTTCCTCTGCAAAGAAACGCTCGACATCCTCCTGACGGCAGAGGTCCAACTCCTTATGCGTGCGGGTGATGATATTGGTGTAACCCTGACGCTGCAGTTCACGAACGATTGCAGAGCCCACCATGCCGCGATGGCCGGCGACATAAATTTTAGCATTCTTTTCCATCATGATTGTTACCTTCTTTTGATGCTTTTGGTGAAATTATTTGATAACGCCCTTTTCGAGATATTCAGCCAGATTGGTCTTGATATGCTCCTCGGCGCGCTCTACGGCGACCTTCTTCATGTCATGATCGACCATGATCTTGACAAGCTCTGCAAAGGTGGTCTTGGTGGGGTTCCAGCCCAGCTCGCGCTTGGCCTTGCTGGGGTCACCCCACAGGTTGACAACATCGGTGGGGCGGTAGAAATCGGGGCTGACCTCGATGACGACCTTGCCCGTAGCCTTGTCGATGCCCTTTTCGTTCATGCCCTCGCCCACAAATTCCAGCTCGATGCCGACATTGTGGAAGGCCAGCTCGCAGAACTCGCGCACGGAGTGCTGCTCGCCGGTAGCGATCACAAAATCCTCGGGGGTCTTGTTCTGCAAAATCAGCCACATGCACTCGACATAATCCTTGGCATAGCCCCAGTCGCGCAGGCTGGACAGATTGCCGAGATAGAGCTTGTCCTGCTTGCCCTGCGCAATGCGGGCAGCGGCCAGCGTGATCTTGCGGGTGACGAAGGTCTCGCCGCGGCGCTCAGACTCGTGGTTGAAAAGAATACCGGAGCAGCAGAACATATTGTAGGCCTCGCGGTATTCCTTGACGATCCAGAAGCCGTACTGCTTGGCAACAGCGTAGGGGCTGTAGGGATGGAACGGAGTGTTCTCGTTCTGGGGGACCTCCTCTACCTTGCCGTACAGCTCGGAGGTGGAGGCCTGATAGATGCGGCAGGTGTCCTTCAGGCCGCAGAGGCGCACAGCCTCCAGCACGCGCAGCACGCCGGTGGCATCGACATCGGCCGTGAACTCCGGCACATCGAAGCTGACCTGCACATGGCTCTGGGCGGCCAGATTGTAGATCTCATCAGGGCGCACGGTGCTGACAACCGATAGGATACTCATCGAATCGCTCAGATCGCCGTAGTGCAGGTGGAAGTTGGGGTGACCCTCCAGATGGGCGATGCGCTCACGGTAATCAACGGAGGAGCGGCGGATAACGCCGTGGACATCGTAGCCCTTCTCAAGCAAAAACTCTGCCAGATAGCTGCCGTCCTGACCGGTAACACCGGTGATCAGTGCTTTTTTCATAATGCGGTTTCCCTTTCATCTGTATCTTGCGCGGTGATTTTACGCGTAGTTCTCTGTATGTTTGTTATTCTACCGCATTATTTTTCTTTTTTGCAGGGCGAATCTTGCAAAAGACTAGCATTATATTGACTTTTTTGGTATACTGGGTTTGCAGTTCTGAGATGTAAAGATGTCGGGGCGGGCATTGCTCACCCACACAAAACAAGGAAGGTACAGTTATGGAAGCACCGTTATTTGACGGCAAGCTGGTGCATTCCCAGCGCATTATTTATACACCCTCCCCCTTTGCACGGTCGAATCTTGTGCATTTGCAGGAGGTTGGCCGGCTGCAGGCGCGCAGCCCCCATGCAAGCACCCGCAAGGGGCTGGCCTCCTACCTGTTCTTCATGGTGGAGAGCGGCAGCGGCACCTTGGAATATGATGGCACCACTCGCGCCCTGCGCGCCGGGGACTGCGCATTTCTTGACTGCCGCAAGCCGTACCGCCATTATACGGGCGAGGACCTGTGGCAGCTGCGCTGGGTGCATTTTTACGGCCCGAACATGGGCGCCATCTACAAAAAGTACGAGGAGCGCGGCGGTCAGCCAAGCTTCCGCGCCGAGAATGCAGCCGCCTATGCCGTACTGCTGGAAACTCTGTACACACTGGCCGATTCCGACAATTATGTGCGCGACATGCAGATATGCGAAAAGCTGTTGGCCCTGCTGACCCTGCTGATGCAGGAAAGCTGGCACCCCGAGGCCGTGCGCGCAGGAGGTGCAAAACGGCAGAATCTGCAGGAAATCAAGGACTATCTTGACGCTCACTACGGGGAAAAGATCACGCTGGACGCTTTGGCGGAGCAGTTTTACATCAATAAATTCTACCTGACCCGCGTTTTTAAGGAGCAGTTCGGTCAGACGGTCACAGGTTACCTGATGCAGCTGCGCATCACGCAGGCAAAGCGCCTTTTGCGATTCAGCGATAAAAATATTGAGACCATTGCGCAGGAATGCGGCATGAGCGATGCTAATTACTTTTCGCGCATCTTCAAAAAGGTGGAGGGCACAACACCGGGCCAGTACCGGCGGCAATGGTAAGCAAAGCGCAGGAGCCATGCTTGGGCGGCATGGCTCCTGCGCTGTTTCATTGTGTTATTTTTTCAAGATGATCCATGCTGACCCAGCCGTGCCACCTGCCGTAGAGAGTCAGCATCCAGCAGCCATCCTCGCTGCGGCCCAGCTCCTGCAGAGCGGTGTATTCCGGCACAAGGCTGATTTTTTCGTAGCTTGTGTCCGGCCCTACACGCAGCCGCAGGCCTCCGGCTGCGGTGACCCGCCAAAAGGCGTCTGTTGCCTTTAGCTCCTTCGGACCAACCTGAAAGCGCATTTTGGCATCCTGCCAATGCTCCGGCACGCCGGGCAGCGTTCTGCTCTGCCAGTGTCCATCCTTCTGCAGCCAGAGGATATGGCCATTCCAAGCGGCACCTGCATAATCGCAGGGGATGTACTCCTTCCCGGCGGCGTCCAGCACACCCCATTTCCCGTCACGGCAGATGGCAGCATACCCATTCAGCAGGGGCGAGGCATACTTTGGCGTGTAATCCTCATAAAAATCCAAGCCGCCGTAGACTGCGTCATACACGGCTTGTGTTACCTGATTTCCCTTCCGGTCAAGGTAGGCCCATTTGTCACCGATCTTGACTGGGGCCAGGGGTTGGTCATAAAAGCAGCCTGCGGACGCATAGGTAATGCCGTTCAGAAGGTCTCCGTCAGAATTGGCAAAAACAATTCCGCCGCCCTCGGCTGTCGTATAATAGTCCGGGTCACCGTTTCCGGATGTCCACACACTCCGCACACAGGGCAGATAATCCCCATACAGGGCATCGCCATCGTTCAGTTCGGCAGCACCGCCCATCATGCCGGCGCTTTTGCATACACGGCCGGTGTTGATGTCATAGGTCCATGTATAGCTCTGCCCGTCATGCTCACCGGTGCAGAGCGTGCCGGCATTTTCGGCGGCAAGCGCCGCTTCATAGCTGCTGCGTTCCACATCGTCCATCGGGGCCGAGGTGCTGAGAAAATGCCAGCGCAGACAGCCGTTGGCGCAGCGTTCGATCGGCCGGTCGGAGATACAGGGCAGCAGGACGGTGCCGTCACTTTTCATCAGGCCCCATTTTCCGTCCATACACATCGTATAGTAGCCGTCTGTGGCAAGTCCATCCTGCGCCAGCAGCTGGCCGCTTCGGGTATCCTGCTGCTGCAGCTGGATGGCCGTATATTCACTGGCTGCGGTTTCATCTGTTTGGTCGGGCTGGCTGGTCGAGGCAGTTTCCGGTGCCTGGGCGGGCGTAGGCACCGGCGCAGGTGTGCCGATCACATCCGCCGGCCGTGACGCGCAGCCTGCCAGCAGCAGTATTACAGCGGCGCAAAGGATCCGTTTCATAGGTACCCCCTGTGTATAGCAGCCAAATCATTCCCGGGCGTTTTTCAGCTCATCCTCAATACGGTCAAACCGCTCTAAGAAGGAATGCTCCTCCCCCTCGGTCTTGTAGCCGGGCATCGTGTCCAGCGCAACGGCGTGGATGCTGCGGAAGATGCTGTTCTCGATATTCGGATTGTCACGCATCAGGCGGCGCAGCAGGACCTTGATCTCCTGCCGCTTGGAGCCGCCGCCCCCGTTGTCGCAGATGGTGCATGCCTCGGTAAAGCGGCAGGCGCACTGGATAAATTCAAGGTCATTGTACCGCCGCCATGCGATGATGTCCTCCTCGCGGATGCAGTAGAGCGGGCGGATCAGCGTCATACCCGGGAAATTTGTGCTGTGCAGCTTGGGCGGCATGGCCTGCAGCTGCGAGCCGTAGAACATGCTCATGACGGTTGTCTCGATAACATCATTGAAATGATGGCCGAGCGCGATTTTGTTGCAGCCAAGCTGCTGCGCTTTTTTATACAGATGGCCACGGCGCATCCGGGCACAAAGGTAGCAGGGGGATTTATCGCTGTTGTTTGCCACATCAAAGATGTTTGTTTCAAACACCGTGATGGGAATATGCAGCAGTGCGGCGTTGCTCTCGATCTTTTGGCGGTTGATTTCGTTATAGCCGGGGTCCATGACGAGATAGACCAGCTCAAACGGAACCTCACTGTGGCGCTGCAGCTCCTGCAAAAGCTTGGCCATGACCATAGAATCCTTACCGCCGGAAATACAGACGGCGATCTTGTCCCCCGCCTGGATCAGCTCATACCGCTTTACGGCCACGATAAAGGGCGTCCATAGCTGCTTGCGAAATTTTTTGATGATGCTGCGCTCGATTTTTTGATATGCTTCTAATTGGCGTTCCAACGGTCAATTCTCCTTGTTTGTCAGGGTTTTGTAGCAGGTATCGAAGGCCTGCAGGAAGCCTTCGATTTCTTCCTCGGTCGTCAGGTGGCTTAAGCTGATGCGCCAGCTGGACAGCGCATTGCGGCGGTCGCGGCTGACAGCAAACACGGCCTTGGACGGCATCCCGTCCGAGGAACAGGCCGATTTGACCGAAACACAGACCCCCTGCTCGCTGAGAGCCTGCTGGAACCGCGTCCCCTTGATGCCGGTGACGCTGACATTGATGATGTGCGGCACTGCAGTCTCGGGGCTGTTGATGCGCACAAGGCTGTAGCGCCGCAGCGCTGTTACAAGGCGGTCATGCAGCAAACGCACCTGCGCAGTGCGCGCCGCCTGTGCGTCCAGCGCCAAGGTCAGCGCCATATCCAGACTGACCGCCAGCCCGAGCGTGGGTGTGCCGCTGCGGTAGATCGTAGTGCTGGCCCCGCCGGAGATCTGCGGTGTGATCACCAGCCCGCGCCGCTTATACAGTGCGCCGATGCCGTTGAGGCCGTAAAATTTATGGGCCGTAAAGCTCATGGTATCCACGCCGTCCAGCCAGAGGTCCGTTTTGCCTACGGCCTGTGTTGCGTCCACATGCAGGCGGCAGCCGGGGTACGCTTTGACGAGCTCTGCAATTTCCCGAATGGGCTGCACGGTGCCCAATTCACTGTCCACGGCGCAGACTGCTACCAGAATCGTATCATCGCGCAGCAGCTCCCGCAGCTGGTCAAGGTCTACCCTGCCGTCACGGCCGATGCGCAGCAGGTCGATCTCGTATCCCTGCTGCTGCAGGACGGATAAGGACGCCCCCACAGAGGAATGCTCCAGCTCGGTGGAGATGATGTGCTTACCGATATGCCGTGCGGCCTGTGCAATGCCCTTGACAGCAAGGTTGTTGGCCTCGCTTGCGCCGGAGGTGTAGATGATCTCAGCCGACTGCACGCCGAGGCGCTGCGCAATAGAGCTCGTCACACGGTCCATCTCAGCCCGGGCCTGCTGCCCGGCGATGTGGGTGGAGTTGGGGTTGGCAATGTAGCGTTGCTCCGCCGCGATAAAGGCGTTCAAAACGGCCGGGTCTGCCGGGGTGTTGGCGGTATAATCAAGGTAGATCATGGCGTGTGCCCTCTTTTACAGTAGTATACCGGAATAGTATACCGCAGTTTCCTACTTTGTCAATAGGAATTGACACCACGCAAAACCCCTGCACAAGGCCGGGGAAATCATCCGTTCGGCGCAGCAATCGTGACGGACTGCTTGTCAAAATAGGGCGTCAGGCCCCACATGTCCGGCCCGGGCGCCACATCGGTGTAGAACAGGAGCCAAGGGCGCTCCTCGCCGTTCAGCGGGCGGATCGTTACATCCCGCTGGGCGGCATCGGTCAGAACCGCCTCCCGCGCATCCAGTGCCGCAGCGTAGCGTGCGGCCTGTCCGTCTACCAGCTCATAGGCGGCCTCCAAGCTGGTGGCAAAGTGGTTGTCCTGCCCCTCCTTGACGGTATGGCTGCCGATGCAGGCCATGCAGACCAGCATACAGGCAGCCGCCTGCGGCAGGTGCCGGGCATGGCGTTTACAAAACTGCTCTGCACCATGCAGGGAAAGACCGCGCACACGCTCAAGCCAGCCGAGCAGAAGAAACTCTGTAGCAGCCAGCCCCAGCACAAAGGTCATCCAGACGACATTCAAAAGCCGCCCCGCGCCGATGCCGCCCATTGTGTAGGACGGCAGGAAAATCATGCCCCACATCAGTACAAAGGTGACTGCCGCGCCAAAAAACGGGTGGCGGAACACACGGTCCGGCAGAGCGGCACTGCGGGCAAGGTGAAGCAGCGGAAACGCCAGCAGCGCCAGCAGGCAGAGCAACGGTACATCCAGCCAGCGGATCCACTCCATCGCGGCAAGGATAAAGCTTTTGATAACAGCCTCGGCGAAGCCTGCACCGGAAAAACCTGCTGTGCGCACCCGCGTGCCGGGGGCCAGCACATTGAACAGCAGCCCAAGGACTGCCGCCGCAAAGGCGGGCAGCTGCCAGAAGTTACGCCGCCGTGCGCAGAGCACTGCCGCGAGCAGCAGCAAAAAAAGATTCAAAAGCCCTGCTACCTGATGGCCGCCGCTGATGACCAGACTGCACAAACAGCCTGCGGCTGCGTACAGCACCCTGCGCCGCAGCGTAAGCTGCGCAGCAAAGCAGAGCGCAAAGGCAAGGCCCGCGTTCAGCACCGCAAGCGAGAAATACGGCAGGTAGTTCATCGCGCCGTTGAACCAGTACAGCCCCTCGACCGGGGCGGGCATTCCCTCGATAAAAGCGAAGGTCAGCAGCAGCGCCAGCGCCCAGGGCAGCCGTTTTTGCGCCGCAGATAAGCGCAGCACTACACAGCGCGCCAGCCCGTACAGGCAGAAAAAGAGCGGCAGCAACACACAGAGCAGTGTGACGCCGTAAACCCGGTTGCCGAAGATAGCGGGCTGAAACGCCAGCGTAAAGCCGGAGACATACAGCCCCTGCCAGTTTTGATAGTAGTAGACATTGGTGTCCCACGCGGCCTTGAGCAGCCGCGGCAGATCGAAGCCGTACTGTTGTATGACCGCATGGGTGCGGGCCGCGTAGATATAATCATCCGCCGAGGGGCGGGCAAAGACGGCCAGTGCAAACACCGGCACCAACAGCAGGCCAATCAACAGCGCAAAACGGCGCAGCCAGCGCTTTTGCGCGGCTGCATCGTGCCAGAAATCCATATACAAATCCTTACTTCTTGTCATCCAGCGTCATCTGCAGGAAGTAGACCCACTGCTTCTCCCACCAATACCAGTCGTGGGACACATCCTCGCCCCAGATATCAACGATGGGATGGATGCCCTTGCTCTCGAGAATGGCCTGCAGCTCTCGGGTGGAGGCCAGCAGGTCCCCCTCCCAGGCACCCTGACCGCAGCACATGATGAACTTATCGGCCTTTTCAAACAGCTTCATGTAGGGGTGGGTCGTGGGGAAATTGCGCATGTAATCGCAGGGGGAATTGCGGTAGACGAGATCGTCCATATACCCGCCGAAGAACATGCCGGAGGAATACAGGCCGCTGAGTGCGATCGTGCCGTTGAAGATGTCCGGGCGGCGCAGGAAGAAGTTGACGGCGTGGCCACCGCCCATGCTGGCACCGCCGGTCAGGATCTTGCCGGTGTGGTCGTCGCCCTGCTCACGGTTGATCTCAAGCAGGCGGGGCACAAATTCCTCGCAGATATAATTGTACCAGCGCTCCTGCATCTCGATACGCGGGCGCTCGGGGCCGTTGTTGTCCCAACTCTCGGGGTCGATGCTGTCCACTGTGAAGATCTGCAGCCGGCCATCATCCACCCAGCGGGCAGCGGCGTTGCACATGTTGCGGTCCTCCCAGTCAAAGAAGCGGCCGCTCTGGCACGGGAAAATCACGATGGGCCGTCCGGCGTGGCCGTAGACCTTGAACTCCATAAATCGGTTCAGAAAACGGCTGTACTCTTTGTAATAGCGGATCTGCATGGCAGTCCCCTCCTATTTGTAAAAGAATTTCTTATTCAGATCCAGCAGACCGACCATTGCATGCATCGGCCCGGAGGATGAGGTTTTGAATACCCAGTAATAAAGCAGTGCCAGTGCCTCCCGCATATAGCAGGGCAGCACACTGCGCAGCGGTGTTGCAGCGGCAAGCTCAGACACATTCGTAAAGCCCGCCATCGCGGCATACCGCCCAGCGCGGTAGCAGTGGAATTCATTGGAGACATAGACAATGGGGGTCGTCTGAGAAAAGCCCCGCGACTGCAGCAGCGCCAGCGAAAAGGCGAAGTTTTCCTCCGTGGAGGTGGAGCGGTTCTCAGACAAGACCCGCTCGGGCGGCAAGCCCTTTGCAATCAGATAGTCCCGCATGGCATCGCCCTCAGGGACCCACTCATCACGGCCCTGCCCGCCGCTGGTGACGACCAGCGTGTCGGGGTGGGCAGCGGCGAACGCATAGGCCTTGTCAAGGCGGTATTGCAGCAGCTTGCTGGGCTTGTCCCTGTGCAGGCCGGCGCCCAGCACGATCACGACCTGCTCGTTCCCTGTAGGTGGGTGAAGATACCCGCTGACAGCAACAAAGGCAATAACAGCCAGATAAAGGCAGACCAAGACCGCCAGCACCCCAAAAACCACGCGCCCGATACCGGCAGAAAACCACGCATTGACGGGTCTGCGAAAGACAGCGTAGCCGGTAACGCAGCCGGTGAGCAGCCAGACCATAAGGTTGCCCATGTTGAAGTTGGAAAGGAACACCAGCGAGAGGGAGTAAACCACCAGCACCGCCGCCAGCAGGTAAAGAAGCAGTACGCCCACGTTACTTCGCAATTTCATCATAGACGCCGCAGCCCGCCGGGCAGTACGCAACGCCCAGCGCCTTGCAGACCGTGTCGGCGATGGTCGCAAAGCTGTAGCGTGTATGCAGGTTCACACCGGGACGGATCTCATCGCCATACACAAGGAACGGCACATGCTCACGGGTGTGGTCGGTGGTCTTGGTATAGCTGGGGTCGCAGCCATGGTCAGCGGTGACCATAAGCACATCGCCGGGGCGCATTTTGTCCATAAAGGTCGGCAGCCAGTCATTGAACTCCGCAGCGGCAGCGGCATAGCCGGCAATGTCACGGCGGTGGCCGTACAGCATGTCAAAGTCAACGAGGTTGACGAAGGCAAGGCCCTCAAAATCGCGGTCGGCCAGCTCCAGCGTCACCTGAAGTCCCTCGGTATTGCCGGAGGTGCGGATGGTTTCCCCAATGCCCTTGCCTGCAAAAATGTCGTGGATCTTACCCACACCGATGGTCTGCTTCCCGGCAGCGAGGATAGCGTCCAGCATTGTATCGCGCGGCGGCACCAGACTGTAGTCATGGCGGCGCGGCGTGCGGGTAAAGTTGGCGGCGCAGTCCCCCACAAACGGTCGGGCAATGACACGGCCGACGCCGTACTTCCCGGTGAGCAGCTCCCGCGCCTCGGCACAGATCTCATAGAGCTTTTCCACAGGGACAAGGGCTTCGTTCGCAGCGATCTGGAACACGCTGTCGGCGGAGGTGTAAACGATGAGCGCCCCGGTCCGGAGATGCTCCTCGCCGTAGTCGCGGATGACATCGGTGCCGGAATAGGGCTTGTTGCAGAGGACCTGATACCCGGTTTTGGCCGTGAATGCATCAAGCAATTCCTGCGGGAAGCCGTCCGGGAAGGTGGGCAGCGGCTCAGCGCTGAGCAGACCCGCGATCTCCCAATGGCCGATGGTCGTATCCTTGCCGGCACTTGCCTCGCGCAGGCGGGCAAAGCTGGCAACGGGCGCTGCCTCCGGCTTGCCGCAGGTCACACCGTCCAGATTGAAAAGGCCAAGCTTTGCCAGATTTTCTCCCTTGAAATTGGGATGACCGGCGATAGCGGCCAGTGTGTTTGTACCGGCATCGCCGAACTGCGGCGCATCCGGCTCTGCGCCAACGCCAAAGCTGTCCAGCACGATCAAAAATACGCGTTTTGCCATAATCTTTCTCCTGTGTAGGGTTGTATACATTTATTATTATTGTTATTATACCGTAAAGCTGCCAAAAAGTAAACACGAAATGCAGAGCACACCACCTGTAAAAGAGCAATAAATGTATGGTAAAATTTTTGTCCGCAATTTTTTCCCTCTTGTTTCCCCGGGCTGACTTGTAGTATAATACCGCTAAGGTTTGCCAAAGTATATAAATATGTGGAATGTTTATGGAGGATATGTTTTATGCGCAAAACGAAAATTGTCTGCACGATGGGTCCGTCTACCGATAAGCCGGGGATCCTGCGTCAGTTGATGGAAAATGGCATGAATGTTGCCCGTTTCAATTTCTCCCACGGCGACTATGAGGAACATAAGGGCCGCTTTGACAAGGTGCGTGCCCTTTCCAAGGAGCTGGATCTGCCCATTGCCTGTATGCTGGATACCAAGGGCCCCGAGATCCGCCTCGGCGAGTTCAAGAACGGTGTGGAGAAGCTGACCACCGGCCAGAAGTTCACCCTGACCTCCCGCAGCGTAGAGGGCACCAACGAGATCTGCTCCGTCACCTACAAGGACCTGCCCCACGATGTCAAGCCCGGCGGCCGCATCATGCTGGATGACGGCCTGATCGAGCTGCGCATTGATGAGGTCGGCGATACCGATATTGCCTGCACCGTCTGCAATGACGGCATCATCAAGACCAAGAAGGGCGTCAACGTTCCCGGCGTGCATCTGTCCATGCCGTATATGAGCCAGCGCGACACGAGCGATATTCTGTTTGGTGTCGAGCAGGGCTTTGACCTGATCTCCGCCAGCTTTGCCCGCAACGCGCAGGACATTATGGATATCCGCCACATCCTGGACGAGCACAACTCCAAGATCCGCATCATCGCGAAGATCGAGAACCAGGAGGGCATCGACAACATCGACGAGATCCTGACCGTGGCCGACGGCATCATGGTTGCCCGCGGCGATATGGGCGTTGAGATCGACTTTGCCGAGATCCCGGCCATCCAGAAGCACCTGATCGACCGCGCCATGAGCGCCGGTAAGATCTGCATTACCGCTACCCAGATGCTGGATTCTATGATCGTCAACCCCCGCCCGACCCGTGCCGAGATCACCGATGTTGCCAATGCCATCTATGACGGCACCGGTGCCGTCATGCTCTCCGGTGAGACCGCCGCAGGTAAATATCCTGTCGAGGCGCTGAAGGCCATGGCTACGATTGCCGAGACCACCGAGGCAGACTCCAGCTTTGACAGTCTGGTCCATCACTCCCGCAGCGATTCCTCCCGCCTGAATGTCAGCGCTGCCGTTGGCCATGCCGCCTGCACGACCGCGACCGACATCGGTGCCTCCGCTATCATTACCGCCTCCAAGAGCGGTGAAACAGCCCGCCTGCTGAGCCGTTTCCGCCCCGACACCCAGATCATTGCCTGCGTGCTGGACGATACGACCCGCCGCCAGCTCAATGTCTATCGCGGTGTCACCCCGCTGATGATGGATTACGCAACCTCCACCGATGAACTGATCAGCATGTCCGTCAAAAAGGCACAGGACGCCGGTCTTGTACAGAACGGTGATCTGGTCGTTGTGACCGCCGGTGTCCCTGTTGGTGTTTCCGGCACGACCAACATGATCAAAGTCCACATGGTCGGCGATTCCCTGCTGGCCGGTGTCGGCATTGGCCAGCACAACGCCAAGGGTGAGGTCTGCGTGTGCCGCAACGCCACCGAGGCTGCCAAGAAGTTCAAGCCCGGCCAGATTCTGGTTGTGCCCTTTACCACCAACGATTCCCTGCCCTTCATGCGTGAGGCAGCCGGCATCATCACCGAGGAGGCCGGTGCCAACAGCCATTCCGCTATTGTCGGTCTGACGCTTGGCAAGGCTGTCATCGTCGGTGCCACCAACGCCACCCGCACCCTGAAGGACGGTATGGTCATCTCGATGGACTGCTCGCGCGGTATTGTGCAGGCTATGGCGAAGTGAGGCTGTGAAATGGAACGCATTGCAAGCTTTTGTGTTGACCACACCACGCTGATGCCGGGTATGTACCTCTCCCGCCGTGACGGAGCCGAGGGCGAGATTCTGACCTGGGATATCCGGATGAAGCAACCCAACAAGGGCAGCTACCTCTCCCCGGCTGCCGCCCACACGCTTGAGCATCTGTTTGCCACCTACGCGCGCAACAGCAAATACAGCAAGGGCGTTGTCTATGTCGGCCCGATGGGCTGCCTGACAGGGTTTTATCTGGTCACCACCGGTCTGACCCCCGCCGAGGCGCTGGAGCTGACCCGCAGCGCTTTCGCATGGATGGCTGAATTTGAGGGAGAGATCCCCGGAGCGTCCGCCGTGGAATGCGGCAATTACCTGATGATGGACCCCATCGCTGCCCGCGCCGAGGCTGCTGCCATGCTGCCTGTGCTGGAGGCGCTGGACGCTGATAAGCTGCATTATTGATCTGCAATATATAAATAGTATGCCCGCTGCGGAAACGCAGCGGGCATTTTTAGCGGGCGGATATGGAATCCGCCCCTACGGAATAGATGTGCATACATAGCAAGCTGTCAAAAAACTCTTGTAGGGGCGAATTCCATATCCGGCCCTGCAACGCAAAAACCGCCACCCACTGAAAAACAGCGGGTGGCGGTATCATTATGCAGGGATCTTAACTCAGATCAGCGCAGCGGTGATAAGGGCCATCTTGTAGACCTCCTCGGCGTTGCAGCCGCGGGACAGGTCGTTGATGGGGGCGTTCAGGCCCTGCAGGATGGGGCCGTAGGCCTCGAAGCCGCCCAGACGCTGTGCAATCTTATAGCCGATATTGCCGGCGTTGATGTTGGGGAAGATGAAGGTGTTGGCATAGCCTGCGACCTTGGAGCCGGGGGCCTTCAGCTGGCCGACCTCAGGGGCAACGGCGGCGTCAAACTGCAGCTCACCATCAACCTTCAGCTCAGGGCAGGCCTCCTGCACACGCAGGGTAGCATTGCGCATCTTATCAACCGTCTCGCCCTTGCCGGAGCCCTTGGTGGAGTAGGACAGCAGCGCAACACGGGGGTCGATGCCAAAGACCTCGGCGGTATGGGCAGTCTCGATGGTGGACTCAACGATCTCATCCTCGGAGGGGTCGATATTGATGGCGCAGTCACCCATGGCAATGCTCTCGTCACCGCGCATCAGGATAAAGCAGGAGCTGACGGACTTGATGCCGGGCTTGCACTTGATCAGCTGCAGTGCGGGACGCACGGTGTCAGCGGTAGAATAGGTGGCGCCGCCCAGCAGGCAGTCAGCCTTGCCCATCTTGACCAGCATGGTGCCGAAGTAGTTGCCCTGGGACAGAGCGGCACGGCACTGCTCATCGGTCATCTTGCCCTTGCGCAGCTCGACC
>ENA-UOJV01000572-UOJV01000572.1-human-gut-metagenome-genome-assembly--contig:-C82-NODE-572-length-53048-cov-37.258374_pt1 | contig 53048 bp, 38 predicted proteins | sample MGYA00242356_ERZ723903 | MGnify/ENA metagenome assembly ERZ723903
CCTTACCGATTTGGTAAGGCCCTCCGGGCTCTTTCTATATTTTCTCTGTTCTATCCGGGCGTGAGGGTACACTTTCCCCGCAAATTTTGATGTGAATTCATTAAAAATCAAATAATACGCATGTTAGCGTTAGTTACACGGTTATGTAAATAATAAAAATAAATAAAAGAAACCGTGTACATCAAAATAAATGCTGAGAAAAAATGTCTAATTTGCCGCTCGCCCCCAGACATGGGAACATAACAGGCAAGCCGCTGACGACGACCGTACACTGACTCTGCAGGGATCTTACTGATCACAACCCCTGCGCGGTCACCCCATCTGAAGCTGTGGGGCATCTGGAGTATCATTATGTTCTCTCCCAGCCGTGGGTTAGGGTCTGCCTTGACCTTGCTGTGCGCCCCACCGGGAAAGTAAAGTACCTGTTATGCTGTGTATTCAGTTGTAAAGGTGCTGGTACAGAATAAATCTGTAAGTCTAGTATACGCCACAGATTAGCAGTCGGTCAACAGTAAGTGCTAATTGTTTACACGACATTCACAATTCAAGGCGACAATCCACCTATGATGGATTTCATTAGAGAGTTTGCTCACCGTCTAATGTATTGTACATAGTCATCAGCAGGGTTCGCTGATGCATCTTTCGGTTATGGATGTCAATCAAGCATTAAGATATCCTTGCCGCAAAAGTCACCGCAAATTTTGCCCCGCCGCCAGGGGTGTCGGTCACGGTCAAGTCTGCATGATGCAGCCGGGCTAGTTCCTTGGCTACGCTTAGACCAAGGCCAAAATTGTGCTTGTCGGTGCGGCTGGGATCAGCGCTGTAAAAACGGTCAAAGACCCGAGCTTTTTCGGCATCCGGTATGCCGGGGCCGTGGTCTTGCACGGCCAGGGTGATTTTTTCCCCACAGTATGTCAAGCACAGTTCCACGGGGGTGCCCGCGGGGGTGTGGTCAAACGCATTGTTGAGCAGGATTGCCAGCAGCTGCTTTACACGGTCCGGGTCCGCCTCTATGGAAGGAACGCTGTCCTCCGGCAGGGTCAGACTTAACGGGTGTTGGCGCTGCTGCGCCAACGGGAAAAACGCATCGTATACTTCTAGGCAGAGGTTATCCGGTGCGATGGGGTGCAGATGGGCCGGCAAGGCATCCAAGTCGCCGTTGGCCAGCACCAGCAGATCCTCCACCAGCCGCGCCATACGGTCCGTCTCCTGCTCGGCATTCCGCAAAAGGGTGGCGCGTTCAGTCACAGGAGTGCGGCACGCAGCGTCCAGGCTTGCTTTTACTACGGCCAGCGGGCTGCGCAGTTCGTGCCCGGCTGCGGCGATGAACTCCTTCTGCCGCCGCATGGCCAATGCCGTCGGAGCCAGCGCTTTGCCGGTCAGCCGCCAGCTGATGATCGCCAGCAGCAGTGTGCCAGTGAACCAGATCGCACCATACTGCACAACTGTCTGGACCGCATGACGGTGTACAAAGCCCATATCCTGTAAAGCGGCCACAAGCAGATAACTGCCTGCTGTGCCGCGCGGCAGCAAGGCTGCGTGGCAGCGGTATTCGTTCAGCGTGAACACCGCGCTTTGCCGCTGCACGGCACCGCTGCTGTCATGCAGACTTGTGTCCAGCAGGGGGGACAAACCTTCTTCTAACAGAGGTTCAACCGCATTGCGGGCATCGGCGCTGCCCGTGGTGCCCGCAAAATGCAGCGCGGCACCGTTGTCCCACAAAAACAAAAGGCAGCCGCTGTTGTGCTCCTGGTCAGCCAGCCAAGCGTCACTTACGCTGTCGGCGCTGTCCAGCCGGTCAACGATGGCAGAAAAGTTCTGCGTGAGCAGCGTCTCCGCGGCGGTCCTGTACTGGGCGGCGGCATAATTCCATGTCACGACCAGCGCACCTGCCAGCACCAACGAGGTCAGCGCCGTCATCAGCAGGGTCAAACGGCGGCGCAGTGCAGTCAGCATGGCGGTACCTCCGCCTTATAGCCGCTACCGCGCACGGTGGTGATCGTTACCGCACTGCCTACGGCTTTCAGCCGCCGCCGCACAAAATGGATGTAACAGTCCAGATTAGCGTCCTCAACTTCGGCCAGTGGTCCCCAAACCCGCGCCAAAAGCACCGCACGGGTCTGCAGCTGCCCCGGTGTGCGCAGCAGTACCTCTAAAAGATCGGCCTCCCTCTTGGTCAGGGCCGCAGCGGCCTTTGGCCCGCTCAGGGTCAGTTGGGCGGCATCCAGCGTCACGTCACCGCAGCGTATGGCAGATTCGGCAGTGGTGCCGGGGCGGCGGGTTAGTGCCCGCAGCCGGGCCAGAAGCTCCCGCGTGTCAAAGGGCTTGCCCAGGTAATCGTCTGCACCGGCATCCAGGCCGTCCACCCGGTCATTGATGCCGGACAGGGCCGTCAGCATTAACACCGGGGTGGTACATCCCTTGGCGCGGGCGGCCCGCAGCAGGCTAAGACCGTCCAGCCCGGGCAGCATCCGGTCCAGTACACAGACATCGTATGCGCCGCCGCACAAAAGGGCTTTGCCGTCTGCGCCGTCGTGGCAGGTATCTACAGTATAGCCCGCAGCTTGCAGGGCAGGCAGCAGCGCCGTGCAAAGGGCGCGGTCATCTTCGATCAATAAAATCCGCATGGCATAATTCTCCTTTTCCCTTTCTAGTATACACCCCAAACCTTGAAACAGTCTTGAAAAGCCGCAGCTTTTTTCAAGGACAATTCAAGATTCGGGCGGTATACTGGTGCTACACCCGATGAAGGAGGGCACATACTTATGAAACGAATCATCAGTGCCGGATTATGCACGGCATTTATTTTGAGTCTGGCAGGCTGCGCCAGGCAGGACACCACTCCCAGCCTGACCGCTGCAGACACCACCGATACCCAGATGGGCCGCTGGGTCGAGAGCCGCGTTGACCTTGGCGGTGAGCAGCTCATCTCTTACCCGACGCAGCTGGCGGACGGAACGATTGTTCTGTACACCGGCAAGGTGGGGGAGGACAGCATCGAAGACTACACCCGCCGCACCAGCACTGACGGAACCAACTGGACATCGGAACCTGCAGCGTTTGACGTGGGCGATGCGATGGTCACGTGGATCCTCGTTGCGCCGGACGGTGAGCAGGCGCTTATCACCTATGACGGGGAGAATGCCGGGCTGGTTCTGCAGGCACCTGACGGAACCAAAACCGTTGTAGAGGATGACACGGTAAAGCAGGGCATCAACCCCATCACAGCTGTATTTCAGGGGGATAAGCTGGATTTTGTCTCCAACGGCGGCACCGTGGATTTTGTGCAGGTCAGCCTGACTGACGGCAGTGTTACGACCGCCGCACTGCCGCAGGATCTGGCGTACAGCCTCAACTCCCTCACGACAGTCGGCAACCAGCTTGTTTACCTGAGCTTTGACAATAATACCGGCGATATTATCCTGAACGCCCTGGACCCCGCCACCGGCGCAAGCACCGAGCTGCTGAACCCGGTCCCCAATGCGACCAGTTCTCAAGCGCTGACCGGCGACGCAGACGGCGCGGCTTATTACGCCTGCACGGACGGCATCTACCGCCTGGCCCCCGGCGGCACCCTGCCGGAGCAGGTCGTCCCTGCCGAGGGCACAGCGATGAGCATTTCCAGCAACTATCCGCTCTCTCTGCTGCGCACGGCGGCGGAGGACTTTATGGTCCTGCTCTTTGGCGACAGCGGCGGAAACGGCGATCTCTATTTCTATCACTATGACGAAACGCTGCCCACCCATGCCGACACAACGCTGACCGTCTGGTCATTGGCGGATTCCGCCACGGCGCGGCTGGCCGTGAACGCCTACAAAAAAGCCAATCCCGAGGTGGACGTTACCTTTGAAACCGCCGTGCAGACCGACACCGATGATGTCAGCGCCGCCATCAACGATGCGCTGACCCAGCTGAACACCGAACTGCTGGCCGGGGAAGGGCCTGATGTGCTGCTTCTGGATCGTGTCGACTACACGACCTATATCAATAAGGGAATGCTGGCTGACATGAGTGACACCGTGCCGCTGGATGCGCTGCAGAGCAATATCATCGATCCGTTTATGACCGATGGCAGGGCCTATGTGCTGCCTGCGCGGTTCATCGTCCCGGCACTCTGTGGTGACGCGGGCACGCTGGACGGCCTGACCGACCTGAACGACCTGCAGGACGCCGTGCTGGCCGCTGCACCCCGCCCCGACACCGAGCAGTACAGCGATGAATATTACACGGCTCTGCCCGATGACCAGAAGTATGCTCTGGCGCTGGCCAGCGGCGTTGACTTCGCGAAGCTGCTCCTGCCTTCCAGTGCCAATGCCCTGCTGCACGACGGCGCACTGGATGCAGACGCCCTGACCAAGATATTTACCTTTGTGAAAACAACTGCCGACTACTATGGCATGGCTGACTATAACAACACCGAGATGGACGGTGCATCTTCCCAGAGCTACGACAACGCGGACATTGTCAAAATCGATGCACAGCAGGACGAGTACAGCACCTGCAGCCGCGCCAAATTCGGCTGGATGGATGTTGCCACCCCCTACGCCGTCATTGCAATGGCGCGCACCAACGATATTTTTGATGCGGATGCCGAGGCCGTTCCCGTGGATATGATCCCGATGCCCGGCCTGACGCAGGGTGCCTATAACCCGCAGGTACTGGTGGGCGTGAATGCCAACAGCAAAAATCCGGATGCCGCAAAGGGGCTGGCCGCTGCGTTCTTCGGCACCGATGTGCAAAGCCAGTATTGCTCCGATGGTACAACGGTGCGGGCGGACTGCCTGCGGGAAAAACTCGATGCCGTCAAAGCGACGGTAAGCGGCGCAAAAACGGGTAAAGTGACCGGCGCGTATGTCGGCGACCTGGATGCCTTCTACGCCAACTGCACCACACCTGTATTGTTCCCGGTGATGCTGCAGCAGAGCTTTATAAACCATGCCAAGGCCATCATTGACGGCAGCGAGGACGTGGCCGCCGCTGTGGCGGGTGTGCAGAGTGATCTGGCGCTGTATCTGGCAGAACAAAAGTAACATCGGTGCGCGGAGCGGCCATGCTGCCCCGCGCATCGCTTTGCAGGAAAAAATTGTATGCAGAAAAGACAAAACAAACACCCGGACCCTACGCCCTGGCTGTTTCTGGCCCCCAGCCTGTGCGGTGTCACCCTGTTTGTGCTGGCCCCCTTTGTGGAGACGGTGCGCCGCAGCGTGACCGACACGATGGGGCGACACTTTGTGGGCCTCGCCAACTATACGGCGGTACTGGGCAACGATGCGTTCCGACTGGCGGTGGAAAATACGGTGCGGTTTATCGGAGTATGCGTTCCGCTGCTGCTGGCGCTCAGTCTGGCACTGGCTTTGGCGCTACGGGCGAAAGGCTTAAAAAATACCTCCTGGGCCGAGGTCTGCCGCACGACCTTTTTGCTGCCCATGGCTTTGCCGGTGGCAAGCCTTGCACTGCTCTGGAAAGTATTGTTTGCCCAAAACGGCCTTGTGAACGGAACTTTTGGCACCCATTGTGACTTTATGGGCACGGATGCTGCGTTCTGGGTGCTGGTCGGTACTTATCTGTGGAAAAACATCGGCTATGACAGCATCCTTTGGTCCAGCGGGCTGGACAGCATCTCCACAGACTTGTACGAGGCCGCTGCCGTGGATGGTGCCAGTGGGTGGCGGCAGTTTACAGCCATTACCCTGCCCAACCTGCTGCCCACACTGGCCGTCACGCTGGTGCTGAGTCTGCTGAACACCTTTAAAGTTTTCCGCGAAGCCTATCTGGTGGCCGGGGCCTACCCGGAAAAAAGCATCTATTTATTGCAGCATTTGTTCAACAACTGGTTCCTGGCACTGGATCTGCCAAGGCTGAGCGCCGCAGCAATCCTGATGGCAGGGGCGCTGGGGGCGGTGATCGCGGTATGCATAAAACGGCTCTAAAAAAAATTCTGCTTTTCCCATTCGTCCTGCTCGTATGGTTCCCGCTATGGTTCCTTTTGATGGGCACGCTGACCGGCTCGGAGGAGCTGGCAGCGACCATCGGCCCGGCGCTTTCCGGCAGCGGGCAGGCTGCGTGGACCCTGCTGCCCAGCTACCCTACGCTGGAACCTGCTGTCAAGCTGCTGCTGGACACACCGGAATACTTTACCACCTATTGGAACACCTGCCTGCAGACATTTCCGCAGTTGGCTGGTCAATTGGTCGTGGGTGCTCCCGCCGCATGGGCACTCTCCCGCTTGAAATTTCGCGGGCGCGGGGCCGTGCGGGGGCTGTACCTTATTTTAATGTTGCTGCCGTTCCAGGTCACTATGGTGCCTGCCTATCTGACGATAAACCACCTGGGACTGATGGATACTGTCTGGGCGGTCATTCTGCCGGGGGCATTCAGCACATTTCCCGTATTTGTGATGCAGCGCGGGTTTGACGCTGTTCCTCTGCCGCTGCTGGAAGCTGCCGCTATAGATGGCGCGACCCCGTGGCAGCAGTTTGCGCGAATCGGCCTGCCAGTGGGGCTGCCCGGTATCCTGGCTGCGCTGACCATGAGCTTTCTGGATGCCTGGAATGCGCTGGAACAGCCTATGACCTTTTTAAAAACACAGTCGCTTTGGTCGCTGTCACTCTATCTGACCGATACTACCCGCGACCTGGCACTGACCATGGCGGCCAGCCTGTTTGCATTGCTGCCCGCCGTACTGATTTTTGCTTTCGGCCAAAAGTATCTGGAACAGGGGATCCTGGCCGGAGCCGTGAAAGGATGAGGACCTATCGAACTGCTTATCGGGATGGACCCACGCCAGCGCCAGCGGCTTGGGTGGATTGTCCGCTTTTTTGCACTGCTGCTGGTGCTGACACTGCTGGCCCGCGGTACAGCAGGGGCAGCCATGGCCAGCGTGACGGTGCAGAGGCCGTCCTCCGGCAATGTAACAAAAAGCGTGCGCACTACGGCCACGGTCAGCTTTGCGGGCGGCACACCTTTTACAGTGCCCGCGGGTCTTCTGGTCATGGCAGTACCCGTGCAGGCGGGGCAGACCGTCAAGGCCGGGGACACGCTGGCCGTGTTTGATGCCGCTGAAGTGGACCGCGCCGTAAACGCCAAGCGGGCCGCGTTGCAGCAGGCCCGGACCCAGGCCGCACAACAGACGGCGGGAGACACCGCCGACCCCTACGCCGCCCAGCTCGCCCAGCAGCAATTAGAACGTGCCTACGAGGAAACACACAGAATCTACGCCGATGGTGAAGAGAGCGTTTCCCGTGCCCAGACCAAGCGGGACGAAGCTGCTGCCGCTCTGGAAAAAGCCCGCAATGCCGGCTATGCGGACGACGCTGAAAAACAGGCCGCCGTAGAAAACGCCGCCGCTGCCCTGGAAGCTGCGGAGGATGCCCTGTACAGCGCCCAAAAAGCCGCCGAAGATGCCAACAATGCGGCACTTTCCGCCGCCCAAAGTGCCGAGGATAACCGCAACACCGCACTGCACACGCTGGAGAAAGAGCAGGAAACCACGGAAAAACAGAACGCACTGGACCGCGCCGCTGCTGCTGTAACGGCCTCTGATGCCGAAACCCTGCAGGCCGAACTGGATGCCTTGCTTGCCGTGCAGCAGGCGGGCGGCACACTGACTGCCCCCAGTGATGGCACCCTTGTGTCGCTGGATCTCGTGGTTGGGCAGCCCTCCCCTGCCGTGGGCGGCCAGCTGGCTGCAGATGCCGATTTTACCGCCGAAATTCCTTTGGAAGAATCTCAAGCCAACCTTGTTTCAGTTGGCACTGTACTGCACCTGAGCCAGAGCCGCGCAAGCTGTGATGCCGCCGTGCAGAGCCTTTCGGCCCCGGATGAAAACGGCACCGTTACAGCAAAATGCACCTTGTCCAAAGGGGCATGGTGTGCCGGTGCTGCCAACGCATCGGCCACGGTGCAGGGTGAAAAGCGGCCCTGTGTGCTGCCGGCCAGCGCGGTACATAAAGATAATACCGGCTGCTATGTGCTGGCTATCGAACAAAAAGCCACAATCTTGGGTCAGCAGAATATCGTAGTATCGCTGCCTGTCACGGTGGTGGAAACGGGCGATACCACCGCCGCCGTCAGTGGTGCGCTGGACGCCGATACACAGGTCATTGTCAGCAGTACGCGGGCCGTGCAGGCCGGGGACCGGGTGAAGATCCATGATGCATCGTAAAAGAGGTTGGGCGGTTGCGGCAGTATTGCTGGTAGTTTTGCAGCTGCTTTTGCAGACCCGCGCAGCGCATATTGTACAGCAGAACCCAACCGTGACGGTGACCCTGTCTTCCCCGCTTACAGCCGGGCAGCTTGCCGCTGCACGGGAATGGGAAAAAAGTAATGCCAACACTCAAGCCGTTACTGCCAGCTTTTGGAGCGAGAAAGCAGCAGCGGTCTCGGCAGATTCTGACCGCACAGCGGAAGATGTGACCTGTATCGGCTTTGACGGTACAGCGCAGGACTGTCTGCCCGTGGAATATCTTCAGGGCACAGCACCCGGTGTCGTAGGACAGCAGTGCGCGATTTCTTCGACGCTGGCGTGGACACTGTTTGGCAGCTATGATATTATGGGCTTGACTGTTGCACTGGACCGTACCGAGTATTTCATTTCCGGCGTGTTTAAAAGTAAAAGCAAAACGCTTCTTTATCCGGCGCAAAGCGGCTTTACCCACGCGGCGCTGCGGGGTCTTTCGCCCGACACCCCCAAAACGGACGCCGAACAGTGGGCCGCAGCAACCGGTGCCGGAAAGATCACCGCCATCACTTACGGCCCCCAAAAGGCATGGCTGGCTCAAGCAGCGTGTGCCCTGCCTGCCCTGATTATCGGACTGGCTTTGGTCGTGCTGTTGCTGCGCTTTATTTGTGCCCTGCCCGGTGTCTTGCACGGGGCAGCCCTGTTTGCTTTAGCACTGGCATTTGCGTGGGCGGTACCCCATTTTCTGCAAACCCTGCCCGGCTGGCTTATCCCCGGCCGCTGGAGTGATTTCAGCTTTTGGCCCACTTTATGGACGAAAATTATGGATACTTGCAATGGAAATATGAAGTAATTTAAAATTTGCAAGCAGAATAAGCCACAGATTGATGATGAAGAAACTTGCTTTCGATATATATTTCGCTGAGGATGTCTATAGAAATCGTTGGGAAAGTTGGACAAACTCTTTGGGATATTTTTGCATGAACATGACAATTAAATGCACAAGCATTTTTGGAATTGAACATAATGAACGGGTTTATATAGGAAAACAGCAAGATGCTAAAGCAAGGGTCATATACCGGGAATAGTGGTACTCTATTGCGTTTTATTTTACATTCTTTGACCACCATTTGACTACTACTGTGCAGACGCACCGTAAAACACCGAAAAGCCCGTTGTGACAACCACCAACAGGCGTTTTCTTGCTTTGGACGCAACTGTGCAGAACCAACAAAATTCACGCTTCAACGTTGGTCTGTACGGGCTTGTCGTAGTTCTCCGACAACTGCGACATGGCAGGTTTTGGGCTTGTTTTTGCTCGATACAGCGCGATTTACGCTCACAAAAACGCGGTGGTCAACGGTAGTCAGGCCACGAATTGACCACTATTGGAAATTGACTACTTTACAAGATTGAAATACGCTGTAACGGCGTTTTTCATACATAAGCGATCGTAGCTCAGCTGGATAGAGCGTTCGGCTCCGACCCGGAAGGCCAGAGGTTCGAATCCTCCCGGTCGCACCAGAAAACCTCATTGCGATGTATTTTTTGCAATGAGGTTTTTTGTTTTTGTTAGTGTTTGATTTTCAGAATAATTTTAGCAGCATATCATCTGCCGCGTCCGTGTACTGACCTTTTGCTAATCGTTCATTTCTCAGTCTGTTTATAGTTTTTCGCATAAGGAAAATTTCTTCTGTGGAAAAAGTGGCTTTTTTATCAGCTGGGAGAGAATCAATTTTCAGTATTAGCTTTCCAATTTCTTGTGTGCTATCGACAAGCTGGTAAAGACGCTCTTGTAGGCGACCTAATGTATCTTCCAACGAAAAATAAAGCACGGTTCTCGGTTCTATTTCACGGCCCCACACAGATTTTCCCTGCGAAATCTGCAAACAGAGCCACAGGGTCAGCCAGCTTTTGCCCGCCTTGCTGGGGCCGGCAAAGATTGCCAGACCTGCCGGTAGCAAACCGGGGATAATCCATTTTACAGGCGGAATCGGCGTTGCAAGCAGTGCGCCGGCGGTAATGGTTTTCGGTAATCTTGTTGTAGTCATTCACATCATCCTTTCTGTTTTGGCATACACTATTATCTCATATTATCGTAATTTTGTGTGTAGTAAGTTTTACCCTCTAATGTTAAGTTATACGGCTCACGCCGCCCAACAGCCCCGCAAACGCGCCAAACGGCGGTTTTGTAGGTAACCTCGCGTCCGTGTCCGATGTGGGGGTTCAGCCCCACGCAGGCCGCGTTTGGGCTAGGTGTGAGAGTGAATCAGATTTGATTCACTTTTTCGGTTTTACCACACCGGAGTGAATCAGTTCTGATTCACTCTGGCGGTCCGCGAGCATATTCCGTACAATTTTGCTGCTTTAGTCTAATCATAGGTTCACTTCCTTTTCTATTTCCGCTGTTGTGTTGTATAACACTTTCGGATGCACTTTCCGGTGAGGAGAAAAAAGAGCCCGGAGAACCTTACCGATTTGGTAAGGCCCTCCGGGCTCTTATATATTATCTCTGTTCTATCCGGACGTGGGGGTACACTTTCCCCGCAAATCTTGATGTGAATTCAATAAAATCAAATAATACGCATAACAGCGTCAATCTCACGGTTATGTAAATAGTAAAAAATAAGAAACCGTGTACATCAAAATAAGTGCTGAAGAAAAATGTCTAATTTGCCGCTCGCCCCCAGACATGGGAACATAACAGGCAAGCCGCTGGCGACGACCGTACACTGACTCTGCAAGGGTCTTACTTCTTACAACCCAAGCGCGGTCACCCCATCTGAAGCTGTGGGGCATCTGGAGTATCACTATGTTCTCTCCCCGCCGTGGGTTCTGGTCTGCCTTGACCTTGCTGTGCGCCCCACCGAGAGAGTAAAGTACCTGTTATGCTGTGTATTCGGTTGTAAAGGTGCTAGTGTAGAATAAATCTACGATTTTAATATACGCTTTTCGTTAGCAGTCTGTCAATAGCAAGTGCTAATTGTTTAGACAGCATTCACAATTCAAGGCGATAGTCCGCCGATGGCGGTTTGCATTAGCAGGGCTTTCACAACATTCGAAGCATTCCTCAAACGGCAATTATCTTTTCTTGATTACCACATAAGTTCAAGTTTTAAGATTACATTTTCTTAGCATAAGAGAGCCTAGAGTTGGCACTGTCACAGGTCAGCCATTGGCCCTGCCACGGCTCGTTCTGCTTGGCGGTTTCAAACCAGTTTACAGCGCTCGTTGCTTCCTCATCCGCGTCGGTGCGCACGGTCACGGCCCAGTAATAGCGGGTGCGCGGGGCAGTTTCCAGATGGGCTTTTGTACCGAGTGAATCCAAATCGGCAAAGCCGGAATCGTACAAAATCTCGGTTAACTGCGTATCAGCGGCAATGATAAGCCGCGCGGCGGTCTGCTTTGTACCGTGGGCGTCCTCGACCTGCCAGGAAAAGCTCAGCTGCGGCAAAGTATATCCCAGCGGATTGACCAGATGGTTCAGCTTGCAGTGGGTGATTTTCATAGATGAACCTCGTTTACAGTGTTTTCAATGCGAAATAAAGGCCCCAATCCTGATCGTTTGCATAGGGGTCTGCGCCGCGGGCAGACGCGCCGTTGACCGTGATGGGGTACACATAGGCACAATGGGCGCGGCCGTCGGCATCCAGCAGGCTCAGCACCGCGCGTAGGGAATCCTCACCCCTTTGCTGCGATGCGACATCCCCCGTCATGCGCCCCCAGTCCCGCAGGGCCAGCCCAGTCAACGCGCTCCAATAATGCGGAAACGTGTCACCGTAGAGCTTGCGCTTGCCGAACCAGTAGCCGTCCCAGTGACGAATCGCAACCTCCCGCAGATGGTAGCTCGGCTGAATGCCGTTGAATAGCTCCAGCACGTCCAGCTGTTTTCGGGCGGACACAAGGTAGCTCTGCACCCCGGTCAGTTTGTAAGCCTGCAATAAAATATCTGCCGCGGGCGCGACAATGCTCTGCTCATAATTGACCTCCAGCGCCGGGTAATCGGTTCCGTTCGCCGCCAGATAATCCGCGTGATGCAGGAACTCTGCCATCAGTGCATCCACCTGTATGGTCAGGCCATTGCTCCGCAGTAAGGGAATCAACTCCGCCACAGGCATTTGAATCGGATAAAATCGGCTGCCACCCTCGGCGTAGTAGAATCGCAAAATTTTACAGGCCGTCTCAAGATATTCTTTCTTCTGCCACAAGTTGAAAAATTCAATGTACAATCGCGCATACCACGGCGCGTTGTACAGCCGCTTATAGCTGTTGTCACGGTGGTAGTCGTTGTATACTTCCCCTGTGTCCGGGTTTACAAGCTCACGCCGGACAAAATCGGCATAACGGTGCAGGGCTTTTTCCAGCGTCGAATCCGGCCATTTTTGCAGATAAGCAGCCAACGCAAGCCCCATGCCGACGCGCTCTCGACCGGCATTGTAATCATAGCGTGGATCGTAAAATTGGCATTCTTCCTCATTGTCATAAATCAGGAACGCCCCATCCAGCCCGCTGCTGGGACGGCAGGATTGCTGCTTTTCCGCGATGAAGCGGCATCTTCTTTCAGCCAGTTCCGGCAGTGGCGGCAGAGCTTTCAGTTCGCAGAAAGTTTCCACCCCGTCCAGCACCACGGCGCAGCGCATCTCACCGGGGGCATCGGCGCGGATTTTTGCCGTCAGCGTGCTGCCGCTGCGGGTAAAGGGCAGCGGTGCGCCGTTCAGCGTGAGCGCCGCGTGTTCAAACGCAAAGTTGGCATCGACGGTCACAGTGGTTTCTTCCCCTGTGAACAGCAGATATTTTTCCGCCCGGACGTCAATAAAGTGTGCGCAGTATTGTTTTGCCGTGTTTAAGAACGACGCCCGCCCTGCGTGGGGGAACAGCGTCCACGCCAGCGTGTAACGCTCCCCGGGGGCCAGCACGAATGGGGCCGGGTGCAGCAGAAAATCCCCACGGTCATTGCTGATGCGGGACAGGTCGCGCTCCACGCTGTAGCCGCCCAAAGCTCCCTCGGTCAGCACCAATCCCAGATGCGGGGCCGCACCACCCATGCGCAATGCCATGACATAGCTGACAGCACCGCCGCACCAGATGTGGGTATGGCATTTGTGGTGCATACATTCCCGGGCGGTGGTGTAGTCATCGTTGAACGTCGCATAGATGGCAATGTCGGTCAGCTTGGTAAAGACTTCCCGGTTTGTTTCGTTGATAAAGGTATACCGTTCCCGCAGGATGTCGCCCTCCCGCACCTGTTCGGTTTCCACCCGCAAGGGGGCTGCACAGCGGACTGTCCCCCATTCGATGTAGCCCTCGACCCAGTTCATGCGTGCAGGATCATTCTGTAAGACAAACTCTTCCATATCGGAGCCATTCCTTTCACAGCAGCTTTCCTGCTTCATTATGCACTTTTCTTACGAAAAATACCAGTAGTTTTTCGCTTGCTGCTGTGCAGAAATGCTCATTTTTATAATTTTGCTGTCAAGCTCTGCTCGATCAGAGTTAGCACGCGGGCGGCGGCGCGGCGAACCTCGGCGGGGGTGATACTGCCATCGGTCAAGCCGGTCAGCACGGCGTCACGGTCGGCATCGGCGCCGGGCATCATCATATCGACCTGTGCGTGCAGGGCGGCAGCGGGGTCGTACTGCGTTCCCCAGTCGGTCATGACAAGGCCCTTGTAGCCCCACTCACAGCGCAGAATATCGGTGACAAGGTCACGGCGACAGCCGGTGTAGCTGCCGTTGAGCTTATTGTAGCTCGTCATCAGCGCTAAGGGTGCGCTCTCTTTGACGGCGATTTCAAAGCCGCGCAGGTAGATTTCCCGCAGGGCGCGCTCGCTGACGTTCTCGCTGACGGCAACGCGGTTATCCTCCTGGTTGTTGCAGCAGAAGTGCTTGATCGTCGCGCCGACACCGGCCTTGGACTGCATACCGCGCACATAGGCGGCAGCCATTTTGCCCGTGATGAGAGGATCTTCAGAATAATACTCGTAGTTGCGTCCGCACAGCGGGTTGCGGTGGATGTTCATAGCCGGAGCCAGCAGCAGTGTGATACCGAACTCGACCAGTTCTTCCGCCACAGCTGTGCCGACTTCCTCCAGCAGGGCGGTATCCCAGCTCTGCGCCAGCAGCATTTCTACGGGCCACGCGGTGGCGTAGCGGTAGACGTGCTGTCCCTCGCCGCCGCACATCCGCTTGGCAAGCTGCTTCATCAGCCCCCAGTTGTAACGCTCAAGCATCTTGGCGGGCTTGATGCCGCCGTCGGCGGTGATGATAATTTCCTCCACAATGTTGACACCGGCAGGACCGTCGCTGAACACAATGTTGGGCACACCCTGCTCCTGCAGCGTGATGGCGGTCTTGCCGCCCGCGCCTGTAATTTGATGCTGACCGGGAGTCTGGTTCTGTAAATCGCCGCCGCGCAGCAGTTCAACCTGCTGTTCGGTGGTCAGACTGTCCAGCACCTCCCGCACGCGGGGGCTTTCGACGGCCTGCGGCTCGGTGTAGTCGGCGGTTTTGCAGGCAAAAGCGGCAGGGTCGATGGTAAGCTGCACGGCATTTTCAGGCAGCGGCGGCAGGGCTTGCGCCGGGGCTTCGATTTCCTGTAAGGCGTCCGGGGTCTTGCAGCAGGTGCGGCACTGCTTAACTGTGACCGTTTCAGCCAGTGTCAGTGCGGCGGCGGTCACGGTATCGCGGCTGTTTTTGCCGATGTACAGCCGATATTCCCCCTGCGGCAGCTCCCAGCAGGCATTTTCTTCATGATAAACCGCATTGTCGGCAAGGTCGATCGTCAGCGTGGTTTCGCAGCTTTCGCCCGCGGTCAGCACAGGCGTTTTGGCAAAGGCGGTCAGGCTCTGCGCCACGCTGCCGGGAATGTGCAGATACCCCTGCACGACCTCACGTCCCGGCACCTTGCCTGTGTTTGTAACCTGCACACGGGCAGTCAGGATTTTGCCGTCCAGTGTCACCTCGGTCACGTTCTGCGCAAAGGTCGTGTAGCTTAACCCAAAGCCAAACGGAAAACGCGGCGCAACGCCGAAGCTGTCAAAATAGCGGTAGCCGACATAGCGTCCTTCGGTGTAATACTCATTTTCCAACTCGCCGTTCAGGCTGCTGTAATTTTCGCCGTCGGGGATCTGGGCGTAGTTCATCGGCCAGCTGTCTGCCAGACGTCCGCTGAAGTTTACCTTGCCGCTCAGTACATCAGCCAGCGCGTTGCCGCCCTCGCTGCCGCCCTGCACCATAAACACAATAGCAATGGGCAGATCGGCAACGGGCGTCAAGTCTACAAGACCGCCCACATTGATGACGAGCGTAACGTGCGCATAGTGCGCTGCCAGAAAATGCAGGTTGTCCACTTCAATGTCTGTCAGGCAAAAATCACCCTGATCGGGTTTGCGGTCAGCGCACTCGCCCGCCTGACGCATCAACACATAGACAGCCGTATCGGTGGCGCTTGCGGTCACATCGGCTTCGTTGACCAGCCGCCCGGACGGGTAGCGGTACTTGTAGCTGTGTGCCACGGGAATCTGCGCAACGGGGTTCTTGATAGGGGCGATTTTTTCCTCAACCATCACGCGATATTCCTCGTATGTTTGGGCGTACTCGCGGTCATAGTCGTCCAACCACGCCTTGCTGGTGATGGTGTACCCGGCGTTTTCCAGACCTTGCTCCACGCCGATTTTATAGCGCGGGTTGCACTCGCCGCTGCCCTCACCACCCACAACGGTACGGCGTGCGCCCATGCCGTACAGGGCGATTTTCTTAGTCTGCAGCGGCAGGGTGTTATCGGGGTTTTGCAGCAGAACAAAGCTCTCGGCGGCGGCGCGGCGGGCAAGGGAAGCATTGCGGATTTCGCGTTCGGACATTTCGGGGGTGGTAGCTCCGTAGTAATTCATAGTTCAGTTCTCCTTATTCAAAATCGCTCAATTTCCAGCTATCGCGCCAGTAGATCTTCGGCTTGCCTTCCTCAAATGTGATGGGCAGCCAGACGTAATTGGCGCGGGAAGTATTAGCGCTGGTCAGCATCGGGCTTTGCATCATGGTTTGCATTTCTTCGGACGTTGCCTTGTAGTGTTCGGGGTCAAAGCGTTGTGCGGTGCAGCGCTCCACCAGATCTGCCAGTTTGGCATCCACGGGGTAGTCCGGCACCCAGCGGTCAGCCAGCGCAATGTAGAGGTCGCGCTTACCGGGAACTTTGAACACCTGCGAGATTTGGCTGTTGAAGGACGCATGGCTCGCGTCATCTGCGTGCGGGTCACCGATGCTCACAAACGGCCTGTCGGGCGCATCGGACACGGCGCTGTCGCTCTTGTTCGGCACATACCCGGTCATGCCGGAGGTCAGCATATACCACTTGCCGCTATGCTCAAACACAGCCGGCGCTTCGCGGCTGAACGGCGCGTGCAGACCCTCGTACTGCCAGCAGATTTTTTCTTCCGCCTCCAAGAAGTCCCGCGTCAGGCGCATCGTCAGCTGACCGTTGTGGTTTGCGTCCATATAGAGATATGCCGTATCGCCGCAAACGGCAATGTCAAAGTCACCGACCTCGCAGCCAAACGGGCGGTAGTGGGCTTTGACAATTTCATAGGGACCTAAGAATTTGTCGGCCTGCAAGACCGTAAAGCAGGCATTGTCACCGCAGTGCTTGATCCAACAGACATACTTGCCCGTGTACGCGCATTTGACAATGTGCGGGCGGTCAGCGCGGGACGTGGGATACAGCGGCGCGTCCTTGTCGGTCAGGTCGGGCTGGATGAACAAGCCCAAATCTTCCCAGTTACACAAGTCGGTGGATCGGTAGGCGCGCATTCCCCATGTCCAGACCGGGCATTTGCCGTCGGTGTGATCCTTGTTTTCGCCATACCAGTAGTAGACGCCGTCCTCGTAATACAGCGCGCCGCCGTGGGCTTGGATGCGGCGACCGTTGGTGTCGCGCCAGACCTTGCCGGGGTAGATGGCGTCGCGGGGCGGTTCCGGCACGACCTCAGCCCCGTCGGGGGTCAGCGGCGTGTCGGACATTTCCGGCTCGGCACTGTACAGTTCGAGCGCACACAGGGCTGCGTCCAGCGCGTCGGCAGCTTCGTCGGGGATAGCTCCGCCCGAAAATTGTATGATTTTACGAACGGAGAAGCCCAGCGTTGCGGGCTGGTTTTCTGCCATCGTGCGCATACCGGGCAGGAATTTGTCAAACACGGCGCGGCTTTCCTCATAGGTAAAAATCTCTTTCAATGAGCTATCCAGTGAAAGCGCAACCTTCTTCATGGTTCATCCCTCTTTCTTGATTTTATTCAATGCGGCGTTCAGCTGTTGGATCATGGCGGGCGGCACAGCCTTACCCGCCTGCTTCAGCAGGGATTGCAGTGGCATTTTTGCCATCTGGCGCTGCACAGCTTCGGGCATTTGGACATTTTTCGCAACGTCGCCGTAGCTGGCGGCAGCGCGTTCCATTATCTTTGCCAGCAGTGCGGCGGTCTGCGGATTTTTCTGCAAATCGCTCATCGTGTCCATAATGGAGTAATAGCCTTCTTTCATAAGCTCTTCCGGCTTATCGAACCAGTTTTCGACTTGCCCCTCGGCGCGGTAGGTCGGGTCGGGTTTGTCTGCCTTCGTAATCGTCATACAGTCGGTGCAGCCGCCCGCCACGGCCTTGATTTCGTGCGTGCCGGAGATGGGCACGATAAACTTAAAAATCTTGTCGCCGTCCTGCGCGGCAAACTCCTTGCCGTCCACAAACAGCGTGACGCGGGGCTGGTTGGAGTAGACCTTGATTTCGGTCTGGCTCTCGGTGCGGTGGACGTAGCGGCGTCCGCAGAGATGCACAAACGGGTCGCTGCTCAAATATGCCTTATAAATAAAGTAAGCGTCCTTCTTCGTCTTGCGGTCGAAGGTCACAAGACCCTTCTGGTTTTGACCGGGCTTGCCGCCTTCACCGCGTCCGTCCGCGCCGAAGTCGAACCCATTCCAGACGTGCATCGCCCAGATGTAGGGGCGCTCCGACCACATTTTGAGCATATGCTCGTGGTAGACGGCTTGGTAGCTTTCCGACCAGTCGCCGCGCTCCGGGCGGGCGCTCTGGTAGGCGGGGTTTGCGTCCGCGCCGAACTCCGACAGACCGATGACGCGGTCGGGGTGATTTTTGTGGAACGTGTCAAAAAATTCATCGTTCTGCTGCAATTCACCCAAGTACCAGCCGTAGTAGAGATTATAACTGCAAATATCGGGCAGCTGCACAAACGGGTCGTTTGGGTCCAACATAAAGGCGTGCGCCATTGTGGTGGGGCGGGTGGCGTCCAGGCGATGGCAGAGGTCGTTGAGGGCGTGGTGGGTGGCGACCATATCGTCATTCACGCCGGTGGTGACGGTAATCTCATTGGATAAGCCCCAGCAGAAAATGGACGGATGGTTGTAATTTTGTGTTACAAGCTCTTCCATTTGGCTCAGCGTGTTGGCAGTGGCTTCGGGCATATGCTCGGTGATGTAGGGGATCTCTGCCCACGCGACAAGACCGTATTTGTCGCATAGATCGTAGAAGTACTGCGCGTGCTGGTAGTGGGCAAGGCGCACGGTGTTGGCGCCCATATCCCGCAAAATCTGCATATCCTCCTCATGTTCAGCGGCGGTCAGCGCATTGCCGAGTCCTGCGCGGTCCTGATGCCGCGCCGCGCCCACAAGGCGGACATTTCTGCCGTTGAGCCAGAAGCCTGTATCGGGTTTGAAATCAATTTTTCGGCAGCCGAAGTGTACCGCCACCGCGTCACCGCCGGGCAGAGAAGCGGCGATGCTGTACAGATACGGGTCCGCCACGCCGTCCCACAGGTGGACGTTTTCAATGTGGAACACGGTCACAGCCTTGCCGCTCTGCACGGGGGCGGTCTGCTCCCCGACACCCTCGATGGCAAACAGCACCTCGGTGCCGGCGGGCGTATTCTCACAGGCGGCTTCCACCGTGACGGCAGCACTGTGCAGGTCGTCAGACACCTCCGGCGTCACGCGCAGGGCGGGCGCACCGTGGTTATCCAGCGCAAAGTGACTGTGCGGTACAATAAGGATATGTACATCGCGGTAGATGCCGCCGTAGAAGGTAAAGTCCGCTTTCTGCGGGTAGACCGTGCGGTTGGCGCTGTTGTCCACGGTCACAGTCAGCGTGTTCTGCGCAGCCAGTGCGGGGGTCAGGTTGACGCGGAAGGTGGAATAGCCGCCCGCGTGGCGGGTCAGCTCCTGGTTGTTCAAGGTGACGACTGCCGTCATGGCGGCACCCTCAAATTCCAGCCAGACTTCCTCATCGTCGGCGTGTGCGGGGGCGGCAAATTCCTTGGTATAGGTGCAGGTCCCGCGGAAGTAATCGTTGCCGCCGTCGGTGCCGTCGGCGGCGTTCCATGTGTGGGGCAGGGTCACAGCCACCGGTGCCGCACCGGGTTTTGTGAACTGCCAGTCGGTATTAAAAGTACATTTCGTGCGCATGGGTGTTTCTCCTTTGTATGGTTTCTGCTTTCGTTGCTTATAGTTTCTCACAAGCCGCAAAATCACGTTAGAAACAAATTTGCTTTTTACGTTAAGAATTAGCACGATTCGCAAAGCAAAACGAATTATTATCCTGCTTTGCCAATTTCTTGCTAACTCTACCTGCTTGCCCCCTGCTATACTGGCATCAGTGAGAAACCTCTACAAAATGTGAAGGAGAAAAATCATGGCAAGAAACAAAGTAAAAGACCCCAACAAATTGGGCTTTGGTCGCCTGATGGCGTTCAAGAGTTCGGACATCGTGGCGGCATGGATCAACCTGATCATGCTGAACTACCTCTCTATCTATGCGTCCGACACGCTGGGCGTTAATCTGCTGACCGTCAGTACGCTGCTGCTGGCCAGCAAAGCGGTGGATGCGGTCACCGATATGGTTGCGGGCGTCATTGTGGACAACACCCACACCAAGCTCGGCAAAGGTCGCCCGTATGAGTTGTCCATTATCGGCATGACCATTTGCACGATTTTGCTGTTTGCGGGCAACCCCGCATGGAGCAATGTTGTCAAGTGCGCATGGATCTTCTGTATGTACACGCTGACCTTCAGCATTTTTGCAACTCTGCGCAACGCCGCCATGAACCCTTACACCATCCGCACTTTCTCCAACAATCCCGTGCTGCTGAAGAAAGTTTCCAGCTATGGCGGCATTATCACGATGGCCGGTTCCATCGTGATGAGTACCCTTTTCCCGATCCTGATGGCCAAGATGGCCACAAGCGCCGCAGGCTGGACCCGCATGGTCGCCATCATCATGATTCCCGCCACCATCATCGGCTTGGGACGCTTTATCTTCTGCAAGGAGGATCCCGCCGTTGACGCCGAGAGCAAGCAGGAACCCATCCGCCTGAAAGAGCTGGGCGAGCTGCTGCGCCGCAACAAGTACGTCTGGCTGTACGGTCTTATTATGCTGTGCTACAACATTATCACCAATCTGGCTGTTGGCGCGTACTATTTCAAGTGGATCGTCGGCAACATCGGTATGCAGGGTCTGCTCAGTGTTGTGAGCTTTGTGCTTGTACCCGTCATGCTGGTCTTCCCCGTTATCATGAAGAAGATGGGGTCTATGGGCAAGATGATTTTCACCTTCAGCATCATCGGTGTCGCGGGCTATGTCATCGCGTTCTTCTCCGGCTCTTGGCTGCCCGGCGTATTCGGCGGCTATGTGCTGGGTCAGATTGCCACCCTGCCCATTGCCTACTACGGCGTTCTGTTCATTATGAACATCTGCACTTATAATGAGATGCTGGGTATGCCCCGCATGGATGGCTCCTCTGCCATCCCGGGCAACTTTGCCTCCAAGCTGGGCGGCGCGCTGGGCGCATGGATCACCGGTGTATTGCTGAGTCTCGCGGGCTACATCTCCGCCGAGGGCGTCACTGAGCAGCCCGCCGGCGCCCTGATGATGATCCGCATTGACTTTGCCATCGTGCCCGCCATTCTGGTTCTGATCATCGGTCTGTGCTGCCTCGCTTTCTCCAAGCTGGAAAAGCAAGCTGCCGAGTTTGAGGCTGAGAAAAAAGCCAAAGAAACGCCTGTGACGAAAGACGCATAAAGCATTTCTCCCATAAAAAATACCGAAACCGCCGGTAAAGGCGATTTCGGTATTTTTTATTTTGTATTTTCCGCGCGGTATTCTGCCGGTGTTTGCCCTGTAAATTTTTTAAATTCCCGCGCAAAATAGCTGCCGCTGCAAAAATGCAGACGATCGGCGATTTGGGTCGCACTTTCATTCGTAGTATACAGCAGTACCTTGGCACGTTCAATGCGTGCGATTTTGCTGTAATCATTGATGGAACAGTGCGTTTCTTCTTTAAATTTGCGGGAGAGATAATATTCCGTATACCCAGTAATCCGCGCCAGTTGGGCAATGCCGACTTCTTCTTCTGTGTGCAGTTCCAGATAATCCATGCACTGCTGGATCCTTGGCGAAACGGACGGGTTGCAGCGCACCTTATGCACACGATGTACGAAGTCGTCATACATTGTGTGGTTGGTCTGGGCAACCTCCGGCAGTGTCTTGCAGTCCATAATCTGTTGGATGTAGCTATCTCCCACCGTGTAGGCAGCATCCGGTGTCAACCCTCCGGAAATCGCCGCGCGCACACAGAGCGTCGTCAGCGTAATACCCGACACCTTCGCCTGCTGCAGGCTGTCGCGCACCTTAACCGGTACACCATCGCTGACACGGGCAGACTGTTCCAATACTTTTTCATAGTCAAGGTTGCCCTCCCGCACCATATGCATAAGCGCCTGTTCCATCATCCATGTGCGGTGGCGGTCGTTTTTGTGCCGCGGCTGCGATGTGCCGGCAGCTGTATGCCGCGGCAAGCTCACCATGGCAACCTCACTGAGCGGGCGGCTTTGCCCGGTAACGCAGCAGCCAAACATGACGATGTCATCGGTGAATTTATTGGCTCCTACAACGGGAAGTGATTCCAGCAGCTCGCTCAGCCTCATCCTGAACGCCACAGTTGGATCTGTGCCGTCAGCATCCTGCGCACGGCGGTGGTTCAAAAGCTCCTGCAATTCATTTTCCATATCATGCAGGTCGATATCCACACCCATAACAGGTCCCAAAACAAAATAGCGTGTCGGCATATCATTTTCTCTCAGACAGACCGCACCCCACAAAAGTCCCACATTGCCGCCAATCTGTACCATATCCACGCCGGGTTCCTTCATCATGATCCGCATCTGTTCCAGCCAACCGCCACCCGCCAGCAACTTGTGCAGCATTCGTATGCGGTCGTCTGCCAAATTGCCGCGCGGCGTCAGGCTGCGGTCGTACTCCTGTAGATCCACAGGATATTTGCACCGAAGCATCTTCATAAACCATTCCAGGCGTTCAGCAATTTCCATGTGTGTCCCTTCCTTTGGGAATAGTGTAGCATAAATTTGCGACCAAGGCAATGGATTTGCTTTTGAGATTGCCTCTCACAGATGGAAAGTCCTCCGGATCATTGCGACCGCCACGGCCTTGATTTCGTGCGTACCGGAGATGGGCACCGTAAACTTGAAAATCTTATCGCCATCCTGCGCGGCAAACTCTTTGCCGTCCACAAACAGCGTGGCGCGGTGGACGTAGCGTCGTCCTATCGCCCATTGTCTGTAAATCAGGTTGCCTTGGCTATATCAGACATCCCACCCGAAAGAGAACAATTATATTGCTTGCAGAATCAAAATCTTGCTTTTTCACGCAAACTGCGCAATTTTATTATCTTTTAAGCAATATTGTGGTTTTCTTGCCGAGTCTGTTTTCAGTATAATATAGCCAGAAAACGCCGCAGCGGGAGGCTCCCCGACAAAAATGTATTTTCGATATTTCTTCGCCATCCACTGCCGTGCAGAAGTATCCCAACACCCCAAGATTGTCCATCCTGCTGCGGAAAGTCAAAACACAGAAAGAAGGAAAATGTATGCCAAGCAACACCTCTACCCATGGCGGACTGTTGGCGAATGCTTTTCAAAAGCCGTTTTGGAACTCACGCATTACCTCTGCAAATGTGACAAAGAAAGAACTCATACTGGGGTATGTAGCAGGGCCCTTCGGTGCCATGCTGCTGCAGTCCATCGTAAACAGCTACTTTAACCAGTATCTGACAGACGTTTTGGGCTTTACGGTTTCACGCGGCGCGTGGATCGCCAGCTTTATGATCATCTTCCCGCTGTTCAGCAAAATTCTGGATGCCGTTACCAATGTCGTAATGGCGAAATTGCTGGATAAAACCACCTGCCGCCAAGGTAAGCTGCGCCCGTGGTTCCTGTTATCCCTGCCCATTATCATCATCAGCCTGTTGATGATGTTCTGCATCCCGTTCCGTGATGTAAAGGCGCAGGCTGTCTGGATTATTATCTCCTACAACCTTTTCTACTCTGTCGGCTATACCATGTGGTATATGGCCTATGAGCTGAGCGCCGCCCTTTCTACCCGCAATTTCCAGCAGCGCAAAAGCAATTCTATGGCTGGGCAAATCACCAAGAATATGGGTACCGGCATAATCTCCATTCTGTTCCCCACGATTTTGGCAGCCGTCTGCCGTTTGACCGGCGGCAACAGCCGCGAGGGCTATCTGCTGTGCATGGTCATTATGTGCTGTGTTGCCGTTCCGCTGACCTTTGTACAGTATTTCTACACCCGCGAGCGCATCACCGAGGAACGCCGTAACCAGTACGGCGTGACCGGTCAGGCAGAAGCGGTAAAGGTCAAGGAAGCCACCTTTATGCAGCAGTTCCGTGCCTGCATTAAGGACAAGTATTGGATCATGCTGATCATCATGATCCTTCTGTATCAAATCACGAATGCTATGAAGGGCGTTTCGCAGGTCTACTACGCAGGCTGGGTCGTAAACGGAAACGCCTACGGCGAGTTTGCTTCCATTCAGGCCAAGTTCACCATGATTGCCATGGCTCCTATGGGACCCGCCCTGCTGGTTCTGCTGCCTTTGTTTAGGAAGTTCGGTCGCGAGAAGGTTATTATTGTCGGCTCCCTTATGACAATTCTCGGCTGTACGACCGCTTTTATCGGCGCAGGCAACACCGGCATGGTGTATGGCGGTACCGCACTGGGCAGTCTGGGCATGATGACCTTTTTGTATTCTATGATGACCTTTATCGGTGACAGCATCGACCATGTGGAGTATTCACAGGGGATCCGCGTCGAGGGCTTTACCGCCGCACTGGTCGGCTTTGCCGAGATGTTCTCCAAGGGTATCGGGCAGGCGCTGTTCAATCTGGGGCTTGTGGTTTCCAAGTACACAACGCCCGAGCAGATCGGCAGCTTTGTAAATAAGAAAGGCAAGGAGATTGCTCTTTACGCCGACCAGCCCGCCGCAGCTACCCAGTGGATCAACATTTCTTATCAAGGCGCCATGATTGCACAGGGCGTGCTGTTCTTTGTGCTGTTCGCCTTCTTCTTCAAGATCGAGCGCGATATGCCCACCGTACAGCACGCACTGGAAGAGAAGAAGAAAGCCGAATGTGAGGCGCTGGGCATTGAGTACATCCCCCAGAGCGTCATGGAGCAGAAGGAACGCGCCAAGCAGAAGGAAGAAGCCGAAGCTGTCCGCATTGCCGAGCTGAAAGAGCGTTGCACCAAGCACGGCTTGAATTTCGACGCCGAAAACCAAAAGGTTCTGGACAAGCGTGCCAGGAAAGCCGCCCGCAAGGCTGCACGCAAAGGCAAAAAGTAACGCTTGATGAAACAAAATGCCGCCGTTATAATAAAAGCAAACCTTAGGCAATACCGCACAATTCCCGCCTAACGGCTTAAGCACCGCTTCGGCGGCTGCGACACTTAGAATTATGCGGTCTTGCCCTTACAAAGGATGCGAGCTTTATGACGGATTCAGAAAATCTTTTAAAGGCATTTCACAGCTTTGCCAATCTGTTTGAACCGATTTGGTTCTGGAAAATGGATAGTGCGTTCCATGTGCTGCAAAGCGATTGCCCCCACGAGTCCCTTTTCCGCAGTTTGCTGCTGCGGGAGGGACGCCGTGAGGCGATCGAAGCGCATATTGCCACCACCGATCGCCCGGTTTGCTTTACGGTACCCTCTATGCTTTCCTGGATCATCGGCTTTGCACCGGAGGGCGGGAAAATCCACAACATCTATCTGGTCGGACCGTTTTTTCTGGATTATAAAGACCCGGAGAGCAGTGCCGACCGCATGGCACAGACAGACCTGACGCAGGAGGCGCAGGCGGCTTTGCAGGCCGCCCTGCCGACCCTGCCGGTGCTGAGCAGTGAAACGCTGGTGCAGTATGCGGTTATCCTGCATTACTGCATCCGGCAGGAACGATTGGCGCCGTCGGAGGTAGTACACTATGTAGCCCGTCCCAAGACGCGGAAGCACTCCAAGAGCGTGGAAACCAATCAATTTGAAAAAAGCAGTGGCCGATGGTCGATGGAGCAGGATCTGCTGAACCGCATCCGCCGCGGCGATCTGTCTGCCGGCGAGGTGCTGACAAACGCCGGACCGGGGCAGTCCGTACAGGCCTTTGGCAATGTACAAAACCTGTACGCCATGCGGCTGAATCTGCATCAGCTTTTAACGTTGGTATCCCGCGCAGCCGTGGATGGCGGTTTGCCGCAGCGCACAGCCTTCTCGCTGTGTTCCGACTACCGCTGTCGCTTAGAAACGAGCCGCACCGCCAAAGAGCTCACGCAGATCGGCAATGAGATGGTGCGTGATTATGCGGCCCGCGTCCATAATATGAAGCGCTATGTCAGGTGCTCCCCCGCGATACGCCTTTGCTGCGAGTATATCGATACCCATCCTGCCGACAAGCTGACGCTGGAGGGGCTGGCGGCAAAGGCCGGGTACTCCCCGTCCCATCTGTCCCGCAAGTTCTACCGCGAAATGGGCTGTTCCATCATCACCTACATTCAAAACTCCAAGCTGGAACGCGCCTGCTACCTGTTGGCCAACACGATCAGAAGCGTGGATGATATCAGTGCCGAACTTGGCTTTAACGCAAGAAGCTATTTTACCACCGTATTCAAAAATCACATCGGTATGTCCCCTACCGAATACCGTCGGGAGAACAGCACGGTGTGAAATCAGGAGGCTGCTATGCCTAAAATTCATAAGGTTGTCACCACCGTTTGGTACAACAAAAAAAATATGCACGACCTGCGGATGGTTTTTCCCGATGCGCAGTTCTGCTATGTAGACTTTTTTGACAAGGAAAAACTGACCGCCGAGGTAAAGGACGCCGAGGTTGCCATTCTGTTGGGGGATGTGGAGCCCTGCCTGTTGGGCGAGAATTCCTTGCAATGGATCCACTGCGACCACGCCGGGCTGAACGGAAGCGCCCGCCCCGAGGTATTCGCCCGCGGGATTCCCGTCACCGGGGCTGCCGGGCGCAGCGCCCCCGTGCTGGCCGAGCATTGCATCTACTTTATGCTGCAAGGCTGCTACCATACCAAGGAGCTGCTTCATGCGCAGGAAAATTGCCAATGGGGTGTGGATGGCATGAACCGCTGGCGCGGTCTGTATGGGCGCACCGTAGGCATTGTCGGCATGGGCAACAACGGCAGAATGTTGGCCGACCGGCTGCACGCCTTCGGTATGAAAATTCTTGCCTACGACAAGTTCCCCATCAAGGGCTATGAGTATCTGAAAGCAAAATACTGTGCCGACAAGGGCGACACCTTACAGCCGCTGCTGGAGCACAGCGATTTTGTTGTGCTGACCTTGTCGCTGACCGATGAGACCTACCATATGATCAACCGCGATACGCTGGCGCAGATGAAGGACGGCGCATTTCTTGTCAATATGGCGCGCGGCGGGATCGTCTGCGCCGAGGATCTGATCGACGCACTGCGCAGCGGGAAGTTAAGCGGCGCTGGGTTGGATGTATTTGAGGAGCAGCCCCTTTCCCCAGAAAGCCCCCTGTGGAAGATGGAAAACATCTATATCACGCCCCACACTACCCCGCAGGTTCCCGACCGTGCCGCACGCAGCATCGAAATCATTCGGGAGAATGCCCGCCGCTTTGAGAACGGGGAGCCGCTTCTGAATCTGATGAAGCCCGCAGATGCCATGAACGGCGAAAAAGCGTCCGGCGGCTGGACCCGTGTGCTGAACAGCAAGGTTCCCAAGGAGCAGATCCAGATGGAAATGCTGGAGAAGTTTCTGGGCAAGCGGGACTGGACCACCCCCGAAGAATGGATGTGAATGTATGGAAGAAAAGCATTGGTGGCAGGGATACCCGTGGCGTATGCTGCAGACAAACCTGCGTGAAATCGATATGGCAGACATTGACGCGGATGCTTATGCCGAGCAACTGAAAGAATACGGTGCAACCGTTGTCACGCTGAATGCGGCGGGCATCATCGCCAGCTATCAGACACAGCTGGACTGCCAGATGCAAAGCCCTTACCTGACCGGCAGCAGTCTGCATGAAATCATAGATGCCTGCCATAAGCGCGGCATCCGCGTTATTGCACGAACGGATTTTTCCAAATTGCGTGAGGGCGTGTTTGCCAGGCATCCCGATTGGGCCTACCGCGACAAAAACGGGGAGGTCGTCAACTACAACGGCAATATCCAGACCTGCCCCAACGGTGCTTACCAGAAAGAAAAATCGCTGGAAATACTGCGGGAGGTTCTGACGACCCACCCCTTTGACGGCGTTTTCTGCAATATGAGTGGCTTTCTTGTGGTGGATTACAGCGGCGTGTACCACGGTCCCTGCCACTGTGAAAACTGCAAACGGCTGTTTAAAGAGCAGTACGGCTTGGATATTCCCGACCGCGATGACCCCCGCAGCCCGGATTACCGCAAATATGCCGCTTTCAAGTCTGCCTGCACCAAGGCACAGCGGGAACGTCTGGTTCAAACCGTGCGCAGCATCAGCCCGGAATTGGCAATCAACAATGTGGATTACATCCGCACCGAGTCTGCCACCGAGATCGGCGTACCGCAGTGGCAGTACAGTGCCTCCTGCAATGCACGGCGCACGGCAGGCCCGCTGCGGCTGCGCCCGGCTGACAACGCCAGCGTGGATTTTATGGGATTCCGCTATCGGGATTCCTCGGTCAGTGCCGGGCAATTGGCGCTGCGCCAGTGGCAGAACCTTGCCAATGCAGGCAGCGTGAGCCTGTATATTATGGGGCATTTGGACAACCACAAGGATCGAACGGCACTGAACGCATCCAAGGCTGCCTTTGCCTTCCACAGGGAACACGAGGCGCTTTACCGTGGTCTGCAAAGTGCTGCCAAGGTGCTGCTGGTGACAAAACCCATCATGGCGCGCAGCGACCCCGAAGTGTACGGCTGGGTGCGTGCCCTGACCGAGAGCCACATTCCCTTTGACGAGGTAAAGCTGGCAGAACTGACGCCGGAGCTGCTGCGCCGCTGGGATGTGGTCATCTTAGGCGACGTAAAGCAGTGCAGCCCACAGCAGACGACCATGCTGGATGCATACGCCGCGCAGGGCGGCATTGTGCTGGCAAGCGGCAGCGCCCCGGCGCTGCAATGCCTTGGCGTGGAGCGTGTACAGGCAAAGCTCACCGACTGTATGTCCACCGTATTTGAGCTTGGCGCAGCCGAGTCCGCCCTATTTCCCCGCAGTGCCAATGCCCATTATGTTGTTCCCGGTGCCTGTGTTTCCGAGATTCAATTTACGCCCGACACAAAAACTATGCTGCGCATGATTTCGGAGCATCCTTTCGGTCCGCCGGAGCTATGCTATTACACCGCCGTTACCGATGTTCCCGGTTTGGGCGTCACCCCCTACGGCAAGGGCAAGGGTATCTATATTCCTTGGTCGGTCGGCAGCTTCTACTACAATGAGGGCTATGACAATACCCTGCATTTTATGCAGGATGTCCTGCATGAATTCTGTGCCTTGCCGGAGCTGACCCCCGGTTTGCATCCCAGCGTAGAGCTGACACTGAGCAAAAAGGCAGATATGCTGGCGGTTCAGCTTGTCAATGGCAGCGGCGTTTTTGCCAACAGCTATTTTGAGCCTGTACCGATGCGGGATATAACCCTGCGTCTACCCGGATTGGCGGGAAAAACCGCCTTCGCACACAATGGCGGCAGCGTTTCCTGCGCGGATTCCGGCGACGATTTGGTTCTGACACTGGACAAGCTGAATGCTTATGAAATCATTACGGTACAATAAAGGAGCACTTTATATGAAAATCGGATTTATCGGTTTAGGTATTATGGGCAAGCCGATGGCTAAAAATCTGCTGAAGGCAGGCTATACGGATCTGATGGTAAACAACCACAGCCAGGCCGCTGTGCAGGAGCTGCAGGCAGCCGGCGCCACGGGTGCGACCCAGCAGGAAATCGGTGCGCAATGCGATGTTGTTATCACTATGCTGCCCAACTCCCCGCAGGTCAAGGAAGTTATGCTGGGGGACAACGGCGTAGCCGCACATATGAAACCGGGCGCGGTTTTTATCGACTGCTCCTCCATCAACCCGGTCGCATCCAAGGAAATTTACGCCGAGCTGCAGAACAAGGGTGTCGAAATGCTGGATGCCCCCGTTTCCGGCGGTGAGCCCAAAGCCATTGACGGCACCTTGAGTTTTATGGTCGGCGGCAAGCAGGAAATTTTTGACACCTATAAGCCAATTCTGGATGCTATGGGTTCCTCGGCTGTGCGCTGCGGCGATGTCGGCGCCGGCAACACCACCAAACTGGCAAACCAGATCATCGTTGCCTGCAACATTCAGGCGTTGGCGGAGGCGCTGACCCTTGCGCAAAAGGCCGGAGTCGAGCCGGATCTGGTATTTCAGGCCATCAAGGGCGGGCTGGCAGGCTCCACCGTCATGAACGCCAAAGCCCCCATGATGATCGCGGGCAACGATAAGCCCGGCTTCAAAATTGATTTGCACATCAAGGATCTGAACAATGTTCTGGACTGCGCTCATTCCGTAGGTGCGCCCGTTCCCATGACCGCCGAGGTACAGGAAATTCTGCAATGGCTGCACAACCACGAGGGCGGGCAAAAGGATCACAGCGCCATTGCCCAGTATTATGAGTATCTGACCGGGATTCAGATCGGTCGCTGATGCCTGCTGTAAAGCCTGCCGCGAAAACGGCAGGCTTTTGACGATGTAAGGAGAACCCTATATGAATCCAAATCTTCACGAAGATGCGCTGCATATCGTCACCTCCGCCATAGATGCCGTCAAGCCGGATGCCGCGGTGCGCCGCGCCCTGCAATGTGTGACCTTTCCCGGACGTGTGTTTTTGGTTGCGGTCGGCAAGGCCGGGTGGCAAATGGCACACGCCGCCCTGCAATGTCTGCCCACGCCGCCGGCGCAGGGAATTGTTGTGACAAAGTACGGTCATGTATCGACCGATCTGCCGGGGATTTGCTGCCTGGAGGCCGGGCATCCCGTGCCGGATGAAAACTCCTTTGCGGCAACGCAGGCTGTGCTGGATATGACTGCCGACCTTTCCCCTGCCGATACCGTGCTGTTTTTGCTTTCCGGCGGCGGCAGCGCACTGTTTGAAAAGCCTCTGGTTCCCGGTGCAGAATTGCAAGCTATCACCCGCCAGCTGCTTGCCTGCGGCGCGGACATTGTGGAAATGAACACGATTCGCAAGCGGCTTTCGGCGGTAAAGGGAGGTCGCTTTGCCGCCCACTGCGCCCCTGCCGGGGTGCAGACCATTGTGCTGTCTGACATTTTAGGTGACCCGCCAGATATGATTGCGTCCGGACCCGCGGCTCCCGATTTGTCTACCTGCGATGAAGCGCTGAAAATTGCGGAAAAATACGATTTGCAGCTAAGTCCCGCCGCCCGCACCTGTCTTGGCACCGAAACACCAAGGCATCTGGACAACGTGCAAATGCAAATCATCGGCAGTGTACGGGAGCTCTGCGCCGCCGCAGCCGCGCAGTGCCGCGCCCTTGGCTATGAACCGCTGTATCTGACCGACCGCTTGAACTGCGAAGCGCGGGAGGCCGGGCGTTTTTTGGCTGCGATTGCCCGCAGCCACGCCAATGACGGAAAAAAGCTGGCATTCATCGCGGGCGGTGAGACCGTTGTACGCCTGACAGGCAGCGGTCTCGGCGGTCGCAATCAGGAAATCGCCCTTGCCGCGGCAGAAAACCTCAGCGGTCTGTCAAATGCCGCTGTGATAAGCATCGGCAGCGACGGCACAGATGGACCCACCGATGCAGCGGGCGGCTATGCGGACGGCGGCACACAAGCCGCGCTTGCGGCGGCGGGGTGGAACATCGCGGATGCTCTGCGCCAAAATGACGCCTACCATGCTCTGCAATCCGTAAACGGTCTTGTTCATACCGGTCCGACCGGAACCAATGTAAATGATGTAGCGATTGCTCTGGTTGGTGAATAGCAAAACAGCGCCTGCCTTTTCTTGACCACCATTTGACCATTACTGTGCAGTTGCCTTGTAAAATGCCGGAAAAGCCTGTTGTGACAACCAACAACGGGCTTTTTCCTGTTTTGGGAGCCGCTGTGCAGAACCAACAAAATTTACGTTTCATCGACGGTCTACACCGCCCTGTCGTAGTTCTCCGACCCGGAAGGCCAGAGGTTCGAATCCTCCCGGTCGCACCAAGAGCAGCACCTTATGGGGTGCTGCTCTTTTTGTTTTTCGCGGATTTTATGGGGTAGCAAAAGAAGGGATTCGAACAGCCCGTGCCCCGCGCTTTGCGTCCCGCGGGGCAGAAACGCCCCGGTGGGGCGTTTCTAGGGCGCGGCTTGGCGAATCCCTTCGTGCACGCCAAAAAGCGCATTGCAATGTATTTTTGCAATGCGCTTTTTTTATTCAGATTTTAGAATAATTTTAGTAGCATATCATCTGCCGCATCGGTGTACTGTCCTTTTGACAGCCGTTCATTTCTCAGTTGATTTACAGTGGTACACATAAGGCGAATTTCTTCTGTGGAAAAAGTAGCTTTTTTATCGGCTGGGAGAGCATTGATTTTCAGTATCAGTCGCCCCGGTTTTTCTGTGCTATGCCCAAGCGCTTTTTCACGGTAATAATAAGGTGCAAGCGCTTTCAACAGGATACTTTTGTTCGCACGGGTCAATTTGATTTTTCTCATAATCCAATCGCCTTTCCGAGTTTCTCTTGTGCTTTGCGTTTATTTTTGTCAAATGCGTGGGCGTAAATATCCAGCGTAGTGCTTGCCTGTGCATGACCCAGCAAACTGGCAACCGTGCGCACGTCCACTCCCTGTGCAATCAGCAGGCTAGCATTGGTATGGCGCAAGCTATGCACACTCAAATCCAGTGGCAGGTTGTTAGCCTTCAAAATCAGCTTGAATCTGTATGTGAATGTGCTAGGGCACATAGGCTTTCCGTTCGGCTGGCGGAATAAGTAATCATCTTCAGATACGGTTTCGTTCGCGGTTTGCGTCCTATCCCATTCGCATTCTTTCCGCCACGCCTTGAGTAGCTGGCACATTTCTTTGCTCAAATACACCATACGGTCACCGCTGGTCGTCTTAGGGGCTTTCGTGATGGACTCTTGGTGGCTCAACTTCACGACTCCGCGTTGTACATTTCGGTTTTCTTGGTCTATGCGATTGGATTCGTGTGTTCTTTGGATGCGTTTGATGGCTCCTTCCGCAATTTTATCCTCTTTACGAAGTTCAGCAATCTTACAGGTAAGCACTGCACGGCGGTCTGCCAGTTCCGATGGAGCATCTTTTCTCCGCATCTGCTTAACGACTTCCGACCGCTGTGCGGCAAGGGCATCTATCTGCCGGGACAAGCCCTTGCGGTAGTCCACGATTGCTTGCAAAGAGGGAAACTTGTGGTCGTGAACAAAAGCGTGTTCTGCAAGGATTTTCTCGGTGTCTTTCCAGATGCGTTCCAGTTCCGGGCGGTTGATGCGGGGCTGCTGTTTCTTGGGCAGGATAACCCAGCTGGTATCTGCCACACCCATAAGACCTGTGGAGCCTGAAATCTGGTCAAATGGGTCGGATGCAGTCTGCTTGCGCAAGTGGTGAATCAGCAATATGCAGATGCCATACTTGTCGGCAATCTTTTTCAATGCCCCCGCCTCCTTATAATCGTTCGCATACATTCCGCCGTTTCCATCGCTCACACGCACTTTTTGAAGTGTATCGATGACAATCAAGCCAACATCGCAGTATGTATGAATCAAAGATTCTACCTGTTCCTCTAAGCCCTGCCCAATACTCGGACATTCCGTTTGGAGAATCAGACGCTCTGGGGCATCTCCGCCGTCGATCAGCTGGAAGATGCGACTTTGCAGACGGTTAAATGTATCTTCCAACGAAAAACAAATCACGGTGCGTGGTTCTATTTCTCAATTCCAGACAGGATTACCCTGCGCGATCTGCAAACACAGCCACAAGGTCAACCAGCTTTTGCCTGCCTTGCTTGGGCCAGCAAACAGTGCAAGACCGGCTGGGAGCAGACCGGGAATGATCCACTTGACCGGCGGCAGCGGCGTGGAGAGCAGTTCTTCTGCGGAGATTGCCTTTGGAAGTTTTGTAAAAGTCATTTGCATCATCCTTTCTTGTTTGGCATATATCTATTATCTCATAGTATCGTAATTTTGTGTGTAGTAAGTTTTACTCTCTAGTGTTAAGTTGTACGGCTCACGCCGCCCCACAGCCCCACAAACGCGCCAAGCGGCGGGCTTGCGGAGTTCATCGCGTCCGTGTGCGATGCGGAGCATCCGCCCCACACGGGGCTTGTTTGGGCGAGATGTGGGAGTGAATCAGATTTGATTCACTTTTTCGGTTTTACTACCCCAGAGTGAATCAGTTCTGATTCACTTTGGCGGTCCGCGTGCGTATTTCGCACAGTTCGTCTGTTTTGCGTTTGTCATATACTCACATCCTTTCTTGATTTTTTCTGTTGCCTTGTGTAACCTTTTTGAATACACTTTCCGGGGGAGAAAAAAGAGCCCGGAGAGCCTTACCGATTTCGGTAAGGCCCTCCGGGCTCTTATATATTTTCTCTGTTCTATCCGGGTATAAGGGTACACTTTCCCCGCAAATCTTGATGTAAATTCAATAAGAAACAAATAATGCGCATAATAGCGTTAATCGCACGGTTATGTAAATAATAAAAGAAACCGTGTACATCAAAATAAATGCTGAAGAAAAATGTCTGATTTGCCGCTCGCCCCCAGACTTGGGAGCATAATATCATTGCAGATAATACAGCGGGAACATCATCGGCAGCACAAGGATGGACATCATGCAGAGCAGCGCCGCCAAGGGTGTACCGCATTTTAAGTAGTCCTTCAGCTTATACCCGCCCGGCTCGATGATCATGATCTGGCAGGGCGCGGCCATCGGGGTCATAATGGAAATGCAGCTGGCGGTGATAACACCCACCACGGCAGCACGCGGGTCAAGCCCCATCTTAAGACAGGCAGATGTGACGAGAGGAATAAAAATCGTCAGCGTGGCAAGGTTCGACATGACCTGCGTCAGCACGAACGGCACAAGGAAGAATACAGCCATAATCAAGTAGGTATTCGTCGTACCGCCCAGGATTTTGATCATCCAATCCGCCACAACATCGCCGGCGCCTGTTTTCTGGATGGCATCGGACAGCGCCAGCACGCCCGCAAACAGGAAGATCGTCGGCTGGTGGATGGATGCCAGCGCCTCCTTCTCGCTCAGCACGCCCGTCAGCACCAGCAGCACTGCGCCAAGGCAGGCTGTCAGGTACATTTTGATGCCGATGGCATTTTCCAGCAGCATCAGGGCAATCGTTGCCAGAATGATGATCATAGCCAGCTTTTGCTTTGCGGGGCTGATTTTTTCGCTGCCGGTCTGCCCCGATGCGCCATCCGAGAACTTCCCGTTCGGAATATCAGGCATGAGCTTGTAGCCGACAAAGGTCATGTACAAAATCGCTGTTGCCAGCATTGGAATGCGCGCCACGGTAAAATCCCAGACGTGCAGCGGGTTGGGCGCACCGGCTTTCATCATAACATCGTTCCACGCCATATTGCTGGCGCCCTGCCCCATAAAGGTCATCTGGGTGGCAATGTTGGCGCACGCCATCGCCGGGTACAGCAGCTTGCTGCGGCTGGTGCCGATGTCGTTGGCAATGCCCACCAGCAGCGGGATCATAATGGCTGCCGTTGCCGTGGCGCTGGTGATGGCACCCAAAAACGCCGCCGCTGCGCAGGACAGAAAAATCAGCACCCGCTGGTTGTCCTTGTAGCGCACGACAAGGCTCTGCGCCTTGTCAATGAGGACGGTTTTCGTCAGCCCTGCGCCAATGACAAACATCGCCACAAACATAACGACGTTCGTGTTGATAAACCCGCCGAACGCCTCGGCAGGGGTCATTACGCCTGTTAAAATCAGTGCCAGAATGATGCCGGACGAGATGACGGCAAACGGGATTTTGCCGCTGACAAACGCAAGGATCGTCGCCAGCAGAATGAGCAGAGTAATCTCCAATAGGGTCATAGAATTCCTCCCGGAAACACAAAGGGACGCCCCGCACGAATGCGAAGTGTCCCTTTGTGCGTTTATGGCTGTATAGAGAAATAGTGAATGGCTTATTTGATGAAGCTGACGTGCTTGCAGATTTCCTCGATGGCAGCGTCCTTCTTTTTGTTGAAGTCAACCTTGTTCTTCTCGAACAGATTGTCGCCGTTGGCGTCGATGGAAACGATCAGCGGACCAAACTCCTTGACCTTGCAGCACCAGAGCGTTTCAGGCATACCCAGCTCGTCCCAGTGATGCTCGACAATGCGCTGTACCTCGGTTGCGGCGACAACGGCGCAGCCGGCGGGGAACACGCAGTGGATGGCGCCGAACTCCTTGCAGGCGCGCTCGGTGTTGGGACCCATACCGCCCTTGCCCACGATGACGCGGACACCGGTGTGCTGGGTGAACTCATACTCGAACTTCTCCATGCGCATCGAGGTGGTGGGACCGACAGAAACCATCTCGTAGGCATCGTCCTGACCCTGAATGGGGCGGACAATGGGACCTGCGTGGAAGATGGCCTTGTTGCGGATGTCGTAGGGCAGCTCACGACCGCCCTCGACCAGGCGGCGGTGCGCCACGTCACGGCAGGTCATAAGATCGCCGTCGAGATACACGATGTCACCAATTTTGATGTCAGCCAGATCCTCGGCGCTGACAGGCGTGACCAAAACCTTTTTACCGTCTCTGATTTCTACCATTACAGTTGCACCCCCGAATGAGTCGTTACAGTTGCGTTCAAGTCTTTGTCAAATACCACGTGACCGCGGCGGTGGCTCCAGCAGCCAACGTTGACGGCAACGCCGATGGTGGACGGATGGCGAGCGGTGTTCTCGATATGCACGCCCATGACGGAGTTCTTACCACTCATGCCCTGGGGTCCCAGACCGATGGAGTTGATGCCGTCCTCCAGCAGCTTCTCCATCTCGGCAGCGCGCGGGTTGGGGTTGTGGCTGCCCAAGGGGCGCATCAGCGCCTTCTTGGAGAGCAGCGCGGCGGTTTCCACGCTGGTAGCCACGCCGACACCGACGAGCAGCGGGGGGCAGGCGTTCAGGCCGTAGCTGGTCATCTGGTCCAGGACGAACTTGGTCACGCCCTCGTAGCCCATGCCCGGCATCAGCACCATCGCCTTGCCCGGCAGCGTGCAGCCGCCGCCTGCCATGTAGGTGTAGATTTCGCAGTGGTCGTCATCGGGTACGATGTCCCAGAAAACGGTGGGCGTACCCTTGCCGACGTTGCGCTTGGTGTTCACTTCGTCGAAAGTTTCCACGCTGTTGTGGCGCAGGGGTGCGGCGAAGGTAGCGCGGACGACGGCCTCCTTCAGCAGAGCCTCCAGCTCACCCATCAGCGGGAAGTTGACGCCGCACTTTACCCAGAACTGCAGCACACCGGTGTCCTGGCAGCAGGGGCGGTTCAGGTCAACAGCCAGCTTCTGGTTGCGCGCCATCGTGTCATAGATGGCAGTTGCCAGCGGGGTGGTCTCCTGCTGACGCAGCTCCTGCAGCTTAGCCTCGACATCGTCGGGCAGCTTCTTGCCGACATAGGCGACGAATTTCGCCATCTTGTCGGTCATGAGTTCAACACTTTGTTCTTTGGTCATGATTGGATGCCTCCTATGTAAATTTCAAATGCTTGTTTATGAGATCATGCGGGGAAGAACGGATACGCTATCGGCAGGATCACCATGCAGATGATAAAGCTGACGAGGATCAGCGGCAGACCTGCCTTGACGTAGTCGATAAATTTGTAGCCGCCGATGCCGACAACCATTGTATTGGCGGGCATACCGATCGGCGTTGCGTAGGCACAGCTGCCTGCAATGACCGTGGCAATGACCACCGCGCGGGGGTCTGCGCCCAAGCCCTGCGCCAGCGACACCGCGATGGGAACCATCAGCGCCGTGGTGGCAGTGTTGGACATAAAGTTGGTCATTGTGCAGGTGATGACAAAGATGACGACCAGCAGGATCAACGGGTGGACTTCGCTGCCCATGGCTCCAATCAGCGTATCAGCAATCAGGCTGCCCGCGCCGGTATGCTCCAGCGCCGTTGCCAGTGCCAGCGAACCGCCAAAAAGGAACACGGTCTTGAGGTCGATGGACTTCAGTGCCTCTTTTTCGCTGATGACACCGGTCAGGATCAGAATGATGGCGCCAACCGATGCGGACACCTGCAGCTTGATGCCGATCTGCTTTTCAAACACCATCGCGAGAATAGCGATGACCAGCACAGCCAGCGACATATACTGCTTCCACTTGGGAACATCGGAGTAATCCGTGACAGCAAACTGGTCATCCTCCAGCGATGCCGCGCCGCTGTTTTTGGGCAGCAGCTTGTAGCCGAACAGGGCGAAGAAGAGGATGCCCGCCAGCATCATAGGACCGCCGACGATAAGGTACTCAAAAAAGCTCGTTTCGATGCCCAGCTCGTTCAGGGCGCTGACGCCCATCAGGTTGCCCGGCGCACCGATGATGGAGATGTTGCCGCCCAGTGCCGCCGCAAAAACCAGCGGCATCAGCAGGTGGCTGCGGCTGTAACCACTCTCGGCCGCAATGCCGACTACCACAGGAATGAGTACGGCTGCGCTGCCCGTGTTGGACAGGAACCCGGACATAAGACCGGTGATGACCATGATGGCGATGATGAGCTGACGCTCCGATTTGGCGAACTTGGTGACCAGACCACCGATTTTGTTGGCCATGCCGGTTTCAAACAACGCCTGCCCAACCACAAACATAGCCACGCAGAGGATGACATTAGAATCGACGTACCCGGCGAACGCCTGTTTGGGTTCAAGGACGCCGGTCACGCACAGACCCACGGAAACGATCGTGGCTGTCAGGCCCAGAGGAATCTTTTCCAGCACGAACATAATGATCGCAAATGCCAGAAAGCAGAGGGTGATAACTGTGGGATTCACTGGATGTTGCCTCCTTTTTGCTTTGATATTTAATATTGTATCCAAACAGCAAGGGAATCTATCACCCGGACGGGCCCCTGTCCGGGTTTTCACGGGGCGGCCGTTCCGGCTGCCCCGATGGATACGGCGGTTTGCGGCAGCAAGGAGAGGAGGTCTGCCGCAAACCAATCTGTGAAACGTCGTGGGTGATAATTGATAATGTATCCAATCGACAATCAGAGAATACACCCAATGACCGAAAATGTCAATAGGGTGTTTTGAAGTTTGTCGAAACTGCAAATTTTGCCGTTATGGTTTTGTGCAGGATGAACAACGCGGGCGGTTTTTGCAGCCTTGTAAGGGCGAACATCCAGCTTTCCTTACACCGTCAATCACTCCGCCCTCAAATGCGTCAGCACGTTTTCCAAGCTGCGCATGATGTGGGATTCCATCAGATTGCCCGCCAGCACCTCATCGCGGGCTTTCAGCGCGTCCAGAATCTTGTAATGCTCGTTCATACTGATTTCAGCGTAGTGCTCCTGCGTGACCTTGTGCCCCATGGACAGACCATTCCACAGACTCGACAGCAGTTCTTTCATGGCGTCGTTGTCGGCTGCAGTCCAGATCGCCATGTGGAACGCCTGGTTCTGCGCGCTGTAGCCCGCGCTGTCATTCTGCGCCAGCGCGGACGCTGCCTGTATGTAGGCCAGCTTGACGGGGGCAATATCTGCCTTTTTGCGGCATACCAATACCACAGCGGCGCGTTCCAGCGCAGCTCGGGTCTCGTAGTGGTCGCGCAAGCGCTTCTCGTTCATACCCAGCACGATGGCTCCGCGGTTGGGGCGCAGTTCGATCAGCCCCTCCCGCGCCAGCATCTGGAATGCCTCGCGGATCGGCGTAGACGACACGCCCAGCTGGGCGGCGGTGTCCTTCAGGGTCAATTCTTCGCCCTCGGCAAACTGGTGGCTTAAAATAGCTTCCCGCAGTGCCGCCGCCACACGGTCGCGGGCGGGCAGCATCTGGATGGGATTTAATGGTGCAAGGCTCATACGACAAGCTCCTTTGCGGTCTGTTCGGTCAGATCATCATAGTAACGGCGGATGTGCGGCGCGGTATCCTTCCCCACCGTGAACGCCTCGGCAATGGCGCGGTTGCGCTCGATCAGTGCGGCGGGTTCAGCCGCCCCCAGCGCCTGCGCGGCGTCCAACAACCCTTGCCGCTGGGTGAAAAAGCGCTGATACAGCGTTGGATTGTCCAGCACCTCGGCGGCTGCCAAATGGAACTCCGCATCGCACGCCGGGTCGGGCAGCCCCTTTTCCCGCAGGGCAGTGTCTGCCAGCGCGAACAACTCGCACTCCATAGCCGCCAGCACGGCAAAGCTCTGCCGCAGACGCGCGGCGGTCACCCCCACCACCCGCACATGGCGGTTGGGCAGGCGCTCCAGCAGCCCCTCATTTTGCAGCTGCTGCATCGCCTCGCGCACCGGCAATCGGCTGATACCCAGCTGCGCGGCAATATCCTCCTGCCGCAGCTCGGCACCATCCGGCAGCTCACCCGCGTATATTTCCCGCCGCAGCGCCGCGGCAGCTTGGTCCTTTAAGGAAACAAGAGAAACACTTTTCATCAAGCGCCTCCATATTTGTTGTTTATTAATATTGTATACAAAATCATCCGTTGCGTCAAGTGGCGAGGATCGTATTCTATGTTTCTGCTTTTATGCCCCTCCATGCCTGACCACCATTTGACCACTACTATGCAGTGGTGCTGCAAAATATCGAAAAAGCCTATTGTGACAACCAACAATGGGCTTTTTCTTGTTTTGGAGGCCACTGTGCAAAACCAACATAATTTACGTCCCAACGCAAGCCTATACCGCCCTGTCGTAGTTCTCCGACGCGAGGTGCCGGAGCTTCGAATCCCTTCGGGAACACTTAAAAAGTGCATTGCAATGTACTTTTGCAATGCGCTTTTGGGTTTGATGTTATTTTGGTTTCAGAATCACTTCCCGCTTTCGGGGAAGATGATTTTGTTGACGAAGAAGAAAATCACCATAGACACGCCGCCGTTCAGAACCGTTGTGCCGATGTTATAAATAAAGTCCGGAACCAGCAGCCCGGCTACGGCGACCCATACGCAGTTGATGGAGTTGACAATGCAGGTAATGACGCAGAACGCCAACACATACCACGCGATCTGCTTGCCCAGATTGCCCTTGCTGCGGAACACGAAATTGCGCTGGATCGGGAAGTTGATGCATTCACCAATCACCATAGCAATCATATAAGCGCAGAAGTACGGCAGCCCGCCGTGGGCGGCATCGTAGCCGAGGATGTTCCACTTAAAGGTTTCCCCAAACAGGGTCACATCCACGCCGGGCCAGCCGAAATCCACCACCGGCAGACTGCTAAACGCAGCGGGCAAAAATTGCAGCAGCAGATACTTGAACACGGTAATCAGATTCGACACGATGACGAACAAACCGCCCTCGCGCACCCACTTGGCTGCGGCGGGGTGTTTTGCCGCAAAATTATTCCAAAACTGCATAATGCAACCTCCATCAAGCGCCGCGCAGACGCTTTTCCATCTGCGCATTCAGCACCACATTCTTAATCGCTTCATAAATCACCCGCACAAGACCCAAGATCCAGAAGCCCTGCAATTCCATGACAATGCCGTCCACCATGCCCATGCTGATGGCACCATTCGTCATCTTTGCCAAGGCGCGAAGGGGCATATTGTACTGGAACAAAATGTTCAGGTCCGGCTTGCCGCGTTTATAGCTGACATCCAGCAGGATCGTCAGCACGAGCCACACAAGCCACCCCAGCGGGCTGCGGGCGTGGTTCAGTTCGCCCAAGGTCAGATTGCGGTCAATTTTGGTTTTGCCGTCCGGGATGGGATGCCCCAGCAGCTTTTCAAAGTCCGCATCGGAAACGCTCAGCACATCGCCCTTATAATAGCAATCCAAGTCCACATCTTCATACGGATGCACGGTAGCCGTTCCATGCACGGAGATTTTCTCGCACAGCCGGATATCCTCCACGCTTGCGCCGACAAGCAGCTCGTACTCGCCGCCCTCGATTTCCCAGCGGTTAGCCTTGACATTCCAGAAACGGAACGCCTTATCGTCCAGCATGATGGTGATGCGCTGTTTCTCACCGGGGGCAAGCGTTACGCGGGCAAATCCTTTCAGTTCCTTTGCAGGGCGGAAAAGCTCACTGCTCTTTTTAGCAACATACAGCTGCACAATTTCCGTACCTGCCACGCTGCCGGTGTTCGTTACGGTAAGGCTGACCCCCTGTTCATCGGCAGCCATGTCGCTGTACGCAAACGTCGTGTAGCTCATGCCATAGCCAAACGGGAAGCGCACTGCTTTTTCCGCCGTGGTAAAGTAGCGGTAGCCGATGTACAGCCCCTCGCGGTACTCCACGGTCTTGCGGCGGGTGGCAAAGTCGGCGGCGCTGGGAATGTCGGCGTAGGCCAACGGCCATGTTTCTGCCAGCTTGCCGCAGGGGTTGACCTTGCCAATCAGTGCATCCGCAACGGCGCCCGCCCCCGCCTGACCGCCTAAGGCGGCGTACAACAGGGCTTGGCAGTTGTCCAGCCACGGCGTTTCGACTACGCTGCCGCTGTACAATACCACGACAATTTTCGGGTTGACGGCCGCCACAGCCTGCAGCAGATCCACCTGATTTTGCGCAAGGCGCAGATTGCTGCGGTCAAGACCCTCACTCTCGGCGATTTCATCCAGACCCATGCACAAAATAACTGTATCCGCCTGTGTCGCCAGTTCGCAGGCGGATTTCTGCAAAGCAGCATCCGGCTTACCGTGGCGGTCAAAGCCCTGCTGATACCCGATGACGTTCAACTCGGAGTCGATCAGCTTATCCAGCAGCACATCCACCTGTGTCGAGTTCACCATGCTGGAGCCTGCGCCCTGATAGCGCGGATTCTTGGCAAAGTCGCCGATGACAGCCACCTTGCTACCCGCCGCCAACGGCAGCAAAGAGCCCTCGTTTTTCAGCAGCACAAGGCTTTCCTCGGCGGCGCGGCGGGCAAGCGCATGATGGGCTGCCGCATCAAACTCGCGCGGGGCAGCATCCAGCGCAGCCTTGGTATCAAACACCAGCGGCAGCAGCTCTGACAAGCGGGCATCGATGTCGGATTCAGAGATTTTCCCGCTTTCCACCGCCGCCAGCAGTTCGCGCACACTGTCCCCGCCGGGCGCGGGCATTTCCAGCGTAGAGCCGTTTTTCACACCCAGCGCGTGGTCGTTGCTTCCGCCCCAGTCGGTGATGACCGCGCCGTCAAAGCCCCACTCACCGCGCAAAATCTCCATGAGCAGGTGCTTATTCTCGTTGGCATACGTACCGTTCACAAGATTGTAGGACGACATAATGCTGCGGGGATGCCCCTCTTTGACGGCAATTTCAAACCCGGTCAGGTAAATTTCCCGCAGGGTGCGCTCGTCCACGATGGAATCCGAAGCCATACGCCGCGTTTCCTGACTGTTGACGGCAAAGTGCTTCGGGCAGGCGGCTACGCCCTTGGACTGGATGCCGCGAATATATCCCGCCGCAAGCTTGCCCGCGAGATACGGGTCCTCGGAGAAATACTCAAAGCTGCGCCCGCACAGCGGGTTGCGCTTCATGTTAAGCCCCGGTCCCAACACCACCGACACTTCCTGCGCAGCGGCTTCCTCGCCCAAGGCTGCGCCGATTTCCTCGCCCAGCGCGGCATCCCAGCTGTTTGCAACAGCCGACGCTGTAGGGAAGCAGGTGGCGGGCACGCTGGGGTTCAGCCCCAAGTGGTCGCTCTCCCCCGCCGGCTTGCGCAAGCCGTGGGGACCGTCCGACAGCCAGATCTGCGGGATGCCGTGTTCGGGCATACCCCGCGTTTTGAAGGTTTCCGCGCCGGAAAGCAGCGCACATTTTTCTTCCAAGGTCAATTTTTTCAGCAAAAGTTCTGTATTTTGCATATGGTTTTCCCTTCTCATAAGAAAAGCCGCATCCAACGCCTGCAAGCAGACATCAGACGCGGCTTTCATTCAGCAAGTACCGTTATGTTTTATCAGGGACAATGGACGCTTACTCTGCCGCCAGCGTGACCACAGCCTCGTTGATGGAGTAGGTGGTGCTGGAGCCCCAGCCGGAGACGATTTCGTCGTGGGCGGGGATGGTCAGCTGCTTGCTGCCGTCCTCACCCTCGGTGATGGGCACCGTCAGGGCATCGCTGCCGTTCAGGGTCATGGTAAGGGCATCGTCCTGCGCATCCACCAGCGTGCCGGTGATGGATGCAGAGCCGTCGGCGGCAGTCAGCGTGCAGACCTTGTGGGAGTAATCCACCAGCAGCACGGCATCCGTTGCGGTGGGCGTTTCGCCCTGCACCAGCTCATAGCTGCCCGTGTACTGCTCGGTGACCAGATCCTCGACCTGCACTTCAAACGTAGCGGTCGCACCCAGGAAGGAGGCCGTCACGGTCTTGGTGCCTGTGGTGTCGCTGTCGTAACCGGTGAAGGTCAAGCGACCGCCCCAGATGGACTCCTCCGCACCGTTGGCGCGGGTAGCCGTCACAACCAGCTCGCCCGGGTTGAAGGTGTCGCCCGTGTAGAAGGTGCGCAGGTTGGAGGCATCGATCGTCAGGCTCTTGGCAGGGGCATAGGGCTGACCGTAGATGTTGATGTTGCGGGTGAACGCACCGCCATAAACGCCATAGCTCAGGCTGGCTTCCATGCTGTATGCGCCGTGGTCGGTGTCAAAGATAAAGACATCCGCATCTGCGCCGCCATCCACATCGGTGGGGCGCACAGTGCCGTCGGCGTCCTGATTGCCCAGCAGATGAATGACGAAGTTCTTCTCGCCATTTTCATCGTAGTTGTACCAGTAGCCGTAAACATGGGAGATAGAGTCGCCGCCCACGGAGGTGCTGGGACCGCTGAAGGAACCCCACATCGAACCGTCGGTGTAGCAGTACATATCCAGACAGGCCGGATCCACGACGGTGCTGAAGCCTTCGGTGTACTGGCCCTCGAAGAAGTAGGCGACTTCCCCGTTCGGCTCCTTGGCTTCCCAGGTTTCCTGCGGGATGGCAATCAGGTCATCCAGCGTCTTGGAGACATACTCGTTGTCGTTGTAGTTCATAACGGGGCCATCGGCAGAGGTCTGCGCCGCATCGGGGGCAACCTCCGCATTGTCGGCCGAGGGCAGGCTGCTGCTCTGCAGGGAGAAACCGCCCACGCAGACCGCAGCGACCACGACCACCGCACCGGCGGCAGCAAACTGTTTGCCGGTGGCTTTTGCCTCGCCGGTTTTCGTCTGCTTGCAGAAGCAGGCAATCACGCTGAGCAGGCAGGCAATGAAAGTGCCGACCATATAAAACACGCACAGACCGGCGTTGCCGCCCGCAAAGGTGACATGGTTGATGACATCGGCAAAGACGAAATACAACTGCACAACGACAAGATACAGGGCAATGTTATAAATGACCGCCTGAATCAGCGCGCTGAACGGAACGGAAACAAAGAAGAAAACGAGCGAAGCGGCAGCACCGACCAGCAGCACCACGCCGGCCATCGTGCCGGAGTGACCCAGAGGGGCAGCCGTGGCCTGTGTGAGCAGGAATACAATGCCGGTGATCAGCGCGACCAGCGCTGCGGCAAGGCAGAACCAGCTGCCCAGCCCTTTATTTTTCAAGCCTTTATTCATCAGGTTCCACCTCCATCAATTCTTTTTGGCGGCACGATTCTTCCGCTTTTCCTCGGAGAAAACGTCCGTGTAGGTATGCAGCACATACATCACGACAGCGGCAACGGCCAGTGCGCAGAACACAACATCGAGAGCGCGCAGGGTCGTCTGCCACCACGGGGCCGCGTCGGAAACGACAACGTCCTCCGCGCCGGAGCCGCCCATAGAGGACTGCAGCATGACGTAGTACAGATAATGGTTGGAGTCGATGACCTTCTGCAGCAGGTCGCCGTCATCGGTGCTGGTGATCAGCTTCTCGATTTCGTTCGGGCGGGCGGTATCCAGGCAGAAGATGTTGTTGCCTGCCATCAGCATTTCGGGGGCGGAGGAATACTCGGACGCGGTCAGCGCATCGTCGATGATGTAGCCGCCGTAGTTCCACTCGTCACGCAGGATGTGCTGGATGCCCTGGTTGGCGGCAGCGTACATAACGCCGATACGGTTGTAAGCGGTCATAACGCCGAGAGAATCGCCCTCAGCCAGAGAACCCTCAAAGGCGCGCATATAGATCTCGCGGATGGCCTGCTCGTTCGCAAAGGTGGAAATGCCCTGACGACCGGCTTCCTGCTCGTTCAGGAAGAAGTGCTTGACCGTACCGATCAGACCCTTGTTGCGCATACCGCGGGAAACGGCCTTGGCAGCATAGTAGCTGAGAACGCCGTCCTCGGAGAAATACTCAGAAGTACGACCGGAATAGGGAGAACGCAGGGTGTCCGCGCCGGGCGCGTAGGCGATGGGGATAGACGCATACAACGCATCCTCGCCGTACATCTCGCCAAAGCGGGTCTGCACATCGTGGTTCCAAGTTGCGCCGACGATGGGCAGCGTAGCCCAGCCGGTGCAGTTGCGGCGGTCGCCGTACTTAAACTGACCGTTCATGCCCTCGGGACCATCGACGATGGTGCAGCCGGGCTTGTTGACAGCCTTGACAGCCTTGATGCCCTTGGAGTCGCCCATGTTGATGAGCAGCTCGCTCAGCGTCAGCTGAGAAAGGAAGTCGTTCCACTTCGGGTCATCGAAGGCAACGCCGATCATATCGCTGAAGTTGATCTTCTCGTCCAGCTGTACGCCGAGGTTGAAGTCGGAAACGCTCTTGGCATCGGCTGCCTTGACGTAGGTCTGCATATTCAGACCGTCGTACAGCTTATCGTTGACCGTCAGGGTCTCCAGCGTGGTGGGGTAGGTCGTATCCCACGCGCTGCGGGACAGGTAGGTGATTTTTTCGTCGTCGTTCGCCCAGTAGTTCACATCGGCGTCGTCGAAGGTGTTCGTGACTTCCACATCGCTGTTGTAGCGGGAGTTGCGGTACTTTTGGGTATCGACCTCGGTGTTGGGGGCGGTCCATGTGGCCACGGCGGCGGTGTTGCCGGTGACGACATTGCCGTCCTGATCGATCAGCTTGCCCGCAACGGCGTCACCGCACTTGGCGGCCAGCACATTGTTCAGTGCCTCATGTGCGCCGTTGCCGACGGCGAAGTAGTAATCGCCCGCATCGAGGATGTAGCCCTTCGCGCCGTTGGCGTCATAGGACGCGAGGAAGTAGCCGGGCACATCGACCGTGACAGTCTCGGATGCACCTGCGGCCACATCGATTTTGTCATAGCCCAGCAGCTGGATCGAGGACTTTTCGACGTTGTTCTGCTTGTCGTAGTCGGTGTAGGGGGACTGTGCGTACAGCTCCACCGTAGCCTTGCCGTCCCTGTCGCCGGTGTTGCTCACCGTGACGGTCGCCGTGAAGGTGTCGGTGTCGCTGTTGTAGTCCAGTTTGTCAAGGCTGTACTCATAGTTCGTGTAGGACAGACCGTAGCCGAAGGGGAAGCAGACCTCCTCGGCGTAGTTCCAGCCGTCGGTCGAGGCTTTGGTGCCAACCGCGGAATCGGCGTTGCCCTGACCGAGGATGGTGTCCTCGTAGCGGGTCTCGTAGTAGCGGTAGCCGACGTAGATGCCCTCGTTATAGCTGACAAAGCTGTCGCCTGCCGCGCGGGGCGTTTTGCTGCCGTAGTTGTAGGCGTGCAGACCGAAGTTTTCGGCGCTGGGCGCAGACAGGGAGTTGGCGGCAAAGGTGGCGGTGGTGTGACCGGAGGGGTTGACCTCACCGGTCACAACGCGGATGGCGCCGGGCATACCGTAGAAGCCGGGGTTGCCGACCCACAGCACGGCGTCAACATTGTACTCGTCCAGCCAGTCCATCTCCATCGCAAAGACGGAGTTCAGCAGGACGACGGTTTTCTTGAATTTGCCGGAGTCCTTGATTTGCTGGAAGATTGCCTTCTCGTTGTCGTCCAGCTCCAGCATACGCTTGCCCTTGTCGTTGACCATCGCAAGGTCGTTGCCCTCGGTGGCAAAGCGGGACAGCGTAACAAACGCGACATCGCCATAGGACGCAAACGAGTCGGTAACGCTGCTGGTGAACAGCGCCGGGTCATATTCTCCCACGCTGGAAACGCTTCTTTCTTTCGGCGCTTCGGCGGAAGCGTAGGCGTCCAGCACGGTTTGATTCACGTTGAAGCCGGCATCCTGCAGAGCGTCAACGGGGGTTTTCTGGTAATCCGGGTTTGTGGAGGAACCGCCTGCGGTGCTGCGGAACACCGGGTCGATGCTGCCGCGGCCAAAGACCGTGACGTTGCGCTCAGACTCGGAAAGCGGCAGGGCATTGTTGCGGTTGTAGAGCAGCACACTGCCCTCTTCCTCTTCCTGCTCACAGAACTGATAAGCGGCTTCGATGTACTTTTCGTAGCTTGCATCAGACAGGGTGCCGTCAGCGGAGAACTCCGTGCCGCCGTAAGATGCGCCAGCGCCTTCGATGCCGAGTGCATGGTTGACTTCGCCTTCCTGCTGGAACGCAATAGTCGTTCCGGTCAGGACAAGGTTGGCCACCAGCACAGCCGCGCCGGACAAGCCCAGCCAACGGCGGGACTTGCTTGAGGTTTCCTTTTGTGCCATAGGTTTTTCTCCTTCCTAAACTGTCACAGATGAATGATACGATGCGCTTGCTGCCAAGGGCTGTGCACTTCCCTTTTGCAGAAACCGTTCATATCTTTTTCACAAAGCTATCATAAAGGGAAGCGTTGACCGGGTCAATGCAGTTGGCGTAAATGTCAAAAAACACGGCACAAATGACAACGAAGAAAAGCGACCGCCTTTCGGCAGTCGCTTTTGGGTTATGCAGTTTCTTTTTGGCTTTTCCCGCAGGGGAAGGTGACCACCAAGTAAAAAATCGAGTCCTCCACAAAGCAGTCTGCCGTGCCGCCGTACAGCTCGGCAATGCTTTTGATGCTTTTTATGCCGTAGCCATGCTCCTCGGTATCCTGCTTGGTTGTGACGATAGCGCCGTCCCGCAGCGTCGGCGGTGCGGGGGTGTAGTTCTGCACGCGGATGACCGCCATGTCACGGCAGCGGCTGATGTCCAGTGTGATGACCCGCTTAGACGCATCGTTTACCTGCGTCAGACACTCAATGGCATTGTCCAGCGCATTGCCCAGCAGGGAGTAAATGTGGTAGTGCTTCATATCCTCCAGACAGCTGCCGTCTGCCGAGCAGACCAGCTGAATACCTGCCTGCCCGCAGAGTGCCGACTTTTGGGTCAGTGTGATGTCCAGCGCCTTATTCCCGGTGAGATAGCGCAGGTTCAGGTTGTCCATTTCTTCTTCCAGACGGGCGCGTTCCTCATCTGTGGCGCGGGAATACTGCTGTTTCAGGTCATGGTAGCGGATGTTGATTTTTTCCATGTCTTTTTTTGCCTGCTCATACTGCTGCTTGTCACATTCCAGCAGCTGCGCCAGCATTTCATTCTCTTGTTCCAGACTCTTGATGCTGCAATTTGAAAATTCCAGCGCCAGAATCGTGATGGCAAACAGGATGCAGAACGCATTCAGCGCCAGATAGGCGGTCAGGTAGGACTCTGCGCTGCTGTCCAGAACATCCTCCAGCACAACACTCAGGTAGACCGCGGCAATCAGGAAAAAGCCGGAGTAAAGCACAGTCTTGACATTGTCAAACAGCAGGCGCCCGCGCCGGATGCGCAGGGTGAACAGCAGGTAGATGACCAGACAGACCACAAGGTTGCTGAAAAGCAGAATGACAAAGGTAACGAGCCTGTCTGTGCGGCCATGCTGAATCAGCCAAATAAAAGGCATATAGGCCAGCTTACTGGCAATGTGCTGCACCGCGTAGGCACAGGTTGTATAAAACAGAGCGTGCAGCGGGCTGCAGTCAAAGCTGAACCATATCAGAGCAAACAGCAGCGTCGTATACAGCAGCAATTTTGCCCAAAACGGCAGGAATGTCAGGGTGTCCGTCAGCACAAGAAAAACGCATACACCCGCCGCCAGCCGCGGAACGAAGCAGCTGCGGCGCTGCCCCCACGGGACAAACAGGCAGGCGCATAGAATCATACCCAGCTGGATTTGCTGGTTCAGTATCCAATTTATGACCGGCACGGGTCTTCCCACTCCTTTTTTGCCATATATCGAGAGAATGCTTCGGTGAAGGCGTCCTTGTAGGTGCGCCCGATGGGCAGTGCCGCCCCGCCGATATAGACATTCATACGGCTTACCGCCGTGATGCAGCGCAGGTTCACAAGGTAACTGGCGCTGCATCGCACAAAGCCGTAGGGTGTCAGCTGCGCCGCGATTTCCTGCATCGAACCGCGGTTTTTGATGATCTCGGTCTTACCGTCCCCGCCGCACAGGTTGTACAGCAGGTCGTGCTGGCGCACCTCCACATAGGCGATTTCCGCTGCATCCAGCAGCCGCGTCACGGTGCCGTCCTTGACGACAATGTGCGGCGGCGTGACCTTTTGACCGGCGCGCTTTTGCAGCGCCTTCAGCGCCCGCGTCAGATACATATGGAAGGAGTACCACTGTATCGGCTTTACAATAAAGCCCAGCGCGCCGACACTGTACCCGTTCAGCGCGAATTGCTGCAAATTCGTGCAAAAAATGAGGATGACGTCTTGATCTGTCTCCCGGATTTTTTCGGCCAGTTCCATGCCGGACATCTGCGGCATATCAATGTCCAGATATAAAATGTCAAAATCACGGTCTTGCGCCGCCAGATAGACTGCCGCGCAGTCGAACTCCTGTACGTTCAGTTCTGTGCCGTTCTCCGCGCTAAACCGCGCCAGCGCCTGTTTCAGTTGGTCTCTTTCTTGTTTTTCATCGTCCACAATGCCGATTCGGATCACCGTGCGTTCCTCCCTCCGCGCAAGGTTGTATACAAATATGATATACCCCCGAACGCAGCCGCGTCAACCTTTTACGAGCGAATCGCCCAATTTTTTCAACATATTTCCGGAACGCTGCGTGCTGGGTATGGAAGATCCTGACCACCGTGTGACCACTACTGTGCAGTCGCACTATAAAATACCGAGAAAGCCTGTTGTTACAACCACCAATAGGCTTTTTCCTGTTTTGCGAGCCGCTGTGCAGAACCGAGGCACTCAGGGTATAGCAAGCGCGCCTTGACAAGCACCCATGGGTGCGGTATCCTGTAAAAAAAGTGTAATGGTTTGCGGCACCGCCGGGGCAGATCTGATTTTTATGGTCTGCTTTGTGAGGAAAGCTGCGTCCCCTGCAAGCCCGCCGGGAACAGCAGATAAATCAGAAGTCATCGAGGATATACATATGCTGAACAACAAGGAATTTGACCTTTGGGCTGATGGGTATGACAAAGCGGTCTGCCTTTCTGATGAGGGAAACACCTATCCCTTTGCCGGTTACAAAAAGGTGCTCGGGTTCATTTTTCAGACCATAATGGGATCAGAAAGTGCCGTTGTGCTGGACATTGGGTTCGGAACAGGCACATTGACAACCAAACTGTACGAGCACGGCTGCTCCATCTATGGGCAGGATTTTTCAGCAAGAATGATTGCGCTGGCATCCGAAAAAATGCCAAACGCACATTTATATCAGGGGGACTTTTCAAAAGGGCTTGTTGAGCCCTTGCAAAGCTGCCGCTATGATTATATTGTTGCTACATACTCGCTGCATCATTTGACAGATGCGCAAAAGAGAAGCTTTCTTTCAGACCTGCGCAGCTATTTAAAGGAAAACGGCAAAATCATCATCGGTGATGTTGCCTTTGAAACACGCGAGGCTTTAGAGCAGTGCAAACGCAAGGCCGGCGACGCATGGGATCCCGATGAAATCTACTTTGTCGTTGAAGAACTGAGAAAAGATTTCCCGGCTCTTTCCTTTACGCAAATGTCTGATTGTGCAGGCGTCCTGATGTTAGGCTGACAATCACGCTTTTGCCGCGCCGCCCTATTTTTGGAAGAAAAGGTAGCATAGCAATGAATCATCTGGTTATGACCTCCCTGCTTATGGTGGCAACGCATATCGCCTGCTTTGCCGCAATGACCGAGCGGAAGTATTCGGTCAAAAAGACCCTGCTGCTCTACGGGCTTTACGCCCTGTTCTTTATCGTATGGGCCCTGCTGGCGTTTATGCTGCTGGGCAAGACCTCCCCGCATGTGATCTCCTTCTCGTTTGTGGGCACCATCGTACCGGCCGTTGCGCTGTTTTTGTACACCTCGGCCGACTCCTTCAGCAAAAAGCTGTTTCTGATCCTCACCTATGCAAACATCTTCTGCATCATACTCTGTCTTTCGGTTTTGCTGTGTGACAGTCTGCTGCCGGGCCTGTCGCGCGTTGGGCAGATATACGCGCGCAGCATCGTGCGCATAGCGCTGACTGTACCGGCAATCCTGCTGTATCTGCGCTATGCCCGCCCGTATATGCGCACGGTACCGGGGGACAAAAGACGGACATGGTATTCCATCTCGCTTGTATCGGCGCTGTTTTTATTTGTGTTTTCCCTGCTGGTCGCACTCATCATGCGCAATACGCGCGACACCGTGTATTCCATGCTGTTCGGCACGACCACGGTGATTTTCGTTGCCGTTCTCTGGGTCATATTCGGCACGATCCAATCCATGAGCGCCGAGGCGCGGATGGAGCTGATCAGCCAAAATGTGCAATACCTGCAGGGGCAGCTTGCCACCGCGCGGGAAAACGCCATGGCAGCCAAGGCCATGCGCCATGATTTCCGGCATCATATGCAGAATCTTGCGCTGCTGCTCCGGCAGGAAAAGCCGCAGGAGGCAGAGCATTATATTGAGGAATTTATCCACAGCTTGGACACCGCAAGCCAGATCGATTTTTGCCCGCATGTCACGGTCAACGCTATTCTGAACAATTTTTACAACCGCACGCAGAAGGAGGGCATTGCCGTTTCGGTGACAGCCGAGGTGCCCGAGGATACGGCGATCGCCGACATGGACTTTGTGGCGATCCTTTCCAATCTGCTGGAAAACGCGTGCAACGGCTGTACGGCGTGCGGCTCCCACGGAAAGATCACGGTAAGCCTCCGCATGAAAAAGGGAAAGCTCGTGATTGTGTGCAGCAACCCCTGTGCCCCCGGCCTTGTGATCGTGGACGATATGATCGAGCCGAAGGGCACCGGCATTGAAAGCATCCTGATGGCGGTCGATAAATACGACGGCAACATCCGCTATCACCTGCAGGACGGCATCGTGACGGCCAGCCTTGTCCTGAACTGCTAAGGCAACACCGCAGCCCCAACAGGCGCAAAAGCATAACAAGTTATCACGGAGGCTCCCGGTGAGCCTCCGCTTTTTTTGCGGCGGCCGCCGCTGTATTTCACGCAGAATAACCGGCGTTTCACGCAAAAATAAGGTAAAGCCGGATTATCCGATTATAATCAGAGTATAGGGCAATACCGCATAATTCTAAGTGCCGATACGGCGAGCGAGGTGCGGCAG